>ERZ869979.269-NODE-269-length-16020-cov-6.576115_pt1 | contig 16020 bp, 13 predicted proteins | sample MGYA00521269_ERZ869979 | MGnify/ENA primary metagenome ERZ869979 (study PRJEB32232, sample SAMN07284974) | human gut metagenome | biome: human-associated habitat; material: feces | host: Homo sapiens | place: Tanzania | collected 2014-04-05 ... | reverse complement strand
ACCTGTTGGGCTTCTCTACGCAAGTGCCTATGACAACGAGTTTCCTCACGACAGGCTCCAGCAGAAAACTCTCCATGCTTTTTCCAAGCCCTTTTTCTCTTTGAGAAGGTTGGATGCACTCGACAAAGTTCAAGCAAGCTTGGCTTTGCTCTCAATCGCTTAAAAAAGGCGGTATCTTTCATTGATAGATACCGCCTTTTTGCTGTTTGATTCGTCTGTTACCAGGCAACGCTCATACCCACAGCGATGCTGGCATTGGAACTGAGAGGAATGAACTCCTTGCTGGTCTTGCCCAAGATGTGATCCATACCGATGAAGAAGTTGTAACCCTTAGGATGGATATTCAGGACGTAACCCATGCTGGCTGCAAAACTGCTGACTGCAAAGTTGACACCACCATCCAACCACTTCAATGGTTTCCAGTTGGCACTCAATCGGCCCTCACTCCAGGTATAGTCACCATTGATGCGGGTGCTGCTCAGGAAACCGAAAGACAACTTGTCATAAGAAGGCAAACTGTACTCTGCACCGAGATTGAGCGTAGCTGCCAAACCGGTGGTACGACTACCCTGATCGCCCAAATCCTTCAGGTTAACGAAGTCGGTTATTTGGTCGCCGTAATCATCTATCTTGTCGTCAATGGTAGGACCGCTGTTTTCTCTGACGGCTGTATCATGAAAACCATTGAATTCGAAGCTCTCAGCTCTATTCACAGCCTTCATATTGTTGCTCCAGCTGATGAAACCCAAATCGAGAACAGAAGCACTCAGGGTCAGGTTATCGTTCAACTTATAGACACCACCGAGATCGAGTGCCATACCGAAGCCGCCCAATCCTGCGCCATCAACATCAACATCATCAATCTTGTCATATTTTCCCTTGTCTGAATTATTATATTCATCCTCGGAAGTCTTATAAGTAAAGCCCTTCATGGAAACCTGTGCATTCGCCTTGCCGGAAACGATCCACTTGTCTGTACCAGAGAGGTCAGCACGCAGGTTTTCCAGACGAACATCACCGTCAGCCACACCAAAGAGGAACTTCAATTTAGCACCAATGCGGAGTTTCTTGTTGATCTGATGAGAGTGACCCAATGCAAGTTCTGCATAAGAGCGAGCCATCATGCTCACATCACCAATCTCATAATTCTGGTTACCCGTGTTCTTGGCAAATTCAAACAACTCATAAGGCAGGGAAGCGCCAAAAGAAGCCTTGGCATTCACCTCGATGGTATTATAACCGCCAAAGCCCTTGAAACCAGCAGAAAGAATGGCGATGCCTACATCACCCTGTATGCGGTTGTTGCTCTTGCTGAAACCCTTCAGCGCCTCATCGGCAGAGATATAAGGGTTCATGAAGGAAGTCATCTTCTTGGCACCCGCCTCCTGTCCGTACATCGGATTGTTCAGTACAACATCCTTGTAACCGAAGTTGCCCTGCAGGTTGACATTGATATTACCCAAAGCCGGGATGGTGATATAGTTCTGCTTGTTCTCAAAAGCCGGGTTCATATCGTGACGGAACTTGTAGTCGTCAGTAAAGTAAGCGGAATTGAGTGTCTGAGCCATTGCGGTGCCCCCCATCATCAGCAGAGAGGCAGCCAAGAGATGCTTATATATTTTATTCATCATTTTCTTTGTCTTTTATGTGTGTGATTATTCTGTTACTACTCTCTGTCATTAATTGAAGTTACCAATCACCTTACCCACGAGTTTCACCTTGATGTTTTCCAACTTCAGGGTATGCTTCTCAGAGTTGAGGTTGATACCGGTCACGGTAGTTCCATCATGGCTTGCCTTACCTTTTACCTTATAAGAGAGTCCGTCGAGTTTCTGCAATGCGCCCTTTACCTTTTCACGGAGTTCGATTTCCAGCGGAGAAGTCGCGGCTTTGACACCATCAGTAGATGCCTTCACAGTACCCTGCTTGATATTCACTTCTATCTGGTTGCTGATGTCTGTACCATCCACTCCGAGTGGAGTAGCCTCTACGATGAGGGTAGCAGGAACCAGATTCTGTGCATCGGCAGTAAGACGCAGATAAGTACCCTCTGCCAATTCCAGTTCATCCAAATCATCATTCCAACCGTCGAAATCATCTGCATATTCGATAACAGCATCCTCGGCAAATGCCAACGGAGCATAGACCTCATAACTTGGCTCAACATTGTAATTGTATCCGAACTTGATAGTCATTTCCTGACTGAGATCAGCCTTTGCCTCTACATTGGTAATCTGTACGTGGTCTGGAATATGCTTGTTGATAAGTGTAGCCAGGTTGCTCACCTCATATACATTGGCAGCACCATACTGAGCAGTCAGTTCTGCAGTCTTATGGCGGCAGATACAGATTTTGGTTACAGGCGTAACAGTAGTCTTGTAGATATGCATCTCAGGGAGTTGCACGGTAGCCAAGTTCTGACCGTTCTTGGTAGAAATCACCTTTGCACTCACCTTTGCCGCTGCATCCATATCATTATGGATAGAAAGAATAATCTGAGGATTATCCAAGTCTGCTCTTACGCCATCTTCTGAAAGGAAGTCAGGAACGCCTGTCACAGCTACATCACCCAAACTTGTGATATTGATTTCCGGGTCGAAGATACCGGTAGCAGACTTCAAGGTAATATCATTGACTGTCACGTTGGCACCGATGGACAGTGCAGATGTAGGAACACCCGTTATATTAGCCTCAATACCGAGGTCGAAATAACCATCCATCTTGATAGAGCCATTATCGCCGATGACAACCTTACCATAAGCATCCTGGTTTGCGAAATCCAGTTTTTTAGCCTTGATGGTGAGTCGGAGGTCGTCGCTTGTAGAGACATTCTCCACGGTAATCTTCGAGCCGTTGACCATAGGAACGCCATTGCCATTACCATTGACAGATGAAATCTGCAGATAGCCAGGAAGGTTGATGGTTACCTTATCTATTGTGGCGATAGCAGAAGAAAGACCGTTGAGCGCGAGGTTCACATTCAGCACGATTTCGCCATTCACCTCAGCACTTTTCAGACTCTTCACGGCAACATCCGTACCATTATAAACGAACATCTGTTGCTTAGGAGAGACATAACTGAGATGAGTACCAGCAGCACGGGTACCCTTGGCAGCAGAACTGGTGCTCAAGGTAAACGTATGGTTATAAGATCTACCCGTCAAGTGAATAGGAGAAATCTTAGGAGAAGCAGTAGAAGCATCCGTACCTGTCAACTGGAACAGATAATCACCGTTTGCGGCAATCTTCACACTACCATTCTCTTCGAGTTCCAGAATATCAGACAAAGGAATGTTCATGGTAGAACTGGCAGGTATTTCCAATTCACCACCACCAAATCCCATTGTAGCATCAATCTGGTCAAAATCATAATCGTCATTTGTACACCCGGTTACCAAGAAACCAGCCGTCAATAAAGACACAAGTAATAGACTTGCTTTCATTTGTTTTTTCTTCATAGTTATTAATATTTGATAATTAAAGAACTTCTAAATCATTAAAAGAACTTACATAAGTTAAAAAACATTTGCAAATGTAGCATATTTTTATAAAAAATCATGTAAAATAATCGGTAATTTTTCGCTCAATTCGTCAATTTATACGCAAGACATTGTTTTTTCACGAATATTTCCACCTGAAAAATCTGTTGACTGCGCTGATACGGTTTATTTTTTTAGAAAAGTCCCACAGATTTCACATAGTTTTGCTGAAATCATAAAGTCCCACAGATTTCACAGATTACACAGATTTTTTTGAAGACAAAATATGCACATGTCATGTGATAAAACGTTTTACTAAGGATAGGAGTAGAAAGAGACCTACCTCTCTTTCTACTCTTATTCCAATGAACCTTTATAGGCATTTTACCAAGTGATAACCTTATCTACGATTTCTTGTTGCTCCAAGCTACTTCTTCGCAGATAGATACGTGTTGTCTCTATGCTTTCGTGTCCCATGAGGTCGGCAAGCAAGGCTATATCGTTGAACTTCTCCAAGAAATTCTTGGCATAACGATGGCGGAACGAGTGAGGGTACACCACTTTTTCATTCAAGCCATACTTCACCGCATAGTTCTTCAACTGTTGTGATATGCCTCTTGTCGTGATGCGCTCGCCAAAGCGGTTGAGAAAGAGATAGCCACTTGTGCGGTTGAGTGTCTGCAACCACTTTTCTGTTTCCGTGCGCAATGTCTTGGGGATATAGATACGCCGTATCTTGCCACCCTTGGTGTAGATGTCGTAATAGCCTACTTGCACGTGCTCAACCTTGATTTGCACAAGTTCGCTCACTCTAGCACCAGTCGCAGCCAAGAAACGCACCACAAAGTACCACTCTAAGTTATCTTCCTTCTTCAATTTGTTCTTCAAGAAGGTGTAGTCGGCATTGCTGATGACATTCTCCAGGTAAGAACGCTGCTGCACCTTGACCGACTTCAAGCGGAGTTTCGTCTTGCCTACAAATACAAGATACTTGTTCATCGCCTGAATACGGAGGTTCACCGTCTTTGGCTTGTAAGTCTCAATCAAGTAGGTTTTGTAAACCAACAAGTTTCTCTTGTTCAACTCTTTGTGTCGAGAGCCAAACTCCTTCACGGCATACAGATATGCCGAAATCGTGTTCTTAGCCATATTTCCTTGGGTTAAGAACTCATCAAATTTTTCTAATTCCATTTCTGTTCTTTTATTAGTGAAACATAATCCTAATAAAATAACATAAATTTGTTCTATGAGTTCCTATTATGAGAAGATGTCCCATCCTATATTCAAAACAGCATAATTATGGAACATCTGAAAAAGAGATTAAATCAACTTTTAGAAAAGAAAATAGAACTGGATAATTATTTGGCTAAACAATTACCCAAGTCTATTCTACAAGAGGCTATTCAAGGAAAGCTTGTGCCTCAAATAGCTGAAGAAGGTACAGCGCAAGAACTGCTTGAACAGATAAAGGGGGAAAAACAGAAACTCGTAAAGGATGGCAAACTGAAGAAGTCTGCTTTAGCTACTTCTATCATCTTCCGTGGTGACGATAACAAGTATTGTGAGAAGATAGGAGAGGATTCTATATGTCTTGATGATGAAATACCTTTTGATATACCATTAAATTGGGCATGGGTACGACTTGATGATATTTGCTCTTTTATTCATAGAGGAAAGTCGCCAAAATATAGTCTAATAAAGAAATATCCAGTGGTTGCTCAAAAGTGTAATCAATGGTCAGGATTTTCAATAGAAAAGGCAAAATTCATTGAGCCACAGAGTATTTCGTCTTATAAAGAAGAGTATATTTTGCAAGATGAAGATTTGATGTGGAATTCTACTGGATTAGGTACATTAGGGAGAATGGCTATATATTACAAAAAGCTGAACCCTTATGAGTTAGCTGTGGCTGACAGTCACGTTACAGTTATTCGTCCTTACAAACAATATGTCGTTTCTGAGTACCTGTATTATTATTTTGCTAGCAACACTGTTCAATCTGTTATAGAAGATAAATCTGACGGCAGTACAAAACAAAAGGAGCTTTCAACGAAAACCGTCAAAAGCTACCTTGTTCCGCTTCCTCCGATGGAGGAACAAATGCGTATTGTTGAAAAAGTTGAAGAATTAACGCAGCTGCTCAAATAGTTTTTCTATTTGGGCAACAATGCGTTGCTGCTCTTTTAATGGGGGTAGAGGAATAAGAATATAGTCTAAAGCTTTAGAAGAAAGCCCTTGTATTCCAATTCCTTTACCACCTATTCTTCCTGTTGCCTTATAGAAATAAAACACCCAAAAGAAGAACTTTGTACAAAGCTGCTTGTAAGCACGAAGTTTGTGTATATGATTCTGGATTCTTATATCATACGGATAGTTCCATATTGCGGCACGTCCGATGTCTCCACCTTCACAGACAAGTAAGTCTCCAAATGTAGCCGTACATTTTTCAATTTCTTCATCTGTAAAACGCATCTGCTTAATATTGCCGAGTTCAAATCTACCCCAATATAGATTTGAAGTGGTAATGTAAGTCATTAATTGCCCTTTAAGATTTGATGCATTTAATGCTTTTCCTGTGCAATGTGAGAACAGAGTTCCCAAACGACACCATTCCCATGTGCCAGGAATATCAAATGGTATTTCATCATCAATACAGATTTTCTCATTTCTGTTAATGGTATAATACTTGTTATCGTCACCACGGAAGATGATAGAAGTAGCTAAAGCAGACTTCTTCAGTTTGCCTTCTTTTACTAAATTTTGCTTCTCTAGCTTTATCTGCTCAAGCAGTTCTTGCGCTGTACCTTCTTCAGCTATTTGAGGAACGAGTTTCCCTTGTATAGCCTCTTGTAAAATTGAACTTTTTAGTCTGTTATTGATTTCTATGTTTAACTTTTCTTGTTTAAGAAATGTTGTTTCGTATTGCAGAACCAATGGCATTATTGCAGTTATCTACTATTCTAACTTCTTCCTCCAGTGGAGCTAAAGGAACAAGCATCGACAAAACATGCCCCAATTTCAAATTTGCTTGGGCAGAGCCTCCACCTTGATGAGAAACTGTATAATGAAAATATTCTGAGTTTATAACATAATACATATACTCCAACATTTCTGCAAGCCAAGGACGCATTTTCAGAACTCGCTGATTTAGTAAAGCTGGGGTATTAGCTTTATATATGGCGGTCTTACCTAATGGTTCTGGATTGTCCGACTGAGATGATAAACACATTAACAAGTCACCTTTATTTATAACACTTGTCAGCATTTTTATTGATGGCTTTTCTACATAGTCGTTATTTGGTTTAAGAACCACTTCATAAGTCATCAAGTTGCCACTTTTAATAACAGGCATACCTTTACATTCCTTGTTCAGTTCGGATGAGGTATAGGCATATCCGTTTTGATAAGAAATAAGTTCTCCTAATCTACACCATTCCCATCCCTTTGGTATCTCAAACGGTATCTCCTCATCAATACATTTCACCTCCCCTGTAGTAAGTATCTTCTCATAATAGGAATTGTCCTCACCACGGTAAATAATAGATGCGTTCTTGTCACGCTTTATTTTCTTCTCCTTAATCAAGCGTTCTTTCTCCTGACGAATCTTTTCAAGCAATACGCTTGCAGGTTCGTCATTAGGGTCTTGCGGTACAAGTTTGCCTTGTATCGCCCATTGTAATATGCTATTCTTTAATTGTTTTCCGTTCATTGTTCTCTTTATACTGTTAAATTCGCCACAAGTTGGTGACGAATTTGTGATACGTGTCTCACAAATCCTTTTAACCTATATTGTTTTCCTCAAACTCTGCAATCCATTCCTTTACCTTGGCTTGCAGCAAAGCCTTGTCTGGCAAATATAATTGATACGCTGAAGCATATACATGAGAGTCTTTCGGCAAAGTTAACTCTACAAGTGCATCGTTCTTACTCTCACAAAGCAAAATGCCGATGGTTGGTTTCTCGAAGTCTTGCTTCACATAGCGGTCATAATAGTTGACATACATCTGCATCTGTCCAAGGTCTTGATGAGAAAGCTTATCTGTTTTCAAATCAATAAGGACATAGCATTGCAACAATCTATTATAGAAGACCAAATCTACATAATAATTGTCTTCATTAAAGGTGAAACGCTTCTGGCGTGCCTCGAAGAGGAAGCCTTTGCCTAATTCGAGTAGGAACTGTTGCATCTTGCTGATAATGGCATTCTCCAACTTCGACTCAGAGTAAGCGGCATCTGGCTTCAAGCCCAAGAACTCCAAGGTCAAAGGACTTTTGATAACATCCGAAGGTTTCTCTACAGTTTGACCTTCCTTTGCCAAACGCATCACCTCATCCTTGTCACGGCTCAAAGCCAATCGCTCGTAGAGACAACTGCCTACTTGACGCTGCAACTGTCTTTTAGACCATTGCTGCTGTACACATTCTATCTCATAGAAAGAACGAGCGTCTGTATTTTCCACACGCATCAGAATCAGATAATGACTCCAGGACAGCTTAAAACATTGACACCCAGATGATTCTGAATTAGCTAACCACTGGTTAGCTTTTTTGCCAACAACTGATATATCTGTATTTAGCCTTTTCGCGTATGTAAGATAAAATTGCTTAATGTTCTTTAAGTTTGGATATGACCACCCCATCCCAAAACGAGCTGTCAAATTCTTTGATAACTCTTGCAAGACTTGCTTTCCATATTGCGCACGAACATTCCCTTCCTGTTCATACTCCACTATATACTTGCCTATATAATACTTGGTATAGACCTCAGCAGTATTGACCGAAGTCTTCACGTAAGTCCTTGCCTGTTCTATTAGACCAGATACCTTATCAAGTAGGTCTTCAATATTATCCGAAGTCTTTGTTATTTCGTTTGCCATAATTCTGTATTATTATCAGATTTTGGGGACACGTCCCCAAAATTCCTATTCATCTACCTTCACCTCAATCCCCAATATACGCTGTATCTCTGCCAAAGTCTTGTCTATCTCGTGATCAAGAGCCTTGCGCTTCTTGAAATAGTCGGCAAGCAGTTCGGCTGGCGGCAAAATCTCCTCATCCTCTTTCGGAAACTTACATAAGTCGAAGTTGCAGTCGGAATCTATCAGTTCCTTAACAGGATAGCAGCGTGATTTCTCGTCTCCATCGGCAATGATCATCTCCTTGCGGTCGTTCCACCATTCACGGATAGGATCGCAATGCTCCGACTTCATTGATTTTGTCTTGGAGAAATGCTTGTAACCCTCTGGCATATCCAAACGATAGAACCACGTTTCCTTTGTAGAATAACTTTCTGGAGCACCATCCGCACTGGTATTGTCGAAGAACAAAATGTTCGTGGCAATCGAAGTGTAAGGTGCAAAGATACTGCCTGGCAAACGGATAATGGTATGCAAGTTGAAATCTCTGAGCAGCTTGGTCTTGATGGCTATCTTTGTGTTGTCCGCTCCAAACAGAAAACCGTCTGGGACAATGACCGCTGCACGACCATTCTTCTTCAGTCGGTACATGATGAGAACCATGAACAAGTCTGCAGTCTCGCTACTGCGCATATCAGAAGGGAAGTGTGACTTGACATCCGACTTCTCGTTTCCACCGTATGGTGGGTTCATCAACACAACATCAAACTTGTCGCCGTCTGTATAGTTGAGCACATCTTTTGTAAGCGAGTTGTCGTGATATACCAATGGCGTATCAATACCATGCAGCAATAGGTTTGTCACACATAGCATATACGGGAATTGTTTCTTTTCTATTCCAAATACAGACTGATTGTACTCTTTGCGGTCTTCTGCAGTCTTTACCTTCTTGTCCAATTCACCCAACCAACTTGTGATGAAACCTCCTGTACCACAAGCGAAGTCTGCCATTTTCTCACCAATCTGCGGATTGACTATCTCTGCCATAAATTCGGTCAAGGCTCTTGGGGTGTAGAACTCACCAGAGGAACCTGCCGACTGCATTTCTTTGAGGATTGTCTCGTATATCTCACCGAAAGCATGACTTTCCTCATAGTCACCAAGGTTCAAACCATCAATCACATTCAGTACTTGACGAAGTTGAACTCCATCTTTCATATATTGGTTGGCATCCTCAAATGTGGTCTTTACAATCGCCTGACGAATAGGGGTAGTTGGTGTTACCTCTATGTTTTTGAGTTCCACAAACAATGTGTTGTTGACAAACGAAAGCAGCTCATCACCAGTCAAGGCATTGCCACTTCCATCGTCATGCGCCCAGTTACGCCAACGGCATTCTTCTGGAATAATAGACTTGTAATCATCATCGTCCAACTCCCAATCATTCTCTTTCTCGTCATAGACTTTCAAGAACAGCATCCACGCCATTTGTTCTATGCGTTGCGCATCACCGTTGATACCGGCATCATTGCGCATGATATTGCGTACTCGTTTTACGAAATTTGATAAACTCATATTTTGTTTCACTTTGTGCATCTTTTCTCGCCACGACATAGTCCAAGCAAGCTTGGCTCTGTTCGTTTGGCTTTTCGAAAAGATTCTATTTTTATGCTATATTATATATTGTCTGCTCCAACTCCTTTACCGCCTTCAGATAATCTCTCTTCCCACCGAAGAACTTTACTATATTTGCCTTTGAGCCAAATCGGCGGAAAGGATCGTTTTCAAGCACAGTAAGACTTTCAAGTTCTGAAATGCCTTCTTCCATGTACTTCTCCAACAAAGCCTCAAGTACCAGTCGTGCCTGCTCACCATACTTGGTGAATATATCACGTTTTTTCACTTGCTCAGCACGTTCCCGCCTCGTCAGGGTCTTCTTGCCGTATGCGATATGACAGATGAAATCAAAATCATCCACATCGCTCATTTCCTGTGAAGTCTTTAAATCCGCAAGGTCTATACCTCTTTCTTTCAGCATATCCGCAATGTCTGATTTTTTCTTTAATTCATTCCATTTGGAGGTAAAAGTATCAATGGTAGCAAACGAATCAAGGATATTCTTCTTCGTATAGTCGGTAATGCTCTCCGTGCGAAGCAGCTTGCCATCGGCATCGTAAACGGACACTACCTTATTGACAACCATCACTTGGCATCCATCCTTATCAACAACCGGTTTTGAGTGTGTAACTGGTGCATTTGCCGTGGACGGAGGAGTGTCAGTATCATCTGGAAATGTGCGTGGATCCGTTTCGTTTGGTTTTGCAGGATAGTTTGGGTCTATCTCTATCGGTCCATCCCAATCGGGGTCTGCAAACAAGCGTGTCACGTTGCGGAAATCCATCACTGTGAAGTATGTCTTTCCTTCTTTCTCACGAAGACGAGTACCACGACCGATAATCTGCTTAAACTCTGTCATGGAGCCAATCTGCTGGTCAAGTACTATCAGCTTTACCATCTTGCAATCCACACCGGTAGAGAGCAGTTTGCTGGTTGTTGCAATCACAGGATATTCTGAAGATACTGAAATAAAATAATCCAGTTTGCCTTTTCCATACTCATCGCTACCTGTTATGCGAACCACATAGTCAGGATTTTTCTTGCACATGTCAGCATTGGCATTAGCCAAAGCCATACGCATACGTTCCGCATGAGTTTCATCAGCACAGAACACGATGGTCTTAGCCATGCGATCTGTACTTTTCAGATAGTTGGTTATCTCTTGCGCAACTTCCCTTATGCGGTCTTCTATAACAATGTTATAATCATAGTCGCTGTTGTTATAAATGCGGTCTTCTATCTCGTTGCCGTTTATATCCTTTTGTCCCTTTGTCGGTCTCCACTCATCACCGATGTTCGTAGTGATGTTGATTACCTTGAAAGGAGCAAGGAAACCGTCTTCTATGCCATTTTTGAGGCTATAAGTATAGACAGGCTCTCCAAAATAACTGATACTTGACTGGTACTTTGTTTCTTTTGGTGTTGCAGTCATACCTATATGAGTAGCCGAAGAAAAGTATTCCAAGATGTTTCGCCAGTTGCTATCATCCTTTGCGCTACCTCTATGACACTCATCAACGATAACAAGGTCAAAATAGTCTGGATTAGGAAACAACTCCTTATAGTTTTTGGCATCATTCTGTCCAATCAACTGTTGATAGAGTGCAAAGAACACTTGATAAGAACCCAATTCTTCCAAGTGGTTCTTGTCTTTTGAGTAGTCTATCTTGTGCGTTACCTTTTCTAATGGTTTGAAGTCCTGCTGTATGGATTGGTCAACCAATATGTTTCGGTCTGCAAGATACAACACTTTCTTCTTTAAACCACTGTTAAGTAAACGCCATACAATCTGAAATGCAGTATATGTCTTACCTGTGCCAGTTGCCATGACAAGGAGCACACGGTTTTGTCCTTTGGCAATGGCACCAACTGTGCGGTTTACTGCATTGCGCTGATAATATCGTGGCGGAAATATATTCTGACCAGTGCAAAAAGGCTGCTCTATGATAGCCAGCTCTTGTTCGTTAAGTCCGTTTCCATCGTTAGCCCCATTTTTATATCTTTCGACAAGTTCTTCTTTTGTTGGAAATTCGTCCATGGCAAAAGTGCGTTCCTTGCCTGTCAAGAAGTCATGTTCGGCAAAACCTTCACCATTTGAACTGTATGCAAACTTCACATCAAGCATTTGGGCATAGGTCATGGCTTGTTGCAATCCATGAGAAACAGAATGATTGGCATCCTTTGCTTCTACAATAGCAATGGGTGTTGCCTTATTTGCATAAAGTACATAGTCGGCAAACTTCGGTTTCTCTCTATGCACAAGATTACCGTGAAGGCTAATTTTACCGTCAGTAAATTTAACCTTCTGTTCCATGAATATACTATCCTTTGACCATCCCTTGCTTGTGATGGCTTCGTTGATATAGCGGAACTTGATGTCCTCTTCTGTAAGTTCTTTGCTTATGCCCATGTTCAAATAACGTTTTTATTATCGGAAGTTATTTTGTCCAGTTCTAAAAATCCAGCATTTGGCGTTTTTACTCTCGCTCGTCCTCGTCTGTTATCAAGTCCTTCAAATCGACTTGTAGAATTTTGGATATTTCAAGCAATGTTTCCAAATCTGGCTGGTATTTATTCCTGGCGTAGCAGTTTACTGTACTAAAGCTCTTCCCAAGCTGTTTTGCAAGCCATGTCTGAGAGATGCCTTTTTCTTCCAACGTGTCTTTTATTCTGTTCAGTTTCATATTTTCACCGAATTTTACTGCAAATATACATTAAATTTTGCGATAATAATTCGTTATATGACTCTAATAGGCGAAAATATAACGATATTTCACACTTTCATACCCATTTGATACGAAATAAGGGAATAAAGAGATTTTATCCTCCTTACTCCCTTTCTTTTCTTCCCTAATTTCCAAATACTTTTTCCACTCGCTTGACGGCATCCGCTCTCATCTGCATGGCTACGGAAGCATATATCTGTGTTGTCTTAACACTTTTATGCCCCAATAGTTTGCTCACAGTCAAGATGTCACATCCTGCGAGGATAGCCAACGTTCCAAAAGTGTGCCGACTTGTGTGAAATCCGAGAACCTTTGTAATGCCAGCTCGTTTAGCCATGTGCTTCAAGGCTCTGTCACAGTTGCATAACAATGGTGTGTTGAACACAAGGCTATCTTCACTTTTATCTTCCTTGTCGGGCAACCATTCCAATGCCTTTTTGCCTAATGGTATCAGAATGGGGTGCTTGGTTTTCTGCATACGAGGCAGATAGATTGCCAATCCCGCATCAGTTTGGCGAATATCCTTCCATTTTAAGTTGGATATGTCGCTATGTCTTAAACCTGTAAAACAACAGAACATATAACATTGTTTGGTTGCAGGACTGCCTGTTTCAACGGAAGCCAATGCCATGACTTCATCTTTTGTCAGTGCCACTATATTGCTCTCTGCCTTGCTGACCCTTTCCCTTATATCCAATGAAGCAAAAGGATTTGCACTTATCAGACCGTTTCTGACCGCCTTGTTCAATATGGTATTGAGTGTGGTCTGCATTTGGTGCATGGTGGACTGTGCCAGCTTCTGAGGGTTGCTTGGAGACTTTGGCGAAACATAGATGTCCCTCATATAGTTTAAGAAGCCCATATATACGTTTTTATTGAAGTCTATCAATCGTATGCCACTTTTACGGCTGTATTTCATATATTGGTGCATGATGGCTATCAGCTTCCATACATTCTTGATGTAGTTCTGAGAATACGCTTGGCTGTCAACCAATCCCTTGTGATAATCAAGCAGCCATTCATAGAAAACAGGCGATGCCTTTCTCAATGTCGTTTCATCTGGAGACTTTGCCTCCTTACGAATACCAAGGAGTCTTTCAGCCTTTATAGCGACCGCCTTTTTCATGGCGTTCTTGTTCTCTCGCTTTGCGTCTTCGTTCACCTCTGGAACAAGGTACAAATGCAGTGACTCATATTCCCTTTTACCATTCTCATAGCAGTCAAGGTATAGCGACTGACTGCCATTTTTTAACACTCTTGTTCTTATCTCTATACTCATTTTCAGTTACCTTTTTTATTAGTGCTAATCAAATAGATTATCAACCTTGTTGACCGCCTCTACTTTTTTCTCGTCCACTATCTTGCTGTATATCTGAGTTGTAGAGACATTGCTATGCCCCAATAATTTGCTTGTTGTATAGATGTCAACTCCAAGTGTCAGCATCATCGTTGCGAAGGTGTGCCGTGAGCAGTGAAACGAGATATGCTTTTTAATATCAGCATTTTGCATCCATTTACGGATGTCGTGACATACCGTTGGAGTGCCTGGCAAAGTGAATATCGGCTCGTTCGGGTCTTCCTTTTCATTAAGGCAGTTCAGAGCCTCTTTTGATAATGGAACATTGACGAGTTTGTTTGTCTTCTCCATGATTGTGCGGACAAACTTTGTCTTTCCGTCAGATGCGAGAAACACCTTGTTCCATGTGAGCGAACGTACATCACCCAAGCGCAATCCTGCAAAGCAAGAGAAGATAAATGCCTTTTTTACTTCCGTGTTGGCGCAGTCCGCTTTCATAATGGCTTTCAACTCGTCAATGGTCAGATATTCTCTTACGCTTTCGGCTGGCTGATGCTTCTCCTTGGCATCCAACAGTTTCATTGGATTGCTTGCTATGATACCCTCACGCACTGCCTTGTTCAACGCTCCATTGAATACCGCTTGATGATGATGTGCGCAACCTTGACTGATAACAGCTGTAGCGTCTTTCTTCACTCCATGATGTGCCGTTTTCAAAAACTTCACGAAGCCACGGCAGAAATCAACATCTATTTCTGACAAACAGATATTGATGTCGCCTGTCGTGGCAAGGTACTGTTCTATCTTGTGGCGCATCTCCTTTCTGCCTTTCAATGTGGATTTGGCAAAGTTGCCGTCCGACTGCTCATATTTGCAGAGCCAAGTCAGCAGTGGCATATTCTCCTGCTTGATTTTCTCCCATTGTTTGATGCCACGGTTCTGCAGCCCCAATATTCTTTCTGACTTCACCTTGTTTGCCACTTGCATAGCGTGTCTGTTCTGGTCTTTTGAAATAGGGTCTTTCTCTGGAACGAGGTAGAGCGACAGCGACTCGTATTTTCTTACACCATCTGAATAAATGTCGAGATAGAGGCTGATATTTCCATTCTTCAACTTGCGCTGACGAATGCGAACAGGCTCTTTCGGTTTTGATACTTTCTTTTGTCTACCCATGCTGTTATATGCTTTTATTTGTTTCTATTTTATGCCCCCATTCGGGTTTCTCTGAGGTCAAAGTTATAAAGATTATTTTGTTTCGCGTAACAAACGTGCAACAAAAATGCACCAAAAAAAGATTTTTAACAGTCAAGGAAATAAAAGAAATCAAATCAAAGAAGTATCTGTGTATCAATGGGATAACGTGTGTTTTCTTTGATTTATTACGACTTTGTTTTACGCCATAATATCCTCTACTTCGTAGGCTTCTATGTATTGCTGTTGTTTGATATTGTCATCAATATCCAGTACAATGACCTTGCAGCTGTTACCGCTACGGATGAGACCGTTGTCAATTATCTGCAAAACGCATTCTTCTCCGCTGGTTATCTGATGGCTGCAAGTGTTGTGGCATTGAAATGTCTCAACCTTGTTCCTGACCTTGCAGCATGGATGATACCAGAAGGTGACACAGCTTTCTCAACAAGAAGTTTTGGTGAGGGTATTGCTACATCAATGAGACAATCAGCCAGTCGTGTAGTCGGCATTTAACAATCTTGAAAAAGTAAACAATATGGTAATAAAAAATTTAGAGAACAAAATCAAGCTTGTGCTTATCCTCTGTTCCTTGTTTCTCGTTGGATGCGTGGTCATTTCGCTTGGCAGCATCTGGACAGCACGAACAATGGTTGATGATGCACAGAAGAAAATCTATGTACTTGATGGCAATGTGCCGATACTTGTAAACCGCAGCACAATGGAAGAGACCCTGGATGTGGAAGCCAAAAGCCATGTAGAGATGTTCCACCATTATGTCTTCACATTGGCTCCAGATGACAAGTACATCAAATATACGATGGAGAAGGCGATGTATCTCATAGATGAGAGTG
>ERZ869979.268-NODE-268-length-16023-cov-11.737426_pt1 | contig 16023 bp, 12 predicted proteins | sample MGYA00521269_ERZ869979 | MGnify/ENA primary metagenome ERZ869979 (study PRJEB32232, sample SAMN07284974) | human gut metagenome | biome: human-associated habitat; material: feces | host: Homo sapiens | place: Tanzania | collected 2014-04-05 ... | reverse complement strand
AGTAGATATGATTTCGGTCAATCAAAAGCATACACGATGACATAGTAAGTAATGTTCGTGAGAACTTACATTATCTCTATGTGAGTATATTTAATCACATTTTGAGTGGCAGGATAACATGGCTAAAGTTTATCGCGTTTATGTAGAAAAAAGAAAAGAAAATGCGGTTGAAGCAGATTCTATCAAACATGATTTGATGACAAGACTTGGTTTAACTGACATTTCTAACTTAACAGTTGTCAACCGTTATGATCTTCAGGGTATTACTGAAGAAGTATTAGAAGAAGGTATTCCTACTATTCTTTCTGAGCCAATGGTAGATGAAGTATATCGTGAAGACTATGCAATTCCAGAAGGAGCAGTAAGTTTTGCGATTGAATATCTTCCAGGACAGTATGATGCTAGAGCTGATGCCTGTGAACAGTGCTTCCAGTTATTAACTGGTGAAAAAGGCGTTAAGGTTAAATGTGCAAAGCTTATTGTAATCGAAGGTATTTCTAGTGATGAATTACCACCAATTAAACATTATTTAATTAACCCTGTTGATTCTAGAGAAGCTTCTTTAGAAAAGCCAGCAGATTTAAATGATGCAGTTGTTGAAATCAAGAAGGTTCCAGTAATTGAAGGATTTATTGGTTTCACTGATGAAGAAGTTGAAGCATTACTTGAAAAGATGAGTCTTGCAATGAACTTCGATGACTTAAAAGTGACTCAGAACTACTTCAGAGATGTAGAAAAGAGAGATCCTACTGAAACTGAAATCAGAGTATTAGATACTTATTGGTCTGACCATTGCCGTCATACTACATTTGCGACAGTCATTACTGATATTGATATCGCAAGTGGTGCATTTAAAGAAATCTTAGAAAAAGATGTAGAAAAATATAAAGCAAGCCGTCATGTTGTTTATGGTGTAGATACAAAGAGACCACTTACTTTAATGGATCTTGCAACTATTTCTATGAAAGAACTTAGAAAGCGTGGATATCTAGATGATATGGAAGTATCTGAAGAAATCAATGCCTGCTCAGTTCGTTTAAAGGTTCATACTACTGATGGTGATGAAGACTGGTTATTAATGTTTAAGAATGAAACACATAACCATCCAACTGAAATTGAACCATTTGGTGGTGCCGCTACATGTTTAGGTGGTGCAATCCGTGACCCATTATCAGGTCGTGCTTACGTTTACCAGTCAATGCGTATTACTGGTGCAGGTGATCCTCGTCAGAAATTAGAAGATACACTTCCTGGTAAATTACCACAGAGAAAGATCTGTGAAGAAGCAGCTCATGGTTTCTCTTCTTATGGTAACCAGATTGGTTTAACTACTGGTTTTGTACATGAAGTATATGATCAGGGTTATGTTGCTAAGAGAATGGAATTAGGTGCAGTAGTAGCTGCTGCTCCAGAAGAACAGGTTAAGAGATTAATTCCTGAAAACGGACAGATTGTTTTATTAATTGGTGGACGTACTGGTCGTGATGGAATTGGTGGTGCTACTGGTTCTTCTAAGAAACATGAATTAAAGACTACTGAAACTGCTGGTGCTGAAGTACAGAAAGGTAACCCAGTTGAAGAAAGAAAGATTCAGAGATTATTTAGAAATAAAGAATTCTCTAAGAAGATTGTAAGATGTAATGACTTTGGTGCTGGAGGTGTCAGCGTTGCCGTTGGTGAATTAGCACCTGGTCTTGATATCAACTTAGATGCAGTATTAAAGAAATATGAAGGTTTAAATGGTACTGAACTTGCTATTAGTGAATCACAGGAACGTATGGCTATTGTCATCAATGAATGTGATAAAGACTTCTGTATTAAAGCAGCTCAAGATGAAAACCTTGAAGTTGTACAGGTGGCTACAGTTACAGATAAGAACCGTTTAACTATGAAATATATGGGAGATACTATTGTAGATATCTCTAGAGACTTCTTAGATGAAGCAGGTGCTAAACGTTATCAGGGTATCCATGTAGAATTACCTGATTTTGATAAAGCGCCATTCAATCCAGAAGCAAAAGAAAACTTTACTGAAACAACTAAAGAAGTATTATCACGTTTATCTACAGCTTCTCAGAAGGGCTTAGTAGAACGTTTTGACTCTTCTATCGGTAATGGTACAGTTCTTTCACCATTTGGTGGTAAGACTTATCGTACAGAAACTGAAGGTATGGCTGCATTAATTCCAGTTTTAGGAAAAGAAACAACTACATGTTCATTAATGAGTTATGGTTATAGCCCACTTATTTCTGAATGGTCTCCATATCATGGTGCTATCAATGCAGTTGTAGAATCTGTTGCAAAGATCATCGCAATGGGTGGTACATGGCATACAATCCGTTTCTCATTCCAGGAATTCTTTGAAAAGTTATTAAATGATCCTAAGAGATGGGGTAAACCATTTAGTGCATTACTAGGTGCTTATCGAGCTCAGGAAGAATTATTATTGCCTTCTATTGGTGGTAAGGATTCTATGTCAGGTTCATTTGAAGACTTAGATGTTCCTCCAACTTTAGTATCATTTGCGATTACTGGTGGCGATGTACATAAAGTCATCACTCCTGAATTAAAAGAAGCAGGACATGTATTAGTAGAATTCATGCTTCCTAAAGATGAATTCCATGTATTTGACTTTGAAGCTTTAAGAAAACAGTTTGATGCTGTAGAAGCATTGATTCAGTCTGGAAAGGCTTATTCAGCTTATACAGTTAAAGACGGTGGTTTAGTTGAAGCTGTTTATAAGATGGCATTTGGTAATGAAATTGGTGTAGCATTTGACGATGCTTTAACACTTAATGACTTAGTTGAAAAGAACTTTGGACATATCATTGTAGAAGTAGACAACGCAGAAGTTGTTGCAGGATATGAAAATGTTCGTATTATTGCTTCTACAAATGAAGAAAAGGCTGTATCATATAAGGGTGAGAAAGTAACACTTGATGATGCATATGAAATCAACTGTGCACCATTAGAATCTGTATATCCTACTACAGCAAAAGCACCTACTACAGAAGTACGTACTGGTGACTGTAATGAAAGAGGCAAGATGTTTGCTTCTAAGAAGTATGATGAAGTCAATGTTGTTATTCCTGTATTCCCAGGAACTAACTGTGAATTCGATTCTAAACGTGCATTTGAAAAAGCAGGTGCAAAGGTTCAGCTTGTTCTTATTAGAAATAAGACAGAAGAAGATATTAAGAAGTCTGTTGATGAATTAGAAGAAGCAATCCATAATGCACAGATCATGATGCTACCAGGTGGTTTCTCAGCTGGTGATGAACCTGAAGGTTCAGGTAAGTTCATTGCAACTGTATTACGTAACCCAAGATTAAAGGCTGCCATCGATGATTTATTAGACAATCGTGAAGGATTAATGATTGGTATCTGTAATGGATTCCAGGCATTAGTAAAACTTGGTTTACTTCCTCATGGACATATTAAGGATATGAGCAAAGATGATCCTACTCTAACATTCAATACAATTGGACGCCACTTATCTCAGATGGTGACTACAAGAGTATCAAGTGTTAAGTCTCCATGGCTTGCAAATGTAGAGTTAGGTGATGAACATATTATCCCTATTTCTCATGGTGAAGGACGTTTCGTTGCACCTCAGGAAGTACTTGATCAGTTAATTGATAATGGTCAGGTAGCATTCCAGTATGTTGATCCAAATGGAAACGTAACTATGGAATCTCCATATAACCCTAATGGTTCTATGTATGGTATCGAAGGTATCGTTTCTGAAGATGGTAGAGTATTAGGTAAGATGGGTCATTCTGAACGTCAGGGTGAAAACAGAAATCTTAATATCTACGGTGAAATGGATCAGAAGTTATTTGAAGCCGGCGTGAAGTATTTTAAAGGAGAATAACGAATGGATAAATTAGAATTTGAAAGTATGACACTCTGTCCTCTAGATGGACGTTATGGCAAGATTAAAGATCAGTTAGCTGATTATTTCAGTGAATATGCACTTGTTAAGTATAGAGTGTTTGTAGAAATCCAGTGGTTGAAGTTCCAGTTGGATCACCTTCATACAGAAACTTTAGACAAGGTTGATCCTAACAAGGTAGATGATATTCTTGCGATTTCTAAAGATTTCAACTTTGATTCTTTCAAGAGAATTAAAGAAATCGAATCTGTTACAAGACATGATGTGAAGGCAGTAGAATATTTCATTGATGAAAAGCTTAAAGCTTTAGGTTATGAACATTTAGAAAGCTATGTACATATTGGATGTACTTCTGAAGATATCAACAATACATCTTATGCATGTATGATTAAATATGGCTTAAAGGATGTTTGGTTACCTGCAGCAAAAGAATTTGCATCAATGATCAATAAATTAGCAGTAGATCATAAGGATGATGCAATGCTTGCACATACTCATGGACAGCCTGCTACACCTACAACTATTGGTAAAGAATTCAAAGTCTATGCTTATCGTTTCTTTTCTAGTATTGAAAACATTGAAAATATCAAGATTAAAGCAAAATTCAATGGGGCAACTGGTAACTACAGCGCTATCTTAACAGCATTCCCTAACGAAGATTGGCCAACATTAAACAAAGAATTCGTAGAAGACTATTTAGGACTTACATTCAATCCATTAACTACTCAGATTGAATCTCATGACTATACTTGTCATATCTTAGATGGTATCCGTCATTTCAACAATGTATTGGCTGACTTAGATGTAGATATGTGGTTATATATCTCAATGGAATACTTTAAACAGATTCCTGTTAAGGGTGAAGTTGGTTCTTCAACTATGCCTCATAAAGTTAACCCAATCCGTTTTGAAAACTCTGAAGCAAACATTGATTTATCAAACAATCTATGTGTAGCTTTATCTAACAAGCTTCCTAAGTCAAGAATGCAGAGAGACTTATCAGACTCTTCAAGTCAGCGTAACTTAGGATTATGCTTCGGTTATTCTTTACAGGCTATTTCTGAAACTACTGGCGGTTTAGCTAAGTGTGTTGTAAATAAAGAAAAGCTTGCGAAAGACTTAAATGAAAAATGGGAAGTTCTTGCAGAACCTATCCAGACAATGTTAAGAAAATACGGTGTACCAGATGCTTACGATACACTTAAAGCCTTGACTCGTGGTAAGAATATTTCTCAGGAAGATATTCAGGCATTCGCAAAGAGCCTAGAACAGTTAAGTGATGAAGACCGTCAGACTTTATTAGATATGACACCTTCTTCATACATTGGTTTAGCTTCAGAACTTTGTGATATCGAACTTTAATCATTAGAAGACAATCTCTATTGGGGTTGTCTTCTTTCTTTTTAGAGATAGGTTTGTTATAATGTTACAAAGGCGGTGAGAATCTTGGGAGATACACGATATGTATTTGCGGAATGCATCAAACAATTGATGAATCATCAGTCTCTTGATAAGATCACAGTGACTGATATTGTGGAAATGAGCGGTAAGACTAGACAGACATTCTATCGTTATTTTCGCGATAAATATGATCTTGTGAACTGGTATTTTGAAGTATTGGCAGATAAGTCTTTCTTACAGATTGGTAATAGTGAAACATTAAGAGAAGGGCTTATTAAGAAGTTTCAATTTATTTATAATGATAGAGTATTCTTTAAAGAAGCATTTAAATCTAAAGATTATAATAATGTAGAAAACTATGACTATAACTGTATTCTCACTTTCTATCAGAACATCATTAAGAGAAAACTAGGTAATAATATCCCATCAGATATTGAATTCTTATTAGAAATGTATTGTCATGGGTCTATTACGATGACAGTAGAATGGGCTACAGGAGGATATAAGCTCAAGCCTGAAGAATTAGCTGATATGTTGATTGAAGCATTACCACCAAAGTTAGATGAATTACTAAGAGATCTGAAATAAGGTCTCTTTTTTGATATTATTAAATATTCATGCAATATAATGCCACTTAAAGCTCTTTATTAGGTTTTATTGAAATCAAAAGGTATAATAGATTTAGTCTTGGAAAGGATTACAATTAGTGATCTTTTAGAAGGGTAGATAACTATGTATAAGAATAATTACGCTTATAATGGACAGACAAAAGTGTATACGATGGGATCTTCTGCTCTTTTACAATCTAGTTATGTATGCATGGATTATTTGGGGTAATCTATGCTTTTTTGCATAATGAAGATTGTTTTGAGACAAAAGCATAATAAGGAGAGAAAACGATTATGAATAAGAAATTAATGACTATGTTAGTTGCTTGTGCTTTATCAGTATCAGCATTATCTACTACAGCAGTATTTGCAGAAGATGCAGTAGTTACTGGAGATACTCCAGCTGTTACTGAAACTACAACTACACCTGAAACTACACCAGCACCTGCAGCTTATGAACCTGAAATCACTTTAATTACACCTAAATGGACAGGGGATAGTGATATTGTCTTTGAGGTAGATGCTAAAGGCGGAGCGGTTTATCCAAGTGAAATGTATGTTTATGATGCAAATGGTTCAATGCCAATTATCAGTGTTCCATCTAAAGTAGAAGTAAATGAAGCGGGTAAAGGTAGGGTTACATTTACTAATGATGCATTAAAGAATGCAAAAACTTGGGATGAAACTTTTACAAACCAGATTTCAGTAGATTGGACAAAGTATTCTAAAATTGAATTTGACTTTGTGTTCGAATTAGATGGTCAGGATATATATAAGTATCTATATGTAGAAACTTCAGTAAAGGCTCCAGAAGTAACTGTAACACCTACTACACCAGCTAAACCTTCTGAACCTACTAAACCTGCAGAAAATAAAGGTACAACAACTACAACTAAGAAAGAAGCACCAAAGACTGGTGATACTATGAATGTTGCATTATATGCTTCATTAGTATTAGTAAGTGCTTTAGCAGCAGTTGTATTAACTACAAAGAAGAGACTTACTGAATAATCTGTCTTATTCAGATAAGCGTAAAATGAAATACTAAGGGAAGAAAGGCAATTGAGAAATCAATTGTCTTTTTGAGTATGTATGGCACTAAGTCAATCACAGATATTAATTGATAACTGTAGTCAACCTCAGAACTATCTAAGTGAGTCTTAATTATCAATTATATGTAGTGCTGTATATGAGATCTGTATGTTGCAATAGCAGGCACATAAATATTGATTAATCTTAGAATTAATACTATATCTCATCAATCCTATTGATATTATTAAATATTCGTGCGATATGATAGTGCTTAATGCGCTTTTTTGAGTTTTATTAGAATTTAAAGGTATACTAAAATTAGTCTTGGAAAGGATTACAATTCGTGATCTATAAAAGGGCTAGATAACTATGTATAAAAACTATTACGCTTATAATGGACAGATAAAAGTGTATACTATGGGATATTCTGCTCTTTTACAACCTAATTATGTATGCATGGATTATTTGGGATAATCTGTGCTTTTTTCGTAATGACGGTTGTTTTTAAGACAAAGAATAATAAGGAGAGAAAACGATTATGAACAAGAAATTAATGACTATGTTAGTCGCTTGTGCTTTATCAGTATCATCATTATCTACTACAGCTGTATTTGCAGAAGATGCAGTAGTCACTGGAGATACTCCAGCTGTTACTGAAACTACAACTACACCTGATACTACTACTACACCAGGTACAACTACACCAGATACAACTACACCTGATACTACTACACCTGAAGCTTATGAACCAGAAGCTACTTTAGTTACAACTGAGTGGACTGGTGATAGTGATATTGTCATTGATGTAGATGCTAAGGGCGGATCATTCTATGCTACAGGAGAAAAGTATGTTTGGGGTAAAGATGGTGCACAGCCTTTTAGAATCGATGATCCTAAAGTAGAAGCAAATGAAGAAGGTAAAGGAAAGGTTACATTCACTAAAGAAGCATTAAAGAATGCAAAAATTTTGGATTTAGATTTTGAAAACCAGAGTGAAATTGATTGGACAAAAATCAATGAAATTGAATTCAACTTGGTATTCGAAAAAGGTGATCAGATTAAGTTTAAGACTGTTTATGTAAAAACTTCAGTAAAGGCTCCAGAAGTAACTGTAACACCTACTACACCTGCAACACCTGCAGAAAATAAAGGTACAACAACTACTGCTAAGAAAGAAGCACCAAAAACTGGTGATACTATGAATGTTGCATTATATGCTTCATTAGTATTAGTAAGTGCTTTAGCTGCAGTTGTATTAACTACAAAAAAGAGAATCACTGAATAATCCGTCAATTAGAGTAAGCGTAATTAAAATTGAATATTATGGGAAAGAAAAGACAATTGAGAAATGAGAATCAGTTGTCTTTTTTTATGTAAATTTATTCACAAAGTGACAAATCCACTTATCTGTCACTTGAATGATAACACTTACAATGTTAACATGAGTTCAGAAAAGTTAATTAAAAGGAGATTGAGAATCATGTATAAGTTCATGTTAAATGAAACAAGTTATCATGGAGCTGGCGCTATCAAAGCTGTTCCAGAAGAAATTAAAGCGAGAGGATTTAAGAAAGCATTCGTTGCTTCTGACCCAGACTTAGTAAAGTTTGGAGTTACTAAGAAAGTAACTGATTTATTAGATGAAGCTGGTATCGAATATGTTCTTTACAGCAACATTAAACCAAACCCAACTATCGAAAACGTGCAGACTGGTGTCGCTGCATTTAAAGAAGCAGGTGCTGACTGTATCGTAGCTATCGGTGGTGGATCTTCAATGGATACATCTAAAGCAATCGGTATCATCATTACAAACCCTGAATTTGCTGATGTACGTTCATTAGAAGGTGTTGCACCAACTAAGAACCCTTGTACTCCAATCATCGCTGTTCCTACTACTGCAGGTACTGCTGCTGAAGTTACAATCAACTATGTAATCACTGATGTTGAAAAGAAACGTAAATTCGTATGTGTAGATACTCATGATATTCCAGTTGTTGCTGTTGTTGACCCAGAAATGATGTCTTCAATGCCAAAAGGATTAACTGCTGCTACAGGTATGGATGCATTAACTCATGCTATTGAAGGTTATATTACTAAAGGTGCTTGGGAACTTTCAGACATGTTCCATATTAAAGCTATTGAAATCATTGCTCGTTCATTAAGAGGTGCTGTTGAAAACACTGCTGAAGGACGTGAAGGTATGGCTTTAGGTCAGTATGTTGCTGGTATGGGATTCTCAAACGTAGGTTTAGGTGTTGACCATTCTATGGCTCATACATTAAGTGCTTACTATGATATGCCTCATGGTAAAGCTTGTGCAATCTTACTTCCAACAACTATGGAATATAACGCTGAATATACTGGTGAAAAGTATAAAGATATCGCTAAAGCAATGGGTGTTGAAGGTGTAGATGGTATGACTCAGGAAGAATACCGTAAAGCTGCTGTAGATGCTGTTAAGAAGTTAGGTGAAGATGTTGGTATCGAAATGACTCTTAAGGGTGTTGTTAAGGAAGAAGATATTCCTCAGTTAGCTAAGGATGCATTTGCTGATGCTTGCCGTCCAGGAAACCCAAGAGATACTTCAGTTGAAGATATTGAAGCATTATATAGATCATTACTTAAATAATAATCGTTAATCGGGAGGAACATTTGTTCCTCCTTTTTATTTTTATTGATGTTTCTTATAAAAAATGTATAATAGACTTGTGCTTTTGTATATAGCACTCAATATAGATATTAAAGGAGTATGATAGTGTCGTGGACTCGAGTCAGATAATGATGGTTGTTATTTTTATTATATTGATAGGGATGTCAGGTTTATTTTCTAGTGCAGAAACTGCATTTATGTCTGTTTCTAAGATTAGAGTAAAGACTGTAAGTGAGGATGAAGAGGATCCTCATCATTCTAAAGCTTTAATTGTGTCTCAGCTTTTAGAAGATACAGATCATTTATTAAGTACAATTCTAGTAGGTAATAACCTTGTCAATATTCTTGCTTCTTCATTAACAACATCTTTTGTAATTAGTGTATTTGGTAATGAAGGAACAGGTGTTGCAATTGCAACAGGGTTTGTTACGTTAATGATTCTTATTTTTGGTGAAATTACACCTAAAACTTTAGCTGTAAGTAAAGCAGAATCATTATGTTATAGATTCTGTCGCTTTATTCAATTTATAAATTTCATATTTACACCCGTTGTTGTTATCTTGACAGCTGTATCTCATGGCTTAATTCATATATTAGGTGGTAATGTTGATCCACAGCCTACACTTTCTGAAGAAGACTTAAAAACAATTGTGAATGTGTCTCATGAAGAAGGTGTCTTAGAAGATGAAGAAAAAGAAATGATGCATAATATCTTTGATTTTGGTGATACTGATATTAAAGAAATTATGACGCCTCGTATTCATGTTGCATCTGTTGATTATGATGCAACTTATGATGAAGTGGTTGCTGTATTGCAGGAATCTCAATATTCTCGTTTACCTGTTCTTTCAGAAGAGGGAGATGAGATTGTAGGTGTTTTACATATCAAGGATATACTAATGAAGCCTGTTGATCATGAACATTTCCAGGTGAAGGATTATATGCGAGATGCTAATTTCGTTTATGAATTTAATCATATTTCAGATGTATTTGCTTCTATGCGTAAAGAACATGTTTCTTTATCAGTTGTATTAGACGAATATGGTGTAATGGCTGGTATTGTGACATTAGAAGATATTGTCGAAGAAATCGTTGGTGAAATCGATGATGAATATGATGACAATAGTGAAGAAGTAAGAAAAATCTCTAAGAATGTCTATTTAGTAGACGGCAGTTTGAACATAGATGAAGTCAATGACCGTTGTGGTACAGAATTCGCTTCAGAAGAATTTGAATCTATTGGGGGGCTTGTATTAGGTCAGGTGAATGGTTCACCAAACCCTCATCAAAAGGTTTATGTGGATGACTGTATGTTTATTATTGAAAAGATTGATAAAAACAGAATTGAATTATTGAGACTTATTATTCCAGAAGAGGAAAGTCAAAAAGAAAATGAAGAAAAACACGATTAAAGTGTTTTTTCTTTTGGAGGGGAGCAGTCATGAAAGATATATATAATAAAGCAATGGCCATATATGATGACTATCGTTATTATGTGCCAAGCTTCTCTAGTGCCGCTTTATCTTTTTATCTCATCATCCTGCTTATCCCAGCTACAACTATTATTGCAGTTGTTACATCTTCTTTACATGTTAGTGTAGAAATTTTAGAGATGGGTATTAAAGAATTTATTCAGCCTGCTTATGCAGAAATGCTTATTGATACATTAAAAGGCAGTTCTTTAAATACAGTCTCTGTCTTAGTATTTATCTGGTCTTTTTATGCTGTAAGTAGAGGAGTAGGGAATATCTATGATATTTCTAAGAAGATGTTTTCGATAGAAGAGAGAAGTGAATCAGTAATTGCCTGGTACATATATGTTTTTAAGGTAACAATGTTATTGTTAGGTACATTATTGATTTCTATTGTATTACTGGCTACAGGACCAATATCTAGAGCATTTCATTTTTTATATGGCATTGCGTTTATTCGCTTTGTCCTATTATTTGTGATTATGGTCCTGTTTTTTATGGCTATCTATATGATAGTGCCAAGAGAACGTATCACATATCATGAAGCCCTTCAGGGAGCATTTGTAACTTCTGGTGGGATAGTGATTTTATATATTGCATTAAACTATTATTTTAAATATGCAGATCTTACATCTTTATATGGACCACTTAGTTCAATCTGTGTTATCTTATTTGTATTTGATTGGGCAAGTGAGATTTTCTATATAGGAATGTATTTGACTCATATTGCATACTTAAGGAGGAACAACGCACAATGGCAAGAGAAGATTTTGGAAAGAGTAAACCAAGAAGAAAAAGTTTTGACAAAGACAGAAAACCTAGAAGGGATAGCCGTAAAGGCTTCAACAAGGGGTCTGATAAAGGCTATAAGAAAGAAAATAGAGGACCAAGAAAAGACTTCGACAAGAAACCAAGAAGAGATTCAGAATCAAAGTCTAGAAGGGATTTCGACAGAAAACCAAGAAAAGATTTTGACAAGAAACCTAGAAGAGACTTTGACAGAAAACCAAGAAGAGACTTTGACTCAGAACCAAGAAAAGAGTTTGATAAGAAACCAAGAAGAGAATTCGATTCAAAACCAAGAAGACCAAGAAAAGAAAGAGAAGAAATAAATATCAAGAAACTTGGTATTAATGGTGAAGGTATTGGTTATATCAAGAAGAAGGTTATCTTCGTGCAGAATGCTTTACCATTAGAAATGGTTGAAGTAGAAATTGATAAGAAGACACAAACTTATATGTTAGGTCATGTCACTGCATATAAGAAGCCTTCATCAGCAAGAAAGGATCCTGAATGTGATCAGTACAATCAGTGTATGGGATGTGCTTTAAAGCATATGAACTATGCTGATCAGTTAGTTCATAAACGTGAATTATTAAAAGAAACACTTCATAAATATACAGATTTATCTGTAAAGGACTTGGATATCAAGCCAGTTGTAGGAATGAAAGAGCCAGAACATTATCGTCATATTGTTGCTTTCCCAATTACTTACTTTAGTGGAAAGTTATGTGTGGGCGTTTACCAGCGTGAAACAAAGTTCCTTACTTTAATGGATCATTGTCCTCTTCAGACACAGAAAATCAATTCTTTACTAGTAAAGATTGAAGATATTCTTAATGCAAATAACTGTCGTGATTATAATGATAAGTTCAAGAAGGGCTTAAGATTCTTAATCATTAGACAGATTGGTGAAGAGATGCAGGTTGCATTTGTAACTGGACAGGATGGTATCAGCCAGACTGTAACTAAAGAAATTGCGGCATTAGATGAAGTCACTGCATTATATTATACTGTCAATACTTCTCGTTACCAGGACTTCTATGAACAGGGATTCAAGAGAATCTATGGTCAGACACATGCACAGTATAAGGATTTCAAGATTTCAGTACGTTCTGATATGATTCTTAATCCAGAAATGGATGATGAAAAGACAAGACAGATTGCTTCTTTATTAGATAAGAAGGAAGAAGTATTATCTATGGGTTGTGGTTCGGGAATCATGGAATTACAGTTAGAAAACAAAGTTGTTGCGATTGATGACAATAAGGTAAGTATCCATGATGCCACTGAAAACGCAAAGAGATTAGAATTAGACAATAAATTATTTGTCGCAGGTCATGTCAATGATCAGGCAGCACATCATTTAAAGAATCATAGATATGATGCTTTAATCATCAATGAAACTGTTGATGGTATGACTGAAGATTTATTAAAGTCTATTACTTTATCAGGTGTTAAACATTTGATTATTGTATCTGATAACATGAGTACTCTCGCAAAAACTTTACATCAGTTAGAAGAAATGTATGATGTGAATACTATTATCTCTTTAGATAAAGAACCACATACACCTCGCTTAGAAATTATCGTAGATTTAAAGCGTAAGTAATATGGAAATAGTATTAAGTATTATTTGTATTGTACTATTGGTTGTTGTTATTTATCTTCTCTATACAACACAGATGAAACTTCATGAGAAGATGGTTGAAACACAGGCTAATAGTTCATCTCTTGATAGACAATATAATTCTATTATTAGTATGTTAAATGATGCGAGTACATCATTAGGTAAATCTGATACAAAAATAAATCAGATGATCAATGATATGCATGATATCAATGTGATTATGACCAATACAAAAAAGAGAGGAACTTTTGGTGAGTATCAGCTCTACCATATCCTTTCTCTTTATTGCGGTGATAATTCACATATCTTTGAATCACAATATCATTTAAGTAATGGGAAAATAGGGGATGCAGCTTTACATTTACCTGGTAATACAAAAGTATTAATTATTGATTCTAAGTTCCCTATGGAGAATTATTTAAAGATAGTAGATAATCCTAAGGATATTGTTTATCACAATGAATTCAAGAAGAATGTAAAGAAGCATATAGATGATATTTCTAGTAAATATATTACCGAGGAAACAATGGAAGAAGCAGTGATGTTTATTCCAAGTGAAGCCATCTATCTCTATTTATGTGATGAATGTGCTGATTTATATGATTATGCACATAATAAGAAGGTCTTAATGACATCTCCTTCTACACTTATGGGAGTTGTCTTTACTCTTATTAATATTACTAAGGACTTTAATCGTTCTGAGAATATTAAAGAAATAGAAAAACGTATTATTAAGCTTAAGACTGATACAAATCGTTTAGATGAACGTTATGATAAAGTCATGAAGAACTTAGAGACTCTTGAAAAGAGTCTTAAAGAACTTAAGATATCTAAAGATAAGATCAGTAAAACAATCAATCAAGCCTATGATGGTGCTATAGAAGAGGAGTAATCCTCTTCTTTTTTTATACTAAAAAGGAGGGGATGAACCCCTCCGTCTAGTTTACAGAATCACTTTTATTCATGCTTTCAAGATATGTAAATATATCTTTCGCATTATCACTATAATCACAACTAATCACAGCTAAAGTCATCAATAAGAATAGATCACAATACTCACTTAATTCTAAGTCAATACCAATCGCATTCTCATCTCTTACTCCCACTAACTCCTGTCTTTCATGTGCGAAACCACGATCTACTGCCTGAGATACAAGCAGTTCATAGCTTCCTTCATAATAACTAGAAACAAAATCATTAAAATCCTTACCAACAATATCGATCACATTTTCAATTGTTTCATCAGATTCTTCTGCAAGTGTATTGATAAACTGTTCCAACATCACAACAACATACTCAATTACACTATCCGCATTCGCAGTCTCTTCATTATATATGACATACATGCCTTTGTCATCATAGTAAGATGTAAATAAATGTTTCATTAATCTTCTTTACCTAAAGTTGCAACCATAACAGCTTTAATTGTATGAAGTCTATTTTCAGCTTCATCAAATACAACTGAGTTCTTGCTTCTAAATACTTCATCATCCACTTCACGGATGTCTAATCCTTTTTCATGCTTTACTCTTGCTGTTTCTGTTTCAAAATCATGATAAGATGGTAGACAATGCATAAATAATGTATTGTCATTATGTGTCTTACTCATTAATTCTTTGGTCACTTTAAATGGACTTAATAATTCCACTCTTGGCTTATACAATGATTCATCTTCACCCATTGAAACCCAGATATCAGTATAGATCACATCAGCACCATCAACTGCATCTGTATCATCAGTAATAGTCAAACTTCCACCTGACTTTTTACACTCTTCCTGACAATAAGCAACAACCTCTGGATCCATTTCTAATGATTTAGGACCTAAACATACAAAATGCATTCCTACTTTACATGCACCATACATTAATCCATAACAAACATTATTTCTAATATCACCAGTAAAGACAAACTTGATTTCGTTTAGTGGCTTATCTAGATGTTCCTGAATAGTAAGAAAATCAGCTAAAGTCTGAGTAGGGTGGTCAACATCTGTCAAACCATTCCATACAGGCACTCCTGAATATTTAGCTAATGCTTCTACATTTTCCTGCTTAAATCCTCTAAATTCAATCCCATCAAACATTCTACCTAGTACTTTTGCAGTATCTTCAATTGACTCCTTCTTTCCCATCTGTGACTGAGTCAAGAAAGTAGCATGTCCACCTTCATCAAGAACACCTACTTCAAAAGCACATCTTGTACGTGTAGATGTCTTTTCAAATAATAAGGCAATATTCTTGCCTTCAAGTGAATGACCAATTTTTCCTGCTTTCTTCTTAGCCTTTAGCTTTTTAGCTAAATCTAGAAGATAGTAGATTTCTTCCTTAGTATAATCCTTAAGCGTTAAAAAACTTCTCCCGTGTAAATCCATAACTATACTTCCTTTCTACTTATATTTCTTTACCTACTACTTTACCAATTTCTCGTAATTCTTCAATAAGTTTTGTATATTTTTTTGGTTTTAATGACTGAGCGCCATCACATAATGCATGTTCTGGATCATTATGTACTTCAATAAGTAAACCATCACATCCTGCTGCAACACTTGCCTT
>ERZ869979.266-NODE-266-length-16075-cov-4.871421_pt1 | contig 16075 bp, 15 predicted proteins | sample MGYA00521269_ERZ869979 | MGnify/ENA primary metagenome ERZ869979 (study PRJEB32232, sample SAMN07284974) | human gut metagenome | biome: human-associated habitat; material: feces | host: Homo sapiens | place: Tanzania | collected 2014-04-05 ... | reverse complement strand
CTATTTTTAAAACAAGTGGTTATATAAAAAATAAAAAATTTAAAGTAGGGTATATATATATACTTTTGTTTAACATTATGTTAAAATAATAGTTGTAAAATATTAAGGAGGAAAAAATGGATAAGAAAAATAAAATAATAATAATTATATGTGTTATAGTAATTGTTGTTGGAATAGGAATAGCAACTTCAATAGCAATAATAAAAAACCATAAGAATAATGACGCACCAGCAGACATGGACAAAGATCAAAAAATAGAAGTAGAAGTAAATAAAAATGAAGAAATACCACAATATGATGGAAGTAATGATATAGAACAAATGCCAGAAGATGAATTAGAAGATTTAGTTAAGTAAGGAGGAATTTGTATGAAAAAATTTATTTCAATAATTGTTTTAATACTCGTTATAATAGGACTTGTAATAGGTCTTGGATATTCATGGAATTTAATAATAAATAAAGATAAACAAATTTCAGCCTTAAATCAGGAAAATACAGACTTGAAAAATACAATTACTAATTTAAACAATACAATTGAAAATATACAACAAGATTCAAAAGTAGAAGAAAAAAATGATGCTATAGTAGAAGAAAGCAATATATTTTTTGATGAAAGTAAAATTGAAAATAAACAAGATGGTACAAATGTTGTAGAAGATATATCAGATTTTATGGGAGTATTAAGTGTTAGTGTTGATACAGAGCAAAATACTTTAACATTGGATTTAGATAAAAACTTAGCTAAATTAGTATATGGGTATACTGGAGAAGGAGAAACTCACACAATAGCTGGATTTTCTAAAAAAATAGTAGATGCAAAAATTGCTATTGTTGGAACTGAACAAAAAGATTTAAAAGTTGTACTACTTATGGAAGATGGAAGTATAAAGTATATCGATATAAATAACATATTAGATAAAAGTTATACAGTAAAAACAATAGAAGATTCAAAAGATTATGTTAAAATATTAAAAGTTAAGATTAAAGATGAACAAAAAGGTAGCATTAAATATAGCATTATCGCATTAAAAAAGGATGGAACATCAAAAATTTTAGATATATAAGAGGTATAGTGTATGAATATAGAGGAATTATTATCCCGTGATGATGTAACAGAAATTATAAGACTTGCTAGTCAAAACAATATAGATTCAAATCAATTATTAAGTAATGATAAGTTTAAAGAAACATTATATAACTATTTTTCTAGAAATGGCGTATCATATAATGTTATGCGACCTTTAATAGAGTATGCAGGAGAAAAAGCATGCATTGATAGTCTTGATTTAGAAAAAGTAAAAGAGTCTGCAGGGAAAACAACCAATGTCTTTTTTACAACACTTATGGAAAATGGAAATAGTGCAGCAATAGATAAAATTATAGAAGATAAAGAGTATAGAAAATGTTTCTTTGAAAATTTAGAATATAATTATAGCATAATAAGTTCATGTGATAGTAAAAAAGTTGAAGAGCTTTTAGAGCAAGTAAACTCATCAAATGAAGAACTTCCAAATATTAGTTATCTAGTAGATGGATTAGATAAAGAGGCAAAAAAGAAAGTACTAAATGGAGAATATAAAAAAGAACTATTTTTAAGTGCTGCAAATAGAATAGACAAGGATGATTTACAAGAATATATAAATAATAATCCTAAAGCTCTATATGAGTATAAAGAAATTGGAATAATAAAACTAGCTCAAAAAGGAATAACTTTTCCATCAGATATAATTAAACAAAAAGATTTCTTTGAAAGATTAAAGTCTGAAGATTTAGTAGAATTTAGAAGAAGAATAAACATTGTTAATAGAAATAGCTATTCAAATGTTTTACAAAGAAAAGTGGACAAGTATTATGATGATATAGTAAATGATTTTAATGTTGAAAAAGGAATATTTAATAAATATGACTTAGATAATATTGAAGATATTAATGGCTATTTAACTCAATCAGATTCAGATTATATAATGAATTATGATGCTAGAAAATGTATGCAGAGATTTGGAGAAGAAAAAGAAAGATATAACGATTTAAAGCAACAAATAAATAGTGCTTTAAGAGAAAAATGCAATGTGAATTTGTCCATAGACGAATTAATGGAAAAAGATATTATAGATATTACAGATGATAGTGAGCTAACTGAAAGACTAGAGTATTTAAAAGATTTTTATACTAAAACTACAAATGACTTTGAAAAAGAAAAAGGTGCACAGTATGAAAATTTAAGAAATATCACTTCAGGAAAATTAGGAGAAGTTGTAGTAGATTCATTATTTCAAGATACTAAAAATAATGTTCAAATAAATATAAATGAAATGAGAAGATACAATAAACACTTGCCAGAAGAAAATAAAGTCCTTAATAAAAATCAAGATGATTTATATTCTAAATTTCAAAATATAGACAGTTTGAGTGGTAAAGAAAAATATGAATTGTATCAAAATCTAAAAGATAAAAATATGGTTGGTCAGCTATATCAAGATTTCTCAGAACTTAAAAATAAATCATATGAAGAAATTGCTAGTGTATTGTATAATCCAGAAAAAAATTGGAGTGATATATCAGTAAATGATACAGAGAAAAATGGTATTGAAACATATAAACTAGATGGAAAAGAATACTATGCATTAGTAAGAGTTATGAATACTCCATATCATAGTCAAACTAGAAATGAAATTAGCTGTTATAGCTTAATTGGTGGAAAGAATAGTTCTGTATATAATGGAGAATATATTTATGGATATGGTAATATAGATCCTAAGACAATAGTAAATGTATTTGAGTCAGATTCTTATACGTTGTCATCAGGCCAAGATATTACAGAAAGACCAAATAGAATAATGTCACCAAAAGAAATTGTTGAGTCATCATCTTCATATAGTGAAATAAATATTCAAAACAAGAAAATTGAAAAAGATGGAAAAACTGTATATGAAGAAATGAAACCTTCATATTTAATGTGTAATGGTGAACCAACAAAAGAACAGATAGAAGAAAGTAAGAGATTAAATATTCCTGTTGTGGATATGTGTAAAGAAAAGTATAAGGAAAATAGAACTACTCAAATGGAATATGAATTATATGATAGACAAATTAATTAAAAAAAGAGTTGATTTCAACTCTTTTTTCACTTTATATATTGAGTTATTCATAATATATTATAGGAGGTGAAATTATGAATAACTACATATATTTAGATAATAGTTCAACTACTAAATTAAGTAACAGAGTATTATATAAAATGATGCCATATTTAACAGAATATTATGGTAATGCTTCGACTCCATACGAACTAGGTAAGATTTCTAAAAAAGCTATTAACACTTCAAGAGAGAAAATAGCTAAGATGTTAAATGTATTACCAGAAGAAATATATTTTACTGGATCTGGGACAGAAGCAGATAATATGGCTATTTGTGGAATAGCAAGAGCAAATAAAGAAAAAGGAAAGCATATAATAACATCTAAGTTTGAACACTTAGCAGTATTAAATGCATGTAAAAGATTACAGGATGAAGGTTATGATATAACATATATAGATATAAAAGAAAATGGAATTGTAGATGTAAAAAAGCTTAAAGAGGCTATAAGACCAGATACTATATTAATTAGCATTATGTGTGTAAATAATGAGATAGGAACTATTCAACCTATAGATGAAATAGCAAATATTGCAAGAGAAAATAATGTTATATTTCACACGGATGCCGTGCAAGCAGTACCACATATGAAAATAGATGCTTCTAAATATGATGCATTAAGTTTATCTGGTCATAAGTTTAATGGCCCCAAAGGCGTAGGAGCATTATATATAAAAAAAGGTGTTAATTTTGAAAACATATTATATGGTGGTCATCAAGAGTGCACTATGAGGCCTGGAACAGAAAATGTTGCAGGTATTGTTGGAATGGCAAGTGCTTTAGAATATACACAAGAAAATTTGAAGTTTAATAATGAAAAAGAGGAGAAATTAAGAAACTATTTAATAAGTAAGCTAGAAAATATACCAGGCTTTTGTATAAATGGTGATTTAGATAAAAGAGTAGGTAGCAATCTTAATTTTTATTTTGAAAATATAGATTCAGATGAATTAAAATTGTTTTTAGAAATGAATGGAATTTGTATTTCTGGTGGAAGTGCATGTAATTCTAATGTAAAAGAGCTATCTCATGTCATAAAATCTATAGGAAAAGAAAAATCTAGTATTAGAATAAGCTTATCAGCTAACAATACTTTTTTTGAAATGGATAAAGTTGCATATACTATAAAAAAATATATTGACCTAGTAAATAAAAAACAAGCAAAAAAATAATATAAATGTAACAAAAATAATGAATAAGAAAAATAAGGCGTACAAATGTTTGTTTGTTGCAATAGTGTTACCATAAATATATAATTTTATGTTAATAATTAAAAAAGCAATACGCATATATTTCATAAAAAATCTTCTTTTGTAATAAAAAAGAAGATTTTTTGTAACATTTTTTATTGTTAGATTTTTGACTAATTAAGTAAACTAATAGTTTTTCAACCACCTTATTTTTGCTATTTTTTTTACGTTTTTTCTTAGGAAAGTATTGATTTTTATTATTATTTATAATAGAATAAATGTGAAGTGGTATACGGTGGTATAGAGTGGAAAAGAGGTGTTTCAAGTGTTACTTGGTGAATACAGACATAATGTAGATACTAAAGGAAGAGTTAGTTTACCTTCAAAATTTAGAACAGACTTAGGTCAGTATTATGTCATAACAAAAGGGCTAGATGATTGCCTGTTTGTGTATTCTAAAAAAGAATGGGAAACATTTGAAAACAAGCTAAAACAATTACCTCTTACTAGTGAAGATGCTAGAACATTTACTAGATTTTTCTTTGGTGGAGCAAGTGAATGTGAGGTAGACAAACAAGGTAGAATAAATATACCACAAGTATTAAGAGAATATGCAAATATAAAAAAAGATGTAGTAATTGTTGGTGTATCAACAAGAGTTGAAATTTGGGACAGCGAAAAGTGGGACAATTATACTTCATCAGATTCTCTTGATGTGACTAAAATAGCATCTCAAATGTCAAATTTAGGCATTTAGATATAATAACAAAAGATAAAAGTAAAATAATAAACAAAAGATGTATAAATATAGATATAGTTTTAGACGAGGTAAAAATGGAATTTAAACACAAATCAGTATTATTAAATGAATGTATAGAAAATTTAAATATACGAAAAAATTGTATATATGTTGATGGTACTCTAGGTGGAGGCGGTCATTCATATCATATATTAGAAAAACTTAATGGGACAGGAATGCTAATAGGAATAGATAGAGATATGGATGCAATCGAAGCAGCATCTAAAAAATTACAACCATTTGGAAACTTTAAAGCTGTTCATGATAATCATGCAAATATATTAAATATATTAAAACAGCTTGGTATAAATGGAGTAGATGGTATTCTTTTAGATTTAGGTGTTTCTTCTTATCAGTTAGATGAGGCTGACAGAGGATTTAGTTATATGCATGATGCTAAGCTAGATATGAGAATGAATAGAGAAGATAAAATATCAGCACATGATGTTGTAAATAAATACTCGGAAGAGGAATTGTATAGGATCTTTAGTGATTATGGCGAAGAAAAATATTCTAGATCAATAGCTAGAAAGATTTGCCAAGTAAGAGAAAATAAAGAAATAGAGACAACTTTTGAGCTTGTAGATATAATTAAATCAGCAATGCCAGGTAGAGCATTAAATGAAAAACAACACCCTGCTAAGAGAGTATTTCAAGCAATAAGAATAGAAGTAAATCAAGAATTAGAAAAACTAAAGCAGGCAGTTATAGATAGTATATTATCTTTAAATGATGGAGGAAGGTTAGCAATAATTACATTCCATTCATTAGAAGATAAAATAGTAAAACATGCTTACGAGGAAATGGAAGGAAGATGTACATGTCCTAAAGATTTTCCTGTATGTGTATGTAATTATAAATCATATGGAAAAATTATAAATAAAAAACCAATAGTATCTAATGATGAAGAATTAGAAGAGAACCCAAGAGCTAGAAGTGCTAAACTTAGAGTTTTTGAAAGAATAATAAAGTAAGAAATGTAGTTTTGATGTAGTATATTTGTAGTAAAAGAGATAGTGGTATATAAGAAAAGAGGTGAAAGTGTATATGCCAGCCAGAAAGATAAATAACATATATTACGAAGATGGCTCTGCTGCAAGAAAGATATTACCAAATGAAGATATACGTAGAAGAAATACAAAGAATGTTGCAAAAAATAATATTTCTAGGCAAAATAATTTAAAAAGACAGCAGCAACAACTAAGAAAAAAAGCCTCAATGGTGGCATGTATACTTTGCGGATTTACTATGTCAGTTATAATTACATATAGATTTAGCTTAATTAATGAAAAAAATCTTGAAGTACAAAGATTGGTTAGTCAACTTGAAACAGCTTCATCAGAGGCTGCAACATCTAAAATAGCAGTAGATCAAAATACAGATTTAAATGCTATTGAAGCTTATGCTAAACAGCAATTAGGAATGAAAAAAGCTGATAGCAGTCAAACCGTATATATAGATACTTCAGAGTCAATTAATAAGGTACAAGTAAATCAAGAAACTACTTTATGGGATAAGATTATTAATTATATAAAGGATATATTTTTGTAAATTTATGAATAACCAAGGCAAATTTTAAGTATTATGTAGTAGGGCTTGATTTGTCTTGGTTATTATTTTCGTGAAAAGAGGTGAAATATGTGCCATATGTTAGCATAAATACAAAGAAAAGAGTATTAGTAATGCTTGTTCTTTGTATTGTGGGGATGGTAGTTTTATTTGGAAGACTTGTTTATATCCAAATAGTAAAATCAGAGTATTATTCACAAAAAGCATATACTCAACAAACAAGAAGTAAAAGTGTAGAAGCAAAAAGAGGAACAATATATGATACAACAGGAGAGAAAATTCTTGCTCAGAGCATATCAACAAATATTGTTAATGCTGTTCCAAACAGTGTAAATAAAGATAAAAAAGAAGAAATTGCTCAAAACTTAGCAGATATATTACAATCAGACAAAGATGAGATCTTAAAAAAATTAAACAAGAAAACATCTAGTGTAACAATAGCAACAAAAGTAGACCAAGAAAAATCTAAAGCAATTTTAGAGTATATAAATAATAATGATATAACTGGTATAAGTGTAGATGAGGATATGCTAAGAGTATACCCATATGGTACATTATTATCTCATGTGCTAGGATTTGTAGGAACAGATAATCAAGGATTAGCTGGTGTTGAAGCATATTACGATAGCGAACTTTCTGGAAATCCAGGAAAGATAGTTGCTAGTTTTGATGGTGGAGGAAGAGAGACTCCATTTACGCAAGAGCAATATATAGCTGCCGAAGATGGAAAGGACATTGTCTTAACTATTGATGCAACAATCCAATCAATAGTAGAAAAATATCTAAGTAAAGCAGTAGAAGAAAACATAGCAGAGTATGGTAGTATTGTAATAATGAGACCATCTACAGGAGAAGTTTTAGCAATGGCTAACTATCCAACTTTTGATCCTAATGATCCATTTACCCCAAATACTCAAGAATTAAAAGATAAATGGGATGATATGACTGTTACTCAAAGAAGTGAAGAGTTAAATAAAATGTGGAGAAATAAAGCTATTTCAGATACACAAGAACCAGGTTCTACTTTTAAATTAATAACATCTGTAGCAGCACTTGAAGAAAATGTTGTTAATATAGATGATAAAACTTTCTATTGCGCAGGTTACGTAAAGGTAGGAACATGGGACATTAAATGTTGGAGATATTATAATCCACATGGTAGCGAATCTTTAAGAGAAGGAATTATGAATTCTTGTAACCCTGTATTTATGCAAGTATCTCAAAGAATGGGAATAGCTTCCTTTATGAAATATATAAGAGCATTTAATTTAGACTCAAAAACAGGAATAGATTTGCCGGGTGAGGCTACAGGTATAATGCATGATGAAAAAACAATGAGTGATGTAGACCTTGCAACATCATCATTTGGTCAAACAATACAAATAACATCTATACAAACTGCAGTAAACTATTGTGCAGTAGCAAATGGTGGATATTTAGTTCAACCATACATTGTAAGAGAAATTAAAAGTGGATCAGGTAATTATGATGAACAAATTGAATCAAAAGTTTTAAAACAAATAATGTCTGAAACAACAGCATCAGAAATAATGAGCGCATTAGTAGATACAGTAAACTATGGTACAGCAAAATCTGCTAAAATTTCAGATTATCAAATAGCAGGAAAAACAGCAACTGGTGAAAATGGAAGAGGAGATAATACTAAGTATCTAGCAGGATTTGTTGGCATTGGTCCAGCAAGTAACCCTGAAATAGTTGTAGTTATGAATCTATATGATCCAAAAGGTCCATCAGGACACGGTGGTGCAACTCTTTGTGGACCAGTAGTTGGTTCAATAATTGATGAGGTACTAAAATATTTAGATGTTCAAACAGATTATACAGTTTCTGAAACAGAAAACAATGAAGTAGTAATACCAAATATTACAGGAAAAACATATGCAGAAGCAAAACAAATTGCAAAAGATAGTGGATTTACTTTAAATTTATCTTCAGAATTTTCAGATGATACTATAATCAGTAAACAAGTTCCAAAGTCTGGAGCATCACTAGTAGCTGGTTCTAGTATAATGGTATATAAAGATGGAGATGAAGTTCAAAAAGCAGAAGTACCAGATGTAAGAAATCGTACAGCTACAGAAGCAATAAACTATTTTAGAGGAGTTGGATTAAATGTTAGAGTAGAAGGAACAGGTTATGTTTTAACACAAGATGTAACTCCTTATGAGCAAATTGAAAAAGGATCAATAGTCACTATAAAATGTGTAGATGATTTGAGCGAGTTACCATAAGCTATTTGCATGTGATAGGCAATTGTGGTATAATATTTTAGTGAAATGGAGGCTTATTATGCTTTTACAATATTTATTAGAAAATTTAACAAATGTTGAAATTAGTGGTCAAACAAATAGGGAAATAAATAAAATTGAATACAATTCAAATAAAATAAAAAATGGTGATGTATTTGTTGCAATAAATGGATACAAAGACAATGGCATAAAATATATAGATGATGCTATATCAAAAGGTGCAGTAGCAATTGTACATGAGGGAGATATAGAGCATAAAGAGGATATAACATATATTAAAGTAGAAAATGCAAGAATAGCTTTAGCTATTATGGCATCAACATATTATGGAGATCCTGCAAGAAAATTAAAAATGATAGGAATTACAGGAACTAAAGGAAAAACAACTACTGCATATATGGTAAGAGATATAATGCTTGCTTCTGGAAAGAAAATAGGTATGATAGGAACAGTTTGCAATACCTATGGAAAAGTTACTGAAGAGTCAATTAGAACTTCACCAGAATCATTAGATCTTCAGGCTCTACTTGCAAGAATGGTAGACGCTGGTATGGAGTATGTAGTTATGGAAGTTTCTTCTCATGCACTTGAGTTAGAAAGAGTATATGGAATTAAGTTCTTGGTAGGTGTATTTACAAACCTTTCAGAAGATCACTTAGATTTTCACAAGACTATGGATAAATACTTAGAAGCGAAAGCTAAATTATTTAAGCAATCAGATTTTGCAATAATAAATGGTGATGATATTTATGCACCAAGATTATTAAAAATGATAGATATAAAGAAAGCAACATATGGGTTAGATAATGCAGTAGATTTAACAGCTACAGACATTAGAGTTAATCCTTCATACGTAGAATTTAAAATGTATGTAAATAGAATGCTTGAAACAATAAGAATAAATATACCAGGAAGATTTACAGTATATAATGCACTTGCAGCAATTGGAGTTTGTAGCTTATTTGGAGCTCAAATGGATGCTATAAGTGGTGCCTTAGGAGCATTAAGAGTACCTGGTAGAAATGAAGTTGTAGAACTAAATAAAACATTTACAGTTATAGTAGATTATGCTCATACACCTGCAAGTTTAGAAGCTATACTTTCATCTGCAAAAAAATATACAAAAGGAAGAATAATTTGTGTATTTGGATGTGGTGGAAATAGAGATAAAGAAAAGAGAGCTATGATGGGAGAAATTTCTGGTAGATTAGCAGACTTTACTATAATAACAACAGATAATCCAAGAGATGAAAAGCCTTCAAAAATAATTGAAGATATAGAAAGTGGTATTAAACAAACACGTGGATTATATAAATGTATTGAAAATAGACGTCAAGCAATAAGATTTGCAATGAGAATTGCATGGAAGAGTGACGTTATAATAATAGCAGGTAAGGGACATGAAACTTACCAAGAAGTTGAAAATGGTAAAAAACTATATTTTGATGATAAGGAAATTGTTAGAAAAATAGCTGAAGAAATGCCAGATAAGAATATCTAATATACAAGGAGAAAAAAATGAATATACAGACAACGTTATTATTTGTGTCTTTTATTGCAACAGTAATATTAGGATTTATTGTTGTACCGATACTAAAAAAGAAAAAAATAGGGCAAGTAGTTAGAGAAGATGGCCCAAAATCACATTTGCAAAAAAATGGTACACCTATTATGGGAGGAATTGTAATAATACTTGTAGTTTCAGCAATTCTTGCATTTTTTGTTAAGGATTATCCAAGTCTAATAATGCCAATTGTAGCTATAGTTGGATATGGCTTGGTAGGATTTTTAGATGATTTTAAAAAATTAATTCTTAAAGATCCAGAGGGAATGTCGCCTAAAATGAAAATGCTTGGACTATTTATAGTTACAGTAGTATTAATTACTCTTTATACACAAGTGTTTAAACTAGGAACATCAATAATAATTCCTATACTTAATCAACCAATTTCATTAGGTTTACCACTTTTTATAATTTTTGCTGCATTTATTTTACTTGGAACTACAAATGCTGTAAACTTAACTGATGGACTTGATGGGTTAGCTACTGGAGTTGTAGCAATTATAATGACATTTTTTACACTAGAAGCGTTAAGACAGCAAAACTATGAAATGGTAGTATTTTGTTCTAGTACAGTAGGAGCATGTATAGGGTTTTTATTATTCAATATGCATCCAGCAAAAGTCTTTATGGGAGATACTGGTTCACTTGCTTTAGGTGGAGCTGTAGCAACTGCTGCATTAATTTTAAAGATGCCACTATATCTTGCAATAGTAGCTTTTGTTTGTATTGTTGATACAGTTTCTGTTATGTTACAAGTAATATACTTTAAAGCTACAAATGGTAAGAGACTATTTAAGATGGCTCCGTTCCATCATCATTTGGAGCTTAGTGGATATAAAGAAACAACAGTTGTACTAATTTTTTGGATAGTTACAATAATTTGTTGTGTAATAGCATATTTTATTTAAAAAAATATAGGGGTTTTTAATGAAAAAAGAGGTTGAAGTTTCAAAGAAAAGTAGTGGAGGAATAGACTTTGGAATGTTTGTAATTACTATTTCTTTATTGTGTATAGGATTAGTAATGGTAGCATCAGCAAGTTCATACCACGCACTTATATATTATGGTGATAGTAATCATTTATTTGTTAGACAATTATGTTTTGCTTTAGTTGGTGTAGTTGCAATGATTGCTATTTCTAAAGTAGATTATAGAAAATATAAAAAATGGGGATATTTAGCTTTTATATTAGCTGCAATTTTACTATTATTAGTTATAACTCCTCTTGGTGTTACAAGAAATGGAGCAAAAAGATGGTTAGGAATAGGAGAAATTCTACAATTTCAGCCATCTGAAATAATGAAACCAGTATTAGTAATTGCAATAGCAACATATTTATCTAGAAATACAAGAAAGCTTAATGACTGGAAAGGATATATAGTTCCAATAATAATGTTACTTATTGTCGGACTACTTATGTATTTTCAAAAGCATATGAGTGGACTTTTAGTTTTAGGCGTAGCAGCATTATCAGTAATATTTACAAGTGGGGTAAAACTTAAAACAAAAACAATAGTTGCAGCTGTCTTAATAGTCGGATTAGCTGGTACTGCATTTATTTTTGCAGATAATTTTAGACTTCAAAGAATATTTTCTTTTCTAAATCCAGAACAAGATATTCAAGACGGTAACTGGCAAGCTGCTCAGAGCTTATACGCTATAGGTTCTGGCGGATTACTTGGAAGAGGATTAGGTCAAAGTAGACAAAAATATCTATGGCTTCCAGAAGCACAAAATGACTTCATTTTTTCAATATTAGGTGAAGAATTAGGTTTTGTTGGATCAGCAGTTGTATTAATATTATTTGCATGCTTTATATTTAAAGGATATAAAATAGCAATGACTTGTAAAGATTTTTATGGTTCGCTTATTGCTGCTGGTATAACTAGTGTTTTTGCTATTCAGATAATAGTAAATATTGCCGTTGTAACATGTACTATGCCAGTAACCGGTATGCCATTACCATTTTTTAGTTATGGTGGTACATCACTTGCAATAAATTTATGCTCTATGGGCGTGTTATTAAATATTTCTAAAAATTGTAATACAGTAAAAGAATAGAAGGGAGAATTTTATGAGAGTAGTTTTTGCATGTGCAGGAACTGGTGGGCACATCAATCCTGCAATAGCTATGGCAAATCTTATAGTAAAAAAAGAAAAAGACAGCCAAGTACTTTTTATAGGTACTGAAACTGGTCTAGAAAATAAGTTAGTAGAAAATGCAGGATATAAAATTAAACATATAAGAACAGGAAAGATACTTAGAGAACTAACATTAAAAAATATTACTGCTTTAATAAATGCATATAAAGGAATAGGAGATGCCAAAAAAATACTTAAGGAATTCAAACCAGATATAGTAATTGGTACAGGTGGTTATATATGTGGACCAGTAATGGAGGCTGCTAAAAAACTAAAGATACCATATTATTTACATGAAAGTAATGCATTTCCAGGAGTTTCAGTTAAACTTCTTGCTAAAGAGGCAAAAGCTGTAATGGTTGGATTTAATGATGCAAAAGCTAGATTAAATTCTAAAGCAAATGTTGTATATACAGGAACACCTGCAAAATTTAGTGAAAGTGATATTGCAAATTTAAATAAAGAAGAATGTCTAGAAAAACTAGGATTAGAAAAAAACAATAAAAAAATTATATTAGTTACATGTGGAAGCCAAGGAGCTAAAAAAATTAATGAAGTTGTAATGTCAATGGTAGAAAAGTATCAAGAAGAAGACAAGTATTATATTTTAGTTACTGGAGATAAAAATTACAATGAAGTAATGAGCTTAAAAGCTGAAGCAGAAAAAAGAATAGGAAAAAGTCTAGATAATTATATAAAAATAGAGAAGTTTATATTTAATATGGATCAGATGTATAAAGTAGCAGATTTATGTGTTACTAGAGCTGGAGCAATGACAATTAGTGAATTAGCGCTTGCACACAAACCAGCAGTATTAATCCCGTTACCAACAGCTGCAGAAAATCATCAATTTTTCAATGCCAAAGTACTTGAAAATGTTGGTGCAGGCATAATAGTTGAGCAAAAGGATTTAACAGAAAATAGTTTAAATTCAGCTATAAATAAAATTGCCTCAGGTAACAATGTAGAAAAAATGGGAGAAAATGCTTCAAAAGTTATAGTAAAAGATGTAGAAGAAAAAATATATAATTGTATTAAAGCAAAGTAGGTGATTAATATGAATAAAAGTAGGACAAGTACAGCAAAAAAGAATGTTAAAAGTAAAAATGTTTCTAAAAATAGTGCTAGTTCTACAGGTATTAAAGTGAAAAAAGTGTCAAAAACTATTCATAGTAAGCCTAGTAATAATAAACGAGTGACTAATACAAGAAAAAATGTGAATACTTTAAACAAAAATAGTAATATTAAGAGAAAAAATTCACATAGCGCACAAAATAATATAAGACTAAATAAAGTAGATAGAACAGAATATGATACTATTTTTTCAGAAGAAAATGATGTTCAAGAAATTTTACCTAATAATATTAGAAAGGTAAAACCAGAAAATAGAAATTTAAACAAAGAGAAAAAAGTAAAAAGAAAACTCAAAAAAACAACAGTTTTAAAAATAGTTTTTGCTATTGCAATAATAGTGGCAATATTATATATGATGTTTAGTCTTGAAGCTTTTAATCTTGCAAAAATAAAAGTAAAAGGGAATACTAAATATACAGAAGATAACATTATATCTAGCTCAAGTTTAAAGCTAGGAGAAAATGTATTTAAGCAATTATTATTTAGTGATAACAAAAAAGTAAAATTACCTTATGTCTCAAAAGCAAGTTATGGATATATTTTTCCCAATACAATTGTAATTAATGTAAAAGAAAGATATCCTGCTTATATAGCTATAGATAAGAATACTGGAAAAGAATATAAAATAGATAATGATGGATATCTACTTGAAGAGTGTGACATATCTCAAAGAAAAGATGAAGTATTAATAGAAGGTCTAGTATTTGAGGAGAATGTCGAGTTTGGTAAAAAAATTAATGAAGTATATATTAAAAAAATTGAAATATATAAAAATATTAAAGAATTATTAGAAAAATATAGCATAGATGGTGACATAACTAAAGTTAGCTTTTCTAATTCCTTGACAATAATTACCTTAGATGATAAACTAAAAATAGTATTTTCAAATGATTCAAATTTAGAATACAAAGTATCATTTTTAAAGGGAATTATACAAAAAAATGGTGGAAAAGTAGAAGGAACTATAGATATGAGTATAGAAAATCCTGTCTATTCTAAATATGATTAAGGAGTGAAATTATTTTGGAAGAAGATACAAAAAATACAAAGAAGAAAAATAATAAATTTATGAATTTCTTACATAAGAACTCAATTCCAGCCTATACTGCAATAGGAATTTCAGTTTTTCTTTTAACTGCGATGATAACAGCTCAAATTACTACTATGAGTAAATCAGAAGAAGTTTTAAAAGGAAAAAGAGAAAGTGAATTAGCAGATTCTTTAGTAAGTCTTCAAAGAGATTATGATGAGTTAAAAAATAAGTATGATGAAAGTCAAAAAATAGTTGAGGAATATCAAACTAATTCTGCAACAAATGATAGTCTTATTGCATCTATGAAAAAGCAAATAAATACTTTAGGACTATTAGCAGGTACAACAGATGTACAAGGTGAAGGAATAATAATAACTTTATATGATGGAAATAATTCAGGATCTCTTGTACACGATAGTGATGTTTTAACAGTAGTAAATGAACTTAGAGTTGCAGGTGCTGAAGCAATAAGTGTAAATGAACAAAGAATTATTACTACATCAGCAATTAGATGCGTTGGTTCTGTTATTCAAGTAAATTATCAAAAGGTTGCTGCACCTTTTGAAATAAAAGCGATAGGAAATGCTCAATATTTAGAGAGTGCATTAACAATTAAAAATGGTGTTATTGATGTTTTAAATGGATATGGATTAAAAGTAACATTAACAAGAGAAAGCAATATCTCAATACCAAAATATGATGGAGCTTTATCTTTTAATTTTGCAAAGCAAGGAGAATAAATATGATTTTTGGAATTTTAATTTTAGTTTTATTTATCGTTTTAGGAATAGTAGTAGGACAAAATATAGTAATACCATATTCTAGTTATCAGTATGTTGCAGTAGCAATATTAGCTTGTTTAGATTCTGTATTTGGAGCCTTAGCAGCAAGTACAGATAAGAACTTTAAAATGAAAATATTTTTATCTGGTTTTTTCTTTAATGCTATTTTTGCAATGTTTTTAGTATATTTAGGAGACATTTTAAATGTAGAAATATATTTAGCAGCAATTGTAGTTTTTGGAGGAAGAATACTTAATAATTTCTCTATTATTCGTAGAGATATAATGGATAAAGCACATACTAAAAGTAGATATCTTAGAAAAAAGAAAACATCAAGTAACAGAGCAATAAAGACAGATGTTCAAGCAGAACAAGAAAGAGATGAACAATAATTTATATGTATTTATTAGAGAAGTAAGGTTAATCTTATTTCTCTTTTTTTGTAATACAATAGA
>ERZ869979.265-NODE-265-length-16206-cov-5.149234_pt1 | contig 16206 bp, 15 predicted proteins | sample MGYA00521269_ERZ869979 | MGnify/ENA primary metagenome ERZ869979 (study PRJEB32232, sample SAMN07284974) | human gut metagenome | biome: human-associated habitat; material: feces | host: Homo sapiens | place: Tanzania | collected 2014-04-05 ... | reverse complement strand
TGTGGAGCATCTTCTCCTTCCTGATGCCGGGCTATCTGCCCTCGTACAAGAGTTTCTGCGCCCGGTTCGAGAAGCCCATCGTGCAGGAGAAAGACCCGACGGCCGCCCGGCGGCTGAACCAGCTGACCGGCCCCTTCATCCTCCGGCGGATGAAGTCGGAGGTGCTGAAAGAGCTGCCGCCCAAGACGGAGAATGTCTACCGCATCGAGCTGGAGGAGCAGCAGCGGAAGCTCTATCTTGCCGCGGTGGTGGATGCGCGGGAAAAGCTGAAAGCGGCGAAGCCTGAGGACAAGATGGCGGTATTTGCCGTCCTGATGCGGCTGCGGGAGATCTGCTGCGACCCGCGGCTCATCGCCGACAACTGGGCGGGCGGCAGTGCGAAGCTGGATGCCTGCACCGAGCTGGTGACCTCGGCCGTGGAGGGCGGACACCGCATCCTGCTGTTCAGCCAGTTCACGTCGATGCTGGATCTGCTGGCCAAGCGTCTGGACGAGGAGGGCGTCAGCCACTTCACGCTCCAAGGCTCTACCCCGAAGCCGGTTCGCGCCGAGCTGGTGCGCCGCTTCAATGGCGGCGAGGTCAGCGTCTTCCTGATCTCGTTGCGGGCGGGCGGCACCGGCCTGAACCTGACGGCGGCAGACATTGTGATCCACTACGATCCGTGGTGGAATGTGGCGGCGCAGAATCAGGCCACCGACCGCGCATACCGCATCGGCCAGCAAAATCCGGTGCAGGTGTACAAGCTGATCGCACAGGATACCATTGAAGAAAAGATCGTGGAATTGCAGCAGGCAAAACAGGATCTGGCCGACACCGTGACCGGCTCCGCCGATGGAGCCATCCTCTCGATGAAGCCGGACGAGCTGCTGGAACTGCTGGAAGCCGAAACATAACGACCCAAAAAGACGACCCAAAAAGGAAAGGACGAGAACAATGAAAGTCTGGGATCTCCACTGCGACACCCTGAGTGTGCTGCGCAATGCCGAAAAAGAAGGCAGACCCGCCTGCTTTGCAAAAAACAGCGGGCATATTGACCTTGAAAGATTACAGAAGGGAGATTATATGCTCCAATGCTTTGCGGCATTCGTCAATCTGGGCGATAAAACGCCGGGGGCGGATCCGCTGGTGACAGCACTGGAAGAGATCGACGTGTTCAAGCGGATCATGGCGGAGTATGCGGATCGGATCGCGCCGGTCTACACGGCGGCAGACATCCGGAAGAATGCCGAAGCCGGGAAGATCAGCGGAATGCTGACCATCGAGGAGGGCGGCGTCTGCAAGGGGAGCCTCGGCGTGCTGCGCCGGATGTACGAGCTGGGCGTCCGGATGATGACCCTGACATGGAACCACGAAAACGAGCTGGCCAGCCCCAACGTGATCCCCAGCACCGGGGCACACCGGCTCTGGCCCTGCCAGCCCAATACCGAAACGGGTCTGACGGAAACGGGCTTTGCATTTCTGGCGGAGATGGAGCGGCTGCACATCATTGCCGATGTGAGCCATCTGTCGGACAAGGGCTTCTGGGATATTGCAGAGCACAGCACCCGCCCCTTTGTGGCCAGCCACTCCAACTGTCGGGCACTGGCACCCCACTGCCGCAATCTGTCGGATGCGATGATCCGCGCCATTGCAGAGCGGGGCGGCCTGTCGGGTCTGAACTACTGCGCGGCCTTCCTCGACGATCAGCCTGCTCCGGAGCTTTGCCGGAGCACGGCGGCTCTGATGGCGAAGCACGCGGCGCATTTCAAGCAGGTGGGCGGCATCGAGATGATCGCCCTCGGCAGCGATTTCGACGGCATCGGCGGCAATCTTGAGATCGCCAGCTGCGACAAGATGCCGCTGCTGGCCGACGCCCTGCGCAAAGAGGGCTTCACCGAGGATGAGGTGGAGCAGATCTTCTGGCGGAACGCCCGGCGGTTCTTTGAGGAAAACTTGTAAAAAAAGATAAAATAGAGGGAAATATGACGGATAGTATACAAATTTCGCTGCCCATGCTCTTGTTTCTGATGGGGATGACCGGGTTTGCCGGGTTCGTGGACTCGGCAGCGGGCGGCGGCGGGCTCATCAGCCTGCCGGCTTACCTCTTTGCAGGCCTGCCGGTCCACTACACCTACGGAACCAACAAGTTCAGCGCAGCCTGCGGCACCACCTTTGCGACGGTGAGCTTTTTCAAGAAGGGTGCCATGAACGTGAAGATCGGCGTTCTGGCGGCGGTCGGCAGCTTTGCAGGCAGTGCGCTGGGATCCCACATCGTGCTGCTGCTCAGCGACGAAATGCTCCGGGCGATGATGCTGATCATCCTGCCCATCGCGGCGGTGCTGATCCTCTGGCGGCGGAAACTCCCGGATGAAAACAAGGACGACGGCATTCTGACCCCCAAAAAGACCGCCATTGCCCTCGGCATCGGGCTTGCCATCGGCCTGTACGACGGCATCTTCGGGCCGGGCACCGGGACCTTTGCCATCATCGCCTTCACCACCCTGATGGGCTTTGACCTGCGGACAGCCAACGGCAATGCCAAGGTGCTCAATCTGGCCAGCAATTATGCCAGCCTCATCACCTATCTGATGAGCGGGCTGGTGGTCTTCTCGGTGGGCATCCCGTGTGCCGTCAGCGGCATCGTGGGCAACCTGCTGGGCTCCCACTTTGCCCTGAAAAGCGGTGCAAAGTTCATCCGCCCCATGATGCTGGTGGTGCTCGTACTCCTGCTGGCGAAGATCCTTTCGGACGCGGTGCTGTAAAAACGCAAAAACGCCCTCGGAAGCCGCAAAAACCGGTTTCCGAGGGCGTTTTTTATGGATCAGAGGGATTCCAGAACCAGATCGTTGTCAAAGAACGCGATGCCGAAGGCACCGGGGCCGGCGTGGGTGCCGATGACGCAGCCGATCTGGTGGGTGAGGGGCTGCTCGAGGTGGAGGTTGTCGCACAGATAGGTCTGGAGCGGGGCGATCTCCCGGGGGCTGACCGTGTAACCGGCAAGCGCGGCAAAGGAAGGATGGATGCCGCCCATCTCCTCGATCTTCTTGAACAGTGCCACATACGCACCGGGCAGGCCGCGGGCTTTGCCGGCCATGACGACCTTGCCCTCCTGAATGGCGATCAGGGGCTTGATGCCCAGCATCCCGCCGGCCACAGCGACGGCGGCGGACAGACGGCCGCCCTTGCGCAGGTATTTCAGGTCGTCGATGGCGGCCACGAGGTGCAGATGCTCCTTGGCGTGCTCAAGGATGGATACGATCTGCCCGGCAGTCTTGCCGGAATCCCGCAGATGGACGGCCAGACGAACCAGCAGAGCCTCGCCGAGGCAGACCGAAGCAGAGTCTACGAACAGGACATTGTCCACATTGGAGAGGTCTGCAGCAAGCTTGGCGCACTGGTAGGTGCCGGACAGCGCGTGAGACAGGAAGATGCCGATGACCTCGTCACCGGCGGCAGCTGCCTCGGTGAAGAACCGCTCGAACAGCTCGGGGCTGGGCTGGCTGGTGGTGGGCAGCTTATGGCAGGATGCAAGGTGCGTATAATATTCCGATGGGGTCAGGTCGATGCCGTCCCGCAGCACGGTGCCGTCCTCGAGGGTGACGTTCAGGGGGATGACGGTGATGTTCAATGCGGCGGCTTCGGCGGGCAGAATGTCGGATGCAGAATCGGTGAGAATGCGGATCATACAAAAATTACCTCCGTGGGGCGTGCGCTCCCGGCAAACAAAACAACGATTTTACAAAAAAGTCGAGAAAAGTATACCAGAACTCCCCCTGAAAAGTCAATCTCTTGAGGTAAAAAACTTTGACAGAACGCGAAACTCCCGGGCTTTGGGTTGCGCCGGGGGGCTGGATGTGGTACAATGGCCGCACATCCTCAGCAAAATAGAACAGCGGCAGGAGGCGGAGCGTTTGAATTGCAAAAAACGGCGGGCGGCGGGCCGTGCCTTCCTGCTCTGGGCGGGGATGGCGGCGGGCTTTTCGCTCCTGTGCCCCGGCGGAGCGGGAACGGCCGAGATCGGCGGGGCGGGGGATCTGCTGCGGATCTGCCTGCTCCTCCCGGCAGCGGAAGAACTGGTGTTCCGGGGCGGGGTGCAGCGGTGCCTGCGGCCGCTGGGAGCCGGTGCTGCCATCGGGCTGCAGGCCGTGCTGTTTGCGGCACTGCACGGCAGCCTGCGGGCGAAATGCTATGCCCTTGGGATGGGGTTGATCTTCGGCTGGGCGGCAGAACAGACCGGAGGGCTGGGAACCGGGTTTGTGCTCCACTTGCTGAACAATGGGATCATCGTGGCCGCAACGCTGGCAGAAAGAGGGATGGGATGACGGATTATGAACTGATGGGGCTTGCACTGGCCGAAGCCGCCGAAGCCGCCGCGCTGGGCGAGGTGCCGGTGGGGGCGGTCATCGCCAAGGAGGGCGAGGTCGTGGCCGCAGCCCACAACACCCGGGAGACGGGCAAAAACGCCCTGCACCACGCCGAGCTGCTGGCCATCGACGCGGCCTGCAAAGCACTGGGCGGCTGGCGGCTGTGGCAGTGCGACCTTTTTGTGACACTGGAACCCTGCCCCATGTGCAGCGGAGCCATCCTCAACAGCCGGATCAAGCGGGTGGTCTACGGTGCGGCAGACGCCAAGGCGGGCTGCTGCGGTTCGGTGACGGATCTGTTTGCAATGCCCTTCAACCATCATCCGGTGATCGAGCGCGGGCTGCGGGCCGAGGAAGCGCAGGCACTTCTGCAGGCGTTTTTTCTCCGCCTGCGGGAGCAGCGTGCCGGAAAACCCCGCTGGAAACCGCCTCAGAAGCCCTGAATCCCCCGAAAGAACCAAAAAAGAGTGGGAACTGCGTGAAAAACCGGTCGTTCCCACTTTATTTTTTCGTCAAATTGTGCTATATTATTTAATGGAAACTTGTCGAAACCACGCATCATACTGCTGGGCGCACCGCAGTACCGGCCTTGACCGGAGAATTGGACAGAGCGCAGCTCCAGCGGGAGGCGGAGAGACAAGTTTTTCCTGCCCGCAGGGAAAACTCCCGGCGGGGCAGAGAACAAGTGACAGGAGGCGGAACTCTTGTACGATGACGATTTTGAACTGACCTTCGATCGGACCGAGGAGGACGACGCGCAGGAGCCGGTCAAGCTCCCGGCGGAGCAGCCCCAGCCTGCGGCGGAGGCAAAGCCGGAGCCTGCCCCGGAGGAGCCGACCCGGGTGATCCCGGCGGTCTCGGCCCCGGAAGAAGCGACCCGGATCCTGCCGGAGCTGCCCCACCGGGAAGCTCCGAAACCCGCAGAACCGGCACCCCTGCCGACACCGGCGGCACCCTCCAACGGGTACACCGTGCTGATCTCCGGGGGCGACCGCGGCATCGGCGCGGCGGCAGCGCGGGCGTTTTACGCGGCGGGCTACCGCGTGGCGGTGCTCTACCACACCCACGCGGACGCAGCGGCAGCTCTCGAGAAGGAGCTGCCGGGCTGCACCGTGGTGCAGTGCGATGTGGCCAGCCGCGCCAGCTGTGAGCTGGCGTTCCACACCGTGGAGCAGGCCATGGGGCGGGTGGATGTGCTGGTGAGCAATGCGGGCATTGCCCAGCAAAAGCTGTTTACCGACATTACCCCCGACGAGTGGCAGCGGATGCTGGATGTCCACCTGACCGGTGCCTTCAACCTCTGCCAGCTGGTTTTGCCGGGCATGATCCGGCGGAAGTATGGCCGGATCCTGACCGTGAGCAGTATGTGGGGGCAGACCGGCGGCAGCTGTGAAGTCCACTACTCGGCCGCCAAAGCGGGTCTGATCGGCCTGACCAAGGCCTTGGCCAAGGAAGAAGGCCCCAGTGGGATCACCGTCAACTGCGTGGCCCCGGGGGTCATCGAAACCGACATGATGGCCTCGTTTACCGCCGAGGACAAAGCGGCTCTGGCCGAGGAGACCCCGGTGGGGCGGCTCGGCACGGCCGACGAGGTGGCGAAACTGCTGGTCTATCTGGCCGGTGAGGACGCCGGATACATCACCGGGCAGGTGTTCGGAATCAACGGCGGTCTGGTGATCTGATGGCACTGGAACAACGATATCACAACATCCCCGTGCGGGATTTTCCCCAGAGGGAAAAGGAGAGAGCGAAATGAGCATGACTTTAAAGGAACTGTTGACCAAAGGCGAGGGCACCCTGTCTGCACAGGAGGCAAAGGCTCTGGCCTCACAGTGCAGAATGGATGTGGAAACGCTCTATACACTTCTGGAGGAACGGGGCATCAAGATCCTGGACGAGGCAGAGGCCGATACCAGTCTGGACGTGGACAGCATCCTTGCCGAAGTCGAAAACGCCGAGAACAACAGCGATGATCTGGGTCTGGGCGACGAGAGCGAGGAAGATGCGGCCGAGGAGAACCCGGCGGATCTGAAAGCGGCGATGGATGAGCTGCTGGATGACCCTGTGAAAAACTACCTCAAGCAGATCGGCCAGATCCCGCTGCTGAGTGCCGAGCAGGAAGTGGAACTGAGCAAGCGGATCCACGCCGGTGCCGAGGCCGCGCACATCCTGCAGGCCGATCGCTCCAAGTACGGCGCACCCGAATACATCAAGAAGAACAGTGCCCGTTTCTCCTTTGAGGAGGACGAGAACAGCCGCAGCTACAACGAGGATCTCGATGAGGACGGCAACGAGAAGTCCAGCGAGGACGCGGAGGAAAAGGCGGCTGAGGAAGAGGCGATGGAGGCTGTGGAGAACGGCCCCCTGACCGAAGAGCGTCGGCAGGAGCTGCTCAAGACCCGCCGCGACGGCCTGAACGCCCGCCGCAGCCTGAGCGAGGCCAACCTGCGTCTGGTGGTCTCCATTGCCAAGAAGCACGTGGGGCACAATCTGGCCTTCCTCGATCTGATCCAGGAGGGCAACATCGGCCTCATCAAGGCGGCTGAAAAGTTCGACTGCGACCGCGGCTTCCGCTTCTCCACCTACGCAACGTGGTGGATCCGGCAGGCCATCACCCGCGCCATTGCGGATCAGGCCCGCACCATCCGCATCCCGGTCCACATGGTCGAGACCATCAACCGGATGCGGCAGGCCACCAATCAGCTGGTCTACCAGAACGGCCACGAGCCGACGCCGGAAGAGCTGGCAAAGGCCATGGATATGAGCGTCGAGCGCGTCCGTGAGATCCAGCGGATGGCGCAGGAGCCGGCCAGCTTGGAAAGCCCCGTCGGTGAGGAAGAAGATTCCTCGCTGGGCGATTTCGTCGCCGACGAAAACGCCGAGGCTCCCGGCAAGGCGGCAGACCGCGCGATGGTGGCCCAGCAGATCAATCAGGCTCTCAAGAGCCTGACCCCCCGTGAGGAAAAGGTGATCCGCCTGCGCTTCGGTCTGGACGATGGCCGCCCCCGCACCCTCGAGGAAGTGGGCCGCGACTTCGGCGTTACCCGTGAGCGTGTCCGCCAGATCGAGGCCAAGGCCATCCGCAAGCTGCACAGCCGCAAGTGCCTTGCCCTGCTGAACGGTCTGATCGAGTAATTGAGCGTCCTTCAAAAGAGCTTCTGCGCTGCAGAGGCTCTTTTTCTGCGCCAGAGCGCAGACGGAGAGGTTTTTCAAAACTTTTTTGCAGAAAACCCTTGCCAAACGTCGCTTTTTATGGTAAACTAATTGAGCTGTGATTGTGCTGCTATAGCTCAGTTGGTAGAGCGCATCCTTGGTAAGGATGAGGTCTCCAGTTCGAATCTGGATAGCAGCTCCAGCTTAAACACCCTGAAGTCTCCGACTTCGGGGTGTTTTTTTGTATCGCTGCCTCTGAAGCGCCAGCCCAGCAGACCGCTCAAAAGCAAAAAACCGGCCGCCGTTTCTCGGGTGAGAAAACAGCGGCCGGTCGGGAGGCTTATGCAGTCAGGCTGTCAGGCAGGATCAGAAGTCCACCTCGGTGTCGTAGTAGCAGCACTTGAGCAGCTTTTCCATCTCTTCCTGGCTGGGCTGGCGGGGGTTGGAGCCGGTGCAGGCATCGGCAATGGCGTTCTTGGCGATCTCGGGCAGCCGCTCCAGGAACACGTTCTCCGGCACAAAGCCCTGCTCGGTGGGGTAGGAGTCCGGGCCGTAGTGCTGGATGCAGTGGGGGATGTTCAGCGCGTCGTTCATGCCGCGCAGATACTCGATGAGCAGCTTGACCTTCTCGTCATCGGTGGTGCCGCCCAGCTTCATCTCGTCGGCGATGACGCCGTAGCGCTTCTTGGCCTCGGGGTCCTTGGCGTTGAAGGCGATGACCTTGGGCAGGTACATGGCGTTGGCAGCGCCGTGGATGATGTGTGCACCGTAGTCTGCAAATGCAGCGCCGGTCTTGTGTGCCATGGAGTGCACGATGCCCAGCAGTGCGTTGGAGAAAGCCATACCGGCAAGGCACTGTGCGTTGTGCATGGAGTCGCGCTTGGACATATCGCCGTTGTAGCTGTCCACCAGATCGCCCTGGATCATCCGGATGGCGAAGATGGCCAGCGGATCGGTGTAATCGCAGTGTGCGGTGGAGACGTAGGCCTCGATCGCATGGGTCATGGCGTCCATACCGGTGTGCGCCACCAGCTTCTTGGGCATGGTCTCGGCCAGATCCGGATCCACGATGGCGACGTCGGGCGTGATCTCAAAATCGGCGATGGGGTACTTGATGCCCTTGTTGTAATCGGTGATGATGGAGAACGCGGTCACTTCGGTCGCGGTGCCGGAAGTGGAAGAAATGGCGCAGAAATGCGCCTTGCGGCGGAGCGGCGGGATGCCGAAGACCTTGCACATCTCTTCAAAGGTGATGTCGGGATATTCGTACTTGATCCACATGGCCTTGGCTGCGTCGATGGGGGAGCCGCCGCCCATTGCGATGATCCAGTCCGGCTCAAATTTGAGCATGGCCTCGGCACCGCGCATGACGGTCTCGACGGAAGGATCCGGTTCGATGCCCTCAAACAGTTCCACTTCCATGCCGGCTTCCTTCAGGTAGGAAACCGCGCGGTCGAGGAAGCCAAACCGCTTCATGGAGCCGCCGCCGACACAGACGATGGCTTTCTTGCCGGTAAAGGTCTTGAGAGCCTCCAGAGCACCCTTGCCGTGGTAGAGATCGCGGGGGAGTGTGAATCGAGCCATAGTGCATACCTCCAAATCAAATCGTCCAATACGCTCGTAAGATTTCACAAAATGTGAAAAAATTAACCAATTCTCCTGTAAATAGTGTACCGCAAAAAGGGGAAAACTTCAAGGAACGGACATGGAGAAAAAACCAGCGTATTTTGGGCATTTTGACGGAACGGAAGGGGCGGCCTCCGCCAAAGGCAGACAACAAAAAAGCCACCTGAATCTCAAAGGATTCAAGTGGCTTTGCTGTGGAGCTGCTATCCAGATTTGAACTGGAGACCTCATCCTTACCAAGGATGCGCTCTACCAACTGAGCTATAGCAGCAAATGGCGACCCGGATCGGGCTCGAACCGACGACCCCCAGCGTGACAGGCTGGTGCTCTAACCAACTGAGCTACCGGGCCATGATCGCTCAAGTTTCGCGCGGTGCTTACCGCCGGAACGTGCTTTATTATATCGAAAAAACCCGCACTTGTCAAGCATGAATTTCAAAAAAATGAAAATAAAAAATGGAAGCAAAAACAAAACGCACAGGCTCCGAAGAACCTGTGCGTTTGTGGCAGGGGTAGTAAGTCTCGAACTCACGGCACGCGGTTTTGGAGACCGCTGCTCTACCAACTGAGCTATACCCCTAGATGTGCTGCATCCGTTGGATGCTTGATTATTATATAAAATCAGACGGAAAATGTCAAGCACATTTTTCAAGTTTTTGTTCCGCAGCAGCCGCAGCCCTCTTTGACGGCGGGCAGGCTCTGCGCCAGCTGTTCCAGCGTGACGCTGTCGATATAGTGGTTGATGACGTCATCCAACCCGCTCCAGAAGGGCAGGGTGAAGCACTGGTCGGACATGGGGCACTCGTTGGTCTCGCTGCCGAGGCAGGGGATGGGAGCCACGCTTCCTTCGATGGCGCGGAGGATCTCACCGGCGGTGTAGTCGGCGGGGGCTTTGGTCAGGCGATACCCGCCTTGGCTGCCCCGCTCGCTCTTGACCAGCCCCACCCGAGCCAGCGGGGTGACGATCTGCTCGAGGTATTTTAAACTGAGGTTCTGCCGCTCGCTGATCTCTTTCAGCGAGACGGTGGTGCCGGGTGCATAGCGGGCCAGCTCCGCCATCAGCCGCAGTGCATAGCGGCTCTTGGTCGAAAATTTCATAGCGTTCTCTCTCCTTGCTCACTCGAGTATAGTATAGCACGCCGCTCGGGGTTTGAAAAGCGAAAACTCTTGTGCAAACAAAAAAGGTCTGTTATCATAGAATGGAGAAACTATGGAACATCGGAGGAAACACGACCATGAGTCAGAAGATCGACGCTGCTGCCGCCATCCGCCTGCTGGACGCAGGCAAGGCGGTGGCCGTGGACGTCCGGGAGCCGGACGAATTTCAGGTGGGGCACATCCCGGGTGCAAAGCTGCTGCCGCTGGGCGAAGTGCTGCGCCGTGCCGGAGAGGTGCTGCCCGACAAAAACGCACCGTGGCTGATCTACTGCCGCACCGGACGCCGGAGTGCGGACGCGGTGCAGAAACTGGAAAGCCTCGGCTACACCGACCTGTACGACCTCGGCGGCATCCTGAGCTGGCCGTATGAGATCGAAGGGGATTTTGAGGGGCATTTTTAATAGCCCTCTCAGTCAGCTTCGCTGACAGCTCCCCCATGGTGGGAGCCCTTGGCAGATCGGGAAACTTGGATCGGATCGAGCAAAGCTTACGATGGCGTAAAATGGCGGGCCCTGCGGTGCAGGGCAGAAAGGATCAAAAATGGGATTTGACCCGAAGAAGTTTGCCGGTGCGCACTGCGGACGCCGGTATCAGCAGGACTACCGCCCGACGCTGGGCCGGGATGGAAAGAAAGAGTCCGGAACGCTGGAAGTCATCAAGTTCTATTACGATGGGGCCATCCGGATGGAGCAGCACTGCTACGGGGAGGCGGCGACCTTTGTGTTCGGCGTCTGGGCGTCCGGCATGGACGAAGACGGCACCCTCCATTGGGATCTGCCCGACCGGAAAAAGAGCTATTACGATGCGGACTATCTGCCGAAAAAGCTGGATCGGGTGGACGAAGCCGGGAATCTCTATTTCGACGGGTCGCCCTTCCCGTGGAAGCTGGCGGACGATTTCGAGGAGGATAAACGCTGGGGCTACCCCCGCTGGAAGGTTCTGCTGGGGAAACTGACCGGCCGGGGAACGAAGTGAAAACGAAAAAATTGGGTGAAAAATCCGGAATCTCTGCAATTCCTATTGACATACTGGGAATACTGGGGTATAAATATAGTGCTGCCCTGTGAGGCCGGTGCGGAACCGGCTGCCGGGGCAAGCACAAAAGAGATCGTTCCCGGGTGCAGAACCCGGGTTTTATCCAGATGAAAGGACAGATTCCCTATGGAAACGGAAAAGGTTGTTTACCTTGATAATGCTGCGACCACGGCCTGCGCACCCGAAGTGCTGGCTGTGATGGTCGAGGCTCTCAGCGGGGCCTGCGGCAACCCCAGCAGCCATTACAGCGTCGGCTACGAAGCAAAGGAATTTGTGGACACCGGCCGCGCACAGGTCGCCAAGGCCATCCACGCATCCCCGGCGGAGATCTTCTTCACCGGCTGCGGCTCGGAGGCCGACAACTGGGCGGTGAAGGGCACCGCCTTTACCAAGGCCCGCCAGAACAAGAAGCACCTCATCACCAGTGCCTTCGAGCATCACGCCATCATGCACAGCATGGCAGCACTCGAGCGGATGGGCTTTGAGGTCACCTATATCCGCCCGACCTCCGAGGGCTACATCCGCCCCGAGGACGTCGAGGCTGCCATCCGCCCCGATACCGCACTGGTCAGCATCATGATGGCCAACAACGAGATCGGCACCATCCAGCCCATCAAGGAGATCGCCGAGGTCGCCCACAAGCATGGCGTCTGGATGCACACCGATGCAGTGCAGGCGGTGGGTGCCATCCCCGTGGACGTGCAGGAGCTGGGCGTGGATCTGCTGTCCATGAGTGCGCACAAGTTCAACGGCCCCAAGGGTGTGGGTGCGCTTTACTGCCGCAAGGGTGTCTGGCCCCAGAACCTGATCGACGGCGGCAGTCAGGAAGCCCGCCACCGCGCCGGCACCGAGAACGTGGCCGGCATCGCCGGTATGGGCAAGGCTCTGGAGATGGCCACTGCCAACCTCGAGGCCCGCATGAAGCACGAGGCTGAGCTGCGGGATTACGTCATCGACCGGGTGCTGAAGAACATCCCCGAGGCACGTCTGAACGGCGGCCGCGCCCATCGTCTGCCCGGCAACGTCAACATCAGCTTCCCGGGTCTGGAAGGTGAGACCATCCTGCTGGATCTGGATATGCACGGCATCTGCGCCTCTACCGGCTCTGCCTGCAACTCCGACAGCCTGGACCCCAGCCATGTGCTGCTGAGCATCGGCCTGCCGGAGGAGATCGGCCACGGTTCCATGCGGTTCACCTTTGGCCCGCAGAACACCATGGAAGAAGCAAAGTATCTGTGCGATGTGCTGGAGGAAGTGATCCCCCGCCGCCGCGCAATGAGTTGTATGTGGCTGCAGGGCCAGAACAAGGCCCGCCAGTTCAGCCTGAAGGGAGAGCAGTAAGATGGCAAGCATGTATAGCGCAAAGGTCATGGAGCATTTCGCAAATCCGCACAACGTGGGTGAGATCCCCGATGCCAACGGCGTTGGCGAAGTGGGTAACCCCAAGTGCGGCGATATCATGCGCATGTACCTGAAGATCGAGAACAACGTGATCGTGGATGTCAAGTTCCTCACCTTCGGCTGCGGTGCTGCCATCGCAACCAGCAGCATGGCCACCGACCTCATCAAGGGCAAGACCATCGACGAGGCTCTGAAGCTGACCAACAAAGCCGTTGTTGAAGCTCTGGAAGGTCTGCCTCCCATCAAGGTCCACTGCTCGGTTCTGGCAGAGCAGGCTGTCAAGGCTGCCCTGTCCGACTACTATCGTCGTCAGGGCATCGACCCGGAACCCATCGTCGGCAAGCTCGAAGAGGACTGCGAGCATTGCGGCGGCGAGAGCTGCGGCCGCTGAGTCCCTGAAAAAAAGCAGAAAAAATACAACGGCCTCTGCACCCGGCGACCCGGCGTGCAGAGGCCGTTTTTTGGATCACAGTGCCAGACTTTTCAGCACGGCGTTCACGACATCCAGCGGAACCTGCCCCGGCGCACTGGCGGTGCCGGGGTTGGCAAAGGTCATGGCGGAGCCGAAGGCTTCTCCGCACAGGCGGCTGACGGCACCAAGGACACCCATGCTCATGGTGATGACCGGGGTCTCGGGGTGGCAGTCGGCCATCTCTGCGGTCGCCGTCAGCAGCTCGAGCACATCGGCCCGGCAGGTCGGCATGACGGCCAGCTTCGGCAGGTCGGCTCCGGCGCGCTGCATGGCGGTCAGGCGGGCGACCATCTCTGCACGAGGCGGTGTTTTCTGGAAGTCGTGGCTGGAACAGACGACCTTCAGCCCGGCGGCGTGGGCCTGCGCGATCAGGCCGGGCAGAGCGTCGCCGGTGGGGAAGAACTCGATGTCCAGCAGGTCGGCCGCGCCGGAAGCGCAGACGGCGGCGCAGAATGCCGCGTACTGCCCGGCGGTCAGAGCGGTTTCGCCGCCTTCGGCCTTGGTGCGGAAGGTGACAAGGAGCGGCATCCCGCCCAGCGCATCCCGCAGGCTGTGCAGGCAGCGGGTGAGGGCGGCGGCGTCCAGCACATCGGCAAACCAGTCGGCCCGCCATTCCACACAATCCGCGTTCAGGGTGGAAAACGCAGCGGCTTGTTCCAAGATAGAGGCTTCGCTCTGCGCCACGATGGGCAGAATGACCTTGGGGCGGCCCTCTCCGATCCGGCAGCCCCGCACGGCGACACAAGACATAACAGACACTTCCTTTATTCGATGATCTGCCCCAAGCATACCCTGTGGGGGCGGCGGTTGTCAAGCCTGCCGGAGCAAAATGGGATTCTCGGCTCCTTTTTGGTCAAAATGGCTCTTGAGAAATGAGCCGGGATACAGTACAATAAGCGCAGTAAGGGCAGTGTGGCCAATTCGGGTCACACTGCCCTTTTTATTTGTAAGAGGGGTAAGAATATGAAAGAAGATGTACAGCCGATCCAGTCGGCAAAGGTGAAAACGACCGCGCAGGTTCTCGTGGACTGCCTCGAAGCCGAGGGCGTGGATGTGATGTTTGGCATTCCGGGTGAGGAGACGCTGGATCTGATGTTTGCCATCCGGGACAGCCACATTCGCTTCATTCCGGTGCGCCATGAGCAGGGCGCGGCATTCATGGCCGATGTATACGGCCGTCTGACCGGGCGGGCCGGTGTCTGCCTGTCCACCCTTGGCCCCGGTGCCACCAACCTCGTCACCGGCGTCGCCGACGCGTATCTGGACGGTGCGCCGCTGGTTGCCATCACCGGACAGGTCGGCACCGACCGGATGCAGCTGACCAGCCACCAGTATCTGGATCTGACCGCGATGTTCGAGCCGATCACCAAGCGGTCGAAGCAGATCATCCGCCCGGATACGGTGGGCGAGATCGTCCGGCTGGCGTTCAAGCACGCAGAAAAGGGCAAGCCGGGTGCGACCCACATCGACCTGCCCCAGAACATCGCCAAAATGCCTGCCGATGCCATGCCGCTGAAACGGCAGCAGATCCATGATCTGTATGCCGATCCGATCCACATTGCGGCGGCTGGCAAGATCATCAGCGAAGCCAAGAATCCGGTCATCCTCGCGGGTGCCGGTGCCGTCCGCGACCATGCGGCGGCTGCCATCACCGAACTGGCTGACCGGCTCCATATCCCAGTGGTCAATACCATGATGGCCAAAGGCATCATCCCGAAAGACGACAAATACAGCCTGTGGACCATCGGCATCCCCCAGAAGGACTATGTGAATCAGGTGTTTGACCGCGCCGATGTGGTCATCGCCATTGGCTACGACATTGTGGAATGCGCACCGTCCAAGTGGGGTGCCCGCCCGGATATGACCATCGTACACATCGACAATGCCCCTGCGGACGTCAACAAGCGGTATCAGCCAGCGGTCGAGGTCGTGGGCAACATCTCGGAGAGCGTCTATGAGATCCTTCGCTGCACCCGCCGCAGCGACGAGCCGGAATTTGCGCTGGCTCTCCGGCAGACCATGGTGGCAGAGCATGAACGGATGGCGCAGGATGATAGCTGCCCCATGAAGCCTGCCCGCATCCTGTCCGATGTGCGGAAGGTCATGGGATCCAGCGATATTCTGGTCAGCGATGTGGGTGCGCACAAGATGTGGATCGCCCGTCACTACGACTGCTATGAGCCGAATACCTGCCTGATCTCCAACGGCTTTGCCAGCATGGGCTTCTCCATCCCGGGGGCATTTGCGGCCAAACTGCTGTATCCCGAAAAGAAGGTGCTGGCGGTCTGCGGCGACGGCGGCTTCATGATGAACAGTCAGGAGCTGGAGACCGCTGTCCGCGAAAAGGTGCCCTTCGTGACCCTGATCTGGGAGGATTCCAGCTATGGCCTGATCAAGTGGAAGGAACAGGAACAGTTCGGCGGGGAACACTGTTTTGTGGATTTCTCGAACCCGGATTTCAAGCTTCTGGCGGAGGCTATGCATTGCAAAGGCTACCGGGTCGAGAAGGCAGAGGATCTGATCCCGACGCTGGAAGAGGCGTTCCGGCAGACGGTACCCAGTGTGATCGTGGTGCCCGTGGACTATAGCGAGAACATGAAGCTTTCGGCACACCTGAAAGAGGTCTATGCTCAGCAGCAGGAATAAGAACAGATCCTTATATTATATAGAGAGATCGAGCAGCAGCAGGCTTTCCCGGCGGAGAGCCTGCTGTTTTTGGGTCTGCAAGGCGGAATGCAAAAGAATTTGAAAAAATCGGTAAAAAAGTGTTGACAGGAAGGCGGGAGTGTGGTATTATACTCGAGCACCAAGTGCGGCACGAAAGAATGACTTCTGAGAGCCGCTGAGAAGTAAAACGGAAGAACCAATATGAGGACGTAAGATTCGAGCGAGAAGCTGAGAAATCTACGAACTCACACGTTCGACAAAAACGAAGAACTTCAAAAAAGAGCTTGACAAAAACCGCTTCTGTGGTATAATAAATAAGCTGTCAGCCGCGAGGCTGAGGGTGCTACAGGA
>ERZ869979.264-NODE-264-length-16281-cov-3.546285_pt1 | contig 16281 bp, 12 predicted proteins | sample MGYA00521269_ERZ869979 | MGnify/ENA primary metagenome ERZ869979 (study PRJEB32232, sample SAMN07284974) | human gut metagenome | biome: human-associated habitat; material: feces | host: Homo sapiens | place: Tanzania | collected 2014-04-05 ... | reverse complement strand
CCCATTGTTACACTTGAGTTTTGTGTCAAATTCTCATCAATAAATCTTTCATAATGTCCAAGATCCAAGTCTGTTTCTGCACCATCGTCTGTCACAAATACTTCCCCATGCTGGTATGGAGACATTGTTCCAGGATCCACATTCATATATGGATCTAATTTTTGAGAAATAACACGGAATCCTCTCTGCTTTAAAAGTCTGCCTAAAGAAGCAGCTGTAATACCTTTTCCAAGACCTGATACAACACCACCAGTAACGAATATATGTTTCATAAAACCTCCATTAAAAATAAAAAAGAGGGCACTAAATCCAGCGACACAAAGCGTCGTTTTTTTTAATGTCCTCTATGACGTGAAAATATTACACCTATCATTTACATGATGCAAGAATTTTTTTCGGAAAATTATATCTTCTTTTTGTAAATGACATTCCCAATACCTTGCACAAGCTGAACAATGACAATCAATACAATAGATGTCACTACAAGGTAGCTAATATCATATGCCTGATATCCTTTACGGATAGCGATATCTCCAAGACCGCCACCACCAAGTGTACCGGCCATTGCACTTGCACCAATCATATTAATGATCAATAAAACAATACCATTTAACAATCTAGGAACAGATTCCTTAAAGTACACTTTCGTAATAATCTGCAGATCCGTAGCACCAAATGCTTTCGCTGCTTCAATCACACCCGCATCTGTTTCTCTCAATGCATTTTCAAATACACGTGCAATAAATGGAATTGCGTAAATTGTTAATGGAACGATTGCCGCAGTTGTACCAATAGATTTGCCAGCAATTACACGCGTCACTGGAATTACAATTACCATTAAGATAATGAACGGAAATGAACGGAATACATTCACAATCACATCCAGAATTCCATACACAATACGATTTGGTTTCAATCCATCTTCAGCAGTCAATGTCAAAATTACCGCAGGAATAAAACCTAGTACAACCGCAATTAAAGTCGAGAAGAATACCATGTATAATGTCTGCCATGTTCCTTTTAAGATTACATCTAACATACTCATAGTACCTCCCAAGTAACATTCTTACTTTCCAAAAACTGAAATACACGCTCTTTATCTTTTTCTTGAATATTCAAGATCAAAGAACCAAATACATTTTCTCTAAACTCTTCTAGTTTTGCCCAGCAGATAGAGAAATCAATACCTAATTCTCTTGCCATTTCTGTAATCACTGGCTCATCAGAAGAATCATCTGTAAAGAATAATTGCACATTCACACCTGTTTTTGGCAGTACCTGACCTTCTTCACCCAAGAACTTCTTCACATCTTCTGTTGGTTTCACAAATAACTCTTCTGGTTTACCCTCTGCCAAAACAACACCATGCTTTAAAAAAGCTACTCTTTGACAAATCTGTTTTACAACTTCCATCTGGTGTGTAACCACAACAATTGTGATACCAAGTTCTTCATTGATCTGCTTTAAAAGTTCAAGAATTCCATGTGTGATTCTAGGATCCAATGCACTTGTAGCTTCATCACAAAGCAAGATCTTAGGATCATTCACGAGTGCTCTAGCAATCGCAACTCTCTGTTTCTGACCACCAGATAGATTTTCTGGACGTTCATGCATTTTATCTTTCAAGCCAACAAGTTCAATTAAATGTTCAATTTTCTTTTTATTTTCTTCTGTATTTGGATTTTCATTCCAGAAGCGAAGAGGCAATGCAACATTGTCATATACATCCAATCTAGAAAGAAGATTGAAGTTCTGGAAAATCATACCCATATCTTTTCTCAGCTGGCGTAACTGCTTCTTATCATTTACATCAACTGCAGTACCATCTACTGTGATCGTACCACTATCATATGTTTCCAATCCATTGATACAGCGAAGCAATGTCGATTTACCAGCACCACTCTGTCCAATGATTCCATAGATTTCTTTTTCATGAATCTGGAGATTAATATCCTTTAATACTTCAAGTTCTCCAAAACTCTTTCTTACATTTACAAGATTTATCATCTCTACGCTCCTGTCTATTTACGCGAATATTCAGAGGGTCTCCCCTCTGAATATTACTGATTGTATTGTTATATTTTTTTGATTAGTCTACTGGGTTACCTTCTGTATCGATGAAGGAAGCAATGACAGATCCTTTATATGTATCTTCAATATATGACTTTACTTCATCAGATGTAATAGCCTTTACAAGTGCTTTTGTCTTTTCAGTATCAAGATTTTCATCCTTTACAACAACATAGTTTGTTCTCTTTACACTTGTTTCCTGGTCAAACTGTTCAACATAGATTGTTGGGTGCTTGCTTGGAAGATCAGCTTCTAATGCATAGTTACCATTTGCGACTACTGCATCAACATCTTCAAGTGTTAATGGAACCTGTGCAGCTTCCACTGGCTGAATATCATAGTTATGAGGGTTGAGTTCTTTATTTCCATTGAATGTTGTTTCAGTTACATATTCATCTGTTCCTGGATCCTCTAATAAACCAGCCTGAACAAGTACTCTTAAGCCTCTATCTAAGTTATCTGCATCATTTGGCAAGGAGATTGTTGCGCCATCCTTGAGATCCTTGATATCTGTTACTGTTGCAGAATAGATACCCATTGGTTCAATATGAACACCAACTGCAGCAGCCAGATGAAGACCCTTAGAAGTATTCTGATCATTCATGTAGCCTAGTGTCTGGAAGTAGTTCGCATCAAGAGAACCTTCTTCCAAAGCTGTATTTGGTGTAACGTAATCTGTAAATTCTGTCACTTCTAATGTCCAGCCATCTTTTGCGAGAACATCTTTTACGACATTATTCAAGATTTCAGCATGTGGTACTGCAGTCGCACCAACTTTGATTGTCTTGTCTTCACCGGATGTTTTTGTAGATGTGGATGAGCAGCCAACTAATGCGAATGCTAATGCTACTGTTGCGATTGTTCTGATTGCGTTTTTCATTTTTCTTTTCCTCCGTTTTCTTGTAATGCTTGAAGTAGGACGAGGTGATTCTTTCATGCTCTAGAAACAAAAAACTACGCCCCTTAGATAAGGGCGTAGTATTACGCTGTACCACCTTACTTTAAAATGACCTCACGATCATTTCCTTTTCAAGTACGCTGAATATCATCAGATATACTCTATGTCTGTAACGGGACAGCCCGTCGTGATCTACACTATCGATCACGCAGCTCCAAGACCATGTTCACCAAACCTTTCCTTATCCCCTCTCAGCATACAGGGACTCTCTTTTGAAGTTCCAACCTGGTTACTCTTCTCTTCGTTGCTTTTATGGTTACTATTTTACACTTTCTAGAAATGAATGCAATAAGTAATTAACAAAAAATTAAAAATATTACATTTTCTTTATGAAAACTTTTTCATTGAATCACATTCAACATGTAAAACAATAATACGATCACACCTAAAATAATGCGATATACACCAAATACTTTAAAGTCATGTTTTTTAATATATCCCATCAGGAATTTAATTGCCAGAATTGAAACCACAAAAGAAACTAAAGTTCCTACAATCAAAATCATTGCTTCTGTTCCTGTGAAATTCAGACCAAATTTTACGAGTTTTAATAAACTTGCACCAAACATGGTCGGAATTGCAAGGAAGAAAGTATATTCTGCGGCAACAGTTCTTGAAGTTCCAAGCAGAATTCCTCCGATGATAGTTGCCCCGGAACGAGATGTTCCAGGAATGACTGCTAAAAGCTGGAATACTCCAATTAAAAATGCAGTCTTCCATCCGATTTCTACAACAGAATTGATAGAAGCCGTTCTCTTCTTATTGTAATTTTCGATTAGAATAAAAAAGATACCATAGACAATCAGCATAATCGAAACAACCAGATAGTTATTAAAATGTGCTTCAATAAAATCATTAAACGGCAGACCGATTACAATAGACGGAATACAGGAAACTACGATTTTAAACCACATAATCATTTTATCGGTTTTTACATAGCGTTCCAGTGCTCCTTTTGCCTTTTTCTGATTCTGAAACGGCCATAACTCTTTAAAATACAATACTACGACCGCCATGATTGCTCCAAGCTGAATAACAACCATGAACATTTCCCAAAATGCTTCACTTACATTTAATTTGATAAATTCCTCTACTAAAATCAGATGTCCGGTACTGCTGACCGGAAGCCACTCGGTAATTCCCTCGACAATTCCCAGAAAAATAACCTTGAGTAATTCAATAAAATCCATTGATGTCTCCTTTAAAATCAGAAAAGCGGATTGCCAATTTTCCACAATCCGCTTTTTCTTTCTAATTCTGCACTGTTTATTTTACAGTCGCAATATCAATCAGTTCCAGTTTCTGAATATCTGTATTTTCCAAACTTGTTACTAAAGCTTCTGCTGTATCAAGAGAAGTCAGTACATTGACACCGGTTTCAATTGCATTTCGACGGATAATAAATCCATCTTTTGCTTTTTCTACACCCTGAGACGGGGTATCAATAACCAGGTCAATTTTATGTCCTAAAATCAGATCCATAAGGTTTGGTGACGGCTGTTCAATTTTATTGGTACGAACGGCATGAACACCATTTTCCTGAAGTACTTTTGCAGTACTTCTTGTTGCGTAAATCTTGTATCCTAAAGCTTCAAAACGGCGTGCAATCGGAATGACTTCTTCTTTGTCCTCATCTTTTACTGTGATAATCATGTTCTTGTGTTTTGGAAGATTAATTCCGGCACCTAAGAATGCTTTATACAGTGCTTCATTAAAGGACTGAGCAATGCCAAGGCACTCACCTGTAGATTTCATTTCCGGTCCAAGGCTGATATCAGCACCACGGATTTTCTCGAATGAGAATACCGGCATCTTGATTGCAATGTGTTTTGCTTCCGGCTGAAGTCCCGGTTCATATCCAAGGTCACGCAGTTTGTAACCAAGAATCATCTTTGTTGCAAGCGGCACGATCGGAATACCGGTTACTTTGCTGATATACGGTACAGTACGGCTGGAACGAGGATTTACCTCGATTACATAGACATCTTCTCCGCATACGATAAACTGAATGTTAATCATACCGATAACGTGCAGAGATTTTGCCAGCCGTCTGGTGTATTCTTCAATTGTTTTCTTTGCAGTATCAGAGATGGTACGTGCCGGATAAACAGAAATACTGTCGCCAGAATGGATACCGGCTCTCTCGATATGTTCCATGATACCAGGAATCAAAATATCCTGTCCATCACAGATTGCATCGACTTCGATTTCTTTTCCCTGAAGATACTTATCAACCAGAATCGGGTGTTCCTGTGCAATTCGATTGATGATTCCGATATACTGTTCCACGTCTTCATCGTTGATTGCAATCTGCATACCCTGACCGCCAAGTACATAAGAAGGACGAACTAAAACCGGATATCCCAGTTCATGTGCTGCCTGTTTTGCTTCTTCTGCTGTATATACTGTATGCCCCTGCGGTCTTGGAATATGACACTCTTCAAGAATCTTATCAAAGAGTTCACGGTCCTCTGCCGCATCTACATCTTCTGCAGATGTTCCAAGAATCGGAACGCCCATCTTCATCAAGGCCTCTGTCAATTTGATTGCTGTCTGTCCACCAAACTGAACCACTGCTCCGTCCGGTTTTTCGACATTTACTACATTTTCTACATCTTCCGGTGTTAATGGCTCGAAATACAGTTTATCTGCAATATCAAAGTCTGTACTTACGGTTTCCGGATTGTTGTTGATAATAATAGTTTCATAGTTTTCCTTCTTAAATGCCCAGGTACAATGTACAGAGCAGAAGTCGAACTCGATACCCTGTCCGATACGGATTGGTCCGGAACCAAGTACCAGTACTTTTTTCTTTGTTGTCTCACCAACCGCTTCATTTTCTCCACCATATACAGCATAGTAGTATGGTGTTTCTGCTGCAAACTCTGCTGCACAGGTATCTACCATTTTATAAGCAGCAGTGATGTTCCATTCTTTTCTTAATGCTTTGATTTCATCTTCTGTCTTCCCTGTGATACGTGCAATGACATTATCCGGGAATTCGATTCTCTTTGCCTCACGCAGTAAGTCTTCTGTTAATTCCTGTTCTCTTAACGCCTGTTCCATTTCTACAAGAATTGCAAGTTTATCGATGAACCAGATATCAATCTTTGTAATTGCATGAATTTCTTCATAAGAAATGCCTTTTCTGATTGCTTCTGCAATTCTCCAGATTCTCATATCATCGACAATTTTTAATTCTTCAATTAATTCTTCTTTTGTCAAGTTTGCAAAGTCATAAGACATAAGACTGTCTACATGCTGTTCCAGAGAACGGATGGCTTTCATTAATGCACCTTCAAAGTTATTGCAGATACTCATAACTTCTCCGGTTGCTTTCATCTGTGTAGTTAAAGTTCTCTTTGCGCTGATAAATTTATCGAACGGCAGACGCGGAATCTTTACAACACAGTAGTCCAGCATTGGCTCGAAACTTGCATAAGTTTTTCCTGTAATTGCATTTGGAATTTCATCAAGTGTATAACCAAGTGCAATCTTTGCTGCAACTTTTGCAATCGGGTAACCGGTTGCTTTAGAAGCCAGTGCAGAAGAACGGGAAACTCGCGGGTTTACTTCGATAACACAGTATTCAAAGCTGTCTGGATTTAATGCATACTGTACGTTACATCCACCTGTAATTCCAAGTTCTGTAATGATATTGAGTGCAGAAGTACGAAGCATCTGATACTCTTTGTCACCAAGAGTCTGAGATGGTGCAACTACGATACTGTCACCGGTATGGACACCAACCGGATCAATGTTTTCCATGTTACAAACGGTAATACAGTTTCCTGCACCGTCACGCATTACTTCGTATTCGATTTCTTTCCATCCTGCGATACAACGTTCTACTAAAACTTCTCCAACACGGGAAAGACGCAGACCATTTTCCAGAATTTCTACTAACTGTTCTTCATTATAAGCGATACCACCACCGCTTCCACCAAGGGTGTAAGCCGGACGAAGTACAACCGGATAACCGATCTTATTCGTAAACTCAATACCTGCTTCTACACTACGTACAACTAAAGATGCTGCAACCGGCTCACCGATTTTTTCCATAGTATCTTTAAATTCCTGACGGTCTTCTGCTTTTTTAATTGTCTGGGAAGTAGTACCGATCAGTCTTACATTATGTTCTTTCAAAAAGCCTTTCTCATCCAGCTCCATGGCAAGATTCAGACCAGCCTGGCCTCCAAGGGTAGGAAGGACGCTGTCCGGTTTTTCTTTCAGGATCAGCTGCTCAACAACTTCTACGGTAAGTGGCTCAATATAAACTTTATCTGCAATGTCCTTGTCTGTCATGATCGTAGCAGGATTAGAGTTCAAAAGAACTACCTCCATGCCTTCTTCTTTCAGAGAACGGCATGCCTGTGTACCTGCGTAGTCAAACTCTGCTGCCTGGCCGATGATAATCGGACCGGATCCAATAACAAGAACTTTATGTATATCTTTATTTCTCGGCATGATCTGTTCCTCCCATCATTTCCATAAATCTGTCAAACAGGTAGCTGGAATCCTGCGGTCCCGGGCAGGCTTCCGGATGGAACTGTACGGTAAAGATATTTTTACCTTCGTAAGCCATTCCTTCGTTTGTACCATCGTTTACATTGATAAATGCAGGTTTTGCAATACCTTTCTTCTCAAGGGCTTCCGCATCAACCACGTATCCATGGTTCTGAGATGAAATATAAACACGTCCGGTTGCAAGATCTTTGACCGGATGGTTTCCACCTCTGTGTCCGTATTTCATTTTATGTGTATCTCCGCCTGTGGCAAGTGCCATCAGCTGATGTCCAAGGCAAATTGCAAAAATCGGAACTTCTGAATCATAAAGTTTCTTTACTTCTTTTATAATGGAAACACATTCTTTCGGGTCTCCAGGTCCGTTTGAGAGCATAATTCCGTCCGGATTGCTCTTTAAGATTTCTTCGGCCGGTGTTGCTGCCGGATAAATTGTTACTTCGCATCCTCTCTCATTTAAGGATTTTGCGATGTTTTCTTTTGCACCAAAGTCAAGCAGTGCAACTTTTGGACCATTTCCTTTTAAAACATGTTTTTCTTCGCAGGTAACCCGCTCAACTACTTTTCCTGTTGTGTATTCTTTTAATTTCGGAATAACCTCATCCAGATTGTAGTTTTCATTCGTTGTAATCATACCATTCATGGTACCTTTTTCTCTTAAGATTTTTGTCAGTGCTCTTGTGTCGATTCCGGCAATTCCCGGAATATCATACTTCTTAAGAAAGTTTTGAACTGTATCTTCACAGCGGAAATTACTTGGAATTCGTGATAATTCTCTGACGATGTAACCATCTGGCCACGGTCTCAAAGACTCCTGGTCTTCGTGGCAGATGCCATAGTTGCCAATTAACGGATATGTCATGCAGACAGCCTGTCCGGCATAAGAAGGGTCCGTAAGGACTTCAAGATAACCTGTCATAGATGTATTAAAGACTATCTCACTAATAATTTCTTTTTTCGACCCAATGCTGGTGCCGGTAAAGACGGTGCCGTCTTCCAGTATCAAAAATGCTTTCATTTTTTCACCTGTCTCCCTTTCCTATTTCTTGCTGTTAGTTTACGGGTTTCCTATTTTTCCCCAAATTGTAAAAAGTGTATCACAAGATATTTCATTTTTCAACCTTTTTTTCTATATTTTTTACAGTTTTAAAATTTTTTATCTTCTGCTCACCTTTTCCTGTACCTCAGACAATCCGTCACAAAGATAAGTTCCGTGAATATTCTGAGATTACTTTATATTATACCACATCTCTTTTTATCTTTTTCGATTATTTTTTTAAAAATAGTCTTGACTTTTTTTACATTTTATTGTATAGTATCCCTTGTGCTTACAAAAGTGCAAACTTAATAACAGATGCAGGAGTGGCGGAATTGGCAGACGCGCAGGCTTCAGGTGCCTGTGGTAGCAATATCGTGTGGGTTCAAGTCCCATCTCCTGCATCCTTTTTTTATCTTTTTTTAGGATTTTCAGGAATTGCAGGATTATCGTTCCATTATCTTGGATTTCCTATATTTTTTATGGAGGACTTTTCTTATGAAACTGCCAGGTTATTATTCTTCAGGGCAGTTTGCCCGCATGGCAAATGTCTCTGTACGCACGATTCGATTCTATGATAAACAAAACATTTTAAAACCTTCTTATGTGACACCAGCCGGTGCACGTTTTTATACGGATTCTGATTTTGCCCGTCTCCAGCAGATTCTGCTCTTAAAGTATCTTGGATTTTCCCTTGACGATATTCGTGAAATGACCATCGACGATTCTGATTATCTTTTTCTGTTAAACTCCCTTAATCTTCAAAAGAAATTAATCCAGGACCAGATTGAACAAATGCAGCTTGTGGAAAGTGCCATCGAAGATACTGTCCGAGTGATTGAAAAGGAACACCAGATTGACTGGAGCCAGATGCTTGACCTGATTCATTTAACAAATATGGAAAAAAGTCTCAAATCTCAATATCAGAATGCTTCCAATATTTCCAGCCGAATTCGTCTGCACAAGGAATATTCTACCAATTCAAAAGGATGGTTTCCGTGGATTTTTGAACATTGCAGTTTAAAGCCAAATGAGCGGGTACTTGAAATCGGCTGTGGAAATGGAGCATTATGGACGGAAAATCTGAATCATATCCCATCGAACCTCTCTATTTTATTATCGGATGTTTCGGACGGAATGTTACGAGATGCCAGAAGAAATCTGCCGTCCGGTGATAAGCGGTTTTCCTTTGCCTGTTTTGACTGTCATTCTTTTCCGTCTTCGCTTTCTGCTTTTGATTTACTTATCGCAAACCATGTCCTGTTTTACTGCAATGATTTACCAAAAGTTTTTAAGCAGATTCAAAGAGCATTAAAAAAAGGCGGCCTCTTTCTTTGCAGTACCTATGGAAAGCACCACATGATTGAAATCAGTGAACTCGTTCAGGAATTTGACAGCCGGATTGTCTTGTCTGCTGAAAAACTGTATGAACAGTTTGGACTTGAAAATGGAGAAGCACTTTTAAAGCCTTACTTTTCTGACGTTCAGTGTATCCGTTATGAAGATTCGATTGAGCTTGACCGTGCCGAACCTTTAATCGAATACATCCTTTCCTGTCATGGAAATCAAAACCAGATGTTATTGGAACGTTACCATGAGTTTCGCAGTTTTGTTGAGAAAAAAACCGCAAATGGATTTCACATTACAAAAGATGCCGGAATTTTTTTATGTACTTTTTAAAAAAACGCTTGAAGGTGACCTTACGTCATCTTTTATAATAGCATTATCAGAAACTACGAGACAAAAAAATAACATTACACTACCTCTTTTAAGAAAGGAGATTTTCACATGAAGGGAATTATTTTAGCTGGTGGTTCCGGAACCCGCCTCTATCCTTTAACTATGGTAACTTCCAAACAGTTGTTGCCAATTTATGACAAACCGATGATTTACTATCCGATGTCCGTACTGATGAATGCCGGCATTCGTGATATCTTAATTATTTCTACTCCGCAGGATACTCCTCGTTTTCAAGAACTCTTAGGCGACGGACATCAATTTGGAGTGCATCTGTCTTATGCCGTACAGCCAAGCCCGGACGGACTGGCACAGGCATTCATTATCGGTGAAGACTTTATCAAAGATGACACTGTCGCAATGGTACTTGGAGATAACATTTTTGCAGGTCACGGTCTGAAAAAACGCTTAAAAGCCGCCGTTGAAAATGCAGAATCCGGAAAAGGTGCAACCGTATTTGGATACTATGTTGATGACCCGGAACGTTTCGGTATTGTTGAATTTAATCACGAAGGCAAAGCCGTTTCTATCGAAGAAAAACCGGAACATCCAAAGAGCAATTACTGTGTCACAGGACTTTATTTCTATGACAACAAAGTAGTCGAATATGCAAAGAACTTAAAACCAAGTGCACGTGGTGAACTCGAAATCACTGATTTAAACCGTATTTATCTGGAAAACGGCAACTTAAATGTTGAATTATTAGGACAGGGATTTACCTGGCTTGATACCGGTACACACGAAAGTCTGGTTGAGGCAACCAACTTTGTAAAAACTATGGAATCCCACCAGCACAGAAAGATTGCCTGCCTTGAAGAAATCGCTTACTTAAATGGCTGGATTACCAAAGAAGACGTACTTAAAGTGTATGAAGTCTTAAAGAAAAACCAGTACGGACAATACTTAAAAGACGTACTCGATGGAAAATATTTAGACGTTTTACACTAATCATTACTCGCATCACGAAAAGGAGAATTTTAAATTATGACAATTATTGTAACCGGCGGTGCCGGATTTATTGGAAGCAACTTTATTTTTCATATGTTAGACAAATACCCGGATTACCGCATTGTCTGCTTAGACTGCTTAACTTATGCCGGAAATCTTTCAACACTGGAATCTGTTATGGAAAACCCAAATTTCCGTTTTGTAAAAGAAAGTATCACAGACCGTGAAGCTGTTTATAAACTGTTTGAAGAAGAGCACCCGGATATGGTCGTAAACTTTGCCGCTGAAAGCCATGTTGACCGTTCTATCGAAAATCCGGAAGTATTCCTCGATACCAATATCAAAGGTACTGCTGTCTTAATGGATGCCTGCCGTAAATATGGAATCAAACGTTACCATCAGGTATCTACCGATGAAGTTTACGGAGACCTGCCACTTGACCGCCCAGACTTATTCTTTACAGAAGAAACTCCGATTCACACCAGCAGTCCTTACAGTTCTTCCAAAGCGGGCGCAGACTTATTAGTCCTTGCCTACCACAGAACTTACGGACTTCCTGTTACCATCAGCCGTTGTTCCAACAACTACGGACCATATCATTTTCCTGAAAAGCTGATTCCGCTTATGATTGCAAATGCATTAAATGACAAACCGCTTCCGGTTTACGGAAAAGGGGAAAACGTAAGAGATTGGCTTTATGTAGAAGATCACTGCAAAGCAATTGATTTAATCATTCACAATGGACGTGTCGGTGAAGTTTACAACATCGGTGGTCACAATGAGATGAAAAACATTGATATTGTAAAAATTATCTGTAAAGAACTTGGAAAACCGGAAAGCCTGATTACTTATGTCACAGACCGAAAAGGGCATGACATGCGTTACGCAATCGACCCAACCAAAATTCATAACGAACTGGGCTGGCTTCCGGAAACCAAATTTGCAGATGGAATCAAGAAAACAATCCAGTGGTATTTAGATAACAAAGAATGGTGGGAAAATATCATTTCCGGTGAATATCAGAACTACTATGAAAAAATGTACGGAAACCGCTAATTATTAAAGGAGGCAAACTTCCATGAAAGTTTTAGTAACAGGTGTAAAAGGCCAGCTTGGATACGATACCGTAAATGAACTCAAAAAAAGAGGTCATACTCCAATCGGTGTTGATATCGAAGAAATGGATATCACAGACTCTGCTTCTGTTAACCAGGTTATCAAAGAAGCGGCTCCGGATGCAGTGATTCACTGTGCTGCATGGACTGCCGTTGACGCCGCTGAAGATGAAGCAAATCAGGAAAAAGTCATGCTTGTAAACGGCACCGGAACTCAGAATATTGCCAATGTCTGCAAAGAACTTGGCATCAAAATGATGTATATTTCCACAGACTATGTCTTTGACGGTCAGGGAGAAACTCCATGGGAACCGGACTGCAAAGACTACAAACCGTTAAATGTCTATGGAAAAAGTAAACTTGCCGGAGAACTTGCAGTATCGGAAACGCTTTCCAAATACTTCATCGTAAGAATTGCATGGGTATTTGGTTTAAACGGAAATAACTTTATCAAAACCATGCTCAAAGTTGGAAAAAATCATGATAAATTAACCGTAGTAAATGACCAGATTGGTACACCGACTTATACCTTTGACCTTGCCAGACTCTTAGTTGATATGATTGAAACAGAAAAATACGGTTACTATCATGCAACCAATGAGGGCGGTTACATCAGCTGGTATGATTTTGCCACAGAAATCTTCCGTCAGGCTTATGAAATCATGGGCGAGGAGGAGTATTCCAAAGAACATTTAACCGTTGCTCCTGTCACAACTGCCGAATATGGAATTTCCAAGGCAGCAAGACCGTTTAACAGCCGTCTTGACAAGAGCAAATTAACCGCAAATGGTTTTGCACTCTTACCAACCTGGCAGGATGCATTAAACCGTTATCTTAAGGATTTAAAGACACAGGAGTAAATAAAATGGGACAGATTAAAGTTGAAAAAAATGCAGGTGGTATCGAAGGACTCTGTGTGATCGAACCGACTGTACATGGAGATGCCAGAGGATATTTCATGGAAACCTACAATCAGAAAGATATGATAGAAGCCGGACTTACCATGAATTTTGTACAGGACAATCAGTCCAGTTCTACCAAGGGAGTCTTACGTGGACTTCATTTCCAGAAAGAATTTCCGCAGGGCAAACTGGTGCGTGTGGTAAAAGGCTCTGTCTTTGATGTTGCCGTTGATTTAAGAAGTGACAGCAAGACTTATGGAAAATGGTTTGGTGTGGAACTGACCGAAGAGAACAAAAAACAGTTTTATATTCCGGAAGGCTTTGCACACGGATTTCTTGTATTAAGTGACATTGCAGAATTCTGCTACAAATGTACTGATTTCTATCATCCAGGAGATGAAGGCGGTCTTGCATGGAACGACCCGAAAATCGGTATCAAATGGCCAAAATTAACCGGTACTTATAACGGAACTGCATCTTCTAAAGGCTATGTCTTAGAAGATGGCACTGCGTTAAACTTAAGCGATAAAGACCAGAAATGGCTTGGACTTGAAGATACTTTTAAATTCTAATTTCTAATTTCTAATCTTGAAAATTTTAAAGGCGAATGACAGTTCGGTCATCCGCCTTTTTTCTATTTATTCTCTTGTTTTTATCCTGTAATCTCTCCAAACACCTCATCCATCTGCATCATCGGTGAATTTTCTGTCTGACCGTAAATCAAAATTCGATAGGTTCCTGTCTTATAATAGAAGTCCATCGCCTTGATTCGAAGCAGATAGGTACCATCACCCTGACGTTTCGCCTGATAGGTTTTTAATGCCACCGTACCGTCCTTTTCCCAAACCGTACATTCGATTGCAGTAACCGGCTCTGTACTTTCTACATTACTTAAAATGACATCAAAGTAACCTTTTCTGAAATCATAGTTTGTTACCGTCACATCTGCCGTTATCTTAGACTCCGGTTCTTTGATTTCTCCGGTAACAGTTTTAATAACAGATGGGTCATAGCCTTCTGCCTGCCCATAGACAATGACATCATAACTGCCTTCTTCGTGCGCAAGGTCACTGCCCTTTACTTCGATGCTGTAAGTACCATCTTCTTGTTTTTCGGCTTCATACCAGACAAGGGCTTTCATGCCATCGGATTTCCATACCGTGCACTGAATGGATTCCACCGGGAGCTGGCATTCCACCTTACTTAAGTTTACTTTAAACGAATCACTCAGTGCGTCATAATCTGAAACCGTGATATCCGCAGTGATTTTTTTCTTCTCTGCTTCTGCCTTTTCTTCTTCCTGCACTTTTTTGGCGTTTTCTACAACAATGTCTTTCGTCAGCTCATCCATAAATTTGGATTTCATTTTCAATCCGGTATTGACTTGCTCTTTTCCATATGTTTCAATTAATGTCTCTTCGCTTGAAAATAAATTTGTTCCAAGTCCTAAACGATTTCCCGAAATTTCTACACCAAGGCTTGCAAGGGTTGTCGGGAAGTTATCCATTGTGGAATATTCTCTATAGTCTTCGGTTTCCGGTTGTACTGCGGAATTGATATAAGTGGTATAGACCTTTCGTTCATAAGAGGACGGCACATCATCACAGAAATTGCTGTCCATTGTCAGATGGTCACCCGAAATGACAATCGTAGTATTTTCATAGAAATCCTGCTCTTGAATCCATTTTACAAATTCCGTTACTTTTTTACTTGAGCATGCCATTACATTTGCATACTGGTCATCTCCGAAAGTATTCGGACAATCCTTACACCGATATCCATCTTCGAAATGCGTATCGACCGTCAGCATTGAAAAGTTAAATGGTTCGTTATTTTTACTGATTTCGGTCAAATGCTGTTTTGCAAATTCAAACAGTTTCGCATCTTCATAGCCCCAGAACACGTGATAATCTTCTGGAATTTCTCCATTTTCGAGACTGTAATTATAATCATAAATCGTATAATTGCCATGCTGTTTATAATACAAATCGCGTCCGGCAAATTCTGCCTCTGAACCCATCAGAAAGTACTGTTTGTATCCGTTCTCTTCTAAGATATCTCCAAGATTGGTTATACCCGGAAGGAATTCAGACTGAGTACTCATCAAATCTCCTCGAATCGGAAGATTTAAAGGCAGACCAGAAGTTTGTGCGAATAATGCACCCATAGTCCAAGTCGCCCCATACATTGGGATTCCACCATTTAAGGCTGTGCTATTTCCGGAAAAATTTTCATTTTCAAGCGATAATTTTGCCAGTTCCGGAATCCGGCTTTTTTCAAATGCACCTCCGCTTTTTTCATCTGCATAAGTATCTTCCATCGATTCCAGATAAATATAAATCAAATTTCGTTTTTTCTCCGGAAAAGTCAGTTCTACTTCTTTTGGGTCTGCATAATTATCCTCGATAAACGTAGATTCTGTTGTCTGATTTTTTGCATAAGCGGTAATGTCAAGACGATTCCACATATAACCAACAGAAAATGCTGCTACTGCAAGAAATGCCACCATTAAACCCAAAACTGCAATATCTTTTATTTTTCCCAGTCTTTTATGTAACAATAAAATTACTAACGTTAACACAATCGAAACTAAAGGGCACGTTAGAATAAAACTCGAAATAATTCCCGAATCTGTTCCCGTTGTCGGTGCCTGAATGTGGAATACCATCTCTTCCATTGTAAGACCATTCCAGGTGCGAAATACCCAGGCAACCGTTGTTGCAATTAACAACGACAGGAAGATAAAAACATATTGCAAAATCACTTTTACTTTTCTTAAAATTTCTTTCTGCTTCTCGGAAAGCTCTTTTTTTCCTACCTGTATCTTCATTGTTTCCTCTCTATACTTCTTTCTATGTCTATTATGTACTTTCGAAATCTTTCCGTAAAATCCCGAAAGTATCTTACTTTCTCTTTTCAGAACGAAAGCGTTTTCCTATGTTTTTATATAATTCCAGTTGTATCTTCCAACACCGTTCCCTCTGATGTTCT
>ERZ869979.263-NODE-263-length-16301-cov-4.371240_pt1 | contig 16301 bp, 11 predicted proteins | sample MGYA00521269_ERZ869979 | MGnify/ENA primary metagenome ERZ869979 (study PRJEB32232, sample SAMN07284974) | human gut metagenome | biome: human-associated habitat; material: feces | host: Homo sapiens | place: Tanzania | collected 2014-04-05 ... | reverse complement strand
CGCTGACGGGAGTAGCAAGCTAGCCCTCTCAGTCGCCTAACGGCGACAGCTCTCCCAAAGGGAGAGCCAAGAACGTGGCGGGAAAGCCCTTGCCTCCCACTTCGGGGGAGGTGGCACGGCGCAAGCCGTGACGGAGAGGGCAAGGCCGCTGGCGGATCCCCTCGCCTCTCCCGCACCCGGAAAAAGACGAAAACCGACACTTTTTGCCGCCATAAAAGGAAGTTTCGCCGAAACGAAAAAGATGTGGCAAAATCGTTACAAAAATATTGCAAAATTTATTACGAGATTCACCAAAGTTTGGGGTCAACTCTTGTACAAGGTGCAAAAAAATGGAACAAAATCGGCCGAAAATGGGCGCAAATCCCAAAAAGTGTCCATTTGGACACTTGCAATTTGAGAATCGTTTCTGCTATAATGGGGACGTCAAAAGGGTTGCAGACGCGTGATTGTTTTCGGCAGAAATACAATCGCCGAAGGGTTCGTCTGCCCCCTGAAGATACGCGGGTACGGCGACCGGCTGCGACAGCGTTCGCACACGGGCGGTGTACAATGAAAGTGTCCGAAGCAAAACAGAAGAGTTGGCAAAACCGGAGTGATCCGGCGGCGCAAAGCTAGGAGTCTTTTGAACGTGTTTCAAAAGATAGTTCGGTTGCGATTTACCTTGTTTGGGGTGGATTGCGGCCTTTTTTGTTTACAAAAAAACGCAGAACACCAAATTGCGGCATCTGGCACGGCGACGTCCAGCGAAATAGATCAAAGGAGGGCTACCTTATGAAAGGGAAACACGCGAAGAATACAGCCAATAAGCAAAAGCTGGCAAAGAGAATGCTTGCGCTGTGCTTTGCGGTGGTCTTTCTGTGCAGCTGCGTGCTGCCGGTCTTTGCAACAGGCTCGTCGCTGCTGACCGACGCGCTGCGCGAGGCTGTGGAGGAGACCGCCGCCAGCACAGACACTTCCACCGAGGCGGGCGGCGGCACCATGATGGACAGCTTCCAGACCGTGGTGTCCAGCTACACCACCGAGTACAAGACGACCTACCGTTTCTGGCTGAGCGAAAAGGACAGTTACGACCTGCCGGACGCCGCAAAGACCTCGGCCAGCGATTTGGAAGGGTACGCGGACTTCTACGCCGTGGCCGCCATCGTGAACAACACCACCCTCACCGCGCCGGAGGGCTTCCAGAATCCCACCGACCCCACCGGTGCAGGCCGCAAGTTCGAGGGCTGGTACTATTATAATGAGTACGGCACGAAGGACGATTTCGCATTTGACGACACGGCTGTGTACATCGAGAAATCTTCTACCATCGACGTTTTCGCCAAGTGGGGCGAGGCTCCTGCCGCTGACCCTGCCGACGATGCGGACAAGGCTGAGGGCGATACCACGACTTCCAGCAAGCCGAGCAAGGCTCCGGCAAAGAAGTCGGATACCTATAAAGAATGGTATCAGAACCTTAAAAATACATCGGACGAGTCCACGCTGAGCGAGCTGGCCACCGAGTATTTCAAGGACAGCGGGTTCTACAGCTATCTGGGTTCTCTCCCGGAAGAGGAACAGAAAGAGCTTTGGGAAAAGCTGGAACCAGTGAATATGCCCAAGGTGGACGAAGCCGATCTGGAAGAGACCGCTGATGCTGACGAAACCTCGGAAGAGGGCATTATGCTGATGTCCATTACGGCACCGGTTAAGAAAATCAGTGTTGGCAAAAAGCTGATCCTGACCAGTAATTTGACGGGCAAGGTAACGGATGATCATTGGCCTTGGCATACTCATCAATATCAGGTCGATCACAGCTGGAGTTCCAGCAACCCTGCGGTTGCAACAGTGGAAAGCGGCACGCTGTATCAGACCGAAAAGGCGGTCGTAACCGGTGTGGCAGCTGGCACAACTAGGATCACACACACCGCAAAGTATTGGTCTTATGACAGCAATGGTAATAGGAAAGAATATCAGACCTATACGGATACCTATGATGTCACGGTCACAACCGAGAAGACGGGTTTTCCTGAATGGGCTCAGGTGTACATCCTGAAAGTTCCTACCTACGACCCCAAGAGCAACGATTCAGACCTGTGGACGCCTGCTGCGAATCGGGGCTGGACGGGTCAGGTGAACACGTATGGTGCAACATGGGAAAATAATAAAAATATCATGTCCTATGCGGCGCAATATGTGACCCGGTGGCCGGATGGTACGTCGGATTCTGTCTGGACGTTGACAAAAGACGATGCGAACACAACATGGTTCAATACGGTTCGTGACGCGATTTTTGAGAACTATAAGAGCACGATCGAGCAGGAGATCAGAGACAAGAACCCGGGTTTGAGCGGGTCGATCAATCTGACAAAGGACGATATTACCCAGATCAAGGTAATGCCGTATAAGATCTCGAAGAACAATAGTACGACCTATGACAGGCATATTGACTGCACCATTGCTGTTGTCAACAATAAAGTCTATACGGCAAAATTCTGGGTGATGGAACCCGGCGACACAAAATACACCCAAGTAGATGCACGCACCTACCTGAAAGAACAGAGCGTAGAGAAGACGACCGCGGCGACGATCGGAAACACGAAATACTCTAACGGCATCGAGTACATCCTCAAGGGCTGGTACAAGGAGAATACAGCGTATACCTCTGGCTCGGATGAGCCGGGTGCTGCAACGGAGAATCGCGTCGAGAACTGGGCGTATGCACCTTCCGCGGAAGAACTTGCAGATGGCACGGTCAACTTCTATGCAGTGTATGCCCCGAAGAGCAATGTGGAAGAAGACCAGCCGTACATCACGGTAGACAAACAGGTCATCGGCGTTTCTTATGCCGATCTGCCGTCGGACTTTGGCATTCTGGTGGATGGCAAAACGTATCCGAAGAGTGATGCGACGATAATTCCCGGCACCGATGACAGAAACTTCACGCTGCGCTGGAAGATCGACGCCGATGCAGGACGCCATACAGTTGGCGAGCAAAACTATACGGTGGATGGCTATGATGTCGTGGCAAAGGTAAACGGCAACGACTTGCCTGCAAACGGCACCACTCCAGTGACGGTAGAAGCTGCGGATATTAATGTTACGTTGGTAGAAAAGTATCCCAGCTGCAGCGATCAGGATTTTCTGGTGCAGGCAACCGAAACGCAGGAAACCATCTTTGTGGTGGCACTGCATACCGGACAGCAGAATACCAATCTTGTGATCTCCCAGAATCCTCTCTCAGCAAGTGTCCGGGAAGCACTTAAGAACAAACTCAATAAAGGTTTTATGGGATCCGGAGACTGGAATAACAGCAAAACGGCGTTTTACAGCATTGCTGACCACGGCGATAAGTTTGTCATTGCCAATACGATCATTACCTATGATGAAAGCACCAGCAAGATCCATATTGGCGCAACCAGCAACTGGACGAAATCGGCTACCCTGACGTGGACAAAAACCGGAGGTGTAAACCCCGAAGTTACCATCACCAACAGCTACACCTCCAACCGTGCAGACCTGACCGTGACCAAGACCGTGACCGGCAACATGGCAGATCTGGAAGAGGTGTTTACCTTCCAGATGAGCATTGAGGGAACCTATGATCCCGAAAAGATCACCTACAAGAAGGGTACTGCGGAAGAAGGCAAGCTGAGCGACCTTACGGATAACAAGTTTACGCTGAAAAACGGCGAAAGCATTGTCTTCAGCGGCATCCCCAAAGAGGCAGTCGTGACGGTGACCGAAACCGGTGCAGAGGACTACAAGACGACGGTAGATGTTTCGAATACCCCGACAGCCGAAGCCGTAGCACTTGCAGCCGAGACCGGCAGCGGGGATACCAAGACCGGCTCTGTGACCATCAGCGCAACCGCACAGACCATTGCCTTTACCAACACGAAGGAGATCCCGGTCAACACCGGCGTCATCCTCGACACCCTGCCCTATGTGCTGATGCTGATCGCCGTGGGCGGCGGCGTAGTGGCCTTCTTCCTGCGCAAGCGGCACCACGACGACGAGGAGTAAGCCCTCTCAGTCTCGCTGTCGCTCGACAGCTCCCCCAAAGTGGGAGCCAAGAACGTTGCGGAAGAGCCCTTGCCTCTCACTTCGGGAGAGGTGGCACGGCGATAGCCGTGACGGAGAGGGCAGACCATCTGCGCAGGCGACTGAGAGGTTTTCCTTATAAACGACACAGCCGCCCGATGCAGTGGTCATGCTGCATCAGGCGGCCGCGTGTCAAAAGGAGGATTTCGCCCCGCTGGGCATGAAGGTGCCCGGCGGGTGCCAGGATAAAAAGAGAGTATTGGAAGAGAATGTCAAAGTTAAGCCGCCACAGCAAGGCGGGTGATGGGAGTACCGCTGTGGAACAGACGCAAATAGACCGCGGTACACTTGTTGAGCTGGGCGAAATGCCGCTGAGCCAGTTCCGGATCGCCGTAGGCTTTCCAGCAGCCGCAGCAGGTGAAGTTGCGCCCCTGATTCTGGATGAACCCCTGCACATCGGGGAGGGGATACCCCAGAAAGATCCCGATCTCATGCGGGAACTCGGCCGCGCAGCAAAGACGCCGCGACAGCTGACGGATCAGCTTGCCGAAATCCTCGGGGGAAGCGGGGAGGGTATACCCCTCCTGCGCCAGAAAACTTCGGATCGCATCCTCCGCAAGAATGGCGCGCAGCCGAGACTCCCGGTAAACGTAGACCAGATACTGATGCGTCCGGATACAGCCCTTGAGGACCTCGACCCGCAGCCCCTTGCTGCAGAGCTGCGCGTTCCAGCTGCGCACCCGTCTGGCCAGATCGGAGCTGTCGCTTGTCTCATAGCGAAAGAGCCCGGCTGGTTTCAGCCCGGCCAGAACCGGCGCACACTGCTCGATCATGACCGTTTCAAAATTGCGTTCCATGTCCGGTTTCCTCCGTCGGCATTCGTTCTGCTGGGTTCAGTGTTCCCGCCTGCAGATGGGATATGTAAGAGATCTGCAGGGAAAACATCGATCAATAGGTTAGAGAACACTAACTAACAACGCTAAAATCAAGCGGCTCATGGAACACGGGAGGTTCCTGCCGCCTTGCGGTTAGCTATCTCTAACGTGACTGTATCTTACCATAGCTTTCGGGCGTTGTCAACTGTTTTTTGAAAAAAGTTTGCGCTTTTCCACAGAGTGTGTTACACTAAAAATGCCGCCTCAATAAAAGGGCGGCAAAGGTGCTGTCTGCATTGCAGGTGGTCATGCTCCTGTACCCATTTACCCGACATTCCATGGAATGAACCGGTAAACCGGGGAAAGGAACTTTTTTGAAAAGCGAATCTTCCCGGAGCCGGAAGGCAAAGGGGGGATGCACCATGAATCTGATGGAGTTTCTGGCGTTGCTGACGTTCGTATTCACCACGATTTACGAGACCGTTGACATCACGTTGAAAATTGTGCAGTACATGGACGAGAAGCGAAACAAAAAAGATTGACTGCCCAGCCTACCAAACTCGTGCAGTCAATCTTCTTTGTAAGTTTTGACGTCGGGTGCGGGAGCTGACCCTTGCGGACAGCACCTTTTCCTATCTCCATTATAACGCATAGATGCGTTTTGTCAACGAAAAAATTGATACAATATTCTGGTGCGATGTCCGCTGGATTCCACAAGACAACACAACGGAGTTGCTCAAGAAACGGGAGATTCAGAACCGGGGCATAGCTCTTCTCCATAGCGTAAAAACTTTCCGGAAAGAGCAGTTTTCCCTTGTAAAATCCCCCAAAAGAGGGTATGATAGAGAAAAAAGCAAAGGAGCATTTACTTATGCGTGCTTATGAGCGACTGTTAAAATATGCCCGGGTGTACACCACCTCGGATCCCAATTCTGGTACGCATCCTTCCGCAGAGCGGGAGTTTGACCTTGCACACATTCTGGTCGAGGATATGAAAGCCATTGGCATCGAAGATGCCTTTGTGGACGAGCACTGCTACGTTTACGGCAGCGTTCCGGCCACGCCCGGCTGCGAGGACAAGCCCGCGCTGGGTCTGATCGCCCACATGGACACCGCACCGGATGCCAGCGGCGAGAACGTCAACCCCATCCTCCACGAAAACTACGACGGCCGCGATGTGATCCTTCCCGCCACCGGCATGGTCATGAAGACCTCCACCTTCCCCTTCCTCGAGAAGCTGAAAGGCGAGACCCTCATCACCACCGACGGCACGACCCTGCTGGGCGCAGATGACAAGTCCGGTGTGGCCGAGATCCTGACCGCAGTGGAGACCCTGCTGGCCGAGGGGCGGCCTCACGGCAAGCTCTGCATCGCCTTCACTCCCGATGAGGAGATCGGCGAGGGCGCCTCTCTGTTCGACCTCGAGGGCTTCGGGGCGGACTTTGCCTACACCGTCGATGGCGGCGACGTGGGCGGCATCGAGTACGAAAACTTCAACGCTGCTTCTGCCACCGTCACCATCCACGGCTTCTCGGTCCACCCGGGCAGTGCGAAGGATGCCATGATCAATGCCTCCAATGTGGCGATGGAATTCCACATGGCTCTGCCCATCATGGCTCGTCCGGAGACCACCGAGGGGCGGCAGGGATTCTATCACCTCTGCCAGATGTACGGCGATGTCACCGACGCCAAGCTCGGCTATATCCTGCGCGACCACGACGCGGACAAGCTGCAGTATAAGAAGGACAACCTGCTCCAGATCGCGGCCTACCTCAACGGCAAGTATGGTGCCGGTACGGTCGAAGTGGAGATCAAGGACAGCTACCGCAACATGATCGAGAAGATCAAACCCCACTTCCACCTCGTCGAGACCGCCCGCAAAGCCATCGAGATGGCCGGTATGGAGCCGGAGGAAGTGCCTGTGCGCGGCGGCACCGATGGCGCGGTGCTGAGCTGGAAGGGGCTGCCCTGCCCGAACCTTGGCACCGGCGGCTTCAACTTCCACGGCGTCTGCGAGTGTACCACCGTCGAGCGGATGGATCGCGCCACGGAGGTGCTGCTGAATATCATCAGCCTGTATTCCAAGTAACCCGCGTTGCAGTAGAACCCTTGGCTCTCACTTTGGGAGAGCTGTCTGCGAAGCAGACTGAGAGGGCGAGCACGTTGCCATAGAACAAAAAACACAGCGATACAATCGACCTTCGTCAGAGGCGTTGTATCGCTGTGTTGCTTTCTCGGATTCTGCCGGGCTTGCCAAGGGCTCTCCCTTCGGGAGAACTGGACGTGGAGCCGCCTTTTTGCGTTTAACCTACGTTGATCTGTCCCACCGGCAGGATCTTGCGTTTGTTGTCGTCGGGTTTGGCCGTCAGGCTGATGGCCAGCGACACCGGGCCGACGCGTCCTGTGAACATGACCAGCATATACAGCAGCTTTGCGCCGGTGTTCAGCTGGCTGGTGACGCCCACCGACAGGCCGACCGTACCAAATGCCGAACAGGACTCAAAGACGGCGTCAATGACCGACACGGCATCGGAGGTGTTGTAGAATACGACCACCGCCGAGCCCAGAGCCGCTACGATGCCCAGCATGATGATGGTCAGTGCGCGGTAAACGGTTTTGGACTCGATGTGATGGTTGGCGATCACACAGTCATCCCGACCCTGCGCCACGCTGCGGATGGTCAGCACCACGACCGCAAAGGTGGTCACTTTTACGCCGCCGCCCGTCGAACCGGGTGCTGCGCCGATGAACTGCAGCACGCTCATCATCAGTTTGGTGATGGGGCCGCAGGCCGCCAGATCGACGGTGTTCATACCCGCAGTACGGGTCGAGACCGATTGGAACAGGGAAGCCATGACCTTTTCCGGGATGGACAATCCGCCCAACGTCGAAGGGTTGTTCCACTCCATCAGACCGAACAGCACTGCGCCGCCGACCCACAGGATGGCCGAGAACGCCAGCACCACCTGTGCGTTGAGAGAGAGCCGCCGCTTTTTGCGGTATTCGCCGATCTCCACCCAGACCATAAAGCCCAAGCCGCCTGCCATGATCATGAACATGACGACCGCCTGTACATAATAATTGTGGACATAAGGCACCAGCGAGGAATACGCGCCGAACCGCCCAAACAGGTCGAAACCGGCGTTGCAGAAGGCAGAGATCGCGGTAAACACGCTGACCCAGATGCCTTCCAACCCATATTGGGGCACGAAGACAAAGCACAGCAGCACCGCGCCGAGGGCTTCAAACAGAGCCGCCAGCGAGATGACGATCTTGAGCACTTCGGTGGCCTGCGCCATCCCGCTGGCCGAGACGCTCTCGCCCAGCAGCCGCAGATCCCGGAAACCCATCCGCCGCCGCACCGCCAGTGCGAAGAAGCTGGTGAGCGTCACCAACCCCAGACCGCCGATCTGGATCAGGAGCAGGATGACCGCCTGCCCGAACCCGGTGAATTGTGTCCAGGTATCCCGTACGATCAGGCCGGTGACGCAGGTGGCACTGGTGGCCGTGAACATGGCGTCGATCACGCCCAGCTGCCCGCTCCGGCTGGAGATCGGCAGGCTGAGCAGCAGGGTGCCCGCCGCGATCAGCAGCAGAAAGCTGCCGCAGATCAGCTGGGTCGCGCTGCTTCCGGCAAACCATCCGCCCCGCTGCTTGCGCAGGGCGAAATGTTTCGTTTTTAGTTTTATAGGCATGGGAAAAGCCTCTTTCCTTCCGCGCGGCAATGCAGTTTCCCGGCACCTCTGTCTTGATTTTTGAATCAAAAAGAGGTATTATAATACATACTGTGTGGGGAACACGAGTACGTCTTTGCTGCACAGCGGGATAGCGCGGCTTCCTCCGGAGGATCCGGTCAACCGGATCCCATGGATGCAGAAGAGGGCTCTGTTCGCAGGCAACGCCGGTGTCTGGTCGCCGCAGGGAATCATTTGATGCAATCAGTGTAACACCATTTCGGTTGGAATGCAATCGGTTATTCGGTTGTGAGACGCATTCCGTGCAAAACACATCCAAGCGGAAGATCCGCGATAAGAACCTCAGCGATCCTTGATCTGTCTCTATACCTCAGCTGGATAGAGGGTTCGCCTCCTAAGCGAAACGCCCCCGGTTCGAATCCGGGTAGGGACATCCTTAAAAAAATGCGAAGGTCATTTTTCCATGGGAAAGAAGATCTTCGCATTTTTCATTTTGAATCGATCACCAAAATTATAGCAATTCAACTTTTTCATGCAACAGCAACATCGTTGAATTGTATATCGCAGAGATGCTGTTTTGATGTTGCACTAATTTTTTGACTTGCGATTGCCAGCTCATGCCATTCGCAGAATTTTCGGTTTCAGCGAATAAAATCAGGCTTCCAGCGAATGAAGCCCCATATACCTGCAGCACCCTGACAGCAGATGAAGAGTTTGAGTTGTGTCCCTTTTACGGCGAAGCCTTTCGTTTTGCTTGCAAATTCAGATGAAACGCAACGACTTTTAACAGGAAGTGAATGTTTTTGCCAGGGAAAGTTGGTCGCAAAGAAAAAGACTTTGTGCTATACTGTGTTAAAAATCATTGCAAAGGTGGGAATATCATGAACTCTGCAAGAAAGCTGTATCTGGATAACATTCGCTGGATGACGGTGGTTTTGGTGGTGATCTACCATGTGGTCTATATGTTCAATGGCGTGCAGCCTTTTGGTGTGATCGGCCCCTTCCGGGAGCGTCAGTTACAGGATTGCTTTCAATATCTGGTCTACCCTTGGTTCATGGCATTGCTGTTTGTTGTGTCGGGAATGAGCGCACGGTACTATCTGCAAAGCCATACCACAAAACAATTTCTGAAAGATAAAACCCGCAAGCTGCTGGTTCCGTCGACGATCGGCTTGTTCGTGTTCCAGTGGCTTCTTGGTATTTATCACCTGAAAATTGGCGGAGGACTGAACATTGCTGGACTTCCGATGCCTATAGTATATCTGATCACCGTGCTGTCTGGTGTGGGACCTCTGTGGTACATCCAGATGCTCTGGCTGTTCTCCATGCTTTTGCTGGTGGTTCGGAAAATTGAAAAAGACCGAGTCTGGAACTTCTGTTCCAAAGCACCGGTCTGGAGTATTCTGATGCTGACAATCATTGTTTATGGTTCGGCACAGGTGCTGAACACCCCAGTCGTCACCGTTTATCGGTTCGGTATTTATGGATTCTGCTTCTTTGCAGGCTATTTTCTGTTTTCCCACGAAGAAGTAATGGAACGGCTGTGCAAGTGGTGGTGGATGTTTGACGCAGCCTCGGCTGTGCTTGGCATCTCGTACACCGTGCGCTATTTTGGCGAAAATTACGCCATTGCACCTGTTTTGAATAATATTCACGCCTGCGTTTATTGCTGGTTTGCCATTCTTGGAATCCTTACAACGATGAGAAATTATGCCGACATCTCAACCGCATTCACACACTGGATGGCGAAAAAGTCATGGGGGTTGTACATTTTTCATTATCTGCCTATTGCTGTGATCTCGTATGAACTGCACGAACACGCCCCAAACACGCCGGAAGTGCTGGTTTATCTGCTGGTGGGCATCGGTGCTTTTGCGGGTGCATTTCTGCTGAATGAACTCATCAGTCGAATCCCGATCCTGCGCTGGTGCGTCCTTGGAATCGGAAAGGAGAAAAAACGTGTTTAAGGACAATTTGATCTCGCTTCGCAAAATCCACGGTTACTCACAGGACGAACTGGCGGAAAAAATCGGAGTGACCCGCCAGACTTTATCAAAATACGAAACCGGAGAATCTCTGCCGGACATTGAACGGTGCAAGCGGCTGGCAGATATTTTCGGTGTTTCCCTGGATGACCTCGTGAACTACGAGAAAACCGACCGGGAAAACTTAGGACTGGAAGTGCCACCCAAAGGAAAACACGTTTTCGGCATGGTGAAAGTGGGAGATAAAGGGCAGATCGTCATCCCCGCAAATGCACGGAAGATATTTGACATACAACCGGGGGATAATCTGCTGATCCTTGGGGACGAGGAACAAGGCATCGCCATCCTCAAAGAGAAAAGTTTTCTGGAACATCTGCGTCTGATGGAACGGTTGCGGCACATGGGATCCGGCGAATGATCAGACCCTGCGGAAAACGCCTTCCCTGCACCGAATACTGCGAAGCTGAGTATGGCTTATCCACAGCAGACCATTCATCTCCTGCGCTGCATTCTCATAGCGGCTGTTCTGGTGATGTACCAGAATGTAGTCCACTTCCTTGATCTTTCCGGATGCCTGTTGGCAAAAGCTGTGTACAAGGCAATATGTCTTGCAGGTGTAGCAGACTATAAAAAACAAGAAGAATGATTCGGATTGAACAGGTCCGTAAAAAGTAGACAATAGACAAAAAGCCTCCCCGTGTAGGATAATAGAACTACACGAGGAGGTTTTGCTATGTCCAGAAAAGCTGGATCGCGAAGGAATCCCTAAGAATCCAAAGACGATTTTGCGAATCATGCACAAGTACGACCTTTTGAGTGAAATCCGTCGCAGAAAAAGATGGCGAAAAATGGGCGAGGACAAGCACAGATATGACAACTGGTTGAACCGAGAATTCAACGCCGAGCATCCTAATCAGAAATGGGTTACCGATATTTCTTACATTCAAACTCAAGAAGGGGTTCTTTACCTATCCATGATTCGTGATTTATACGATAGAAGCATTGTTGCTTACAGGACTGGAACCAGCCAGACAATCAATCTTGTATTGGAGACCATTCATCTTGCAATGAAGTCTGTGAAAACAGAAAGTCGCCGGGAGTTGCACCTCCACAGCGACCAAGGGTTCCAATACACCTCACAAGCATATTTCGACCTGACTAAAGAATACGGCATTTTGCCGTCTATGTCAAGGCGTGGAAACTGCTATGACAATGCGTTGGCTGAAAACTTTTTCGGAATCCTCAAAACGGAGTGCATCTATCGACACAAGCCGGAATCTTTTGAGGAAGCCAACAAGATGATCGATGATTACATTTACTTCTACAACCACGAACGCATCCAACTAAAAACCGGGCTGTCTCCGCTTTCGCTTCGTCAGTCCGGTTAAGCCACACCCTACATGAGGTGCTTTTTATTCATGTCTACTAATTCTGGGGCAGTTCGTTTTTTGTTTGGGGTTTTGTTTTACCCTGCCGTGCTTTCGGAGCTGGAGGACGCGGCTCCGAGCAGGGCGTCGAGGATGGTCGAAGCGGCCTGCTGGATGGAGGACGCGGCCTGCTCCAGCTGCTCCTGCGAGGGCAGGGAGACCGAGGAGGACGCGCTGGGCTGTTCGGGGGTCGTCTCAGCAGGGGCTTCGGGCGTTTCCGCAGGGGCTTCGGTGGAAGCGGTCTGCTCACTGTCGGCCGGCTGCTCGGCGGGGGATTCCGCAGGCGTCTCTGCCGGGGTCTCCTCCGGGAGGCTCTCGGCCGGTTCTTCCACGATCACGCTGTCGGCCGGGGTCTCCGGCACCGAGGCACCGGTGTTGGGGTCGGCGGTCGGGGTGAACACATCGGTTTTTTCGGGGGTCTGGGCGGTGTCGCTGACGCTGCCCTCGCCGTCCAGAACCGAGGCGATCAGAGCCTTGGCCTCGTTGACCGAGGTTTCATCCGGCTTCATAACGTAGAGGCTCTGCCCCTTGGCGGAGTAGCACTTGCTGCTCTTGCCGCTGGTGCCGGTGACGGAGCAGCTCTGGATATCCCAGCTGGCAAGGTCGCTCAGCTGCATCCGCACCAGAGCCGTGATCTGATCCTGCGAGAGGCTGGTCACAAAGCAGTCCGCCGCCGCATCCATCAGCTTGGAGAAGCCCATCAGCAGGGCAGGAGACTTGAGCTTGTTCACCATCGCGTCGATGACTTTCATCTGGTTGATGCCGCGCTGGATATCGCCGGAGGCAAAGGCGTGCCGCTCCCGCGCGAAAGCCAGAGCCGATTTGCCGTCGAGATGGTTCCAGCCCTCGGCAAAGGTGGTGGGGTCGTAGTATCCGGGACTGCCCACCGAGGTGAACGCCTGATCGGAGTAGACGTCCACGCCGCCGATGGCGTCGATGATGTTGATGAATCCGGCAAAGTTGATCCGGATGTAGTGCTCGACGTTGACGCCGTAGAGATTGCCGAGGGTGGCCATGCTGGTCTCCACGCCGTAAAGCCCGGCATGGGTCAGCTTATCCTTGCTGTCGGTACCGGCCAGATCCACATAGTAGTCGCGGGGGGTGTTGATCAGAGCCACCCGCTTGGTCTTGGGGTTGACCACAGCAAGGATGTTTACGTCGCTGCGGGCTTTTTCGGTCAATTCGCCGCGGTTGTCCACGCCGCTCAGGTAGACCACGAAAGGCTCCTTGGTGATCTGGTTGGCCTCGGCACCGGTCAGCAGGCCGGAGGTCATGCTGCCCAGAGCCGAAAGCCCCTGCTGCGCCCAGACACAGCCCAGAGCCATGGCCGCGCAGAGGAACACCGAGAACACCCGGGAGACGACGCCGGGCACCTTGTACTCCTGACACCGCTTGACCAGCAGCCAGAGCAGCACCAGCAAAGCGGCAAGGAGGACGAGATAGAGCACCGGCAGCATCTGGGTGCGCCAGAGCTGGATCAGGGCGGCAACGCTCAGAATGGCCTGTACGACGAGCAAGATCATCCCTCGTTTCGGGGCCTCGGCCGCCTGCGGCTCCTTTTTGGGGGTCGGGCGGCGGGGCGGTTCGGTGTGGTGGTTGTGATTGTTGTTTTTGGGGGGCTTGGGCGGAGGCGTCGGGTCAGAGGAAGGCGGAACCGGCGAAAAGAAATCCGCGCTGTCCACCTCCACGGTGCCCTGCTCCGGGTGCCGGGCACCCCGGTGGATGTGCCGGGAGGTATCCTCGTCGGCAGACGAATAACGATGATTGTCAGACATGGAAGTTGCTCCTTTGGCTGCGTGTCTCAGGACACGGGAACGATGGTCAGCACCGCCCGGGCGGGCAGGCAGGTGGCGGTCTGGTCTTCCTCGGTCAGCCAGCCGAAGGTCTCACAGATGTGATCCGGGCAGGGGGAGTCGAAGAAGCGGGCCGCACCGTCCTTGACCTCGATGTGGACGGTCAGATAGCCGGTGTCCACATCGTAGGTCTTGTCCTCCGTCAGGGGGAGGCGCAGGACCGTGTTGTTGTCGCCGTAGGTCAGCTCAGCGGCGAGGGATGCGCCGGGCGTCCTGCTGGCCGCACGCAGTGCGAAGAGCGCGCTTGCAGCCAGCAGGATCACGGCGGCAAAAAGCAGATTGAAAATGAGTTTTTTGTGTTTCATGGGTCATCCTTTGAGGGGAATCTGTTCCAGCTCGGCCAGCCAGAGCGCGGCAGAAGCATCGCTGGGCATCCGCCAGTCGCCGCGGGGCGAGAGGGTGACGCTGCCGATCTTGGGGCCGTCGGGCAGGCAGCTGCGCTTGAACTGCTGGGCGAAGAACCGCCAGTAGAAGTTCCGCAGCCACTTGTAAAGCACCTCGTCCGGATACTCCGTGCGGCCTGCGAAAGCCGCCTTTGCCAGCCGGAAGATCTTGGCCGGGCCAAAGCCGAAGCGAAGCACATGATAGAGGTAGAAATCGTGCAGCTCGTAGGGGCCGACGAGGTCTTCGGTCTTTTGGGCGATCTCGCCGTCCTTGGCGGGCAGCAGCTCGGGGGAAACGGGCGTGTCGAGGATGTCCAGCAGCACGGTCTTCAGGGTCTCGGTGGCGGCGATGTCGGCCTCGTACCGGACCAGATGGCGCACCAGCGTCTTGGGAACACCGGCGTTGACGCCGTACATACTCATGTGGTCGCCGTTGTAGGTGGCCCAGCCCAAGGCCAGCTCCGACAGGTCGCCGGTGCCGACCACCAGACCGCCGGTGCGGTTGGCCGTGTCCATCAGCTCGAGGGTGCGCACCCGCGCCTGCCCGTTTTCAAAGGTCACGTCCAGCACGCGCTCGTCCTGCCCGATGTCGGCAAAGTGGCTGCGGACGGTGTTGGCGATGTTGATCTCCTGAAACGACACGGCAAGCTCGTCGCAGAGGATCTCGGCGTTGGAGCGGGTGCGTTTGGTGGTGCCGAAGCAGGGCATGGTCACGGCCAGCACATCGGTGGTGGGGCGGCCCAGCTGCTTCATGGCGCGGACGGCCACCAGCAAGGCCAGACAGCTGTCCAGCCCGCCCGAAATGCCGATGACGGCGGTTTTTGCGTGGGCGTGCTCCAGCCGCTTGGCAAGGCCGTCGGCCTGCATCTTCAGGATCAGCTCGCAGCGTTCGGCGCGTTTTTGGGCGTTGTGGGGGATGAACGGCGTGGGATCCACCCAGCGGGTCAGCTCCGTCTCCGCAGGCTCCAAGTCGAAGCCAACGGTCACATAGCCGTCGGTGCTCGGCGCAAAGCTGGTGTTCCGCGCCCGCTCCGACTCCATCCGCTGGCAGTCGATCTCGGTCTCGGCAAGATCTCCGGCAAAGGGCAGAGCCTCGGCCAGCAGCGTGCCGTTCTCGGCGATGAGGTCGTGCCCGGCAAACACCATATCCTGTGTGCTTTCGCCGTGGGCGGCGGAGGCGTACAGATAGCTGCAGAGCAGGCGGGCCGACTGATTTTCCACCAGTGCCCGGCGGTATTCGGCCTTGCCGACGGTCTCATCGCTGGCCGAAAGGTTGGCGATCACCGTGGCACCGGCGAGGGCGTGGAAGGTCGAGGGCGGCAGGGGGCTCCACAGATCTTCGCAGATCTCCACGCCCAGCACAAAGCTCGGCATCTGGCGGCAGGCGAAGAGCAGCGAGGTGCCGAAGGGCACAGTCTGCCCGCAGACCGTGAGGGTCTCCACCTCGGTGCTGCCGGGGGTGAACTGCCGCTTCTCGTAGAATTCGCCGTAGTTCGGCAGGTAGGTCTTGGGCACGATGCCCAGCAGCGTGCCGCGGCAGAACACGGCAGCGCAGTTGTAGAGCTTGCCCCGCACCAGCAGCGGCAGGCCGACGAGAGCCACCACGTCCAGCTCCCGGCTGGCGTCCAGCAGGGTCTGCAGACCTTCCAGCGCGCCCTGCTGGAGCGTCCGCTGGAGGAACAGGTCGCCGCAGGTGTATCCGGTCAGGCAGAACTCAGGGAACACAGCCAGCTTTACCCCGCGTGCCGCGGCCTTGCGCAGCGCGGCGAGGATCTGCTGGGTGTTGTAGGCGCAGTCTGCCACCCGCAGGGCGGGGGAGAGGGCTGCGGCTTTCAAAAAACCATCTTTCATCGGAGGATTTCACATCCTGTCTAAATTTAATTGAATGTTTCAGCTTTCAGAAGTTCCGGTATCCCGGAATGCACATAGTATACCATAATCTTTCGGAAAGTTCTACTGTTACCTCTGCCGGACTTGCCCTCTCCGTCATTGATTCGCAATGCCACCTCTCCCGGAGTGAGAGGCAAGACCTGCCGACAACGTTCTTGGCTCTCCCTTTGAAA
>ERZ869979.262-NODE-262-length-16306-cov-3.204510_pt1 | contig 16306 bp, 18 predicted proteins | sample MGYA00521269_ERZ869979 | MGnify/ENA primary metagenome ERZ869979 (study PRJEB32232, sample SAMN07284974) | human gut metagenome | biome: human-associated habitat; material: feces | host: Homo sapiens | place: Tanzania | collected 2014-04-05 ... | reverse complement strand
AACTATCCCTTGCATCTCAGCCACATTCTCATGTGTTGCCTGCCGCTCACCACGTAGAGGTGTGCAAAGTTTCGAGCAGCAATGGGAGTTTCCACTCCCACAATTCGTGTGATTTCCTCTATGATTACTATCGGAGGTGTAAATCACATGAAAGATTATTCCGATTGGTTCGATGACAACTGGAAACTGAACATCACTCCTCGCACGGTTTTCTGTGAACTCTTGTTCTCCCCTACTTTTCGGCTTCCCATGCGTGTCACTGTAGTCTATGTCTACAGGAACGGCTATGCATTTCCTTGCTGCCCTAGATGCAAAAGTGGAATGGAGTACGAATATCAGTTTTTCTGCAATCGCTGCGGACAACGGTTAAATTGGAGAAATTTCAGTCATGCAAGGGCAAAGTACATGGAACCACAAAAAACATCCAATGATGTACGAAGTAGGCAAAGATGATTTTATGCCTTAATTAAACCACACTACGCCAGTTCTTTCAAGGACTTGGCGCTTTTATCTTTCTCAGAGAGGATGTATTCCATCATCGGCCACGGATTCGTTTGCCAGTTGAATTCCGAATCGTACCTCACGGTTTTAGCCGCAGCAACACAGAAATCATTATCTACACACCACTGCATCAAAGTGTCATCTTCCAGTGTCAGGTAGCCATGTGCAAATCCACGAGGAATCAATATTTGTTTCTGATTTTCAAAAGAGAGGATCGCGCCGTAAGCATATCCAAAAGTATCTCCCGGTCTGATATCCACGGAAACATTGAAGATTGAACCATGCAGACAGGACACCAGCTTCGCTTGGGCGTACTCCCCTTCCTGAAAATGCAGCCCACGCAGTGTTCCTGCTTTCTTGCTGAATCCTTGGTTTATCTGAACCACATGGAAATTGATTGACTTGTCCACCGGCACAGACAGCCATCCCCGGAAGTCTTCAAAACGCTGTGTTTCAATTATTTCTGGCTTGTCTACCATTGCTTTCTGTACTCCCTTGGACTGATGCCTTCTACTTTTCGGAACATCCGGCTGAAGTAGTTCGCATCTCCCATGCCGACCGCAGCGCCGACCTCATCCACGGTCATATCTGTAAATCGGAGTAGCTGCTTGGCTCTGGTGATTCGCTTTGAGATCAGATAGTTGTTGACCGTTGTTCCGTAAGTCTCTTTGAAGATTTTGGACAGATAGAACTTGTTAATAAAGAACTTCTCTGCCAAATCATCCAATGTAAGCTTCCCCGTATAATGCTCGTCCAGATACTCCTTTACAGCTGCCAGTTCCAATCGCTTCCGGCTCACCGTCACGCTCTCCGGATGCCAGGACTGCTCCATTAGGAGAGTCAATAGACTTCCCAGCTTCTCATTGATCCGCATATCTCGTATGTAATCAGATGAGGAAGCTAAGTTGTAAAGATCTGTTAGAAGAGAGGTAAGCGGAGCAATGTCCTCCGGGTGGAACACCGGCCGACCGCCTCGCTCTTTGTACTTCTCATACACAGCTGGAAGGGACGGTGCATAGAAGTGACACCACTGAAGCGACCAGAGATTATCGGAAGTCGAATGGCTGTAGGCTTTCCTGCAGTCGATGAACACGCAGTCTCCCTGGCCTAGCTGATAAGTCTGCTCCTCATAGGAAAGCGTTCCCTCGCCAGACAGAACGATGAAGCAAAGGAACGATACCAAATCCTCTCTTTGAGATATATGCGGATGAACAGCCTGCAAAGAGCCGACCTCCTGCAAATGGAGCAATGATGTTCTGGCAAAGGCTGATGGGGTGTAAATGATTCGGGAAGAACTTACGGAAGAGGACTGCGGGTTAAATAGTTCTTGTTCCATAACTGCTCCCCTCCCTTCTTGCATCATTTGACACTATCCTTCTTACAATGCTCTAGCAATTAGTCTTATAACCATCTGCTTTATGTAAGACTCTATCTTCAGTTTGCTTTATGAGCGCCGCAAAAAATTTAGCTACCGGTGCTTCAATATGAGCTATCGTATTTCTTCGTAGCATTTCTACCAATGAGCAAATTACAAAATTAATTAAACTGATCATTGTAATTATCAAAAATAGATACCAGCAATCGACATATGTATTAATATCTAATCGGTTTCCAATAATTTGTCTTATTGCTCCTTCAAACAAGTACACACCTATAACATTTTTCGCTAGAACATTAATAAACGATGACGACACTTCGACTTTTTTCATCAGCAAAAATATTAATACACTTAATGCAACTATAAAAATTGAATAATCTCTGGCAAATGGTGCGTACACACCAACTCCGCCCTTAAGCATTGATAAGCCATAATTTAATGCAAACTCAATTCCCAACAATAAAATAGCTATTCCTACTGATTTAAATCCATCTTTGATTTCTAAATCATATTTTCTTATATATCTTCCAATCAGATAAATAAGAAGCATATTAAGCACACCTTTACCAGAATCATTCATTACATGAATTTGGAGAATTGATGGCAAAATGCTAAACACCAAAAGCATCGTTAAAATGAGCCTTTGAAATCTTTTCTTATCCAATTTTTCTGGAAGTATATTAATATAGTCTGCAAATATCATCATTAGCATATACGCAGTAATATACCAATACATTTTTGATGATACCGGAAAACAACTATGGAATACATCTTTTACAGAAATTTTCTGTCCAACAAAATATTGCACCGCCAACGATAAAAGCGCATAAAAGATGGTCGTCATTTCTATTGATACAATTTTTTTAATATTGGGCTTTATTCCAAAATACCCGGAAATCAAAATAAATATTGAAACGCCCGTATTGCATATGCTATTAATAAATGTACCATATACAAGATTAAATCCAGACACCGTGCTATATACACTACTGAAGGTATGCATCATCAAAATTCCAATAATACATAGAATTCTGAGTAATTCAAAATTACTCTCTCTATAAAATCCCCCCCCAGTAGCGTTCATGAGCCTTTCTCTCATATTATCCCACTCCTAAAAATATTTTACGTCCCACATTGCTTTTTGACAGAATTAATATCAAGACTTCACTAATTACAACTCACATGATTGATATTAGTATTGCACTTGGATAAGTATGTTTCTCTCCATTCCACATGTCAACCTCGCCTTAATACTTTTTTTGCTTTTCCCTTAATTATTTGTATCTCTTCTTTGCTAATAACATCTTGCAATAATGCACCTCTAATAATGCAAACTGCAATTTCTCGCGTTTCTTTGAATGCATAAGGCATGACAATCTGAATAACAATATGTGTGATTAGCGTTGCAATAGCTGCACCATTTATCCCCATAATCGGGATTAATGCAAGATTTAGCACTACATCTGTTACTAAACCCACAATACAGAAACGGTTTATATACTTATCCTTTCCATCATTTGCCAAATACACCTGATTCAATGTCGACATTGTTGATAGGCCATAGTACCAAACAACAATTCTCAGCGCATTCGTACCAGCAAGGTAATCTTTTCCATACAGAATAAGAATGATCCAATGAGCAAACAAGCATACAAAGATTGAATACAATGCGTTTAACCAGAAAAGTGCTGCATACGACTGACGAAGTCTTCTCAAAAATTGATTTCTGCTTTTTCCCGCTGCTTCATAAAGAAGTGGCGATAATGACTGAATTAGAGCTGTCGGAATCATACTCCACAAATGAGAAATCGTAAGAGCAGCTGAATAATATCCTACTGCAGTTTTATCAAGCATATTACCCAGCATTACGCGATCAACCTGCGCATATAAAATTGTAATCAAGCCTGCTATAAGATAATGATATGATTGCTTTAATAATCTTTTTCCAAGTTTCAAATTAAATCTTGGTTTAAACCCTTCTAACCTTGTGTAGAATAGCATTAAAAAGATGGCTTGAAAAATCATATCTGTTGACGTAGATAATGCAAACCAAACTATATTTGCTCCAGTTGCCAACAAATATATTCTATACAAACTCATTCCAATGTAAGCAAGTACACCAGCTATGCTCGTCCATTTAGAAAGAAGTTTACCTTGGAAATAATAATTAATTGTATCAAATGAGCTAAATACGATTGACAATGATTCAAGGATTGCAATCTGTACAATCATTGGATCATCTCTATTGGTAATAAACATCAATGCGACAATGCTAATCGTTGAAAGAATAGCCGTTCCAAATCGTAGCCAAATAGAGGTCCATATTACTTCATTGTTATCAGACTCATTTACTGCAATTTCTTTAATTACAACAACCGCAAGTCCAAGTGACGCGATTGATGAAAAAAAGCTTACAAATGCCGCAACATAATTTATAGTTCCGTAATTTGACGGACCCAAGTATCTTGCAGTTGCCAGAGAAACAAAGAACTGCAAGAGCATATTTATAATTTTTCCGCCTAATAACCATGTTACATTTTTTGTAAATCTACCTTGAGTATTCTGTCCCATGTTTATTTATCCTTTATATTCATTGTTTCCCAGTCCGGTGGATAAAACTCTTTTGTCCACATTCCCACCACTGGAGCAACAACTTTTTTCCTTTCATTATTATTAAGCCATGCTCCCCACCAGCTAAAAGAACTGTTAGCAATAATCTGATTTTTGCATGCGCTCATAACAAAAAATTCATTAATATCTTTATTATCTGAATTTGGTATATCATTTACATATTCAAAATGAATTTCAGGATATTTTGAAAAGTAATCTTCACAAAACTCAATTTCATCTGAAAAGACAAAGAAACGTGGACCGTTAACCTTTTGAAGCATGAATTGAATCGCAGCATCATAATATTCCATACTAATACCGCAACCAATTTTTACATAATCTCCTCTTCTGACGTGTACAGCCACACTTTCACAATTTCCGACCTTTTTGATCCAATTGCTACTTTCAAATTCTAGTTCAAAATTGGGTCTGAATTGCTCAATAAGATCATTTCTATATTTTAAGAAATATTTTTCATTCTGAAAAAATCCATTTAGATATGTATTTTGTTTAACACCCAACACTTCCGGATGAAACGAAGTAACCTCTCCCGTTTCTTTAAATCGATTTGTGCCTAATCCTATACTCAATCTCGATTTAACTTTGTTAAAAAAAGCCTTATCTACTACGGATTTTCCGAAACGAGGATTTATAATTATATCTGGTTTTATTTGCAACTTTGATAATTCATATCTAGGCCATTTTCTAGTCTGATAAGATGTTATTTCAAGGCCTAAGTCCTCATGTCTATCTTTTGCAATTGAATATGCCGTGGCATATTGGAAAAGTTGATTTCCTAAACCACCTCTTATTCTGATTGAAATCATAGTATTCCTTTCTTTTTTAAATTATATTTTTCTAATAAAACGAGCAGGATTTCCAGCCCATACTTCTCCTTCCGGAATTGATTTAGTAACCACTGAACCTGCGCCAACAACTGATCCTTTACCTATTATGACGCCTTTCAATATAATACAATGTGCACCAATAAAAACATTATCTTTAATCTCAATCGGAGAAGTCTTAATTTTATCGCTATTATTACTAATCCTATCATCCATATTTATTGGATGAAAATCTGTATCATAAATCTTGCAACTTCCTCCGATTAAAACATTTTTTCCGATTTTCACTTGATTGGCAGATACTATTGTTGAATTACTAATGCCACTTCCTTCTCCTATCGTAATTCTTCCTTCATATACAGTCCTCAATACGGTTCTGCAATCTCCACCAATCACATTGTATTGCTTTCCCGAATTTATATGAACACTATCTTTTATTTCTACATTGCATGTTCCTTCATACTGGACAATACCCTTTATTACACATTTTTTCCCCACCTTGATAGGGAGCAATAACTGCTCAAAAAAACCAATTATCATTTCAATTAAACAAAAAACCTTTCGACCAACTTTACGAATCACCATATTGCCACCTTATCTTTTCCATGTAACGCCCTCTTTAACAATCCTACTGGGTTGTCCGACAACAACTATTCCTTTTTCCTTATATGCCCTAGATGTAATACATCCGTAGCCGATTATCGAATCATCCGCAATCACGCTTCCTTTTAGTATAGAAACCCGTGCTGCTCCCCACACATGATTTCCAATTGTAACTGCACAAGCGGCATTCACTATTTTATTAGTTACATTTTCTATAATTTCATGTCCATCTCCGTCAATAATGGTGCAATCCCAGCCAAACAACACATTATCACCGATAATAACACTCTTTTCACAGCTTAATAGAAAATTAGCATTAGCTGCAAAATTGTTTCCAATCTTACATACTCCAGAAGTGATATTTACAATGCCGCCTTCATTCACATTACATTTTCCTTTAAATATCACTTTTGCATCTTTTTTTATTAAAAATAACGTCTCTTGTCCTTTTCCTTTGTTAAATGGGCCATAATTAATGCCAATTTTAATCATACCAAAGAACACACTATCGGGTAATTCAATTGTTCCCTTTGATACATCCACCTTACATTTCCACCCAAAAAGAAGAGGAAGTTTACCGCCTTTTTTTACACCAAACAGCTTAATATTCCAATAGAGACTTTTGGGCAAGCCTAATATTAAATTCATTTTTTCTCTATTTTTCAATATTAAGATCCTCCATTGCTATCCATTCAGTAAAATCTTCAATGTCTGAAAAATGCGAACTATTTTCCTCTAGCCACTTTATATTTTTGTCCCACCATCTCACATTTTCTAATATATTAATTTGATGTTCTGTGAATCTCTTCCTTATTTTCTTGGCAGGTACACCGCCAACAATCGAGTACGGCTCTACATCCTTTGTAATCACTGCTCCAGCTGCAATAATTGCCCCGTCTCCGATAGTTACTCCTTGTAAAATCAATGCATTTGCACCAATCCAGACATCATTTCCAATTCTGATTGACACTTTATGAAATTCATCTATATACTTAAACTCTTCAAATAAAGTCTCTCTGGCAAATGTAAAACCTCTTCCTGGTCGTGTGGAATAAAAAACAGGACAGGTAGATACAAACTTTTCGCTAGGATGAGTTCCTACCACCATTTTTACATTAGGCGCAATTGAACAATATTTACCAATATCAGCATAGGCAATTTTACAGTTTGGTCCAATTACTGTAGCATATCCAATATGACTGTGTTGAACATTTGTTCCTCTATCAATGACATTGTAGCCATCAAATACCGAATCAACTACTCCCGTATTGATTCGAATATTAACAGTTTTAGGTGCTTTCGCTTTTCTCCGCAGTAATTCTTCACACAATGTAACAATAATGTTTTTTATTTCACTCACCCCCAATAACAATTTCCTTCAATATGCTGTGATCCTTTAGGTTTCTCGGTTTCCAGTGGATATATCCAGTTTTCATTCATCAATTTTTTAATGTAATTATATGCCGGCTCCTCTTCCCATCTTTTTCCCTTAATTCCAAATAGAATTTGAGTAACACCTCCCATGTGAATTGCTTTCTTTCCTGCCTCTTTTAACATTGAAGCCAATGGCATTCCATACGCTCCACAGCCAATAATTGCAATGTCAAAATCTATTTTCATCGCCTCTGTATACATATAATTAAGTGCTTCAAACCAAGTTTTAAATCTGTCTTCTTTTTCACCAGCTAAGGTCTGAACCGCTTTTAAAGTTTTCAATTCAAACTCCGGCAAAATATCTGGGTTATCAAACAATTTTTCTCTTATTGCATACTGCCGTTTTATCGACTCTTCAAATGGATGTATCACTAAAACTTTCTTCCCTTTTAATGCCCTTGTCCAAGGCTTTTCAAACCGCCATGGTTCAATATTCATTAAATATCCAATTTGAGATTGAACAGGCAAATATTTTTTTATATAATAATCTTCGTATGGAAAGAACCATACTGCTAACAAATCTGTATTAGTGACTGCATTTATCATAACATCTGCAAACTGATGCCCATATTTTACTTCTTCTGGAAAGAATCCAGAATAAAAACACACATGCCTAATTGCATTTTCATATTCCTTTTTTACCTTAAAATGAAAAGTGCTTACAGATGACAATTCCGTTGAACCAAAACGGCATATCATAAATGGTTTTTCATTCAGAACCGCTTTATATATACACTCATTAACTTCATCGTCCTGCAGCAAATGTCTGCCTGCATAATGCACTAATTTTTTTGAAAAATTATCTTGACCAATTTTTTTTGCTATCTTAATTCTAATTTTTCCTTTGTATAGATAATAACTGCTTAACAACATTTAACTCCTCCAATTTACCATTTATTCTGCAATCGGTTCTTCATCCTCTATAATGCTTCGCAGACAAAATCCAAGTCCTAATCCTATATGCCAGTCAAAAGAATAGCCCACAAAATATACAGCTATCATCAAAGAAAATATCAGCACAGAAAGTTTTCTTTGTCTATATCCCTTCCAGATCAATTCAGCAAGTAATAAAACAAATAGAGCCACGCCTAAGTATCCAGTTCTTAGTGCAACCATAATATATCCATTATGCGCTGAAAGAACTCTTGAATATCCAGCTGCGGCCAACGTGACCTCATATCCTGCACCGAATGGTTTGCCTATAATAGCATTTAACCCCTTTAATGTGTTTAAATGTCCCTGCCAAATCATTGTTCTATAAGCAAACGTTCCTTCACTCAAATTTGAAAATGAAGAAAAGCTGTTTGTCAAATCGTTAAAAATTCCACTCTGTGGAGATGCAATAATTATCCCTATAACGGCAGCAACCATTATTGTGCACTGTATAAAAAATCTCTTTCCTATAATAAATTTTCTTTCTTGGCTCTCATCACTTCTATAATTCATTAAAACTAGAACAGCTCCTATTGCGAAGCACACCCAAACTGTTCTTTGCTGCATTATAATAACAGCCAACATAACCAACATTGTCTTGCTTGAAATTCTATCTTGTATTTTTAAATCCTTATTAAGACAAAAAAGAGCATAAATAGCTAATACAAATGTTGTATCTGGTCCAAATATTCTTAAATATGTACCGCCCTCGTTTGTTGTTGTTTGAAGTCTCAACCCTGTGACTAATATAACCAGCCACATTACATAGCAAAAAGAAACTACAAACATCATAAATTTATCTATAAATCGACTCACTTTCCTATTGTTGAAATCGACTTTGAAATTCAACATAAACATAATTGGAATCAGAAAATCATAGAATCTTCTAAAATCCGTTGATGTGTCAGATGTAAATCCATAAGTAAGCAGCCCTCTAAGAACAGAAATCAGAAACAATGCTTGAACCGCACAATATGTACTATATACAGCTAATGTTCCTTTTTTTAAATATTTTACGGTATGATATTTTGCATTTTTTACAAGAACCATAAACAGCATTAGAATATATAATGTGTCCGAAGGCCCCAATCGTAAAGGTCCCAGTCTAATAATATCAACACTAAAACTAAACAGATGCGAGACCACCTCATACACATATATAAAAGCAGCCAAATAAATTATATTATTGGGTTGTTTAAAACACCAATTCATTATATTTAGTCCTAAAACGATTGCTATTATCGCCAGAACAGAATAAAGTATTGTTTGCATTTTTTCACCATTTCATCTCTTCTATTTTTTCAAGAACATTAGCCCATGTAAACTCTTTTTCCAATTTGTTTTTGGAAAATTGCAAATCATCTTGATTAATAGTGTTTTGCGAAATAATCTTAGACACATCCGAAAAACTATTACATAAATAATGCCCACGCGTTCCTTCTAATATTGTATTAGGTCCAGGAGCTCTTAAAGCAATAACACAGCTTTTATAATATATTGCTTCCATGATTGCCATTCCAAAAATTTCTTCAGCTCGCAGATTCAAAAAATAATCAGAAATATAATGTACCTTCCACATTTCCTCATATTTAACTTCCGGCAAAACAACCACTTGTTGAGCAATATTTAATTTTTCAATTTTTTCATAAACAGCTTTGGCTAACGGCCCCTTTCCGACTATCAAAAGTTTTTTATGTTGCTGTTTAACTTGCATGAAGATATCAAGTAATTCTAACGGATGCTTCTCTGGCTGTAATCTCGCTACAAAACTTATAATCACATCATCATCTTTAAAACCAAATTCTTCACGTATTTTGCTTCGATCATATTGCTCATAATCTATCTTTAAAGCTTCAAAATCCATGCCCACAGGTGCGACTACACACTTTTTTACACCAAGTTCTTTTAATTCATTTTTAGCATCCAATGTTTTAGCTATAACCGTTACCTTTTTATAAACTTTCAACGTTGTCAACTTAAATAGCATATCCATCAGTTTACTTTTAAAGTTTTGCTGAAAGCTATGAGCAATTCCAACATAAGGCACAAAATGAATATTATTTTTTTTGCAATATTTATAAAGTTTAGGAACCACAAATTGTGTATCAGAAAATACAAACGCGATATTTGTATCTGTATCTATTAAATCCACGTCCAGCATTCCATGTGGTCCAAAAGATTTTGTAGGAATATATTTAATTGTAATTCCATCATTCTTTTCAACAGTGATGTTCTTCATTGAACCAACCGGAACGCATTTATATACAGTAACGTTATTTCCATGTTTGGCCATTTCTTTTCCCAAGCCAATTTCTTGTGAATGATAAAATCCTTTTCTTCCGAAATTTCCAATAATTGGAACAATTATCGCAACCTTCATATCTTTGTTTCCTCTTCCAACCCATTCCACATTTTAGTATTCTTTATTTTTTCCAAACTTTATATTTTAGTGATGTGATTGCAATTCTTATATAAGGCTTCCACAAATAATATAACCACATTTTAGGAAACCATTTCTTTAAAAATATTTTGTGACTTTTATATGGCTGTCCTGTCGGCCTATTTTTTTTCTTTATCCTATCCATAAAAGGAACACTTGGATCAATCCATGTTCCTTTTATAGAATTTCGATTGCAACACCCTACATATTTTGAAGCAACATACGGCTGGCCACCACAACTCTTTAGTTTATAGCCATAATCAAAATCCCCAAAACCATGTTCATATCTTTCATCTAAATTTCCAACATAAATTCCCGTTTCATATGGAATCAAAAGACAATTTCCATTAATACAATCACATTCTTGAATTGAACCATTTGGAATTATTTTTTTTCTTTTGTATGGATTGGTTTTACTTAAATTTTTAGCACCACCATAACTCCATTCATTACTATCCATAAAACTTACTGCCCCACAAATTAATGACAACTTATTACTTTTTTTTGCTTCGGCAGAATCTATAAGCAGCCCTTCTAAAAAACCTGATGCAAATATCACATCATTGTTGACCCATAAATAATAGTCAACTTTTGTATGGAGTGCTGCCCCATATGCTAAAAACATTCCTTTATTCCAATATAAATTTCCAGTGCCATATAAGACATTAAAATTAACATCCGGATAATTTTTTTGATATTCCTTAATCATATAATCCGTATTATCTGTACTTCCATCATTTGTAATAAAAAAAGAAAACTTATATTTTCTATCCTTATTCTCTGCAAGAATCGAATTTATACATTTCTCAGTTTTTTCCATTCTATTAAATACTGTCATTACTATAGCCACGGAAATTCTTTCCATTTTTTCACCTACCTTCAATAAAGTCGATTATCAAATCATTCATACGTTTATTATTTGAAACAAAAGGTACTGGAATAAATTTATCCAAATTCTGAATATGTTCTTTTAATTCCTCCTTGTTTCTTGCTTGCAGAACATAGCCCTGCTTGGTAAATAATTCTGCAAGTTCCAATTGATGATCATCATAATGTTCATCATATTGTGCCATTCTTGGAAATATAATTACTTTTTTCCTTTTTTTCAAACTCGAAACTACAGTTCCTGTTCCGGCGTGCGCAATAATCAAGTCACTTTCATCAATCATCTTCTTAAATTTTTCATCGGCAAGCATATCGAAGCATTTAAAATTTGAAGATTGATATTGATCAAATCCGACCTGTGCAATTACTTGTGATCCATCCAGAACTCCTTCTTCACATAATTCATCTATAATTTTGAAAAGTCTAGTAAATTTTTTTTCAACCATAGACCCTATTGTGACTAAAACTTTCATTAATATATTGAACCTCCGTAAACAGCATTTGGATAGAATTTTTTTAAAGCCTCCCACTGAATTATAAATAAATCAGCGAACTTATAAATTAATTTTCCTGTTTTATTCGGAGTCGTCATTCTGGCAAAGCTTTCAATATAAATAACCTTCTTATGGAATATCTTTCCAATCACACACATAGGGATTGCCACAGCTGCCCCCGTAGTCAAAATCACATCAGGCTTTTCTTTGATAAAAATTTTAAATTGCTCAAACATCATGCGCATCATTCGAAGAACCATTACAACTTTATTTTTTCTTATTAAGTCAGAAACTATATAATGCTTTTGTTTCATTGCTTCTGTAGCCTTTGTACGACTTACAACATAAAAGCAATCATACTTCTCATTCACCTTTTTCAATTGTTTTATCTGTTCCAAATGTCCGCCAGATGATGCAATTAAGCATATCTTTTTCTTTTTTTCGTTTTTCATTTGTGTCTATAGCCTTTCACCACTTCAAATGTCCTTGGAAATAAATTTTGTACCACAACAGCTACCAGATTAAACGCTGTTACTTTCTTACTTCTATGAAGTAAGAAAACTGTTGGATACCAATTTCCATTTTTTCTAGCCTGTCGTTTATTTTCCATGATGTGGAAAATTCCTCGCCCCCACCCCCACTGTGAAGGGTTTCTATATGCTGGAATACCATATTTTTTGCTTAACACTGACAAAACTGACTGATTATGTCTCGTATCAACAAAATCTTTGCAATTTTCTTTTCCCAATCTATTATCTTCATCTGTAAAAAGGTATGGTGCCTCTGTGGCTATTTGAAGCCACTCCGAAAAGAATCTCATTGTAAATTCATTTTTTTTCACTATAAAATATGTTGAAGCACGTTGAACAGAATTTTTTGTTTTTTCATCATCCATATTCAAATAAACAAATACATCCCGTTTTGTCATCATACTTTCTTTTCCTGACGCTTCAAACAACAAAATCGATTCTTTCTTCTTTTCCATATATTGAATCAGATAATCAGCAGATCTTATAAAAAAAGCTCCCGAATCACAATATATGACATAATCACCATCATTCACTTGGTTTAAAGCATCCATTAAAATGTGTGGACGCCATAAACCGTATTTCCCAACACGCTTATTATTAATAATAAATGCATCTGCATTTTTTTTCCGAAATTCCTCATCTATGTTTTCAGGACCATATTCAATAACCTTATCTACTTTTCCCACTGAATATGCTTTATGCGTCGCATAATGTTGTGCCGGTTTCCACGGTTCATCAGCATAATTAATTAATAATTTCATTTACGTTCCTCGTACTTTCATATTTTTTGCTAGTCACGCAACAATACGGTTCATTTATCTTTTTCTTGATTTTATTTCATCTTCAAAAAAATTTTTTCTATTCCCTGATGAAGAAAAATTGTTAATATCACCGTTCAAACAAGACTCAAGCATCCAGCACTAACCCCAAAATTCTATGTTGCTCTTTAGATTTCTTTTAGAGACAAATGTAGATTTATTTCGATTGTAATTTCAGAATCTCTTCTGCGTACTTTCTCACCGACACATTTCTGGTCAAATTCTTTTCCAGATTCTCACGGCCTCTAGCTCCCATTGCCTTCAACTCGCTATTTCCGGCATTATCAATGAACCAGCGGATGTTTTCTTCGACCTTGTCATACTCACCCGGCTCACAGCAGAGACCACCGTGTGTATCTTCAATCAAGCAACGAACCTCTGAACCCAATTCGAGCACCCCTAATACTGGCTTAGCTGCTGCAGCTAAGCCATAATATTTTGAAGGGCAGCTCACGCCTTTAATGCCTTTTGCATTCACACACCAGTGAACATCACCGGCGTTCAGGCTATAAATCAGGTCTGCCTTATCCTGGTACGGAATGAAAACCACATTGTCCATGTGATGCTCTTTTACATACAGCACTAACTTATCCAACACAGAACCTGCACCAACGAATGCGAATACGACCTCTCGGCCATCGGCAGTCTTAGTACCCGGTTCAAATCGCTCAATGACCTCAATCAATTTCTCAAGATCATAGTACAGACCAATATTGCCGGAATACATGATGACGAACTTACCATCCAGACCGTACTTCTTCTTGAAAGCAACAACTCTATCATTACTCTCATCCAACGGATAAATCTCGTTCTCATCGATCCAGTTGTTGATCATAACGGTCTTGGGAACTTTCTTACCCTTGAATCGTTTCTCCACTGTCTCCACCAGATCGCGGCCGACTGTGATCACAAGATCGCTGCGCCTGCAGCTGAACTTGTCAAACCACATCATAGCGTCAGTGATAAGCTTGCTCTTGGTATAACCAACCGCCAACACCTGCTCCGGGTTGAAGTCCTGAATGTTATAGATGTACTTAGCGTGCTTCATCCACTTTCCCCAAACGCCCAATAAACCGCCGAGGATTGGAGGCTGAGAAATGGAAAACACATACTCCATCTTGCCGACCTTAAAGGTCGCACCCATTGCCCCAAAGAAATAGGATACAATATTTTTCACACGGCTCTTCTTGTTGGCCTTGCTGAACTCCGGCACTCGGATTCTCAACACCTTCACGCCGTTGATTTCTTCTTCGTAATATTTCTGTGTCTTATATTTATCTTCAATGGTTCCTAAATAGCTGGGAACCACACAAATTACCGTAATATCAAACTTATCCAACATGCCTTCTGCGAGTTCACGGAGAATCTGGCCTGTGGATGCAGTATCAGGTATGTAGTAATGTGCATAAATCAGCAGTTTCTTCTTTGCCATTCTGCATCTCCCCTCTGTGTACTCTTAATCACGCTGAAAAATATCACGCGTATAGACTTTATCTTTCACGTCATCCAGGCACTTATCATAACGGTTTGCAATAATGGCATTGCTCATTTCCTTAAATTTTGCTAAATCATTTACCACAACACTGCCAAAGAAGGTCTCTCCATCTTTCAATGTCGGTTCATAAATAACAACAGTTGCGCCCTTAGCCTTAACACGCTTCATAACTCCTTGAATAGAACTCTGACGGAAATTATCACTGTTGCTCTTCATAGTCAGACGATACACACCGATCGTGACAGCTTTCTCCTGTGTTACATCGTATTCGTTGTCCTCATCATAGCCGTAATATCCAGCCAGTTTCAGAACACGGTCAGCAATGAAATCTTTACGGGTTCTATTGCTCTCAACAATCGCCTCGATCAGATTTTCCGGTACATCTGCATAGTTAGCCAGTAACTGCTTCGTATCTTTCGGCAGACAATAACCACCGTATCCAAAGGATGGATTATTGTAGTGACTGCCAATACGAGGATCGAGACAAACACCATCAATGATCTGCTGAGTATTCAATCCTTTACTCTCAGCATAAGTATCTAATTCATTGAAATAAGCCACACGAAGTGCCAGATATGTATTGGCAAATAACTTAACTGCTTCCGCCTCAGTAAATCCCATAAATAAAGTGTCTATATTTTCCTTAATTGCACCTTCCTGCAGCAGGTCTGCAAACTCATGAGCTGCTTCAACCAGACGTTCATCATTCAAATCAGTACCGACAATGATACGGGAAGGATATAAATTGTCATAAAGAGCTTTACTTTCTCTCAGGAATTCCGGACTGAAAATAATATTTTTGCTGTCAAACTTCTCACGGACAGATGCCGTATATCCTACAGGAATGGTAGATTTGATAACCATGATTGCCTCCGGGTTATACTCCATAACCAGCTTAATCACAGCTTCAACAGCACTCGTATCAAAATGCTGTGTCTTGGAATCATAATTTGTAGGAGCTGCAATAACAACAAAATCCGCATCACTGTATGCTGCTTTTGCATCCAGAGTCGCAGTTAAATTCAATTCTTTTTCTGCAAGATACTTTTCAATATATTCATCCTGAATCGGAGATTTCTTATTATTTATTAATTCAACTTTTTCTGGAATTATATCTACAGCAGTCACCTGATGATGCTGTGCCAGCAAAGTAGCAATTGACAATCCAACATATCCGGTTCCTGCTACAGCAATTTTGTAATCTTTCTTCATATGTTCCTATCCTCCCGATATCCCTCTTGCTCCACAATATCTTTATGTAGTTATACGTTCAAAATGTATAAAACAAAAAATTGTATACCTAAACGCTATAAATTCTGCAATAATGGTTTATTGTGATA
>ERZ869979.261-NODE-261-length-16310-cov-4.420440_pt1 | contig 16310 bp, 16 predicted proteins | sample MGYA00521269_ERZ869979 | MGnify/ENA primary metagenome ERZ869979 (study PRJEB32232, sample SAMN07284974) | human gut metagenome | biome: human-associated habitat; material: feces | host: Homo sapiens | place: Tanzania | collected 2014-04-05 ... | reverse complement strand
TACTTTAGTATATGTAAAAAAATGAATTTGTAAGCAATAAAAACGAGGAAAGTAAAAATGGCAAAACATAAGGACAAAGAAGTAAAAACAAATGCAATGAGAATTTTGGACAAAAACAAAATTTCTTATGAAACAATTAATTATGAGTGTGATGAATTTATCGATGGGCTTCATACCGCAGAAAAGACCGGTGCACCAGTGGAACAGTCTTTTAAAACACTGGTAGCGCAGGGAAAAAGCAAAGAGTATTATGTGCTGGTCATTCCGATTGCAGAAGAAGTAGATTTAAAGAAAGCAGCAAAGGTGCTGGGAGAAAAATCAATCGAAATGATTCATGTGAAAGATATTACAAAAGTAACAGGTTATGTTCGTGGAGGATGCAGTCCACTTGGCATGAAAAAGCTATATCCGACGATTATTCAGGAAAGTGCCGAAACCTTTGACATGATTTATGTCAGTGGGGGACGGATTGGGTCTACAATAAAAGTAAATCCGCAGGAGCTGGCAAAGGTAGTAAATGCGAAATTTGCAGATTTTATCGTTTGTTAAGATTAATCTGTGGGTCATGAAAGATAAGCTCTACTTCGCTGATTTGAATCTTATCGTTATCACAAAGCTGATATTCTTCCTGAGGAGAAAGTGGTTTACCGTTTATAAAAGTTCCGTTTTTGGAATTTAAATCCATAATGAAAAAGCAGGCGGCATCTTTTCGGATTCTGGCATGCAGACGGCTGACAGTTGGAATAGAGAGGCAGAGACCGGCAAGTTCAGGATGTTTTCCGATAAGCAGAAATTCTTTCGTTAAGAAAACAGTAAGGGGTTGTCCATTTTCAAAAACAGTCAGAGAGGCAGATGGTGTTTGGGCAGAGGTATCTGGTTGAAGCAGTACTGTGTCAGAAGAACAGGCGGGAGATTGAAGAGGTGATGCTGGAGGCATAGAAGCTTCAAAATCAGAAGAAAAACCTGAGTTGGAAGAACTCGAATCAGAAGAAACTGGATTAGAAGAAAAACTCGAACCAGAGGAGAAATCGAAATCAGAGGAGAAATCTGAATTAGATTTAGAAGAGAAGTTTGAAGAGAAGTCTGAAGCAAAATCAAAAATTGACTCAGACTTCTTTTTTTGATGTCTTGAAGTAAGAAAAAAGATAAGAAGAGAACCTCCACTAAGAAGAATAAAAAGAAGAAAATTAAGGATGGTCTGAGAAATAGAAATCAGACGATAGTGCAGGCAGAAATAGACACAGACAAAAAAGGCGGAAAGTGAAAGTAAAATCCCAATCAGCCACCCGACAGAAGTTTTTTCGTGCAAGGTCTCTTCTTCAAAAAAGGACGTCATGACGTCTTGTGAAGGGGAAGCCTCATCATCGGGATGGAGAGTCTGTTTTTGAAAAACATTTGAATGATAGAGGTCTTGAACATCAGGTTCTTTAGAGTTTGATTTTGTAAGTGCGGTTTTTAAGAGAGCAGGACAAAGTGGTGATTCAAGGCTGTCTTTGTAAAGTCCATAGCCTAAAAGTACGGCATTGTTATCTTCATGGTTAATTTTAGGCAGAAGATATTCGGTTAAAGAGACAAAATTTTTATCAGACGGAGCTGGTTCAAGTGGAAAACAGCAAAAATAAAAAGAAGATTCAAAATCCTGGTAAATGTAATCGGGAGAAAGAAGCAGGAGGTCAGCGTCAAGCAGATAATCCTCCATGCAGGTAATTGTATTTAAGAGTGCTTCAAATAAAGCTTTCAAGTCGTTAGAGTTGAATTTCTTTGTTTCATATATTTGAGACAGACTTTGCCGTGAAGTAATTTCATAGTAAAGAGAGGTTTCTCCATCAATCAGACGAGGGACGCATGGTAACAGCCCTTTAATTGAATTGGAAAACAGCATCTTTGCAGGGTAATCGGATAATGCCTGTTGATTTTCATTTTTTAAAATAAGATAGCTGTGATTGAGTTCACGTTTATAAGAAATATCCATATTTTTTTATCTCCTGAATAAAAATTTTAGGGTTAAAATTATTTCATTGCGAGTCAGTAGCTGAGTGTGGGAATATGGAATATCCCGGTGTGATTTTATTGGGAATTGCTACCGGAAACATTGCATAATGCCTGAGCTTTTTTGATTTTTTCAATAAAAAGAACCGGTTGTATCACTTTGGAATGAGATGTGCCTTTGATGTGCCAGTTTAAGTTAAAAATTGGAAACCGGAATTGTTCTTCAAAGGAAACAAGGACTTCATGGTTGCTTTCGGAAACAGAATAACCACTTGTTTCCTGATGGATTCTGAGATTTGCAGTAGAGAGCCCGTCTTGATTTTTTCTGACAGACTGTATGCTTCCAAGTTCGGAAGCTTCAAGAGATACATTTGTACGGATGCTGTGATGAAGCGTTCCAATTATTAAAAAAAGAGAGGCAAAAATAACCAGTAGAAATAAACCGCTTAAACAGGCAGCTTCTACGGTATAACTGCCACGAAGTTTTAACTTTGTCATGTCGATTCCTCCTTAAACCGATTGGGAAAAAAACAGATTCAGGAACATGCCGGCCAGTAAAAATGGAATAAAAGGGATGGTTTCAGTGCGGGTCTTTTTATGAAAGAAGAATAAAAATCCTGCCACGAAAAAAGAAAGAAAAAAAGCACCGGATAAGACTCCGAGTAATTCCCAGAACCCAATCCAGATGCCAAGGGCAAGCACAATCAATCCGTCGGCCAAACCGATTGCACCGTTTGAAATCCAGCATAATAATAACAGTGCAGTTCCGGGCAAAACGGAAAGAAAAATTGCGGGAAGGGCGGGAAAACCAGAAGTAAGAGAAGTCTGCATTTTGGAAAAAATCGGAATTGAAATCCACTGATACTGAATACAGAAATAAAAGATTCCAGTTATAAGAAAAAGTAAAATTTTCCAAAGGGAGACGCATTGGTCTTTGAAATCTTCCAATCCCATAAAAGCTAAAAAAAATAAGACAGCGATTTTGCTTTGCATAGATTTAATGACCTCCATTTCGTTGTGCGCATCGGGAACATAGATGTAGATTTTGCAGTTCGGATTTCTTGATAAGCCTTACGTGACGGGTCAATCCGCCACAAGAAGAACTGCTGTGATAACGGTTTCCGCTTTGCGTAATATAAAAAGTGTTCTGGTTAGAAGAGGAGCGGACACAGCGCTCACAGGGATGGTATTTTTCTCCATAGACATTGCGAAGGGAAGAAAGACTGGATTTTGAAGCAGTTGTGACAGAAAGAGAAAGATAAGTACAATCGGAAAAGGTATGATAAACACCTTGATAATCGGTTACATAAACCATTTCTTCTGAATCGGGACTATCCAGATCCGTATTGCTTGAATCATAGCCAGTCCATGCATGAACAGAAGATACGATGGTAACAGGAATTGGCTGAAGTGGAATCAGAGCGACAGGGCTTTTGTATAAAAAAGAGGCTTTTAGGGTGATCCGTCCATTTTGGTAAGAGGACATCAAAAGAGAGATACCATTTTTATGTCCCAAAATCTGGGGTAGAGCTTCTTCCTTTAGTGCGTTGGAAAGCTGAGTTTTTGCATAAGCGATGCATAGGGCACTGGAAACTGTGCCGACAGGAGAAGCTTCATCGTCAGATTCGCAGTAAGCATACATTCCAAGTTCCCTGCTGCTTTGGCTAAGAGATGCTTGAATGACTGACTGAATCCGATATAAATCAAGAAATAAAACAAGGATTACAATAGCCAGGAAGAAGAATGGAAAGACAAATGCACTTTCTACAGTCAGGCTTGCAGAGGGCTGAAGAGAGTATTTTTCCTTTCGTGTTGATTTTAAATAGTTTGATTTTAAAGTAAGCCTGTCAGTTTTATTTACAGAGTCGTTTATCTTATCCATAAATCCTCCCGGGATGTATAGATCCTCGAAGTCTTTTGATATTTGACCGAATCAAAAAAGTTCCTGGTTTTAATTGCGAATATCCACTTGACTTTTGTGAGAATACATGAGTGTAAAAAGGGTTATCGGTTACATATCATACCCGTAAGTGAGTACAGCACTCCAGGTTTTCTGTTGCGGACCTGTAAAAATCGTTTCTGTCTCCAGGCTTTCCATGCAGGAATCCATGCAAAATGAAGAACGTTCTGGAAGTGTTCGAATATTCTGTTCAATCATATCCATGCATCGAAATGCCTGTGTCTGTTCAGAAGAAGAATACAAAAGAAGATGCAGATAATTTTGATAATTAAGTCCGGAATGGGAGCGAATGGTATCGCTTTGGAGAAGAGTGAAAATCTGTCCAATCTGTGAGAGATTTAACTGCCAGCTTTCAGCTGATTTAATTGCCGGAACACTGCCTCCAAGCATGAGCTGTCTGACATCAAGCAGGCTTTCGGCATAAGCCCATCCGGCAATAATAAGTGCTTCTGCGATTGCCATGCCTTCTGGAATTAAAAGAAGGGAACATAAGGCAGCGGCAGTCATGGCCGCTTCTTCTCGTTTTTGAGGGTCAGTATAAAGGTACACACAATTGGCCGCTTCACGAATGGCAATGAGCCGGTGGACGGTTGCTTTCAGGTTTTCCTCATCCGAAGCACGACCACCGATTATGTATTCAGCTTCATAATTTAGGGCATGTCCGTCTTTTTCGGTGATATAATTTCCAAGTTTGTCCATAACATAAGCCTGCATTAATAATTTACCGGAATCGCTGTTCTGACTTTGAAGAGTGCCCATGCCTTTTTGAAGTGTACGGTGGGAGAGTGTATCTGTAAGAGAAATTTCTTTTTGGGAAACCTGCCGGTCTGAGGGCAGTACCAGACCAAGGATGCCAAGTTCACGCAATCGTTTTAAGATGGCGATAGGATTATTGGTTTCCGTAAATGCGGGAGGGTGTTCTTCTGCTTCTGTGACATCGAATTCCATGTCTGGTAGTCCCTGTTCTTTTTGTGCTTCCTGATTTTTAAGGGTAGAGTCCGTCTGTTCAAGGAAATCTCTTAAAGAAGAGATGGCTTGTGTTCCAAGTTGATTTTTAACAGCCCGAGAGACTTGCCCCATAAAAGAACGTGCATTTTCATCCGTAGAAAGCACATACCCGGTGAGTGCACAACTTTGAATCTGACATCTGGTAAGACTTGTTTCGAGTGTGGGTTTCATAAAAGATTCCATCTGCCGGACGATAAAGGAAGGATTAACTTGACTGCTTCCGTAGCCGGCATCAAGATAGAATAAATCATAAGAATCTAATAAATCCTTATCATATTGGGCGAAAATAGAATAAATACCGGCATCGGCTGCATGCATTGCCTGAATCCGTCCTGCCTGGGTTCGGGCAAGCTGAATACCCGAGAGGAGAAGAGAGAGCAGGATAGAAAAAATCAGGCACATCGTAATCGTCATACTTCCTCTGCATTTCTTCACAGATAAATCCTCCTGTTAAATAGAATTGCTTTGTTTTGTTATTTTGTCTAAAAGTGATTGAATCAAAGAATTGAGCTGATTTTTGAAAATAATGACAAGTCCGATTAAAACAACCAAAATCAGTACAATTTCAATAACAGTTACGCCTGATTCATCTTCCAGAAAAAGTTTTAGTAAATTCTGTCTCATAAGTCTCACCTCCTTTCTAAGGAAAATGTGTGTTTGACTTTAATGGATAAATAAATCAGGTAAACTCTAAAAATATAGATAAATTGATTAGGTAAAACTTAGAAATGCGGGAAGCATTAGAAGTGCCAGAACGATTACAAGCTGTAAAAGCATGGGAAAGAGAAGTTTTGTCTGTGCTTCTTCTCCGAGAATCCGTGCTTTTCGTTTGCGGTTTTCAAGAGCGTCCGTGACCTCTTTCTCTAAGAGCAGGAGAGTATTTTGATTTCCTTTTTTTAGGTTTTGAATTAAAAGTACAGATAAAATTTTGTATTCCGGACAGGGACAACGGCTGCCGAAATTTTCATAAGCACGAGGCTGTGACAGTCCTCCTTTTAATTCATGACAGGTCTCTAAAAGTGCTTCGTAAGCAGGGCGTTTGGGCAGATTTTGGCTCCGGTAATTTTTCTGATAATCGTCTGCGATTTTTTCAAGGCTTGCGCGTATCGTAAGACCGGCATGCAAAAATAACAGCAGTTTACTGACGATATCGGGATAATCTCTCTGCATCTGTACTTTTTGCTTTTCTATTTTTTCTTGTTCTTTTTGCCGTTTTAATGGAAGAAGTAAGAAGCCGAGTAAGCTGAAGAAAATACAGACAAAAAGACCGGTCTTTGCAGGTTCTTTATAAAAGAATACATGCTGTCCGTTAATTGAATCGGGAAGAGTAAGAGTCGGATTGCTTGAAGAATCATTTGTGACTGCTTTTTGGATGGAGGCGTTTAAGGATTTTTCTTTGCTTAATTTTTCAGGATAAACATAAAGTTCTTTCTGCCATGAAAGCACCTCATCTTCAAGAGAAAGCTGACAGCGAAGAGTAACAGAAGCGCCTTTAGGAGGAACTTCCTCTCCGATGGCACCGGTATAATCGAGTATTTTAGGGTCAGAGGTTGTCCAAAAAAGCTGAACAGGACAATCAGGAAGAGATTCGGGAAGAGAAAGCGGTGTATGAATGGAAGAAAAACTCTTATTTTTTCCAAGAATCGAAGAGTCCAGTTTTTTTGAGGCTTCATCTAAAAGAGCCAGTGATTCCTCTTTACTGTAGGTTTTGGATGGAACTTTCAGTGTAATAGGGTGTGTCTTTCCATCGTCTGTCTGAAATTTTAAGGATTCTTCGTGAGTGCTTTCGTTGTATTCGCTACGCTTTAAATCAGTAACAATATCCGGATGTCGGCTCTGCCATAATCCAAGAGAAATTCCCAGAAAATTTCCAAAAAGAATCAGAAAAATACTGACTCGCAGCAGGGTTTGTTCCTTTGCATCTTTTAGGTTTGGTTTCAAGTTTGCTTTAGAGTTTAATGTCGTTTTCGTTTTAGATTTCAATTTGAACCATCCTCCTGCCAAAGAAAAATGCTGTCAGGTACAAAATCAGGCAGATTGTCATGATACAGACTCCGGCTATATTGTGATAGAGAACATCAAGAAATCCTGGAGAGGTAAGGCGCATATAAAGAATAATTCCAGCGGGCATAAGACTCATAAAGGTATGTTCCATTTTTTTTGCAGAAAGCAGAGAGTCAATTTCTTTTTTGACGTCAATTTTTTCTTCGATGATGCGTGCGCTTTTTTCTAAAGTTTCCCGAAGATTTCCACCCGTTCGTTTTGCCTGCGCAATAATTTCAGAAAAGTTACGGATATCTTCTACCTGACTTTTTTGACCAAGTTCATAAAATAATTTTTCTACCGGAACACTGAGAAGCATCTGAGATTCCATGTAAGATAATTCGAGAACCATTTCACCGGAGGTTCCGTAAATACGCATTAGATCTTTTCTTGCTTCCGAAACTGCATTTTCAAGAGAATAGCCGGCAGAAACAGCGGCATCAATAGAATTTAAGGCATCCCGAAACTGATGATAAAGCCGTTTTCGTTTCTCATAAAGAAGCTGTTTTTTCTTAAAAGGAAGATACAGAAAACAAAAGGGCAGAAGCAGAAAAAAAGAAATCACGCTTCGGTAGCATAAGTCATTGACAAGGAAGCACAAAATCAGAGAGAAGACCGAATACTGAATCCGTTCTCGAAGAGAAAAGGTATAATGGTCATAAGCTGGTTTCACATAAGAGGGTTTCATAAGAAATTCCTGCCCTTTCTAATTTTTCAGTGTGTTTCAGATGATTTTTAAAGACAAGCCCCTGTTCTTCTTCATAACAGAAAATAGGATTTAACTGTACTTCTCCGTTTTTTAGTCCATCCAGTTCAGAGATTTCTAATACTTTACGGCTTTTATCACGCAGACGACCCAGATGAATAAAAAGGTCAAAGCCTGAGACAATCTGACGGCGGATGGCAGTAATCGGCATATTCAAGTGAATCAGTACAAGGGTTTCAAGTCTGCTGACCATATCGGCACAGCTGTTTGCATGAATGGTAGAAAGACTGCCTTCAGAACCAACATTGACTGCCTGAAGCAGTTCGCTTGCTTCGCTTCTGACTTCACCGACAATAATCCGGTCGGGTCTCATTCTAAGTGCCGTTTTTAATAAGTCAGCAGTTGTGATTTCCTGTGAATCCTCAATATTTGCCATTCGACATTCAAGGCGGACAAGGTTTGGGATTCCCTGAATCTGAAGCTCAGCATTATCTTCAATGGTGATAATGCGTTCATCTTTTGGAATATAAGCGGAAAGTGCATTTAAGAAAGTCGTTTTTCCGGCTCCGGTTCCACCGCCGATTAAAATGGTATAACGTGCTTTTACCAGAGGAAGTAAAAAAGATAACACCTGTTTGGTGATGCTTTGCTTTTCGAGCAGAGTTTTCATTGTGATGGCTTCTTTAGGAAATTGTCGAATGGTTAAAATCGGACCATCCACAGAAACCGGCGGAATGACTGCATTGACACGGGCACCGTTTTCCAGTCTTGCATCCACAATCGGATGCAGGGTATTAATGACACGGTTACAGCGGGCGACAATCTGCTGAATCACATCTTCAAGTTTTCCACTTGAAGTAAAAGTCTTATTCCATGTAATCAAGTGTCCTTCCCGTTCAATAAAAATTTTGTCCCATCCGTTTACCATAATTTCGGTAATGCTGGTATCTTCGAGAAGTTCTTGAAGCACATCGAGTTTTCGGATAGAGCGGAATAACTCTTTTCTAAGATTGGCTTTTTCATTGAGGCTCAGACCGTAGTTTGAGCCCTCCTGCAAAAGCAGTTCATCGATTTTTTCGAGAATTTCTTCATCGTCCGATTCCCATAAAGAATTTAACTGCTCAAAAAGCTGATTTTGTAAGGTTAAAAAACAATCCATAAAATAAGTCTCCTTTGAAAACTTTAAAAAACTAAAAGAGAAACCATAAAAGTTAAGCTGTAAAAGATAAGCTATAAAAGATAACAAAGCCAATTGAAAGATAAAAAGAGAATTAAAGGTATCCGGCTTTGGAAAGTTCGTATTTTACAGCATCACCAAATACACCGGATAAAAAAGAATCTGGAAAATGAGAACTATCAGGAGGGGGAAGAAAACAGGAATGAGTTTTTTCTAAAATGAGTTCCTGTTTTGTATTCGTTAAATAGGCTTTATACTGTTCTGATTTTGCCATAGAAACAGGTTCTTTTAAATTAGGCAGAAACAAGGTATTACATTCAGAAAAAATAGGAAAGACGGCGGAAAGATTTGGACCAAAATCGAGAACCAGAGTCTGATAGGGATTTTCTTCCATAGCAAAAAGAGAGAAGAGAGCTTCACAGTCGGCGGAAGTAAGATTCCAGATATCCTGCGGAATACAGACCGGAGGGAGATAATGAAGCGGTCCATTTTTTTGAATCAGTGAAGCAAGAAACGCAAAAGGATTTTCTTTTTTGTGGCGCAGCAGATAAAAAAGGTCGCCTATGGTGTAAGCGGTGTTATTAGAAAGAAAATAAGACAGACCGGAACAGGATTCAAAGCTGATAAAAAGAGTTGGATTTTTTTCGGAAAGAAGCTGGGAAGCTGCAAGTGCAAATGCAGTCTTTCCACAGCGTGCAACCGGAGAATAGATGCCGATGAGTGTCAGGTTTTGTGTAGCAGAACTTGTTGAATGTTCCATTGTTAAGAAAAGCTGATTGGAACAAAGTCTCATAAAATCCTGAAAAAGCTGGCTGCATGGCTGATACTTAAAAAGACAGGGCAGATTTTTCTTATAAGAGAGATTTTCTTCAGAAAGTAAAATCAAAGTTTCAGAAAATAGAGAAATAAGCTGTGGTGTCAGCATGGCTTCTGTGGCAAGAAGCATGGAAATTGAATGGTCAGAATGAAATGTAAGAAGTTTTTCGAGAGAAGTAAAGGGAAGAAATTCTAAAGAAAGGGTGCAGTTTTGTTGAAAGCCAGAACAGAGGCGACAGATAAAATCTTCGTTAGAATCGTAAAGTGCAATGATTTTTTTGGTCATAAACAAAATCCTCCAATCAAGAGCAATGTGGCAAGAAAAACGGGAACTGTAAAATGAAAATGTTCAGGACGATTTCCGGATTTCATATAGGGATGAATTTGTTTTTTGGAAAAAATATCGGAGACATAAGAAAAGAAATAAGAAATTCGTTCTAAGAAACAGACAGAGCTTAAAAACAGCAGGCAGGAAATCAATGCGCCGATAAAAAAAGAAAAAGCAATTAAGGAAAAAATGCCAGAAAAATCAAGAAAAATACCAAGTGTACCAAGTAGTTTCAAATCTCCAGCCCCCATTGCGTGAAAAAGAAACAGTGGAGATAAAATCAGGATGGGAAGAAAAAAATTTTTCAGGGAGAAAAGCAGACCAAAAAAGCCGTTTTGAACTATCTGATAAGAGAAACCCAGAAGAATACCAAGAAAAATCCAGAGATTTGGAACTTTTTGAAGGAATAAGTCACAGCAGAGAGCTCCGGCAGATAAAAAAAGCAGAAATTGAGCCTGTAAGGGCATAAATATACCAGTCCTTTCTGAGAAAATTGGTAAAAATAATGGAAAAATCATGAAAATAAGAAATAAAATGACTTCGACGAAGTGAACTAAGAATTTAAGATGTGAATGATTATATACTTTATTTCGCCCAATGTCCAGTTAAAATGACATAAAAAAAGATTTTTGTTAAGACTTCACAAAATTACTATTTGCAATAAGCGCCATTTTCAGTTAAAATAGATGTTATACAATTAGGTGGACAAAAAGTCCATTGCTGAAGGAGAATAGCCATGGGTGTAATTGTATTTTTAGGTGACAGTATTACAGATGCGGGGAGAACCACCTCTTGCCCGCCGCTTGGGAATGGGTATGTAAAGGGATTTGCAGACTCTGTCAGTCAGGATTGGAATGTTTTAAATCAGGGAGTTGATGGTTACATTACGGAACGAATCGCAGAAGACCTGCATAAGGACTGTATTGCGTTTCATCCGAATTATGTAAGTATCCTTGTAGGAATTAACGATGTAGGACTGATAGCAGAAGCCGATACAACAGAGCATGAAAAATTGTATATGTTGGAAGATAGTATTCGTGCTTATCACGAAATGTTATTTGATTTATCCCGAGAGACGCAGGCAGAAATCATCACACTGGAGCCGTTTATTTTCCCAAAAGATGGAAAATATGAAAATTGGGTGCCTTGGCAGAAAAAGATGTCAAAGAATATTAGAAAACTGGCGCGTAATTACCACGCAAGATTTATTTCGGTTCAAGAACCTCTTAATCGCGAGATTGAAAGATTGGGACATGATGCCATCACCACAGATTGTATTCATTTGACCGCAAAAGGTCATGAAATTCTGGCAAAAATTGTCAGAGATGGATTTGGACTTTAAAACAAGGGAGAGAGTATAGTTGGTTAAAATACTCTCTCCCTTGTTTTTTAAAATTTACAGGAAATTACCTTTTAATTCTTAACTTCTTAATACAATTCCCGGAAAAATTTCTGAACCAAATCAAATCGGCTTGTCATTCCGGCAAGCATGGCATCTAAGATAACCAGGGCAGCCATACATTCTACTACAACAACCGCTCTTGGAACGATAATCGGGTCATGACGTCCTTTGATTGAGATATCCAGATTTTCGCCGGTTCTTGTGACACTTTCCTGAGTGGCAGAAATAGATGGAGTCGGTTTAAATGCTGCGCGGAATAAGATTTCACATCCGTCGCTGATTCCGCCTGTGATACCACCGGAATGGTTGGTCTTTTTCGTAATGTGACCGGCTTCATTTGCACGGTAAGCGTCATTATTATGAAGTCCGTCGGATTGTGCAACTGCAATTCCATCTCCGATTTCAAAAGCTTTTACAGCTCCGATAGAAAGAATGGCTTTTCCAAGGTTGGCATTTAATTTCTCAAAGGCAGGTTCGCCGATTCCGGCAGGCACGCCGGTAATCATACATTCCACCATTCCACCGGCAGAATTTTGTTCTTGCATGCAGGTTTCAAGATAGTCAGAAGCTTTTTTTGCAGCCTCTGCATCGGGCATATAAAGCGGATTATTTGCAGCTTCCGATAAATCAAATTTTTCTTTATTAATGGCAACAGGTCCGATGGACAAAGTATAGGCAGAAATCTGAATTCCAAGGGATTTTAACATTTTCGCCGCAACTGCACCGGCAGCAACACGGCCGATTGTTTCACGGCCGGAAGAACGTCCGCCCCCACGATAATCACGGAATCCATATTTGATATCATAATTGAGGTCAGCATGTCCCGGACGATAATAGTTGGCGATTTCGCTGTAGTCGTGAGAGCGCTGGTCGGTATTTTTTACCATAAGGGAAATCGGAGTACCGGTAGTCTTTCCTTCAAAGACACCGGAAAGAATTTCCACGCGGTCTGCCTCTTTTCTCATGGTGGTAAAACGGGACTGTCCTGGTTTCCTGCGGTCAAGATAAGTTTGAATATCCTCTTCACAAAGCGGAAGTCCGGCAGGGCATCCGTCTATTACAACACCGATGCCTTTTCCATGAGATTCTCCCCAGGTTGTAATTTTAAACAGGTTTCCAAATGTTGAACCAAACATAGTTTACACCTCTTTTTCTTTCGTCTTACTTGTCGATAGATTCCCAACGTCCGGAAGCTCCACATGGAAGCACCAGTCCGCTTTCGGTAACCGGAAGACCGATTTCCTGTGAATCTACTTTTCCGTTAAATTGTTTTAATTCGGTTGAAATCATATAAGTCAAAACGGCAGGAGCAAGTCCGGTTGTATAGGAGTTAATCAGGAAAAACAGAGGATTGTCACTTAAAAGTTTAGCACAGAGTTTTACTAATGGGTGAATTGCCTCTTCAATTTTCCAGATTTCTCCTTTTGGTCCTCGTCCATAAGATGGCGGGTCCATGATAATGGCATCGTAGTGATTTCCACGTCTGATTTCACGTTCTACAAATTTGACACAGTCATCAACCAGCCAGCGGATTGGAGCATCACCGAGTCCGGAAGAAACGGCATTTTCTTTTGCCCAGGTAACCATACCCTTTGAGGCATCCACATGGGTAACATGAGCACCGGCAGCAGCGGCGGCAAGAGTTGCCCCGCCTGTGTAGGCAAAGAGATTTAATACTTTAATCGGACGACCGGCATTTTTGATTTTTTCAGAAAACCAGTCCCAGTTTGCTGCCTGCTCCGGAAACAGTCCGGTATGTTTAAAACTGAACGGCTTTAAGTTAAAGGTTAAATTTTTATACTGAATGGTCCACTGCTTTGGCAGGTCAAAAAATTCCCATTCTCCGCCGCCTTTTTTACTGCGGTGGTAATGCGCATTCATTTTTTTCCATCCTTTGTGAGTTTTTGGAGTATTCCAGATAACCTGAGGGTCTGGACGAACCAGAAGATAATCGCCCCATCGTTCTAATTTTTCTCCATTTGAAGTATCAATGACTTCATAATCTTTCCATTGGTCTGCAATCCACATAGTGAAATCCTTTCTATTTATTAATTAACTAAAAATATGATATGAGTGTCAAAAGGTATCAATTTTCTTCATATTCGTTAATTAGTATAGCAGAAGCGCAAAGTCGAGGCAATGCGCAAATCAAACAGAAATGAGTTATTCTTGAAAAAATATCTGCATACATTGAGATAGAGTGTATCGTTGTTAAGAGACGAACCTGCAAAAGGAAAGAAACTGCCGACAGGTCAGTATGGAAAATCAGGAGGGCTTATGTACGAACAAATGGAATGTGACGAAGTGTGTAAAAGATTTCATACAGATGAGAAAGCTGGACTGACACAACAGGAAGCAGAAAAAAGGTTAAAGGCAGATGGGAAAAACCGATTAAAAAAAGTCAGGGAAGAGACAACAATAGACCGGATTCAAAAACAGTTAAATGACCCGATGATTTTTGTCCTTTTTATGGCAGCGTCTGTTTCTATTCTGCTTAGAGAGTTTAGTGATACGGCAATTATTTTATTCGTGATTGGTTTAAATACGATAATAGGTGTGGTACAGGAGGGAAAAGCGAAAAAGGCGATGGATGCCTTAAAGAAAATGACAGCACCGGAAGCTACCGTAAAAAGAAATGGAACTTACCGAAAAATTCCGGCAGAAGAACTTGTAAAAGGCGATGTTGTAAAAGTGAAAGCCGGAGACCAGGTTCCGGCAGATACTCGTTTGTTTGTGTGTAAGGGAATCGAAGTAAATGAGTCAGCACTGACCGGAGAATCCACGGCAGTAAGGAAATCCTGCGAGACGATGATGCAGGAGGTTACAGCCTCTGAACAAAAAAATATGCTGTTTCTATCTACGGAAATTGTGAAGGGAAATGGAGAAGGAATCGTAGTTGCAACAGGGATGGAGACAGAACTTGGAAAAATAGCCAAGATGATAAATGAACAGGAAAATGAAATGACACCGCTTCAAAAGAAATTGGAAGAACTGGGAAAAATCTTGAGTAAGGCGGCTGTTTTTTTATGCCTGTTACTTTTTTTGATGGGAGTGCTTCAACATAGAAATCTGTTACAGATGCTGTTGTTATCCATTTCTTTGGCAGTTGCCGCAATTCCGGAAGGACTTCCTGCGGTTGTAACGATTGTACTGGCACTTGGTGTGGGAAGAATGGCGAAAGCCAATACGATTATCCGTAAATTACCTGCTGTAGAAACACTTGGAGCGGTCAGTGTGGTCTGTTCCGATAAGACCGGAACGTTGACGGAAAATAAAATGAAAGTGTTAAAACTTTATGCGGAGGATAAAACCTTACTGGTTTCTCAGGTTCGACCAAAAGAATTTTCCCGTTTGATGCAGGGATTTTTGCTTTGCAATAATGCAGTAATCGGAAAGATGGAATTGGGAGATTCCACAGAACTTGCGCTTCTTTCTATGGGAGAACAGATGGGAATATCGAAAGAGCGGTTAGAAGAACGTTATCCGAGATTGGAAGAAATTCCGTTTGATTCGGATAAAAAATACATGGTTACGCTACATAAAGACCGGGGGCAAGTATGCGCTTATATAAAAGGCGCCTGTGATTATCTGTTAGAAGTCTGTAGTTTCTGGTGGATAGGAGGAAAAATAGAACCGCTTGGACAGATTCAGAAAATGAGAATCAGACGAGTAATGGAAGAAATGGCAGAAGAGGGACTTCGGGTGCTGGCGCTGGCTTTTAAAGAACATATATCCGACTGGAATGAGAGCAGTATTATGAAAAATCTGGTATTTGCAGGACTTGCCGGAATGATGGACGCGCCAAGAAAACAAGTAAACCAGTCGGTCTATCAATTAAAACGTGCAGGAGTTCAAGTCGTAATGATTACCGGTGACTATCAGGAAACAGCATTTTCAATCGCAAAAATGACCGGTATTGCAAGAAAAAGAGAACAGTGTGTGACAGGAGAAGAATTAGATGCAATGAGTGATGCAGAATTTTCTTCTAAAATGAATGACATCCGTGTGTTTGCCAGGGTAACACCGGCACATAAAGTAAAAATTGTAAAAGAATTTAAGAAAAATGGAAAAATTGTGGCAATGACAGGAGATGGGGTAAACGATGCACCGTCCCTTCATGCAGCAGATATCGGAATTGCGATGGGCGCAAATGGAACAGATGTGGCTAAAAATGCGGCAGATTTGATTTTAGCAGATGACAATTTTTCCACGATTGAAAAAGCAGTGGAAGAGGGGCGCAGTATTTATGTCAATATTAAAAAGTCGATTTTATTTTTATTGTCCTCAAATTTTGGAGAAATTATGACGATGTTTGTGTCGATTGCGTTTTCGATGCCATCGCCATTAAAAGCAAGCCATATTTTATGGGTGAATCTGATTACAGACTCCCTTCCGGCACTGGCACTTGGTGTAGATAAAAATGATACCGGATTGTTGATGGCAAAGAGGCCAAGGGATGAGAAAGAAAGCCTGTTTGCGCATGGAGGATGGCTGCTTACGATTGGGTATGGGCTTTTAATTGGTGCGATTACTTTGTATGCGTTTCTGACAGGCGGACAGACTTATGCATTTACGGTGCTTGGAATTTCGCAGTTATTTCATGCAATCGGAATGAGGGATTGTGAGAAATCTGTTTTTCAGATGAATCATCTGGAAAATCCGGTTATGATTTTTTCTTTTTTTGCAGGGCTGTCACTTCAGGTTGCAGTGACAGAGATTCCGTGGCTGGTGGAAGCATTTCAGACCCGTCGCCTTTTAATGGGAGAATGGCTGTGGCTGTTGGGAATTTCGGCAGTTCCGCTTGCGGTACATGAAATAGTGGTACTCATAAAACGATTAAAAAAAGGGTGATTGTGTGAATATGCAAGATTTTATATAAAA
>ERZ869979.259-NODE-259-length-16371-cov-4.416104_pt1 | contig 16371 bp, 17 predicted proteins | sample MGYA00521269_ERZ869979 | MGnify/ENA primary metagenome ERZ869979 (study PRJEB32232, sample SAMN07284974) | human gut metagenome | biome: human-associated habitat; material: feces | host: Homo sapiens | place: Tanzania | collected 2014-04-05 ... | reverse complement strand
GGCAGGCTCCCGCCCGGCAGCCTTCAGCGCATGGAAGGCTTTCACGAACAGTGCGTGCTGCTCGGCGGTATAGGCCACATTTTCCGGGGCGGTGTCGTCGGCCACGGCAAAATGCTGGAACAGGCCGGTCATCTCCAGCCCGGGCAGCGCACAGGCTTCCAGCATTTCCCGGATAGCGGCGTCAAAATCGGTGCGCAGGGCAAAGCCGATGCGTCCCATTCCGGTGTCGGCCTTGAGGTGGATGTGCACTCTGCCGCCTGCCGCCACGGCGGCTTCGCTCAGGGCGCGTGCCTGCGCAAGGGAGTAGCAGGCCACGGTGATGTCGTTTTGAATCAAAGCGGCGGCGTAGGCGGGCTGCACGTGCCCCAGAATGAGGATGGGCAAAGTCTGCCCCGCCTTGCGCAGCTGCACGGCTTCGGTCAGGCAGCTGACCGCCAGCCATGCGGCGCCCTCCTCGGCGAACACCCGGGCGCACTGTACTGCGCCGTGACCGTAGCTGTCTGCCTTGACCACTGCGCACAGGGGCAGCGCCCCTGCCCGGGCTTTTACCTCCCGGAAATTATACCGAAGGGCCTCGAGGTCGATCTCGGCCCAGACGTGTTTTTCAAACGGTTGTGTCTGCATGATCTGTTTCCTTTTTTGGTACGATAAAGCTGCCCCGGCCCGTGTGGACGGGACGCCAGCCGTCAATGCCGCTCTCCTGCAAAGCATGGAGGGTCTTTTGCCGGAAGGCGTGGTCGGTGCGGCAGCGCTCCTGCACAAATTCCTTGGTCTGTTCCCGCACGGTAACGCCGTCGGCGGGGCAGCGGCTCTTCACGATGGGCAAGCCCGCCTCCCGCACGGCGCACTGCACCTCGTACTCGGTGGCCAGCAGCATGGGGCGGATGAGGGTGAGGTCCCGCTGGGAGAGGTAGGTCACCGGCGAGAAGCAGCCGATGCGTCCCTCTCGCCAGAGGTTCATATAAAAGGTCTCCACGGCATCGTCCAGATGATGCCCCAGCGCCACCTTGTTGCAGCCCAGCTCCTGCGCAGCGGTGTGCAGCGCACCCCGCCGCAGCTTGGCGCACAGGGCGCAGGGGTTCTTCTCCTTGCGGTACTCGAACACCACAGGGCCGATCTCGGTGCGGCGCACCTCGTAGGGAATGCCGTGCTCCCGGAACAGCTCTGCCAGTGCGGAGTAGTCCATGGGCTGATGGTCGAACTGCGGGTCCAGCGTGACCGCCACCACCTCGTAATCAAAGCCGATGTACTTGCGCAGCATGGAAAGACCGATGGTCAGCGCCACGCTGTCCTTGCCGCCGGAAACGCCCACCATCACCCGGTCGCCGGGGGCAATCATTTCATAGTCCTGTACGGCCTTGCGCATCAGGCCGCAAAGTCGCTGCATTGCACGAAGATCACTCATGACAGGCTCACGCTTTCTACCAGATTGACCACATCGCTGATGGACGCCAGCTTTGTCAGCGCCGAGACATAGACCACATCACCGCTGTCGTAGGTGATGGTCGCCAGCACGGCGTAGTAGGTGCGGATATCGCAGCGCACCGCCTCCACCGCTGCGCCCTCCACGGTCAGGTTGACCTTGCGGGGCTTGATGACGCCGTAAGCCTGCTTGAGGTCGGCTTCCGAGTCCTCAATAAAGTTGTCGTAGCTGTCGGCGGTGCCCCGCTGCAGCAAAACGGCCTGATAGTCCTCGCTGTCTGCCGTGTCAGCGGTAGCCAGTTCCAGCACGGTGCCGAGGGTCGCGTCCTCGGTCATGCGGCACACGCTCCACACGCTGCTGTCGTAGTAGACAGAGACGCCGTTCGTGCCGGTATAGTGGGTGTCGGGTGTCGCGGGGGTCTGCCGGTTCACCAGCAGGGTGAGCACCATGTAGGCTGCGATGCCCAGACAGATGAAAATGGCCATCGCCGTCAGCAGCTTGGAGCTGCGGCGCTGCGCCGAGGAAGTGCGGTCGATCTCATTTGGCATGGATGTATTCTCCTTGTGTTGGCAAGGCGGCGGTGCACCGCCCATATCCTTTATAGTATACCACAACCGCAGCGGGATTTGTAGCGGGCAAATGGCAAAAATATGCCGGGGCGGGCAAAAAACTTTTGCAAAAATCTGAATTTAGAAATCAAGAGGATTCAAGAGAAAACAAGCGATTTTGAGAGTTTCAAAAATCTGCACTGAAAAAATCCAAAAATCATGTTGACAGGCGCGTTTTTGTGTTGTATACTGACACTCGCGCCCCAAAAGGGTGCCTGAAACGTACAAAAAGCTTATCAGGAGGAAATAGATATGAGCACTACTCTCGTAAAGCCCGCTGAAGTCGAGCGTAAGTGGTACCTGCTCGACGCTGCCGGCAAGAGCCTGGGCCACGTCGCTGCTGAGGCCGCTGTTCTGCTGCGCGGCAAGCAGAAGGTCGATTACACCCCCAACGTTGACTGCGGCGATTTCGTTGTTGTCATCAACTGCGACAAGGCTGTTCTGACCGGCAAGAAGGCCGAGCAGAAGTTCCACATCACCCACAGCAAGTACATCGGCGGCCTGAAGAAGGTTCAGTACAGCAAGCTGATGGCTGAGAACAGCGATCTGGCCATGACCTATGCAGTCAAGGGCATGATCCCTTCCAACACCATCGGTGCTAAGGCCCTGACCCGCCTGCACTGCTACAAGGGTGCTGAGCACGCTCAGGCAGCTCAGAAGCCCGAGAAGATCGAGTTCTAAGAAGGAGGCAATTGAATATGTACGAAACCAAACCTTATTTCTACGGCACTGGTCGTCGTAAGAATTCCGTTGCCCGCGTTCGCGTTTACACCGGCACCGGCAAGATCACCGTCAACGACCGTGATATCGACAACTACTTCGGTCTGGAGACCCTGAAGCTGATCGTCCGCTCTCCGCTGGTCCTGCTGGGCCTCGAGGGTAAGTACGATGTCGTCGTCCGCGTCAACGGCGGCGGCGTTGCTGGTCAGGCTGGCGCAATCCGCCACGGCCTGAGCCGCGCTCTCCTGCAGCAGAGCGATGAGAACCGCGCTGTCCTGAAGAAGGCTGGCTTCCTGACCCGCGATCCTCGTATGAAGGAGCGTAAGAAGTACGGTCTGAAGGCCGCTCGTCGCGCTCCCCAGTTCAGCAAACGCTGATTTACTGTTCATACAGTATCAAAATGCTCCAAAAGCCCGGAAAACCGCAGTTTTCCGGGCTTTTTCTATGCCTAAAATTCTGTCAGGACTGTTCGGTTTTGATGGAATTTGAACGGAAATTTATGGGTTTATAGTGGTCAAATTACTGGTGGACAAGCCCATTTTGACCTCTTATGGGTTAAATTACTGGTGGACAATAGGAGCAAATGAAGTCCAATTTTGCCATCGACGGACGAACACATACTTGACTGATTTATAGCAGTTTGCGTTTTTAATGCACAAGCAACATCCGCAAACTGCATATCGCAAATATGCCGTTTCGATCGGCACTGTTTTTGAAAATTGCGATACATAGAGCCTTGGCTCATTCTTTGAAAACGAGAATGGGTCGAGGCTCTATTTTTTCGCCCGAAATCCGGCGAGACAAATTTGAGTAGGAGGTAACAGGTAGGACGGATTTCAATCAGAAGACTCATGACACCGATGTGGGCAGTTAGCGATGCGCGTTTTCATATGCTTTTCGGATTTCCTCCGGCAAGTGGTCTGGAATCAGTGCCTTTAGTCTGTCCTCACTGCCGTCTTTGATTGCCTGCTCATAATACCAACATTTGAATTTCAGCATATCCAAAGTGCGGTTCATCTGCTCAAGCTCTGCCTCCATGTGCGACCGTTGCTCCTCAAACAGTGCCTTGCGTTGCGGGTAGGTGGACGGCCCTTCTACACACCAATCCATGAATTGCCGGATGTCCTTGATCTCCATGCCAGCCTTTTTCAGACATTCAATGACCCGGAGTGCTTCAATCTCTGTGTCACCGAATTTACGGATGCCGGATACTCGCTCCATGTTCGGAAAAAGACCCTGCTTGTCATAATAGCGCAGCGTGGAGATAGGCAATCCGAACATCTCTGCCACTTGTCCAATCGAATACATAAATTTCCCTCCAAAAATTTTCAAAAACATCTTGACCTAAAGTTAGGTTCATGTGTTACGATGAGAATAACACAAGGAATATAAAAATGCAAGGAGTGTTTTACAATGAATAAAAAGGTGCTAATCATTTCCTCAAGTCCCCGTAAGGGGGGCAACTCCGAAACGCTGGCGGAAGCATTTGCCAAGGGCGCACGGGAGGCAGGCAATCAGGTAGAAACCGTATATCTGCGAGAAAAGCAGGTGGGCTTCTGCAAGGGCTGTCTTGCCTGCCTGAAGCTGGGGCACTGCGTCATCCAAGATGATGCCGTGGAAATTGCTGCCAAAATGCACGATGCAAATGTGCTGGTGTTCGCAACGCCTGTCTACTATTACTGCGTCAGCGGTCAGCTCAAGACCATGCTGGATCGTGCCAACCCACTGTTCGGAACGGATTATGCCTTTACGAAAGCCTACTTGCTGGCATCAGCGGCAGAGGCTGAGCCGGAAGCAGTGGAAGGTACCGAAAAAGCTATTCAGGGATGGGTTGATTGCTTTGACAGATGCGAGCTTGCAGCTACCGTTTTCGCTGGCGGTGTAAACGGCATTGGTGACATTGCCGGACATCCTGCGCTGGAGCAAGCTTATCAGATGGGCAAGGAGGTGTGAGCCATGGCAGTTAAACAAACGGCAGGCAGAGAGGCTCTGGGGGAATTTGCTCCTAAATTTGCGGAATTGAATGATGACGTACTGTTCGGGCAGGTGTGGAGCAGGGAAGACAAGCTTTCCCTGCGAGACCGCAGCATTGTAACAGTGGTGGTGCTGATGGCGCAGGGGCTGACGGATTCGTCCTTTCAGTACCATCTGACAACTGCAAAGAACAACGGTGTGACCAAAACGGAAATTGCGGAGATCCTGACTCATGCGGCATTTTATGCGGGCTGGCCCAAGGCATGGGCGGCTTTTCGTATGGCAAAGGAGGTATGGGCGGAGGACGACGCCGCCGATGAAAAAGCCAAGCACCAGAATGAAATGGTCTTTCCCATCGGCGCACCCAATGATGACTTTGCGAAATACTTTATCGGGCAAAGCTATCTCGCACCTCTTTCTACGCAGCAGGTCGGTATTTACAATGTGACCTTTGAACCTGGTTGCCGTAACAACTGGCACATTCATCACGCCAAAAGCGGCGGCGGCCAGATCCTCGTCTGTGTGGCTGGTCGAGGTTACTATCAGGAATGGGGCAAACCGGCACAGGAGCTGCGCCCCGGCGATGTGGTAAATATTCCTGTTGGCGTAAAGCACTGGCACGGTGCTGCACCGGATAGCTGGTTCTCTCATCTGGCGGTAGAGGTTCCGGGGAATGAAACCTCCAATGAATGGTTGGAAGCCGTGGACAACACAGTATATTATAAGGCAGCAGGCAAGGAGGTCTGAATATGGAAAAACTGAATCTGACACAGGAATGGGACAAGGTGTTCCCGAAAAGCGACAAGGTGGACCACAAAAAAGTGACCTTTTACAACCGCTACGGCATCACATTGGCGGCGGATATGTATACGCCAAAGAATGTGGTGGGCAAGCTGCCTGCCATTGCCGTCGGTGGTCCGTTTGGTGCGGTAAAGGAGCAGTCCTCCGGCCTGTATGCGCAGAAAATGGCAGAGCTTGGCTTCTTGACGATTGCCTTCGACCCGTCCTATACCGGCGAGAGCGGCGGTACGCCCCGCTATGTCGCTTCGCCGGACATCAACACCGAGGATTTCTGCGCAGCGGTAGACTTCCTCTCCGTGCAGGAGAATGTGGACTCCAAGCGCATCGGTATCATCGGTATCTGCGGCTGGGGCGGCATGGCGATCAACGCCGCAGCCATTGACACCCGCATTAAAGCGACCGCTGCTATGACCATGTACGACATGACCCGTGTGAATGCCAAAGGCTACTTTGACAGTGAGGATTCTGAGCAGGCACGCTTTGAAAAACGAAAAGCGTTGAACACGCAGCGCACCGAGGACTATAAAAACGGCAGCTATGCGCTGGCAGGCGGCGTAGTTGATCCGCTGCCGGAGGATGCACCGCAGTTTGTAAAGGACTATTACGCCTACTATAAGACCCCGAGAGGCTACCATCCCCGCAGCCTGAACTCCAATAACGGCTGGAATGTGACGTCTTCGCTGTCGTTCCTGAATATGCCGATCCTGCAATACAGCAGCGAGATCCGCTCCGCCGTTCTGCTGGTACACGGAGAGAAAGCACACTCCCGCTATTTCAGTGAGACGGCGTACAGCAAGCTGACCGGGGACAATAAGGAATTGCTCATGATCCCCGGTGCAAACCACACCGACCTTTACGATCAGATGGACGTGATCCCATTTGAAAAGCTCAACGCATTCTTTGCGGAGTATTTGAGATGAAGCGGCATATTTCGTTCGTCCTGTTGCTGGCGTTTGTGCTCTGTCTGAGCGGTTGCGCTGGCCGATTCGACCTGCCGACTGACCTGCCGACTTCAGCAACAGAAGACACGCCGCAGGCAGCAGAAAGCGAGAAATCCACCAAAATGACAACGAAGGAAACGACCATGCCTGAAATCGACACAACCGAGCCGATGCCGGTTTTCCACAGGGGAGTACGAATACGGTGGAAAAGAGAGGACGGTTTGCCGGGATACGACCCGGAAAGCACCCGGGATGCAGAAAAGCTCGTGCAAGGGGTCTTTGAGTTGAAAAATGCTCAACACGCTTGACTTGGGAATGCCGCAGCACTATAATAAGACCCACACAAGGCAATGAAGCCCAGAGCAGGAGATGCTCTGGGCTTTTTTCGTACAAAACCGCAAACAGGCGGTGCCGTCACCTGCGCGGCTGGGTTTGGATAGGAAAAGAGGAATCTTGTATGAATAACCATTCGGAAAACTTCGCACTGCTTCAGCTGGTGAGCTGCGCGCTGGTACTGCTGCTGCTGGCCGGGATGTTCCTGTTCCGGTCGATGGAAGCAAGGAAGACCGTTTCGTCCTCCGATACGATGGATCAGGTGGTCTATCGCGTGGACGAGGACGACACCCAAGGCCACGCGGTGACCCATCGGGTGTGAGCAAAACAGGGGTGTTTTGATATTCTGGCAAAGAAGCCTGAAGCGATCTAAGGTCGCTTTGGGCTTTTTTTGATCCCGGCGTTTGGAAAAAAGCACCGGGGTGGGAAAGCTCTGTGCCGCGGGTGAATGAGAACCCGGACCCGGAGGACAACAAAACGAAGGGAGAAACCAATCATGAACGGAAGTCAAACCCATTCGGCAGCCCAACGGCTGGCCAGCGTTGCGCTGGCCTTGCTGATGCTGCTCAGCCTCTCTGTGCCTGCTTTTGCAGCAGAGGGAGAAAACGGCGTCAGCCCCAGCAAGAAGATCGAATCGGCCATCCTGTATACGGTGGACGCCGACGGAAATCTGGAATACAATGTGGTCTATGAAGCGGCTGTCACCGCCGAGACGGTCGTGAAGGACAAGACGTTCCACGGCATCAACACGGTCGCCAAGCTGGAAGAGACCATGGGCACCGCCGATCAGCCTGCGCTGGTCTTCGGCACCGAGACCGGTGACCGGACGCTCGGCAAGGCCGTCACCGCCGATCTGGTTCTGGACGGCAACGGTGCGGTCTCGTCTGTGACCGTTACCAAGGTCAGCAGCCGCCCGACGGTGGGCATTTCGTGGAAGAAAAATACCATCGGCAGCGACTATCAGGGCTTTGCCGAGGCCTTTGAGCGGAACGGTGCGTATGCCGTGTATCTGCCCCAGATCACCGACGCAGATTCCGCAAAAGCCGTTCTGTCCGGTGTGGACGGCATCTTTGTGACGGGCGGTGAGGACTGGAACCCGTCGCTCTACGGCGAGACCGCTTACCCGCACGGCTCTTCCGGCTGGAACGACGCCCGCGATACCTCCGATCTGAATCTCATGCAGCAGGCCATCGCGCTGGATGTTCCGATGCTGGCGGTCTGCCGCGGCGAGCAGGGCTTTAACATTGCAATGGGCGGCGCACTGATTCAGGATATTCCCACCTATCTGGGCCAAAAAGTCCAGAGCGGCGAGATCGACGCCAGCCGTGCGACGGTGATCGAAGATACCGGCACCGGCTGGGGCACAAACCATAAAGACTGCGATACGCCCCACTACCGTGTGGTCGTGGACGGTCTGGTTCACAGCGGCGGCACCGGCTACCATGTCCTTGCCGGCGGCGCAGGCAACGATAGCATCGCCATCGACACGAGCAAATCCAAGTGGCTGTATCAGATCGTCGGCACCGATACCCTGAATCTCGTGGCAACGGCACACCATCAGGCGGCCGATCCGGAGCGTCTGGGCAATGGTCTGACTGTGGTGGCGCGTTCCTCCGACGGCATCATCGAGGCCGTGGAGCATCAGGACAGCCTGTTTGCGCTGGCTCTGCAGTTCCATCCCGAGCGGGATGCGCTGGGCGACAGCCGCACCGACGCCGACGGCAACCCCATCGACATCAATCAGGATCAGTGCAACGCACTGCTGGGCGCACTGGTCAAGTATGCAGGCGTCTATGAGAGCCGCCAGAACTCGATTCTGAGCAAGCTTTTCTGAATGAAATGATCTGAAACAAAAAGGTCGGAACCTTTGCGGGTTCCGGCCTTTTTGCAGGTTACTTGCTCTGTTTGAGCTGCTTCATGAAGTCGTCGGCTTCGATGGCCTCGGGGGTGAAGCTGTTGTTGTTCCACCAGCCGACCACCGATGCACCAATGGTGAGGGCAGCGGTCACCAGCTGCTCCAGCTGTGCCGATTCAATGGGCAGCACAGCGTGGCCGGTGGCACTCAGGATCTGGTTGGTCAAAGCCAAAGCCAGCACTGCGGTGCGGGCGATGGTCGCGGCAGGGATCTTGCACGGTTTCATGGGGGATGCTCCTTTCTTCGATGCAGTGGTTCAACCGACCCAGCGGCTCTGGGTGGGGCGGACGTCGATGTGAACCCAGCCCGGACGCTGGGGGGTCGTGGGATACCGGCCGATCCCGCCCCGGCCGGGAAGCAGCAGCTCGGCATAGGCTGCAACGGCGTCCACCGGGGTGTGCGCCACCCGGATGTCGGCGGCGCGGCCATAGAGATGCTGGCTGTAGCGGGAGGCGTTTTTGACCGCGGCATTGTGGGCGGCGGTGCGGTATCCGCTGGTCAGGCATACGGGCTGGTCAAAGTGATCCCGGATGTCCTGCAGGATCTCCACCAGTACACTGTCCACAAAGACCGGGTCGGAGCGGTCGCGGCAGGCAAACTCCCGGACGCGGAAGTTTTTGCTCAGCCGTTTCTCGCCCTCCTTGGCGAGAGAGTAAACGCAAAGTGCCATTTCATTTCTCCTTTCAGGGTCGTAACAAAGATCGTTTTTTGTGCGTTCCTGTGTCATGGATCTGCGGATCAGAGCGGTTTCATTTCTGCTTCGATCCGCTGCAGGACCTCCCCCAGCGTCGAGCCGTTCTCTGCCACGAAACGGGAGAAAACGGTCTTCTGGTACAGGGTCGGATCTTCGAGGTCGGCGGTGTTGGCTGCGGCGGTGCAGAGAAACCGGATGTCCAGCGGCTCGCGCAGATCGAGGTCGGGATAATCGGCCAGATCCAGCGTCACGGCAAAGTCTGCACCGGCGGAGAGAGTCGCCAAGGGATAGTACTCGGTTTCGTCCGGGTGGGCTTTGGTCGTGCCGTTCAGGACGAGGCGGATGCCGCCGGTCAGTGCGGCGCAATGGCCGGTGATCCGGAAGCGGCGGTCTGCCGTGCCGTCGGGCAGGGGCCAGACCGCTGCGGTGCTGCCCGACCCGGCAAGGCGCACATGGGTGCCATCCCGGGTCAGCGTTGCGCCGTCAGCCGTCAGCTTCTCCGGGCCGCTGAGGACGGTGTAAGGCGACAGAACGAGCGCGGACAGGGGATCGCGCAGGACGCCGGAAACGCGGTCTGCGGCCTTCTCTGCCCGTGCTGCGTCGGCGGAAGCGTGTGCTGCGTCGGCAAGCACCTGCGCCACAAACTGCTCGTAGAGAGACGCGGGCGGCTCCTCAGCGGTGCCGTCCGTCGGCAGGGTCGTGTGGACGTCGTAGCGGCCGGGGCGGGTGTAGGCCGTGTAGCCGGTTCCGGCGGCGCAGAGCATCCACTGGCCGGACGTCCAGCCGGTCAGGGTGCGGCTGACCGGAACGGAGCCGCTGCTGTCCAGCAGAAGGGGCGCGGCCAAACTGCCGTCGCTGTGCCGGACGTGGAAGGTGACGGCCAGATCCTTCCATGCTGCGGGCAGACGGAAGGTGAGCCGATCCACGCCGACGGCGTTCTGTGCGCCGAGGTGGAGCTGGCTGGGGCGGGCAAGGAATTCGGTTCCGCCGAAGTCCTTGGGGGTGATCTGAATTTCCATAAAGCCTCCTTTTTCAAACTCTGAGGATCGCAGGGATGGGGTCTGCGGCGGTTGCAAGCCGATTGTAGCGCAGGCGGCGCGGCGGCGGAAGGGTGGTCATTTTTATTGTGTTTTTTGGCCTTTCGGCATTTTGCCAGCCGGAATTTTTTGCGAGAAATTCAAGGCTTTTTCCTTGTGAAAATACGACCTGAATTAAGCACGGAAAAAGCCGAAAAACAGCTGGATGCAGACAGTTTGCCATTTCTAAATTGTTCCAATATCTGGTTGTATCCCAACGAAGAAATGAGTTTTTAAATGTTAAAAAATTATGAATACAAATCGCTCCTTTTTGGGCGAAAAATCGGAAGGAACCGCCTTAAAATGGGTCTTTTGCGAGAAAACAATGTGCAAAATGCACAAAAAAGTATGTTAACAAACTATCAAATGACTTGACCTCGATTTGACAAATCGGCCGCTGTCTGCTAAAATAGTCCGCGCTCAACGTACCAACATACGTTGCAGCGTCTAAATTTTACGAGAAAAGATGTAAAATGCCGCATCCCTTGCGGCCCGGGCACAGGCAAAGACCTGCGCCCAGAGCGGACAGCAGAAGGATTGTCCGCAGCGTATTCCAAACTGTAAAAAGAGAGGAGTTGTCTCGTATCGCTTCCGTCAAATTGAAAAAAGCATTGTCTGACTGCGCCCGCGCAGTCTCTCCCCGTGTGCTGGCGTTCTGCGTCATGGTCGTGTGCCTTGCTTTCACATTGACCGTGACCGCCGCGGATCTGCGGCTGACCTACGTCACCGACTCCAATACCGTACAGACGGCCGCCCTCCCCGCAGAGGGCGTTGCCGCCCGCGCAATGGGTCTGTCTGCAGCAGATCAGAACACCACTTATTACACCGCGTTCAGCGGCAGCCTTGCCTCGCTGAGCCTCGACCGCGTATTCTCCGTCACCATTCAGGCCGACGGGCAGGAGTACCCGGTCAGGATGCTCTACGGCACGGTGGCCGACGCACTCGAGCGCGCCGGCATCACGCTGGATCCCGAGGACTACACGGAACCGGCTCTGGATCAGCCGGTCACCATGGGCGAAAACATCGTCGTCCACCGGGTCGATTACTTCGACCGGGTCGAGACCCAGACCATCCCCTATGAAACATCCTATGTCTACACCAGCCTTTACTTCCGCAACACCAAGCGTGCCACCACCCTGCAGCACGGCTCGGAAGGCCAGCAGACGGTGACCACCCGGGACCGCTATGTGGACGGCGAGCTGGAAAACAGCACGGTCGTGGATGTGACCACCACCGTGGAGCCCAAGAACCATGTCGTCAAGACCTACGGCGCAGGCGCACCCGTCTCGCCGGTGACCGGGCCGGACGGCACCACCAATGCCCCCAGCTCTTACCAGAAAGTCCTCACCGGCAAGGCGACCGGCTATTACGCCAAGAGCGGCAAGGGCTCTTCGGGGCTGGGGCTGGGCTACGGCACGGTGGCCGTCGATCCCAGCGTCATCCCTTACGGCACCCTGCTGTATATCACGTCCACCGACGGCAGCTTTGTCTACGGCTATGCAGTGGCCACCGATACCGGCATCGCCCTGCAGAACGGTCAGATCCTTGTGGATCTGTTCTATGAGACGTATGCCGAGTCGGTCATCAACGGAGCCATTCAGGTCAACGTTTACGTGGTGAGCTGAGGCGTCCGCAATCCGTAAAATCAACATCAAGAATACGCAAAGAGCATCCGCTCCCCACTTCGCAAAAGCTGCGAAAAGGGGGCGGATGTTTCTTTTTTGCCAAGAAATTGTCAGGATTCACCATATTTCTTGTTGAAAATTGGCTATGTTGTATATATCAGAAAAATATCGACGAAAAGTTTATGGTACATTTTCCGGAAAAAGCCTTGCAAATTGTTGCGAAAATCTTTAATATAAGAGAGTAAAAGGTACAGACTGTTCCCCAGTCTGTACGGGGAGGAGCTGTTTATGAAACCGACTGACGAAAAGATCAACGGAAATCCTTCTGATCTTCCGGTATACCTGTTCAAGCAGGGCAACAACTGCGAGGCGTACCGCTATTTTGGTGCGCACATCGAACAGCGGGCAGGCGAGACGGGCGTGGTGTTCCGCGTCTGGGCTCCGCACGCAGTGGCCATCAGCGTGGTGGGCGACTTCAATAGCTGGAAGCCGGGCAGCCACCCGATGCGCAAGGTCGATGGCGATTCGATCTGGGAGCTGTTTATCCCGGGCATGAAGGAATACGACGTTTACAAATACTGTGTCACCACCCGCGCCGGGGATCTGGTCTACAAGGCCGACCCCTATGCGTTCCACGCCGAGACCCGCCCGTCCAACGGCAGCAAGGTCTTTGACCTGAACGGCTTCGTCTGGCACGACGACGCATGGCAGGAAGCCCAGAAGAAAGTGGACGTGATCAACGGCCCGATGAACATCTACGAGATGCACGCCGGCAGCTGGAAGATGAAGGAGGGCAATGTGCCCTACAATTACTCCGAGCTGGCCGATCAGCTGATCCCGTACATCACCGACATGGGCTATACCCATGTGGAGCTGCTGCCCGTCATGGAGTACCCCTTCGACGGCAGCTGGGGCTATCAGGTCACGGGCTATTTTGCCCCCACCAGCCGCTACGGTACCCCCAAGGATCTCATGGCCTTTGTGGATAAGCTCCATGCCGCCGGCATCGGCGTCATCATGGACTGGGTGCCCGCCCACTTCCCCAAGGATCAGTTCGGCCTGTATCGGTTTGACGGCGAGCCCTGCTATGAGGATCCGAACCCCAAGCGCGGCGAGCACAAGGAGTGGGGCACCATGGTGTTCGACTTCGGCCGCAGTGAGGTCCAGAGCTTCCTGATCTCCAGTGCGCTCTACTGGCTGGAGCAGTACCACATCGACGGCCTGCGGGTGGACGCTGTGGCTTCGATGCTCTATCTGGATTACAACCGCAAGCAGGGCGAGTGGGAGCCGAACAAAGACGGCGGCAAAGAGAACCTTGAGGCGGTGGCCTTCCTGCGCAAGCTGAACAACACCGTGCTGGGGCGTCATCCCCACAAGTACATGATCGCCGAGGAGTCCACGGCGTGGCCGCTGGTCACCAAGCCTGCGTCCGACGGCGGTCTGGGCTTCAACTTCAAGTGGAACATGGGCTGGATGAACGATATGCTCAGCTACATGAAGACCGACCCGCTCTTCCGCGCCGGAAACCACAACAAAGTGACCTTCAGCTTCTTCTACGCCTTCAGCGAGAACTTTGTCCTGCCCATCAGCCACGACGAGGTCGTGCATGGCAAGGGCAGCCTCATCAACAAGATGCCCGGCGAGTACGAAGCCAAGTTTGCCAATCTGCGCACCTTCTTCGGCTATATGCTGGCGCACCCGGGCAAAAAGCTGCTCTTCATGGGGCAGGAGTTCGGCCAGTTTGCCGAGTGGAACGAAGCAAAGCAGCTGGACTGGATGCTGCTGGGCTACGAGAAGCACACCGAGCTGCAGACCTATGTGAAGACCCTGAACCGCTTCTACAAAGAGCATCCGGCGTTCTGGCAGATCGACTACAGCTGGGAAGGTTTCCAGTGGATCGTGCCCGACGATTCCAAACAGAGCGTCGTGGCCTTCCTGCGCAAGGACGCCGCGGGCAAGCAGATCCTTGTGGTCTGCAACTTCAACCCGGTCCTCCGCGAGGGGTACACCCTCGGCGCACCGGTCTCCGGTACCTACAAAGAGGTGCTGAACAGCGACGACGTGGAATTCGGCGGCGCAGGCACCGTACACAATAAAGCAGTCCGCACCAAGAAAAAGCCGCTCCATGGCTTTGAGCAGAGCATCACCATTACCCTGCCGCCCATGAGTACACTCTACTTCGAGGTGCCGGCAAAACGCGCTGCCCGCAAGACGGCCGAGGAAAAGGCTGCGGAGAAGAAGCCCGCCGCCAAGAAGACCGCTGCCAAGACCGCGAAGGCAGAAAAGCCCGCCAAGGCGGAGAAGGCAGCAAAGACCCCCAAGGCAGCCAAGGCTGAAAAAGCGGAGGCACCTGCCAAGAAGACCCCGGCCAAGCGTGCCGCCAAGCCCAAGGCGGAGAAACCGGCCGAGCCGGATAAGACCCCGGCCAAGACCACCCGCAAGCCCCGCGCCAAAAAGACCACGGAGCCGAAAGAGTGATCCCGAACGCACAGAACATTGTTGAACCATTTCCACTAAAATTCAGGAAATGTTTAAAGGGGAGAATAAAGCTATGGCAAAAGAAATTGTGGCAATGATCCTTGCCGGCGGACGTGGCTCGCGCTTGTACGCGCTGACACAGAAAACGGCAAAACCCGCGGTGTCCTTCGGCGGCAAATACCGCATCGTGGACTTCCCGCTGTCCAACTGCGTCAACTCCAACATTGATACCGTTGGCATCGCGACCCAGTATCAGCCCCAGAAGCTGAACGAGTACATCGGCAACGGCCAGCCCTGGGACCTCGACCGTCTCTACGGCGGCGTCCACACCCTGCCCCCTTACGAGCAGGCCAAGGGCACCGACTGGTACAAGGGCACGGCAAACGCCATCTACCAGAACATCAGCTTCATTGACAACTACGATCCCGAGTATGTCATCATCCTGTCCGGCGACCAGATCTGCAAGCAGGACTATGCCGACTTCCTCCGCTTCCACAAGGAGAAGGGCGCGGAGTTCTCGGTGGCCGTCATGGAAGTGGACTGGAAGGAAGCTTCCCGCTTTGGCCTGATGGTCGCCGATGAGGATGACCGGATCACCGAATTTCAGGAGAAGCCCCCGGTGCCCAAGTCCAATCTGGCATCCATGGGCATCTACATCTTCAACTGGGATGTCCTGAAGAAGTATCTGGAAGAGGACGAGGCAGACCCCAACTCCAAGAACGACTTTGGCATGAACATCATCCCGGCTCTGCTGCGGGATGGCCGCAAGATGTATGCCTATCACTTCTCCGGCTACTGGCGCGACGTCGGCACCATCGACAGCCTGTGGGAAGCCAACATGGAAGTCCTCGATCCCGAGAACTCCGGCATTGATATCTTCGACGAGAAGTGGAAGATCTACAGCCGCAACCCGGTGCTGCCCGCCCAGAAGATCGGCCCCCGCGCTGTCGTGCAGGATTCGCTGGTCACCGAGGGCTGCAAGATCTACGGCAGCGTCAAGCACTCGGTGCTGAGTGCCGGTGTCGTGGTCGAAGAGGGTGCAACCGTTGAGGATGCCGTCCTGATGGATGGTGTCGTGGTCAAGGCCGGTGCGGTGGTCAAACGCTGCATTCTGGCCGAAGATGTCAAGGTCGGTGCAGGCGCGACCATCGGCGGCGATGGCCCCATCGCACACGTGGGTACCGGCTTGACCATCGGCGCAGGTGCCACCGTCAAAGAGGGTGCCAAAGTATTTGAATCCGTCAAGGAGGGCGAGGAAGTATGCTGAGCCAGAACAACAATGCGTTGGGCATCATTTTCCCCAACAGCTATGATAACACCGTACCGGAGCTGGTCACCGAGCGTGCCATGGCTTCGATCCCGTTTGCAGGCCGTTACCGCATGGTGGACTTTATGCTGTCCAGCATGGCCAACTGCGGCATCTCCAATGTCTCCATCGTGGTGCGCAAGAACTACCACTCCCTGATGGATCATCTGGGCACCGGCCGCGAGTGGGATATGGCCCGCCGTCACGGCGGCCTGAACATCGTGCCTCCCTTTGCAGAAAAGGGCGTGCGCATTTACTCCGGCCGTGTGGAGGCTCTGGGCTCCATCCTGAACTTCCTGGAGAATCAGAAGGAGAAGTATGTGGTCATGAGCGATGCCAACATTGCCATCAACTACGACTTCAACGCTCTGCTGGATGCCCATCAGGCAAGCGGTGCAGATGTGACCGTTGCTTATCAGAAAACCGAGATCCCCGAGGGCCGCAAGAACGACAACTACACCCTGACCGTGGATGCAG
>ERZ869979.257-NODE-257-length-16396-cov-6.614927_pt1 | contig 16396 bp, 16 predicted proteins | sample MGYA00521269_ERZ869979 | MGnify/ENA primary metagenome ERZ869979 (study PRJEB32232, sample SAMN07284974) | human gut metagenome | biome: human-associated habitat; material: feces | host: Homo sapiens | place: Tanzania | collected 2014-04-05 ... | reverse complement strand
AAAATAGAAGAAAACCATCGAAATCTTCTATATATCCTTCAAAATATACAAAAAAAGACAATTTCATTTCGAAAATTACCTATATACAATAAAAAGCCTATTTCCTTACGTAAAGGTATAGGCTTTTGTCAACAATCTGAATTGAACTTAGGTTCAATGGCACACTCTCAAGGAAAGGTAGTATGTACAAAGGCCGTATCTATGGGAATTAAGATTGATGTTCGTAAGGTTCTTACAGATTCATCTGAAAACCTCAATGAAATTCTTAAAAAAGCAAAATTAGAATTGAAGATGGCTTAGGTTATCTATTAAAAATATTGAAAAGACATAAAAATTAGCTCTAAAGTATATTGAAAAGTCATTTCGGAGGTGAAATATGCTATATCGAAAGGTAGAACGTACAATTGAACAACATCTAAAGAGTGGGTCAAATAAAATTTTATTAGTGGATGGGGCTCGTCAAATTGGAAAAACATATATCATAAGGTATGTGGGAAATAAATTGTTTGAAAACTATATCGAAATCAATATGATTGAAGACTCTTTAGGAAATCGTTTGTTTGAAAAGGTAAAGACAATAGAAGATTTTTATCTGCAGGTTAGTATGCTTGCAGGGGCTAAAATGCAAGAAAAAGAAAACACATTGATATTTATCGACGAAATACAGGCATATCCTCATTTGTTGACACTACTGAAATTCTTATCCCAGGATAATCGATTTACATATATTGCGAGTGGATCTTTGTTGGGGGTAACTTTATCGCAAACTACGTCGATTCCTATGGGGAGTATTCAAAAGATTCAAATGTATCCTTTGGATTTTGAAGAATTCTTGTATGCGAATGGGATGAATGAATTTGTTGTTTCTACATTAAGAAATAAATTTAATCATTTAGAAGAATTAGATGAGTCCTTACATAATAAGATGATGGATTTGTTTAAAAAGTATTTGTTGGTGGGTGGCTTGCCAGATGCAGTAAATACGTATTTGTCAGAAAAGAATATTGTATCTGTACGAAATATTCAAGCTGAAATTCATGAATATTATGCATCAGATGCCTCTAAATATAGTTTAGAAAATAAACTAAAAATCAGTCGGATATATGACTTGATTCCATCAAATATGGAGAATAAGAAAAAGCGAGTTGTTGTTAAGAATATAGAGGGGAAAAGAGGTAAAACTTTTAATGACTATCAAGAAGAATTTGAATATTTAGTAAGTGCAGGAATCGCTTTGAATGTACAAGCTATCTCAAATCCAAAATTTCCTTTGATTGAATCTACAAGTAAAAATTTAATAAAACTATATTTGAATGATGTTGGGATTTTAACGGGTATATTATATGGAAATAATATTAATGCGATTTTAGATGATCAAAAAAGTATTAATTTAGGATCTGTGTATGAAACAATCGTTGCCAGTGAATTAAAGGCACATGGAAAGAAATTGTATTATTATGACAATCGTAATAAAGGAGAAGTGGATTTCTTAATTGATGATTATGATTCACTTTCTGTTGTTCCAATTGAGGTGAAATCAGGAAAAGATTATACGGTACATAGTGCATTAAATAATTTTGTGAACAATGAGGATTATCATATTCAAAAAGGGTATGTTGTATCGAATGAGAGAGCAATAAGTCAGAAGGGTAAAATCATATATTTGCCAATCTATTTTGTAATGTACTTTTAATGAAAAAAGGTGTGGAACTTTAGAATTCCACATCCTTGTTGTTTAATATATGATCGAATATATAGTGACCGACACCACCTTCAAGACAATCATAATCGGTAATGTCATCGGCCAATGCTTTTGTGTTTGGATTGCCATCTTTTAGACAGACTCCCCATCCACTTGTGAGTAGTAAAGAATTATCGTTTTCATTATCACCAAACGCAATTGTATTTTCTAGGTTGATCTGGTTCCATTCGCAATACATTTCTAAACCTCTTCCTTTAGAGAAACCACTATACATTAATTCGATAGTTCCTGGGAATGTTTCAATCGTTTGATACTTACCTTTATAGTGTTCTTCTACTTGATCACGAATAATCTGTGTTGTTTCTGGGTCTGTTCTAAATAAGAATTTATATACAGGTTTTTCGCAGAAACCATCAATATCACCTGTTTTATCAATAAGTGGAATATTTCTTCGTTTTGACATATCCAATAAATCCTCACTGATACTCATCACATTGCGTAGTTGATTTCCTTCTACATTTATTGATACTTTCTTCTCTTCAATGATTGGCATTAAGAAAGTTAAGACTTCTTTCATTTCTTCAATACTCATCATGTCCATTGTAAATGTCTTATCCAGGTTACGATCATAGATCATACCTCCGTTCATTCCAATGATGAAATCAAACTCAAAGCCTAATTTCCAAAACATTCCTTTTGTTTTTTCGGTTTCCGTGATTTCGCGTCCTGTCGCAAGACCGATTTTTACGTTTCTATTATGAAGTTCTTTTAAAGCTTGTATTGTGATTTCAGGTAAAGGACTGCTTTTAGCACTTAAAGTCATATCGACATCGGCAGCTAAGACCTTAATTTTTTCGATCATAAAATGTACCTCCAATACATTAAATGTATACGATTTCATTGTTGGTTTCAACTCGTAAGTTAAATCACACTACCTATTTCATTTTGTGTTTTATCTTTAGGTAAGCTATACTTTAGAAATATGAAGGTGGTAAATAATGAATTTTTTAGTGCGTAGATTTATAAAGAATTATCAAGATACAAAAGATGCCGATGTAAGAATGAGTGTTGGTAAATTATCGGGGATTGTGGGTATATTTAGCAACTTATTTTTATTTGTGATCAAATTTGTGATTGGTACCATTGTACATTCGGTATCCATTCAAGCAGATGGAGTAAATAACTTAACGGATGCAGGATCGAATATTATTTCAATTTTATCTTTTCATTTCGCAAATAAGCCAGCGGATAAAGATCATCCATTTGGACATGAAAGAACGGAAACGATTGCTTCTTTGTTTGTAGGCATATTGATTTTAGTTCTTGGTTTTGAAACGGCAAAAGAAAGTATTTCTAAAGTGATTCATCCGGGAAGTATTGATTTTAGAATAGCATCTGTCATTATTCTTTTGATTTCTATCATAGTTAAATTTTGGATGTATACATACAATAAGAAACTTTCTAAAACATATGATTCTAGTTTGTTAGAAGCAACCGCATTAGATTCAATTAGTGATGTGTGTGGAACGGCAGCTGTACTTGTGTCTACATTGTTGTCTCCAGTTTTACATTTCAATTTAGATGGATATATGGGTATCGTTGTTTCAGGAATTATTATTTACGGAGCTTATGGATTATTAAGAGATATGATCAATTCTTTAATTGGAGAAGCACCGGATCCTGAACTTGTACACAATATTGTAGACAGGATCATGGCACATCCTGCTATTTTAGGTGTACATGATATGATGCTACATAATTATGGACCAAATAAAATTTTCGCGAGTGCTCACGTAGAAGTGGATTCTTCAAAAGATATTTTTGAAACACATGATCATATTGACAATATTGAGCGTGAAGTCAAAGAAAATATGAATATTGATTTAGTTTTACATATGGATCCAGTAAAGGTAAATGATCCGGAAACTGAGTTGTATCGTGCAAAAGTAGTCAAAGCTATTCATCAAATTGATCCAAAATGGGGTTTTCATGATTTTAGAATTGTTTCCGGGCCAACACATGTGAATTTAGTGTTTGATTTAGTGATTCCATTTGAAGAAAAATATACGCAGGAAGAAATTGAAGAGATGCTTCTAAAGCATATTGAATCGGATAAAAAGATTTATTTGGTTCTCACAATTGATCATCCATACGCATAAGGCAGAAGTGTTTAAACTTCTGCCTCTATAATTTTTGGGATAACTTGGATTTGAGATTTTTCTTTTTTAGGTAATTTATTTGAAATAAATACATCCACTTCTTTGAATTTACAGTACGTGTATTCAGGTTGTGCATTAAATTTATTTTTATCAGCTACCACAATGATTTGTTCACTTTGTTGAAGAATATGGCGCTTTAATTCATATTCATTTTCATAAGTAGTAAATCCATCGTTGTCTTTAAATCCTTTGGTCCCTAAAATCGCAACATCAATATGAATATAATCAATCGTTTCGCTGGCAAAATTTCCATAAGAGCGATAGGCATTGTTGGAAATGTTTCCACCAATTAAAATGACATGCATATTAAGTTTTGCACATTTATAAGCTACAAAGATGGAATTTGTCACAATCGTAATATTATGAATGGATTGAAGAAAAGGGATGCCTGCCTGACATGTACTTCCGGCATCTAAATAGATAACCATTCCTTCTTTGATAAAGGTACAGGCTTGTTTCATGATTTGTTTCTTTTCTTCAATATATTCTTGATTTCTTAATGAAATAGGCATTTCATCAGGCTCTTCTAAAAGCAGTACATATCCATGCTCTTTTTTGATGATTTTTGAATCTTCTAATTCAATAATGTCTTTACGAATAGTTTCGCTAGAAGTGTTAAAATAAGTAGCTAAATCCGATATTTTGATTTTATGTTGATCTTGAAGAAGTTGACGAATCTTGAATTGTCTTTCATCTTTCTTTTTTGACATAAGCTACACCTGCGTTACTTTCTTAATCGTTTTTACAACATCATATTGATCGGGTGTTAAATGGTTTGTGATGAGTTCATCAAATTCATTGAACTTACAGAAGGAATAAGGTGCAATGTTAATTTTATTATTGACCTTGCTGGCATCACAGACCATGACTTTTTGTGCAGATTGATTCATGACATGTCTTTTAAAACCTAATTCATCGGCAGAAATAGTTGTGAATCCATGACTTTTTTCAGTGAATGCATCTGTTCCCATGATGGCTAAATCAATGTTCAAATGGTCAATGATTTCTGTCGCAAAATGTCCATATGTTCTTTTTCCAATATTAAATAATAAACCGCCAGCCATAATAATGTTTAAATTCATGTTGGCACATTCATAAGCTACAAGAATAGAATTGGTGACAATGGTGATATCATTCTTATTCTTTAGAGCGCTTATGGCAGTTAGAATTGTGCTTCCTGAATCCAAATACACAGTCATACCATTTTCAATTCGTGTAAATGCTTCTAAGGCAACAACTTTCTTCATTTCTCTGTTTTCTTGTGCTTTTAATTCGACAAAAGTTTCAACAGAAGAACTTTGAATCTTGGCGTAGCCATGTTCTCGAACTAATATCTTTCTTTCTTGTAGTTCATCTAAATCTTTACGTAGTGTTTCTGGAGTAACAGAAAGCAATTTAGCTAGTTCTTTGACTTTTAATTTCTCTTTTTCTTCTAGGATTTGACGTATTTGAAGTTGTCTTTCTTCTTTTTTCTTTGACATGTTTTCACCTTTTTCTTTTGAATCCAATTTAATTATAGATGAAATATTTTGAAAATGAATAAATAAATTGGAATACAAATTATTTAAGGGCATTTGATGAATTGAATCTTGTTTTTGTTCATAATGAGGTTGTCTAAAGAAAGCGTGTGATAGATATGGTAGTTCGATTAAATCCAGTAGATTTTGCGAAGGCAATGATGAAAAATAAGGAACAATTGATTCCCACACCAATTGTTTTGGATAATGGTATTGCCGGCATTGTATATGGATATTATGTAGGTGATGATTTTTATTATTTGGATCGTTTAGATGTTGATGTTTCTAAAAAAGAAAAATTAAGAAAAATGAATGTAATGGAATTGAGACAAGAAATAGCGTTAAAGATTAAAATTTTTGTAGCCAACTCAAAATAATTTAAAATCTTTTGAATCATAAATAAAAACTTGGAAAACTAAATAATTAACTTAAATTATTGAGCAGAATCTATAATTCATGCATAATGCAAATGTCAAAGGAGGTATAAGAAATGTGTACAGTCGTCCATCTTGAACCAGAAGATTTCGCTAGAGAACTAGTTCATAATCAAAAAAATGTTTATGCCAGAACGTATGTCCTCGATTGTGGACTTGCCGTGGTAGTCTATATGTGTCAAGATTCACATTTTCTATACTACCTAGACAGACCGGATTGTTCGAAAGAAAAAAAGGACATGTTGAAATCTATGGATTTCTATGAACTGCATGCCGAAATCTATCGCAAGGTCAATTTAGATAATCGTCTTCGCGAAAGACAAAAGAACCCAAGCTGCTAACTTGGGTTTATTTAATATATCCAAATGTAAAGTGTTCGCCTGTTTGTTTATCATTACGATAGCTGAAACAAGTGTCGAGCTCTTTTTTTGTATCATATTTACTTGGATGAATGTTTTTCTCGGGAATACCTAATTCTTTACACATTTCAATGTTAATACCTTGATTATCAATATAGGCTTTTTCATTTGGCATATAACGAATGAATGGAGTTGTGTCAATGCTGATATGTTTCATTTGTTCAACAACTTCCATACTAACTTCTAAAGAATCATATTGAATACTTGGAGAAAAATACACGTGACAAGATTCAGGGTGAATCAAATCTTTTTCAATTAATTCGCTCAAGCATTTTTTAGTGATTTCTAAAGTGGTTCCTTTCCATCCGGAATGGATGGCACAAATACATGGTGTTGTTTCGTCAACTACTAGAATGCCTAAACAATCTGCTGTAAATACGCCAATTAGTATGTTTGGTTCTGTAGTATATACGGCATCTACATTCATAATGCTTGTATTTTTATTGTAGGCACCTTTACCTTTATCACTAGAAGTAACTTGGGCCATATTGTTTGTGTGCTTTTGCCAAGGAAGTGCCCAATTATCTAGGGGCATATTTAATTCTTCAGCTAATCTTTTGCGGTTGATCATAACAGCTTCTGAATCAATACATACATGTAGTGCGGTATTATTCTTTTCAGGAAGTGTAATATCTTTTAGTGTAGTAGCACCAAATATGTGTTCGTTATTGATATGAATAATTTTACTTGTTTGAATAGACATCTGTAATTTCTCCAATATATACATAGTGTAAATCATTAAGTGGGTAATTCTTTTCGTAAATTTCAGGCAATAAGAAATGTTCTTTTTCTAGTTTTCCAACATAGATTTTCTTACAAATAAAGACTTCTTTTGCCTCTTTAAATGTAGGATTTCCATCTACCATTTCAATGTGAAAGTTCACATTTGAAATCTTATCTTCATCCTTACCTGATTTTGTGCCTAAGTAAGATAGCTCTTTATGTTTATCATCAAAGAAAGATAGGGTGAATGTATCACTTTCATCAACGAATTCTTTTGTGTATCTTTGTGGACGAATAAAGATAATCGCAACATCCTTATTCCATAAGTGACCAAGTGTTCCCCATGAAGCGGTCATAGTGTTGGTTTTGCCATTTTTTGTAGCACTGATGAGTAGCCAGTCTTTTCCAATCTTATCAAAAGGATTGAAGCTTAGACTGTGAATATCAACTTTTTTAAACATACATATTTCCTCCTATACTTGTTGTTTTAAAATCAAATAAACCTCGGCTTTTGTAGCTTCTGGATAAGGTAATATAAACAGAATACCAATTCCGCAACAAATTAAGCCTAAAATGATCCATCCTAAAAAAGATAAATCTAAGACAAATAAATCCATCTTTTGTCCAGTTGTCATTTGTTTAGATAAAGAGAAGGCTTGAGAAGCAGAAAGATTTGGATTCTCTGCCAATAGATATGGAATCATAGAATATTCATAAGCTTTAACAACTCCAGGTACAATAAGCAGGAATAGCCATAATAGGGTTTTTAAATCCATTAAAAACATGATTTTTACAACATTTAAGTAGTTACCTTTAAAACCTTTAAAGACTTCACCAAGTTCAGGATTTTCGTTATGATTTTTAATAAAATATCCATTTTTCCCAACTACAATGACATTACCAATAAAGATTGTATAGAGTATTCCAAGAATACTCGCTACAGAAATGAATGAATAAAATATATATTGGAAATTGGATGAATAAAACATAGGTTGTGCATCATAAGAAAGATTGTTTGACGCAAAGTCTTGTACTCTTTCAATAATGGTTGTTTTTTCACCAGTCAATGTTGATGCGATCAACGTAACCACAAACATCTTCCAATAGTTGCGTTTCATGGTTTGTTTGGCTTGTTCTTTAACTTGTTGTCGATTCCACATAGGTAGTCACCTTCTTTCTTATATTTTAATTTTATCACATAAGAAAATGAATAATGTGGAAAAGAAACATATAAAGAGTTATGTGCGTTGATGCGTTTTGTGATTAAAGTATGTAATGTGTATGCTTAGAAACAAAGAAACCATTCTAGTGTTGGCGTCTAGAATGGTTTCTTTTTGTTTATTATTATTTTTAGGAGAGAGATATGAATATTGGTTTATTTTCTATATTCGTTGCCTTATCTTTAAGGCACTTATAGAATACCATTCTATGTTGTCACAATTTTATTTTAACTTTGGTAAAAGTTGTGAAATCAAAATGAATTATGTGAAATTGTAAAGTGATTCTATTTTCATAAGCTAGAATAAGTTGTTTGTAAAATGAATGATAATTGGATTTAGGGATTAAAAGAGTAAAATTGAGCTGAATTTTCATGATTTACATAAAAATCCAGCGTTTATAGACAAATGTTTGTGAACGAAATACGAAAAGCCAAATGAAAGCGAATACAATGAAAATGCTTGATATAAAGACAAAATGCTTCGCTTTGTTCATGAAAAATATACATAAATGTAAATTTGTATGTAAATTTCTTTCTTAAACCCTTGAAAACGTGTTTCTAACATAGTATAATTTCTTCACACATAGTGAGCAGACTATAGGAGGAAAGAGAAATGAATAAACAAAGAATTGTTGCTGGTTTAGCATCTGTAGCAATGGCTTCTACTTTGGTAGCATGTTCAGGCGGATCTAGCAGTAACGCAAAAACATTAACAGTATCTGTAAACCAAAGTTTGACTGGACAGTTTACACCTCAATATGCATCAAGTGCTTATGACCAATATGTAGTAAACTTATGCTACGAATCAATGTTAAAGTACAATGCGGATAACGAATTGGTACCAGAATTGGCTAAAGATTTACCAGAAGTAAGTGCAGATGGTTTAACATTAACTTACAAATTGGAAAAAGGACACAAATTCAGTGATGGAACTGAAGTCACTTCTAAAGATGTTAAATTTACATACACAACATTAGCTGACCCAAGCTATGCTGGTCCTAATGGTGGTGGATTGGAAAACCTAGTAGGATATAAAGAATATAATAGCGGAGCTGCTAAAGAATTAACTGGTATTGAAACACCAGATGATTATACAGTTGTATTCCACTTAGTATCACCTCAAATCGATGCAATCACAACATTTGGTGGAATGGGAATCACTAGTGCAGATCACTACTCAAAATACAAACAAGGTAAAGTAAAAGTTGTTGAAAAGAACCAAGAAGAATCATGTGGTTCTGGTGCTTACCAAATAAAGAGCTATGATAAAGCAAGTGGAGCTTCATTTGTTCGTAATGAAGAATTCAAACCTGAAAAGGGACAATACCAAGTAGATCGTATTGTTATGAAGAAAACTGATGTAACTACAGAAGTTTCTGAATTGAAAAAAGGAACTGTTGATTTAATTCCAGATGTAATTGAAACAAATAAAGTAAGTGAAGCTAGTCAAGATGATAACATGGCATTTAACTACTATACTCGTAGTGCTGTTGGTTTCGTAGCTATGAACGCTAATAATGGAGCTACAGCTGATAAAGCAGTACGTCAAGCATTGATGTATGCAACAGATCGTCAAGGATTCTGTGATTCATACTTCGGATGGGACAAAAAAGCTAGTGACGAAGTTAAAAAAGTTCAAGGTGGATATGTACCAGCTGCATACTGGAACCCAGCATCAGTAAGCTTTGGTGCCGTTGTACGTAACGAAGAAACAGTTGATGGATTAAATACATATGCATTTGACATGGATAAAGCGAACCAAGTATTAGATGAAGCTGGTTGGGTACGTGGCGCTGATGGAATCCGTGAAAAAGATGGACAAAAATTAGAAATCAAATTCTTATGTTCAGAAGGTAACTCAGTACTTGAAACTTTAATTCCTATGGTTCAGAAAACTTGGGGAGATTTAGGTGTTGACTTAAAACAAACTACAGTTGACTTCTCTACATTATTAAGCAACATTCAAGATGAAAGCCACGATAGCGAATGGAATATGTGTTTCTTAGCTACTTCATTTACAAGTAACCAAGATACTTCAGCTAATGATTCATACACAAACAATCCAGATAACATGGCTGTAAACAACTACTCTCGTGTTAATGATCAAGCATTGGTTGACCAATTGACAAAAGCTCGTGCTGATTCTGATGAAAAACAATCAAAAGCTGATTATGTTGAAGCTATGAAGATGGCTGCTGATGATGCAGGATACATGCCAGTTTACTCAGGTATGCAATTCAACCTTTACAATAAGAAAGTTGACTTGACTGGAACAGGAACATTACGTAACTGGTCTCAATCAATGGATACAATTACTGTAAAATAAATTTAAAAATAGCACAAAGATGTGTTAAAATAGTGGATGTTAAAGGACGAATGTTCATTGACAGAAACGCTGCAACGTTAAATAGTCTGCATGAAAACTCGTGGATTGTTTATAAAATTAAGGGCAAGCCGTATTGACTTGCTCTTATATGCATTTAGTGGATAGAAAGGATCGATAACTATGCTAAAGTATGTATTTAAAAGAATTTTAGCGATGATTCCTGTCCTTTTCATCATTTCAATCGTTATTTTCGGTACTGTAAAGGCGATGCCAGGTGATGAGGTAACAGCTTATTTTGGAGCCGGTTCAAAGGTTACACAAGAGCAACGTGATCACGTTCGTGAGTTGTTAGGATTGGATAAATCGTTACCTGAACAATATGTACGTTGGGTTGGACGTATGTGTACAGGAGATTTAGGATCAAGTATTACTCTTAAAAAACCAGTTGGAACTATTATTGGTGACTATGTATGGAATACATTCTATTTGAATGTTGTTTCTTTAATAGTGGCTTTGATTTTTGCCATTCCAGTTGGAATAAAGCAAGCCGTAAAGAAAGGTTCAGTGTTTGATAACTTCTGGACAGTATTTTCATTGTTAGGAATAAGTGTTCCAACATTCTTCTTTGCCTTAGTATTAATTTTCTTCATTGGTTTGAACATCCCAGGTATGCCAATCAATGGAATGCGTGACACAATGCTTTCAAGCTTTGGTTACTCAAGTATTTTCCAAGAAATTGGAGATATCGCATTACACTCAATTTTACCTGTAATCGTATTGGCGTTTAGTTCATTTGCGTCATTCTCACGTTATGTACGTAACTCTATGGTTGAAGTCATCAACATGGATTATGTTCGTACAGCACGTTCAAAAGGTCTAAAAGAAAAGACTGTTATTTACAAACATGCATTTAAAAATGCTCAAATTCCTTTAGTAACATTACTAGGATTATACATTCCATCATTATTCTCAGGAGCCGTAATTTTGGAATCTGTATTTATCTGGCCAGGAATTGGTAAAGTATTAATCGATGCGATCAACCAACGTGATAACTCTTTAGTTATGGCTTGTTTGATGTTTAGTGCCTTGTTGATGTTGTTAGGTAACTTATTGTCTGACGTTTGTTATACATTAGTTGACCCACGTATCAAGGTTGATGAATAGGAGGGAACTATAGATGGCTAAAAAAGATGCTGTAGTATTAGAATCTGGTGAAAAAATCGAATCTATAGGTCCTTGGACCATAGCATGGCGTAAGTTCAAACAGAACCGTGTTGCCATGGCTGGTTTGATTATCTTTATTTTAATTGTTATTGCTGTTATTGTTATACCACCAATGCTTGGATATAGCGTAAATGACTATGATTTATCAAATCCTAACTTAACTCCAGGAGGAGAACACTTGTTAGGTACAGATAAACAAGGTCGTGACTGCTTATTCCGTCTATTCTTAGGTGGACGTATCTCTATTATGGTTGGTGTAATTGCTGCCGTTATCACTGTCATCTTAGGATGTACAATTGGTGGTATTTCTGGATATTATGGTGGAAAATTGGATAACTTATTAATGCGTTTTGCTGAAATCGTTTATTCATTACCATTTACACCAATGATTATTGCGGTTGCCGCAACAATGTTGTGGGTTCCACAGAGTCAAAAAATGTATACTGTATCCTTATTGATTGGTTTATTATCATGGCCAGGACTAGCACGTTTAGTTCGTGGACAAATTTTGACTTTGCGTGAACAAGAATTTATGCAAGCTTGTGAAGCTTTAGGTATTTCAGATTTTTCAAAAATCTTTAAACACTTACTTCCAAACGTTATTTCTTTAGTAATCGTAAATGCTACACTTCAAATGGCAAGTGCTATCTTGACTGAGGCTGGTTTATCATTCTTAGGTATGGGTGTTACGGCACCAACTCCTTCATGGGGTAACTTAATGAACTTGGCACGTGATTCTTACGTGTTCCAAAACTATCCTTGGGAATGGATCCCTGCAGGTTTAATGTGTTTATTAACTGTAATCTCTATCAACTTAATTGGTGAAGGTTTACGTGATGCATTCGACCCTAAAGAATTACAGTAGTAAGGAGGATACACAATGTCTGTAAATAAAAAAGTAATTAAAGTGGAAGACCTTCGTGTATACTTCCATACAAAAAAAGGTGATTCAAAAGCAGTTGATGGAAACCACTTTACAATGTATGAAAATGAAACACTTGCGATCGTAGGTGAATCAGGTTGTGGTAAATCAGTAACTGCCATGTCTATTTTAGGCTTAGTCAGTGAACCAGGAGAAATCATGCCTGGATCAAAAATCGTATATATGGGAAATGTAGATCGTGATGAAGATGGTTTAAATTTAGCAACAGCTACAGATGAACAAATTCGTCACATTCGTGGTAACGAAATCTCTATGATTTTCCAGGAACCAATGTCAAGTTTGAACCCAGTTATTACAGTTGGGGATCAAATTATGGAAAACATTTTAACTCACGAAGAAGTTTCTAAAGAAGAGGCAAAACAGCGTGCAGTTGAATTGTTGTCAGAAGTTGGTATTTCTCGTCCAGAAAAAGTTGTTGATAACTATCCATTCCAATTATCAGGTGGTATGTGTCAGCGTGTTATGATTGCGATGGCTCTATCTTGTCATCCAAAATTATTGATTGCCGATGAACCAACAACAGCTCTAGACGTTACAATTCAGGCGCAGATCCTTTCTTTAATGAACAAATTAAAAAATGAAACAGGTACATCTATCATGTTGATTACACACGACTTAGGTGTAGTTGCACAGGTTGCTGACAATGTTAACGTTATGTATGCAGGTAAAGTTGTTGAAACAGCTCCAGTAGAAGAATTATTCAGCAACCCTAAACACCCTTATACAGTAGGATTAATGAATTCAATGCCTTCATTAGCTGAAGAAGGTAAACGTTTAAATACAATTGAAGGTAGTGTACCTAACCCATTGTATTTACCAAAAGGATGCTACTTTGCAGATCGTTGTCCATATGTAACAGATCATTGTAAAGAAGGTCAACCAACAGATACAAAAATTAAATCACGTCACCACGTATGGTGCTTCAAAGTTGAAGAAGAAATGAAACAGGAGGGATAGTCATGGCAGAAAAAAGAAAAATTCTTGAAGTTAAAAATCTTAAAAAATACTTCCCTCTAAAAAAAGGAAAATATAAAGAAGGCGACCCATGTGTTAAGGCCGTAGATGATATTACTTTCGATTTATATGAAGGAGAAACATTAGGTCTAGTAGGTGAATCAGGATGTGGTAAATCTACTTTAGGTCGTACAATCATTCGTCTTTATGAACCAACAAGCGGAGAGGTAATCTTCGAAGGTGAAGATGTTGCGAAAAAGTCTCGTAAAGAAATGCGTGCTTTACGTGAAGAAATGCAGTTCATTTTCCAGGATCCATATTCTTCCTTGAATCCACGTATGACTGTATTCAATATTTTGGCAGAACCATTGATTGCTCACGGAAAATTCAAACGTGGTCCAGAACTAGATGCATATGTTAAAAACTTAATGGATCGTTGTGGGTTACCAAGCTATTATTGCTATCGTTATCCTCACCAATTCTCAGGTGGACAAAGACAACGTATTGGTATCGCACGTTCTTTAGCGTTAGATCCAAGCTTCATTATTTGTGATGAACCAGTAAGTGCATTGGACGTTTCTATCCAATCACAAATCATCAACTTAATGAAAGATATGCAAGAAGAAAAGAACATTTCTTATATCTTCATTTCACACGACTTGTCAGTTGTAAAACACATTTCTGACCGTGTAGGTGTAATGTATTTAGGTAGTATGATGGAACTTGCAGATAAGAATGAAATCTATTCTAACCCTCAACACCCTTATACAAGAGCGTTGATTGGTGCAATTCCTTTACCAGATCCTACAAAACGTAAAGAAATGCAAGTTATTCAAGGTGAAATTCCAAGTAACGTAAATATTCCTAAGGGATGTAAATTCAACCCTCGTTGCCCATTTGCGAAAGATATTTGTCGTGAACAAGAACCAGCAACGAAAGAGGTTAAACCAAATCACTTCGTTAAGTGTCACTTTGGAGGTGAATTCTAATGTCTAAGCGCCCATCAATGCGTGAGATGTTAGAAAAAAAAGACAAACAAAGAGGTAAAGAGGATCGCCTAGAAAAAGGTGATTTTCTTGCCTTGTTAATTGCTGCTAGTAGTACATTCTGGCCTATTTTATTAGCTGCGATTGCTATCTTAGCTTTATTAATATTTGGTTGGAATGCCATCTTTGCATAATACGAGAAGCTTTCGGCTTCTCTATTTTTTTTAGGAGAAGTATATGAAATTTACAGATTATAAATATGAACATATGAATATTGAAGCTTTGCAGGAACAATTAAAGGGAATTTGCTCAAAATTACAGAATGCAGCTTCTTATGATGATTTTAAAAATGCGTTTATTGAATTGAATGATGTTAATAAATATATCAATACAAATCAAACTCTTGTTGAAGTGCGTCATACTGTAGATACAAGAGATGAGTATTACACAAAAGAAAATGATTTTTTAAATGAAATGCTTCCCGTGTTGAAGGAAGACATTGTCAATTGTAATAAAGCTGTTATGGCTAGTTCTTTTGTTTCTGAATTAAGAAAAGAAGTGCCAGAAACATATTTCTTACAAAGAGAAATGGAAGAAAAATCATTTGATCCAATTATCATTCCAGAAATGCAGGAAGAAAATAAATTGGCTTCTAAATACCAGGCAATCATTGCGAGTGCACAAATTGAATTTGATGGTGAAACATACACGCTTGCAGCTTTAGAAGTAAAAACAAACGATAAAGATAGAGATACTCGTAAGCGTGCTATGCAGGCTTATTGGGGATGGTATGAAGAACATGCTAAAGAAATTGGTGAAGTTTATGATCAATTAGTACAAGTTCGTACGCGTATGGCTAAGAAATTAGGATATGAAAATTATATCGAACTTGGTTACTATCGTATGATGCGTTTTGACTACAATAAAAACGATGTAGAAAACTATCGTAAACAAGTATTAGAGGATGTTGTTCCTTTAGATAATGAGTTGTATGCTCGTCAACAAAAACGTTTGGGCTATGATACTTTACATGCTTGGGATGAAAAGTTTGAATTCACTTCAGGAAACCCAGCACCTAAATATAGTCGTGAAGAATTAGTAAAACGTGCATTAAAGATGTATCAAGAATTAGATCCTAAAACAGGTGAATTCTTTGAGTTTATGACAGATAGAGAATTGTTGGATCTAGATTCAAAGCCAGGTAAAGCAGCTGGTGGATATTGTACGTTTATTCCAAATTATCGATCTCCATTCATCTTCGCAAACTTCAATAAGACAAGTCATGATGCTGAAGTACTAACACATGAAGCAGGACATGCTTTCCAAGTGTATTCAAGTAAGGATATCTTCCCAATTGATTGTGTATGGCCTACTTATGAATCTTGTGAAATTCACTCAATGTCTATGGAGTTCTTCACATATCCATGGATGAAATCTTTCTTTGAAGAAGATGTTGATAAATATTATTTCAATCACTTATCAGGAGCTGTTAAGTTCTTGCCTTATGGAGTCTTGGTAGATCACTTCCAACATGAAGTATATGAAAAACCAGAAATGTCTTGTGAAGAAAGATTGGCTACTTGGAGAAAGTTGGAAAAACAATATTTACCTCATAAAAACTATGAAGGCATTGATATTCTAGAAAAAGGTGGATGGTGGATGCGTCAGCTTCACATTTTCATGGACCCATTCTATTATATTGATTACACATTAGCTCAAGTATGCGCATT
>ERZ869979.255-NODE-255-length-16452-cov-4.041527_pt1 | contig 16452 bp, 12 predicted proteins | sample MGYA00521269_ERZ869979 | MGnify/ENA primary metagenome ERZ869979 (study PRJEB32232, sample SAMN07284974) | human gut metagenome | biome: human-associated habitat; material: feces | host: Homo sapiens | place: Tanzania | collected 2014-04-05 ... | reverse complement strand
GGGCGTATCCTGCCCGGAAGCGGCGGTCTTTTCTGCATCGCTTTTCTGCCGCAGATACCACCCCGTTGCCGCACAGGCCGCTGCGCCCGCCCCGGCCAGAAAGGCTCTGCGGCCAAAGCTGGGTTTCGCCTTGGCTTTGCACGTCCTGCGGCGCTGGATCACAGGGTCTCCTCCTGTGTCTTATACAGGGTAAGCCCCGCCCAGCCCCGGGCGCAGGTCAGCAGCACGAACATGATATTCGTCCAGAAGGCAAGGCCGCTCATGCCCGCGTACTTGGTCAGCATCCAGAACACCAGCCGCAGCACCTCGGCGGCGCTCACCAGCTGCAGCTGCCGCTGGATGGGTCTGCCGCGCTCGTACTCGGTGGCAAGCAAAGCGGGCCACACCAGCGCCGAGCAGATATCGCCCGCCCAGCCGCTGGCACCCAGCTTGCTGAGCATCAGCACCACGGACACGCCGGTGTAGCTGCGTTTTTCCCTTGCCGGTGCACCCTTCTGCGCCGCCAGAAACAGCACCGCAATGCCGGTAAGGCAGAACACGACCATTTCCAGCCCGGAAAAATCCATCCCGCCCAGCACGGCAAAGCCGCCCAGCATGGACACTGCCGCCGCAGCCAGCAAAAAGAAATACCAGGTCTTGCGTGTGAATTTAAGCTTCATGAGCCCCTCCCCCGGGCGTTTGCGCCCGGTTTGCAGAAAAATTTAAAAAAGAATTGTAAATATTATAGCACAAACCCCCGCAGGTTGTGTTACAATAAGGAAAACTCTTTTGGGGGAGGTCTTTCCATGAACGCTGTTGTTTCCGTCTGTCTTTTAGCCTGTGCGCTGGGCATCATCGTGTACCTGCTCTCCCGGCGGGAGACGAACCGCCGCAGCCAGTACGGCCCCGCCGGCCTGTCCGAGTTCCGCACCAGCCTTGCGCTGGACGAGTGCTTTGACCGTCTGGACACCCACAGCGACACCGACCTCTTTGCCTACGAGTGCCGCCGGGAGAACGACGGCGGCTTTTTGCTGCACCTGACCCTGCACCAGCCCACCCAGCAGCCGCTGGACACCCTGTACACCCTGCGGCTGGACCCCGGCCGCCAGACCGTGGTGACCCTGATCTTCATCCGGGAGGCCTTTGGCTACAAGGAGCCGCTGTTCCCGCCCGCCATGCTGGACGAATTTATGCTGCAAAAGCTGGATGCCCGCCGCACCAAATGATTTTTGCGGAAAATGCTTTCCTTTTTGCGCAGTTTTTGCTATACTAATGCGTGTTGCAGCAATGCAGCACCCATACGGGCCAGTAGCTCAGCTGGTCAGAGCTGGCGGCTCATAACCGCTTGGTCGCGGGTTCAAGTCCTGCCTGGCCCATACGAAAAAAAGACACCCATCCGGGTGTCTTTTTTTGTATTTCAGGGGCAAATAAAACTTTCATGCCCTCATTCATCTATCATTTTTCAGAAATCATGATTGATGAATGAGAGATGAAATGATATGATTAAATAAAACACACAGGAGGCCTCTGCCATGCGAAACCAAAAACCGCCGTTTGAGATCACGGAAGCAATGCTCTCCGATGTCATGGAGATCAGCGAACTGGTAGGCAAACTCCGTTCCACACAGAACCTTTCCACCAGCCCCGTGCTGCGCCGTCAGAATCGCATCCGAACGATCTATTCTTCTCTGGCTATCGAGCAGAACACGCTTTCGCTGGAGCAGGTGACCGCCGTCCTTTCCGGCAAGCGGGTGCTTGCACCGCCAAAGGACATTGCAGAAGTGAAAAACGCCTACGAGATCTACGACCATCTGGGCGAGCTTGACCCCTACGCCCTTGATGACCTTCTGCTTGCGCACCGCACTATGATGAAGGGGCTTGTGCAGGAGGCCGGGCTGTTCCGTTCCCGCCCTGTGGGCGTGGTAGACAGCAAGGGCAATGTGCTGCACTTTGGAACCTTGCCGCAGTATGTTCCCGCCTTGGTCGAGGAGTTGATCCGCTGGACGGAAAGCAGTCCATTTCCCCTTTTGATCAAAAGCTGCGTTTTTCACTATGAGTTCGAGGTGATCCACCCCTTTGCGGACGGAAACGGACGCATCGGCAGGCTCTGGCACACACTGCTGCTGTCAAAGTGGGATCCCCTGTTTGCATGGCTCCCGGTGGAATCCATTATCCACGACCATCAGCCCGCATACTATGCAGCGATCAACCAGTCCAATGCGCTGGGCGAGGGAACACCGTTTATCGCATTCATGCTGGGCATCATAAAGGAGGCTTTGCAGGAAGCTGTCGGCGCGCAGCCCGCAGCTGTACCCGCTCTGCAAAGTGATCTTGCTCTGCGCTGGGATACGATCGCGGACTTTCTGCGCAGCAACTGCTTTATCCAGAACGCAGATGTGCAGATGCTTTTCGGCGTTTCCCCTGCAACCGCAAGCCGTATTCTGGCTTCCCTGACCAGAGAAGGAAAGCTGGTCAAGGTACGGCGCGGACGCTACTGGGCTTATCGGCCGGCAGACTGACCGGTGCTGCCCGAAAGCTGTTGCTTTTATTCCCCATCTTCTGCGGGCAGCTGGTTCCACAGGCGGTAGTAGACGCCCTGCTTTGCCAGCAGCTGGTCATGGGTACCGGATTCCACGATGCCTTCTTCACCCAGCACAAGGATGCGGTCGTAATCCTTGATGGTGGTCAGGCGGTGGGCAATGGTCAGGGTGGTGCGGCCATGGGCCAGCTTTTCAAGGCTCTGTCCCACAAGGATCTCGCTCTCGTTGTCCAGTGCGCTGGTGGCTTCGTCCAGAATCAGGATGGGCGGGTTCTTCAGGAATACCCGGGCAATGGCGATGCGCTGCTTCTGTCCGCCGGACAGCTTGACGCCGCGCTCGCCCACATAGGTGTCGTAGCCGTCCTTCAGCGCAAGGATGAACTTTTCCGCACCCGCCAGACGGGCAGCGGCTTCGATCTCCTGCCGGGTAGCGCCGGGCTTGCCGTAGGCGATGTTCTGCGCCACCGTGCCGCTGAACAGGTACACGTCCTGCTGCACGATGCCGATATCCTGCCGCAGGCTCTTTAAGGTGACGCGGCGGATATCCTGTCCGTCAATGAGGATGCGGCCGCTGGTCACCTCGTAAAAGCGGGGGATCAGGTTGCACAGGGTGGTTTTGCCGCCGCCGGAGGCACCCACCAGCGCCAGACGCTCCCCGGCGCGGATGTCCAAGCTGACGTCGTGCAGCACCTTGTTGTGGTCGTCCGGGTACTCAAAGCACACCTTCTCGAACCGGATCTCGCCGGGGCCGGGCTGCAGGGGCACGGCGTCCGGGGCATCCTTGATGGCCACCGGGGTGTCCATGATCTCGGCAAAGCGCTCGATGCCGGTCATGCCGCGCTGGAACTGCTCGGCAAACTCCACGATGCGGCGGATGGTGGCGATGAGGGTGGTGACGTAGAGCATATACGCCACCATGTCACCGGCGGTGATCTTACCGTACACCAGCGACAGGCCGCCCGCCAGAATGACCACCAGATACATCAACCCGTCAAACAGACGGGTGGAGGTGTTGAAGGCGCCCATGGCGTAGTAGCCAAGGGTCTTGATCTGTTCAAAGGCGCGGTTGCCCTTGGCAAACTTTTCCCGTTCCTCGTCCTCGGCGGCAAAGGCCTTGACCACGCCCTGCCCCAGCAGGCTGTCCTCGATGGTGGAGTTCAGCTCGCCGATCTGGACGCGCTGCTGACGGAACCGCGCCCGCAGACGGCCGTTCAGGTACACCGACACCACGCCCATCAGCGGCACACAGGCAAACACCGCCAAAGTCAGCGGGATGCTGGCCCGGCACAAAATGACAAAGGACGCCACGATCTTGATGCCCGCAATGAAAAACTCCTCCGGGCAGTGGTGGGCGAACTCGGTCACATCAAACAAATCGTTGGTGATGCGCCCCATGATGGTGCCCACCTTGGTGTTATTGTAGTAGGTGTGATCCAGCTGCAAAAGATGGTCAAAGGCATCGCGGCGCATATCCGTTTCAATATGCACGCCCATGATGTGGCCGATGCTGGACATATAGTAGCTGGCTGCGCCGTCGATGATGCGCAGCACAAAGTAGAGCGCCGCCAGCTTCAGCACGATGCCCGCCGTCAGGGTGATGCCCACGCCCATGGCCGAGTTGGTGATGGTGCTCATGATCTTGGGCAGGATAATATCGCACAGGGTGGTCAGCGCGGCGCAGAACAGGTCGAGAAAAAGCACGGCCTTGTGCTTTGCCAGATAGGGTAAAAAGCGGCGGATGAGCGCGCCGCTGCTGTTGTGATGTGCACCGGGGTCCTTGATGTTTTGTTTTGCCATGGTTCCTCCTGTTTAACGGGCTCACCCTCTCCGTCATTGCTGACGCAATGCCACCTCCCCCAAAGTGGGAGGCTTTGGCAGTCCTTGCAAAATTTTCGATTTCGCCAGAGGCTCTCCCTTTGGGAGAGCTGTCGAGCGTATGCGAGACTGAGAGGGCGAGGACGCTGACCATCATTATTTTTTCCGATATTCCCGCGGGGTCATGCCGAAGTGTGCTTTGAACGCCCGGTTGAAATAGGACAGATTTTCAAACCCGCACCGGGAGGCGATGCTCAGCACCGTCTCCTCCGTGGTGTGCAGTGCTTCGGCGGCGGCATTCAGGCGGTACTCGTTCAAAAAGGCGACAAAGCTCTGTCCGGTCATCTGCCGGAACCACCGCATGAAATGGCTGGCACTGAAGGAGCAGACCCCGGCGGCATCGGCGACCCGAAGCGGCTCGGCAGAATGCGCCGAGATCCATTGCAGGACCATTTTCAGCCGCTGGGTGTCGGCGGTTTCGGCGGGAAGCTGCTGTTTCCCCTGTGCAATGAGCAGAGCCAGAAAGCGCAGCAACGCCCCTTTGACCCGCAGCTCATAGCCGGGAAGCTTGGCGCGGTTGGCATCCTCCACCTCCCGCAGGCAGGCGGCGGCCTGCAGATAGCACAAGTCGTTGGGGGTCAGGCGCACCGGCAGCGACAGCCGCCCGCTCTGGAGCGGAAGCAGATATTTTTCGGCGCAAAGATCCTCTGCACCGCCCAGAAGCTCCAGTTCAAAAATGATGTTTTCGTATTCCATGCACTGCCCTGCGGTCTGCCGCAGCGCGTGGAGCGTGCCGGGTGCAAAGAGGAAGATCTCCCCCCGATACGCCGGATAGACCGCAGCCCCCACCTGCACCAGCCCCGTGCCCTGCTTGACAAAGACCAGCTCCATGCTCTCGTGCCAGTGGAGTGCCACCTGCGGGAAATCCCCCGGAATGGTGCAGGGATACAGATTGAAGGGAAACCGCACGGCACCGTGCTGCTTGGTTTCCTGCAAAGAAGCCTGATTTTGCATCGTCACACCTCCTCATGATAGGATTGTACCATAGTTTGCACTTTTAAGGCAAGATTTGGATCGTTTTATGTGGTATATCTTGCATCATAGATGTCAAACCTGTTTTCCATAGCAAAGGAGGATGCGTTTATGAGCTTTACCGATACGCTGCAGGGTCTCACCGGAAAGCTGCTGGCGGACTGCTCCGATCAGGAGCTGTATCTGGCACTGCTGGAGCTTGTGCGGCAGAAGAGTGCCGACCGCGTGCAGCCCGTCACCGGCCGCAAACTGTACTATATCAGTGCCGAATTTCTGATCGGCAAGCTGCTGTCCAACAACCTCATCAATCTGGGGCTGTACGACGAAGCCCGCGATGCACTGGCCGCTGCCGGAAAGTGCCTTTCCGATATTGAGGAGGTCGAGCCGGAGCCATCTCTGGGCAACGGCGGTCTGGGCCGTCTGGCCGCCTGCTTCCTGGATTCGCTGGCAACGCTGAACCTGCCCGGCGACGGCGTGGGGCTGCGGTATCACTTCGGCCTGTTCCATCAGTCCTTTGAGAACGGCGTGCAGAACGAAAAGCCCGACCCGTGGCTCACCGCCCACAGCTGGGCGGAAAAGACCGACGTCACCTATCCGGTGGAGCTGGCAGGCAAAGAATACACCGCCCGCCTGTACAAGCTGGCGGTCACCGGCTACGAGGGGCGCACCAACACCCTGAACCTGTTCGATCTGGACACCATCGACGAGAGCATCGTCCATGACGGCATCGCGTTCGACAAGACCGCCATCGACAAGAATCTGACCCTCTTCCTCTACCCGGACGACTCCGACGAGGCAGGCCGCCGCCTGCGGGTGTACCAGCAGTACCTGATGGTCTCTGCCGGTGCCCAGCTCATTCTGGCCGAGTGTGCCGCCCGGGGCTGCGATTACCATGATCTGGCCGACTACGCCGCCATCCAGATCAACGACACCCACCCCAGCATGGTCATCCCGGAGCTGATCCGGCTGTTGGGCGAGCGGGGCATCGAATTTGAAGAGGCCGTGGAGATCGTCACCCAGACCTGCGCCTACACCAACCACACCATTCTGGCCGAGGCACTGGAAACGTGGCCCCGCGCTTATCTGGATGCCGTGGTGCCTCAGCTGATGCCCATCATCGAGAAGCTGGATGCGCTGGCCCGCACCCGCACCAAGGACGAGAGCCTTGCCATCATCGACAAGGACGACCGGGTGCACATGGCGCACATGGACATCCACTTCACCCACTCCACCAACGGCGTGGCAGCGCTGCACACCGAGATTTTGAAAAACTCCGAACTGCACGGCTTCTACGAACTGTACCCGGAAAAGTTCAACAACAAGACCAACGGCATTACCTTCCGCCGCTGGCTGCTGGAGTGCGACCCGCGCCTGACCGCCACACTGGAAAAGCACATCGGCTCCGGCTTCCGCAAGGACGCCGCCGAGCTGGAAAAGCTGCTGGCCTTTGCCGAGGACGAAACGGTGCTGAACGAACTGACTGCCGTGAAAAAGGCCAACAAGGAAGCGCTGGCAGACTGGCTGCTGCGCACCCAGAAGGTGAGCGTGAACACCGATGCCGTGTTCGATATCCAGTCCAAGCGTCTGCATGAGTATAAGCGCCAGCAGCTCAACCTGCTGTACCTCATCCATCAGTACTACGAGATCAAGGCCGGGCACCTGCCCGCCGCTCCGCTGGTGAGCATCTTCGGTGCAAAAGCCGCGCCCGCCTACACCATTGCCAAGGACATCATCCACGCGCTGCTGACCCTCTCCAAGGTCATTGCCGCAGACCCGGAGGTGTCCAAGTGGCTGCAGGTGGTGTTTGTGGAGAACTACAACGTCACCGCCGCTGAAAAGCTGATCCCGGCCTGCGACCTGTCCGAGCAGATCAGCCTTGCCTCCAAGGAAGCTTCCGGCACCGGCAACATGAAGTTTATGCTGAACGGTGCGCTGACGCTGGGCACCATGGACGGTGCCAACGTGGAGATCAGCCAGCAGGTGGGCGAGGAGAACATCTATATCTTCGGCCAGACCTCCGATCAGGTCATCCACCGCTACGCCGTGGGCGACTACGACCCCGCTCAGTGGGTGGAGGGCGATGCCAACATCCGCCGCGCCATCAGCTTCCTCACCGGCCCGGAGATGCTGGCTGCCGGCCATGCCGAAAACCTGACCCGCCTGCACAATGAGTTGATCCACAAGGACTGGTTCCAGACCCTGCCGGACTTCAACGCCTATGTCGTCCGCAAAGGGCAGGCCCTCAGCGATTACGCCTGCGACCCCATGGGCTGGCGGCGCAAGTGTCTGGTGAACATTGCCAAAGCCGGGATGTTCTCCTCCGACCGCACCATTGCCGAGTATGACCGCGACATCTGGCATCTGGGCAAATAATGCAATTCAACGTTTTCATGCAGCAGCAACATCGTTGCAGTGCCTCTCGCAGAGATGCTGTTTTGATATTATACTCATTTCTTGACTTTCGATAATCCTTCTTCCACCGCGTTTCACGATCCTTTTCTAAAAAAGAAATGGCTGCGGCACAAACTCCTGTGCCGCGGCCATTTTTTTCTTTTACAAGACCATAAACAAGGTTCCTGCTGCAATGAGCACACAGCCGATCAGACTCTTGGCCGTAAACGGCTCATGCAGGATAAAAAACGCCAGTGCCAGCGTGATGACCACGCTCAGTTTGTCGATGGGAACCACCTTCGATGCTGCGCCGATCTGCAGCGCGCGATAATAGCACAGCCAGCTTGCGCCCGTGGCAAGGCCGGATAGGATCAGGAACAGCCAGCTTTTGTGCGAGATGCCCCCGATGCCGGTCTGCGTTCCGGTCAGGAATACCATGCCCCAGCTCATCAGCAGAACGACCGCGGTGCGGATGGCCGTGGCAAGCGTGGAGTTCACCCCGTCAATGCCAATCTTCGCCAGAATCGAAGTCAAGGCAGCAAATACCGCCGACCCCAATGCAAAAACAAACCACATACGACAGCCTCCTTTCCCCCACTTTACCACCATTTCCGGCTTATGGCAAGGGCTGTTTGCTCAAAAGCCCCGATCGGAAGGCCGCTGATTCTTTTTCTCTATAAGATTCTATAAGGCAACGATGGGTTCCTCGTTCTGTCTCAGTGCTTCCCCATCACCACCGTGACTTCCACCGTCTCGCCGGGCTTTGCCAGCGGCAGGAGATTTCCTGCCACCGCCGAACCATTGACGGCAACGGAGGCCACCCCCTTTTGCACGGCGTGGGGATTCTCCACACGGATGTGGTAGATCGCCCCACGGTAGCGGCGGGTGACGGTATACCCCTGAAGCGTGTGGGGGATGCAGGGGTCGATGCGCAAACCGTTCAGGGTGGGCTGGATGCCAAGGATGTACTGGCTGATGTTTACAAAAGTCCATGCCGCCGTGCCGGTCAGCCAGCTGTTCTTGGCCTCGCCGAAGGTGGCAGCATCGCGTCCGGCCACCATCTGGCTGTATACGTAAGGCTCTGTGCGATGAATCTCGCTGATGTCCTCGATGTAGGCGGGGCAGGTCTTTTTATAGACGGCAAAGGCGCGGTCGCCGTGCCCCAGCACCGTTTCGGCGCAGCTGATCCAGGGATTATTGTGGCAGAAAATGCCGGCATTTTCTTTGTATCCCGGAGGGTAGCTGGAAATTTCGCCCAGATTGAGGCAGTACCGGGTATAAGCGGGCTGCTGCAGCACCACGCCGTACTTGGTATCCAGCCGTTCCTCCACGCTCTTCAGTGCCTGCGCAGCCTGCCCGGTCTTGCAGCCGATGCCGGCCATGACGCACATTCCCTGCGGCTCGATGAAGATCTGCCCCTCGTCGCATTCCCTGCTGCCCACGGGGGCACCAAAGGCATCGTACGCCCGGCGGAACCATGCCCCATCCCATCCGGCCGTCAAAGTGGCCTGCTCCACCGCGGCAATGCTCCGGCGGGCAGCAGCGGCCTCGTCCGTCCGGCCAAGATGGTCGCAGAGTTCGGCGTATTCCCGTCCATACTTGACATACATCCCCGCAATGAAGACGCTTTCGGCTACGGGGCCCTCGCTGGGGCCGGTGATCTGAAAGCTCTCGCCCGGATGCTCTGAGAAGCAGTTCAGGTTCAGACAATCGTTCCAATCGGCCCGGCCGATGAGGGGCAGACCGTGGGGGCCAAGGTGGGTGCTGGTGAAGTGGAAGCTCCGGCGCAGATGCTCCATCAGGGGCTGCGCTCTGGACGCATCGTTGTCAAAGGCCACGGGCTCATCCAGAATGGTCCAGTCGCCGGTCTCCCGCAGGTAGGCGGCGGTACACGCAATGAGCCAGAGCGGGTCATCGTTGAAGCCGCTGCCCACATCCCGGTTGCCCTTTTTCGTCAGGGGCTGGTACTGGTGGTAGGCACTGCCATCCTCAAACTGGGTGGCGGCAATGTCCAAAATGCGCTGCCGTGCCCGGGAGGGGATCATGTGGACAAAGCCCAGCAGATCCTGACAGGAATCCCGGAACCCCATACCGCGGCCAGTGCCGCTCTCGTAATAGCTGGCACTGCGGCTCATATTGAAGGTCACCATGCACTGGTACTGGTTCCACAAACTCACCATACGGTCCAGCTTTTCCTCGCCGGAGGTCAGCTGCCAGCCGGACAGCAGCTCCTGCCAGTAGTCGGCCAGCGTCCTGCGGGCGGCGTCCACCTGCGCATCGTCCGCATAGCGCGCGATCATGGCCTCAGCCCGTGCTTTGTTGATGACGCCGGGGGCGGTGAATTTCTCCTCTACCGGGTTCTCGAGATAGCCCAGCCCGAAGATGATCCGCTTTTGTTCGCCCGGTGCCAGCGTGAGGTGGAAATGCTGCGCCCCCACCGGAGCCCAGCCGTGGGCAATGCTGTCGGAGCAGTGCCCGACCCGGACGGCTTCCGGCGCGGCGGGGCCGCCGTACACGCCGCAGAAGGCATCCCGGCTGGTGTCGAAGCTGGTGACCGGGGTATTGGCCCAGAACACCGCGTAATGATCGCGCCGCTCCCGGTATTCGGTCTTGTGGTAGATGGCGTTTCCCACCACTTCCACTTCACCGGTGGAAAAATTGCGCTGGAAATTGGAGCTGTCGTCCATGGCATCCCACAGGCAGAACTCCACATAGCTGAACACATCCAGCGTTTTGGGGGCCGCGGTCTTGTTCGTCAGCGTCAGCCGATCGATCTCGCAGGCGTCGCCCCGGGGCACAAAAAGCTCCTGCACCGCTGCAATGCCATTCTTCTCGCCCTCCAGAATGGTATAGCCCAGACCATGGCGGCAGGTGTAGGCGTCCAGCTCCGTTTGGGTGGGCTGCCAGCCCGGGTTCCAGATGACGCCGCCGTCGTTGATGTAGATGTGGTGGCCGTCCTGATCCAGCGGAGAGTTATTGTAACGGTAGCGGGTAAGCCGGCGCAGCCGGGCATCCCGGTAAAAGCTGTAGCCGCCGCCGGTATTGGACACCAGACTGAAAAAGTCTTCGCTGCCCAGATAGTTGATCCAAGGCAGGGGCGTGCGGGGCGTGTCGATCACATACTCCCGCCGTGCATCCTCAAAATGTCCGAATCTCATAGCCTTGTTCCTCCTTCTATGGAAAACCGAAAATGCTGAACTCCGGGTTTGCGAAAACGTTTTAGGATTTGCAGTCCAATTGCAGCGAGGAGGCTTGTTACCCTGATAATAGTCTATTCTGCGGCAAAAAGCAAGGGCACCGCTGAAATATACAACCGCAGAAAATCCGCCACTCCCGACCCGCAATGTGCTTTGGGAACGAAAAAATTATCGAGCTGTAACGAAATGTAACGAAAACGATGCAGACTGCCCAATTCCAACCCTTCCAAACCACGCGAAATGCCGAAATGCAGTGTAACAAGCCAAAAGTTTTGCATTCATTCTTGATTTTTCATGCAAAGTGCGCTATATTGAAATTGCGAAAACGATTGAGGTCCTGCAAGCGAAAAGCTTTGCGAAGTGTCCGGCAGGCCCTCGGGAGGAGGACAGCAGTATGTCATCCATGAAAGAGCTGGCGCAGGAATGCGGCGTCTCGGTGGCAACCGTGAGCAAGGCACTCAACGGGCAGCCGGACATCTCTGCCGCCACCCGCAACCGCATCCGCGAGGCAGCGCGCCGGATGGGATACGTTCCCAATATGGCGGCTCGCTCCATGAAGACCAACCGCACCTACAATCTGGGCGTTCTCTTCGTGGACGAGCGGCAGAGCGGCTTGGCGCACGAGTATTTTTCCGCCGTGCTGGACAGCTTCAAGGTGCAGGTGGAAAAGCTTGGCTACGACATCACCTTCATCAACCGCAATCTGGGCGGCCGCACCATGACTTACCTGGAGCACTGCCATTACCGCGGCGTGGACGGTGCCGTGATCGCCTGTGTGGATTTCAATGACCCGCAGGTGGTGGAGCTGGTGAACAGCGATGTGCCGGTGGTGACCATCGACCATGTGTTCAACAATCGGATGGCCGTCCTTTCCGATAATGTCAACGGGCTTTCGGCACTGGTGCGCTACGCCTACGCCCGGGGGCACCGCCGCATCGCCTTCATCCACGGCGAGCAAACCGCAGTCACCGAAAAACGTCTGGCGGGCTTTTACAAGAGCTGCGCGGAGCTGGGGCTGAATGTTCCGGACGAATACGTGCGCAGCGGCGTTTACCACGACCCGGATCGCTGTGCGCAGGAAACGCAGGCTCTTCTGGCACTCCCGCAGTGCCCCACCTGCATCCTGTTCCCCGATGATTTTTCAGCCATGGGCGGCTGCATTGCCCTGAATGAGGCGGGTCTGCGCATCCCGGAAGACATCTCCGTGATGGGCTACGACGGCATTTATCTTTCCCGCGTGATGAAGCCCCAGCTGGTGACTTGGCAGCAGAACACCAAAATGCTGGGTCGGATGGCTGCGGACAAACTGGTGCAGATGATCGAGCACCCCCGTGTGACACTGGCCGAGCAGATCCCGGTGACGGGTCGGCTGCTGGAGGGCGATTCCGTGGGCAGCGTATGAATTGGTCGTACTGAGTTCCGGGCGGACCGGAACTTTCCGTAAGAAATTTTGGATCACGAAAAACCATTGAAGGAGGTTTTTTATCATGAGAAAGATTTCGCGTCGTAATTTTCTGCTGGCTTCCGGTGCAGTTACCCTCTCCGCAGCACTGAGTGCCTGCGGCGGTTCTTCTTCCGGCACCGCCTCTCCCGCCGCTTCCTCTACGGCATCTTCCGCAGCGGCCAGTGCGCCCGCAGCACAGGGCAAGGTTTTGAACATCTGGTGCTGGAACGACGAATTCCAGAGCCGTTTCAACGATTATTACCCCGAAGTTGCCTCCATCGCCGACGATAAATCCACCACCACCCTGAAGGACGGCACCACCGTCAAGTGGACCATCAACGCCAACGAGAACAACAATTATCAGAACAAGCTGGACGAGGCTCTGCTGAGTCAGGATTCGGCTGCCGATGACGCCAAGGTGGACATCTTCCTGATCGAGGCCGACTACGCCCTGAAATACGTGGATTCCGATTACGCTCTGGACGTCAAGGCAGACATCGGCCTGACCGATTCCGATCTGGCCGGGCAGTACCAGTATACCAAGGACATCGTTTCCGTGGACGGCAGTCAGCGCGGCACCACTTGGCAGGCGACCCCCGGTCTGTTTGCTTACCGCCGCAGCATTGCCAAGGATGTGCTGGGCACCGACGACCCCGCCGAAGTGCAGAGCTTCCTCTCCGACTGGGATAAGTTCAACGATGTGGCGGCACAGGCCTCTGCAAAGGGCTACAAGATGCTGTCCGGCTTCGACGATGCCTACCGCACCTTCTCCAACAACGTGTCCGCCGGTTGGGTGGACGGCACCACCGTCAAGGTCGATCCCAACCTCATGAAGTGGGTGGATCAGACCAAGGAATATACCGATAAGGGCTACAACAACAAGTCCAGCCTGTGGGACAGCCAGTGGGCAGCGGATCAGGGTCCCACCGGCAAGGTGTTCGGCTTCTTCTACTCCACTTGGGGCATCAACTTCACCCTGCTGGGCAACTCTCTGGAGACGCCCGTGGCCGAGGGCGGCAAGGAAGAAGTGGGCAACGGCATCTACGGCGATTACGCCGTGTGCGAAGGCCCTCAGCCCTATTACTGGGGCGGCACTTGGATCTGCGGCGCAGCGGGCAGCGACAATCTGGAGACCATCCGCGACGTGATGCAGAAGCTGACCTGCGATGAAGCCATCATGAAGCAGATCACGCTGGATACGCAGGACTACACCAACAACGAGAAGGCCATGGAAGAGATCGCGGCCAGCGATTACAAGTCCGATTTCTTGGGCGGCCAGAACCACATCGCGCTGTTTGCGGAGGCGGCCAAGAAGATCGATATGTCCAACGCAGGTCCCTACGATCAGGGTCTGAACGAGAGCTTCCAGACCGCGTTCAAGGATTACTTCACCGGCAACGTGGACGAAGATACCGCAAAAGCAAACTTTGAAACCGCCATCAAGGAGAAGTACCCCGAGCTGACCACGGTGGAGTGGCCTGCCTGAGCGCAGCCTGAAGCAATCCCTTAAAAACCGAATCCGAGGGGCGGGCCGGACGCTGATCCCGCCCGCCCCTTTTTGCCGGATGCGGCGCACGTCAGGAGGGCGGTTCCATGGACAAAACAAAAAAGAAAAGCTCGATCAGCTATGCGAAATGGGGCTACATCTTCATCGCACCCTTCTTTCTCATTTTTGCAGTGTTCCAGCTGATCCCGCTGGGTTCTACCATTTATTACAGCTTTTTTGAATACTACCGCAGCGGCCTGAAGATCATTGGCCCCAGCTTTGTGGGTCTGAAAAACTACATCACCCTGTTTTCCACCGACCTGCCCAAATACTTTGGCAACACGCTGCTGCTCTGGATCATCGGTTTTATCCCGCAGATCGCCGTCTCGCTGCTGCTGGCGGCCTGGTTCACCGATCTGCGGCTCAAGCTCAAGGGGCAGACCTTCTTCAAGACGGTCATCTATATGCCCAACCTCATCATGGCGTCGGCCTTTGCCATGCTGTTCTTTGCCCTGTTCTCGGACAACGGCCCGGTGAATGCGGTATTGGTGAGCATGGGCGTCCTTCAGCAGCCCTTCAGCTTCCTGAATACGGTCTGGGGCAACCGGGGTCTGATCGGCCTGATGAACTTCCTGATGTGGTTCGGCAACACCACCATCATGCTGATGGCGGCCATCATGGGCGTGGATCCCACCCTGTACGAGGCCGCTGAGCTGGACGGCTGCAGCCCGAACCAGATGTTCTGGAAGATCACCATCCCCCTCATCCGGCCGATTCTGGTCTATGTGATGATCACCTCTATGATCGGCGGTCTGCAGATGTTCGATGTGCCGCAGATCCTGACGAACGGCAAGGGCGGCCCGGACCGCACCTCCACCACCATGATCATGTACCTGAACAACCACCTGTTCAGTAAGAATTACGGCATGGCCGGTGCGGTCTCCGTGGTGCTGTTCTTGGTATGTGCCGTGCTCTGCGTCGTCGTTTACTTCTCCCTCACCCGGGAAGAGGACGGCCTGAGCAAGGCCGAGCGCAAGGCTCGCCGACGGGCGAGCAAACAGGCGAAGGGAGGAAATGCATCATGTCACACGCGGTAAAAACCAAATCGGAAAAGGCGACCCTTGCGGCTCGCCGCACGGTCAGCTACGTCGTTCTGGTGCTGCTGAGCTTTCTATGCCTGTTCTTCTTCTATGTACTGCTCATCAACTCCACCCGCACCCATTTTGAGATCCAGAAGGGCTTTTCCCTCCTGCCCGGCAAATCTCTGCTGACGAATCTGAAAAACGTCCTCTCGGACGCCAACATTCCCGTGCTGTCCGGTGTGCGGAACAGCCTGCTCGTCTCCGCCTGCTCAGCAGCCCTCAGCGTCTACTTCTCGGCTCTGACCGCCTATGGCATTTATGCCTACAATTTCAAATTCAAAAAGGCTGCATTCGCCCTCATCCTCCTCATCATGACGATGCCCACGCAGGTGTCCGCACTGGGCTTTTTGCAGCTGATCACCAAAATGGGTCTGAAAAACAGTTTTCTCCCCCTCATCATCCCCAGCATTGCGGCCCCGGCGGTGTTCTTCTTCATGAAGCAGTATCTGGACGCCTCTCTTCCCATGGAGATCGTGGAGGCGGCTCGCATCGACGGCGCAGGAGAGTTTTACACCTTCAATCACATCGTGCTCCCCATCATGAAGCCCGCTCTGGCGGTGCAGGCCATCTTTTCCTTTGTTGCAAGCTGGAACAACTACTTCATCCCCGCACTGGTGTTGGATACGGCGGACAAAAAGACGCTGCCCATCCTCATTGCCCAGCTGCGCAGTGCCGACTTCCTCAAGTTTGATATGGGCAAGGTCTATATGCTGGTGGCCATTGCCATCCTGCCTGTGATCGTCGTCTACCTGCTGCTCTCGAAATTCATCGTCCGCGGCGTGGCCCTCGGCGGAGTCAAAGGCTGATCTGCATCCCAAACAAAAATCCCTTATCCGAGCCGTTTTGTCATCGACGGTCCGGATAAGGGATTTGTTTTTCGGCACGGAATATGCCACCGTTTTCAGCGGAATCTGCTCGATCAGACGAACCAATCCGTCCGCTTCTGCTCGCCCGCCACATAGAAGCAGCCGCAGAAGGTGCCGCCGGGTCTCAAGACCCGGAACACCTCCCGGTAAGCCGCTTCTTTATCCGGGAACGCATGAAAGCCGTTCAGCGACAAAACGATGTCAAACGCGCTGTCCGCAAAGGGCAGTTTCCCTACATCCCCTTGCTGAAAGGTCACATTTTTCAGGTGCAGGCGGTCTGCCTTTTCCTGCGCCTGTCCCATCATATCTGCCGAGTAATCCAGACAGGTGATGTCCGCTTTGGGCAGTGTCTTGTAAAGCGGCATGGTCAGAATGCCGGTTCCCACCGGCACCTCCAGCAGCTTGCCGGAAAAATGCTCCGGGATGCCGGACAGTGCCTTTTCCAGATAGGCATCGTTTTCTGCCTTATTCATAGCCCATACCAAACGGCACACCGCTTTTCCGCTCAGGGTGGAGCAGGTGATCATGCCGTCATAAAAATTGTTGCCGCCTGTCAGCCGA
>ERZ869979.254-NODE-254-length-16461-cov-6.967285_pt1 | contig 16461 bp, 29 predicted proteins | sample MGYA00521269_ERZ869979 | MGnify/ENA primary metagenome ERZ869979 (study PRJEB32232, sample SAMN07284974) | human gut metagenome | biome: human-associated habitat; material: feces | host: Homo sapiens | place: Tanzania | collected 2014-04-05 ... | reverse complement strand
TCCGTTCATCGGAATTTCTCCAGGAATCCATGGCTAATCGTTAACCAGTTTTGCATATAGATTCTCTATCGGAGGTAAAGTAAACTATAATGTCGGTTGTGTAGATGTTGGTTCTTGTATAGGAGCATCTTGAATATCAGATGTTGGTTGCCAAATAGGCGTCTGATTTTTCATATAATCAGGCATTAGGTTTATTACAGGTTTTAATACAGGCTATGTTTGCATAGGCATTGGTTTATTAGCCTTATTCCTACTTGTAGCATAGTCTGCTGCAGCAGATCCAACGCTTGTAAAACCTTTTAGGCCTGCTGTATATTGTAATAAAGGAGCTTCATAATAACCAAGACTCTTCAGTGCTGCACCATACTCATCGATATTACGAGCCTTCAACGCTTTTGCGTATTTACGATTCATCATTGGTAACCAATAGTCAACAAACGCCTAATCGTTTTTATATGATTGATATTGTGTCTTTCCTGGTACACGAACACCACCGTAGTTGTTATATTTTCTCGCAACATTCGATGTTCCGTTTGCTGACTCAAATGCTAATTGACGCATGAGATAATCAAACGTTCTATCTGAGTAGATACCCATTTGATGCATCTTGTCATAAACCAGAGGTCCCATTTTATCAACAAACTATTTAGATGTTTGGTTTACTTTAGATTTGCCTTTTCTATATTCTGGTAAGTAATTAATAATCATAGTTCTACAAATCTGCTTCAGCTTCTTCCTTCCATTTATTAGCTAGATATTCTATCTTAGCAAGTTCTGAGTCCAACTAACGATCAGACTGAGCCTTATTAGTCAACGGTTTTCCAACCATGTCCCAATAAGACTCACCTGTTTGTCGTTGTCTTTGTAGAAGTTCAGAAGGTTTTATATAATCACGTGCCATATATTTTTAATATTTCTTCTATCTAATCCTTTAATTCTATCAGTTGTTCTCTTGTGAGTTTTCCGAGATCATATCTCTAACAATTTACATATTCCCACCTATACCCTTTATAAGTAAGTCTTCCTTTCATATGACGACATACTCTAGATATAGGAGCTGTTGATTTTATACCATAATATTGGGATATTGAAGATACACTATCCCAGATCTTTACAAACTCCCCATCTAATGTATACTATGCCACTTTTCGTCCTCCAGCTATCCGCAACCTTTCATTTCTTGTACCATAATTTGCATTATATTTTGGATCACACCATTCTAAATTATCTACCGTGTTATTGCATTTTGACTCATCTTTATGATTTACAAATGGCAGATTATGTGGATTTGGAATAAACGCTTGAGCAACAAGTCTATGTATTGGTTTTATCGCTCTATTACCTTTCGATATTTGTAAATATACTATTGGATAACCGTTACAATTTAAATATTGTTTTACTGGTCGTTCTTTATATAATTTTGTTTTTCCTAAAGGATTAGTTTTTGATGGAGTAATTTCAGTGTAATGTTCGTTCATTTTAACATTTCCTAAATTAGACACTGAGTACTTTCCGTTAGTACCGTCTATGATTTTCCATTCTTCTTTCATGATTATTATTTTTTATGTTCTCCAGATACTGGATTTTTCAAAGCTGTTTTAGCTTTAAGTTCTTCTCTTTTATATGCGGCATCGTCCTTCTATTTTTGTAATGTTGTTTCGTGAGACATCTTGTCGCGCTCTAATTGAATTTTGGCATTTTCAATTTCTCGTTTTTGTTTAGATTCATATTGTCTATCATACGATTCCATCTGAATCTTTTGATTCTCCAATGCCTGTTTACCAAGTTCCATCACGTCAGGAACACCGTTCATATCAGCATCTTTATTTTCTGTACCACGATATGCACTAATTTCAGCCACAGCAATCTTGGTTTGATTATCAGCATCAATCTTGTATCTTTGAAGATCCATCTCAGCTTCCTTAAGCATGAGTTCTTGCTCTTTAGCCTCATTCTGCATCTGCTGAAGTTGCATTGCTTGCTGCTGCTGAGCCTCTTGTTGCTGCTGCTAAAGTTGATCTTGACGATCTTGCATATCTTTAAGCTTCTGTTTGATAATATTAAAGTTATCATTCGTAAGAACCTCCGCTGCTTCTAACAAGCTTGCTCCATTTTGCATTGCCGGTTGAATAAGCTGTTGAAGTTTTGCTATGTTCTCAGCATCCTTAGATGTGTCACTAACGAACACATCCATATCTTCATAATAGAATTGTTTTGTTATTGCTAAGAATGCTCTTTCTCCATTATCAAATACGTATTGAAGCTTTTTCTTACCAGACTCTTCCCAGACACCTTTTGCTGTATTAAGAAGCATTGTTAACACGTGCTTCTTACATTGGTTGTGTACCCAGAACAAGGGTTCTGTGATATGAGATGATTGTAATACAGATCGTTCTACATTTCCTACAAGCTCTGATGTGCTAATAGCTCCCTGACGTTGTTCTGTAATGCCAGTAATTGTTCCAGCAAGCTGTTCAATCTTATCCATAAGCTGGATATACTCAGCAATAACATTGCCCATCGTAAGATCAAGTGCTGTTATCTGATTGAACGTGGCTGGTTTACCACCCTCTCTACCAGGAATACCCCATTGATTTTCGTATGGATTTATCAGGTTAACACCAACGCTTGATAAATAATGCATCCATCGATCGGGGGTAATGTTCATAGACTTAGGTATCTACGTAATATCCATATTGATAACCTTACCTTTGTCTCTGGCTATAGCTAATTCAAGTCTGTACCACAACACAATGTACATATACTGTAAAGGCTTGAGAATGCTTACAAGTGATCTTGGTTTACTATTGGTATTACTATATATAGCGCCGCAATAAGGTAATTTCTGACTATCTGGTTGGTCAATACTTATATGCTGATAAGCAACAGGCTGTATACCAAAATATAAATCAGATCCAGCTCTATATCCTTCCCACACCTCAACAATCCAATCTTCATCAATACCTATTTCTGTACCAACTGGTTTATAGAACTCATCTACGATTTCAATCTAAGCATCTCCGTTTTCATCTTGAAACGTAACATACTTAATCTTCTTAAATGATTTCCAACAACAATGCCATACATTAATGTTATGTCTTGTTTTCTGATCAAAAACAGGATTATCGTATATATGCATTTGTATATGATTGAAATTATCAACAGGGTCTTTTTCTCCAAGATCATTTGATGGACGACCTGTTAACATTTCGTTTAATTTGTCTAAATCTTTCTCAGACAACTTATCATGATATCTGTCGTATACTTCAGCTACAGGGAGTCTCATTTTTCTACAACACCATGACGCATCTTCTATAAACTCAAGGTCTGGTGACTGATCGAATGAAAAATATACAGGATTCACACGTTCCATGTAAGGATCTCCATTTTGTACACCAACATAGTATACCTCTTGTCCCGCTATCAAACCGTCTTTCCAACCTTTGATAAACTCGTTATCTATACCACACTTCTCGCGTATATACATCAGAGAATGATAGGCTGTGTTTTCTATAACATCTTTGTAATCCCTACGCATATACTTTCCAATCTCTTCAGGCGGCATTATCTCACCACTCTAAAGTTGTTGTTGGAACTATTGTTGCTCTTCAGGACTCATTCTGCCCATAATAGCACTCATCATATATTGGATTAGCATTTCTTTCTCCTAATCCATTAAGTCAGATGTTGCTTCCTGTGATGTACGTACAACTCTGAAATTAAACGGCCTCTTTGTCTCTTCACCTATAAGGAGGTCTACCTTAGGCCTAATTATGTTGAAGTCTTGTGGTGTAGCAGGAAATCCGTCTGATACTTTAAACGGGTTGGTTATACGTTTAAAGTCCTTTTCATCAAAGATACTATTATATAGATCGTAATATGTTTGAAGTTCGCTAAACCGAGTCTTCTACATTCCGCCAGATACAACATTACCTTCTCCGATAATGTAATTCACGCAGTCATGCTACCACTACTCATCTTTTTTCTTTAGAGGTAGTTTCTGTTGCGGAAAGTTCGCATTATATAAATTATCTTCTACTCTTATCATTGTTAAAACGTAAATGTCGGAATGTTATTGTCGTACTAATTATCGTACGAACTATCTTCGTCAAACCATTGGTTACTAAACAATGGCGTTTCAAAGAAATCTATTTGTTTATTCTACTCTTTTGCTGCTGCAATCTTTACTTGATATAATTCTTCTCTATATAGCATGACCATACATAGAGCTATTACACGGTCTACATTTCGTACACCATCATCTAACAACAACTCTTCTATCAATGGCTCACTATATATACGTTCGAGATTTGGATGACCCGGTTCATATTCTTCAAGTAACCATTCTTTTATAAGACCCTCTGCATATGATCTAATTTGTTTTGTCATATGACAACCTTTCTTACGTTGTACTTTAGAGTCTTTGAATATTTCACTTATAACCTTATCTGGTTGGTCTGCTAGCATATAATCACAATGCTTATTTGTAAAGTACGGGTATATACCTTTACGTTCATTCTCGAACAATAATTTCGCATTATACATAGTCAATAGCTTACGAACATTCTCATAGTATTCTTCAGCTGTATCAGGTCTTCCACTATATTCAGCAACTATCACATCTGACCAAGCTTCTCCTGGCTAGAATCGTTTATATATAAACGTAGATCCTAATGAATTTGTAAGAGAACCATCTTGATCATAAGGGTCCTGACCAGCTATGTATAATCCGTAAGGAGGGTCTTTAACAGGATATTCGTATATGACAACAGATCCTGTTGGCTACTCTCCTTTCTTTAGTGGATAGTGTGTTATATCGCCACCCTTCTTTTCAATGGCTTTTACAGTACCATCCCCTTCCCAAACCAAGTCAACAACATGTTTCATATTAGCTAATTTCGTGTTTGTCCTTAGTTTGTTAAGCTGCATTTGTAATTGCTTTTTTGGAAATATGTTTTTACCAACCTCAAGAATTGCTTCCTAAGGTGTGTTGGGGTGTTCTGCAATATATCTATCTGTTACAGTTTCATCAGGCTGACTATCTCTTACGATTCTTCTTTGTTCTAATATCACCTATACAGATGCAGATCTATTCGTATTACCATCAGAATCCATACATTCAGGATGTTCATCTGATTGCAGATTAGACCATGCTGGGACAAAGAATCCACACTTCTTATCAGCCATACCCTCATCCCAAATATTATCGAAGTCTAAACAATTAAAGCCTTCTGGATGATAAAACATATCTGACAAACCTTCAAAGTTTGCACCCTCAGATCCACCAGTACCAAATGCAATCATCAATCCGAACGCAACACCGTCATCTGTTTCTACAGAAGGTCTTGCTATTTGCCAAGCTTGTTTGATGTCTGGAAATTTACCAGACTCTTCCCATAAGAATAATCTACCACGAGTACCACGAATACGTTCTGGATCATTCTTAAGTGTTATACCTGTTACGCTAGATAGATAACCATCTTCAACCTCTTTACCTGTTATCTCATCTTTAACCTTAAATCCAGATGTACGTTCTAAAGAAGTTGCTCTCAATCTTCGTTTAGCCCATCCAGAGTGCTTATCTAAGAAGTCCATGATTTGCCAAGCTTTTGTTAACAAACCATCACCTGTTAGAAACTTTTGTTCCGATGCAACAGCAAAATTCTTTGATTTTGGAATAAGAAAATAGTTTCTACATAACATAGACGCACCTTTGAATGAGTATCCACGAGCACGAGCTTTAAGTACAACCATATGTTTACCTTCATCTTCAGCCTGTTCTATAGCATTATAATAGAACCAATCGTAATCCCAAAAATCAGGAAACCTGAACAAACGTTCTCTTCTAGTTCTTTTAGTTCCATTACGATCTGTATATTCTGTTTCAACAAGTTTCATAATAGGACTATAGTTTAGATAAAAGTAATGATACCCAGTTATCTAATCTCCATCAGGAGCTGTGTATCCATTCAAACATCTTTGTTGTTCTTGTTTCCAATAATTGAAGTAGTCTGTCGTACCTTCTGGAGCAAACGTATAACATCCGTTCTTTTCGAAGAATAAAGCAGCTTGTCTAAACTTATCCGAGTTAACTATTTTCTTATTAAAATCAATCATGTTTAAGCAATTTCAAAAGCGCTGAGTGTACCACCGCCTTTAATCCTACCAGTCTCCTATTGCTCAGCTTTAGTTTGCTTCTCAGCTATATCAAGAGACTTAACTATATTACCAACATCCTTGAGGATACGAGTAACTTTGATAGCTGTGTCAATATCCATACCGTCTTCGGAATAACTACTCAATGCTTCAATAAGCCCCTCTGCAGCAGATCTAGATGCTGTCAACAATCTTGTACCAGGAGTTTCTTGAAACTCTGTAAATCGTTGCATAAGATCTTTAACCGTATCATCTGGAATATAATTAGCATCTCCAAATACATCATAAGCTATCTTAGACGCTCTATCTTTTTCTGGATATGCATTATATGGACTATTCCATTTCTTATTCCATATGACGTATTCAATAGCCTTTAATGCATACGTCTTATCTTCAGCATTGTTGTAGTAATCTTTAAATGGTGGTATTGCTAAATCCTCAGTACTTAGTTTTATTTTATTTCCTTGTATGTCAAACATATCATTTAATACCCATATCAGACAGGTCTTTATCCGTTATAACATCTACTCCAGATCCTGATCCAATACTCCCGTTGTAACTAACCCAACCATTTGCTGTAGCAACCCAAGTTACATCAGTTGTTTCACCAGAGTCGTTTGCTGTTGATATGAGATATGCATCGCCATCGTTAACCTGTTCATCAGTACCAGCTAATACATTTCCATCTTTTACGACCGTGATGTGTGCAGAGGGTTTGTCAATTAGATATATAACAGTTCCTGTGATCTGAGGAGGATTGCTAGCCTTTAAATCATCTACTGTTGCAAAATGGTTACCAGCACGACCCTTTATAGTGAGTGCAGAAGCGTTCTTGCCATCCTTGCCAGAGTATGCTACAGAATAAGATGTTGTATTCGTACCATTAGAATAATTTACAATCGTACGAGTCCATATGTATCGATGTGTTATTGTTATAGTAGGTATTTCTTTAGACCATCCCGTTGCTGGAGCATTCTGACCATCTTCTGATACAGCATAGTCAATGCTTGTACTAGTTATAGACACGCTTTCAGAAGGTTGTGATGCTTGTATATCAAGAGCTTTGCTTGATATAATATTCTCATGTTTGATCCAGCCTCTGTTGTTATAATATACGTATACATCATGGCCTATGGCGTATGCATCATACTCTTGAGGGTCTTGAGGCAGATTATCTACAGACTTAACCGTACCTTTTAGATTAAATGAGTTCACACCAGATATCGTACCTCTCTAGAATCCAAACCATTCGATAGGCAAGTAACGATTATAGAAACTTCCTCCGACAAGTGTGTTATTAAATATCTGATGATCAGTCGGAGCATCTATATATGCTCCATGACCAACAATACTACCACCCGTGAGAGAACCACCCTCAAATTTAAGAGTTACTTCCTTTGGGAGATTAAGACCTTCATTTAGTACATAATCATATTTGATAACATACGTTGTATTTTGATCCACAATAGATGATACGAAATCATCATCTTTCTTGAGAACAACATAACCACGACCATGATCTGATGTACGATTCTTAACTGTGATTATATTATTTTCCACAGTAAGGTTGTCCTCGTCAGCCTTTAAACGCTGTCCGAATGTATTGTTATGCGTGCGTATTGTGCCATCATCCTCAATAAAGACTATTGATTCAGAAGAAATATTTGACGCATCTTTAGCATAACCATTCTTTGTCTTATAATATAATAGTTTATTGTTTATCATGGTTAGTTATTTGATTAAGCTGAGAAATCCAACACATTCGTAACAGGATACAGTACTAATACTAACGTATCATGTGACGTGCTTGTTGTATTAGTTGTCGTATATGCGTCAAAATAGAAATTCGTACCACTAACAATCTGTTGCTGTGGGAGATTACATAAGATTACAGAATCTGATGCAAGCATTGAAGGTCTTGCAATGTTGATAGCTTGACCAGCCTTTGACATGATCAAACCTCTCCAGTGATGATTCATACCAGCAGTCAAGCTATATGGAGAAGCAAAACCAAGATACATACCAGAACCTGATCTAAAGTCAAGAACTGAGAACTTACCCTCAGTAGCTGAAATACGAGCTGTTGCAGATGATTGTTTCTGATAAGCATTGACAGTCCACGGCTCAACCCAAGCACGATTCTGTGTAATATTGCTAGAGTTAGATGCTTTTGTTAGACTTGTTATCACATTACCAGTAGATGTTGATGAAGTCACACCATTAACAAGACCAAGCTCTGAAGCACTAGCACTCTTAATATTACCATGTGTACTTGCTGATGTGTTCACGTATGTAAGTCTTACAGTACTTGCCGTACTACTAGCAGACGTATGAGGAACCGAGTCTGTTCTAGATACTGACTCTGCAGATATAGTATCGATATACTCCATTGCAGGCTGTATAGCATCCTCTAAGTCACCACCAAACCCATCTGAGATTGAATGATCTGAATAATCCTCATCGATCGTGAAGTTCTGACCGGTCCACTTATACACAGCACTCGGCATACCGTTAGCACCCATAGTATAATAATACTTACTATAGTACGGCTTACCATTTGTCTTCATATACAAATTAGTAGGTACAGAAGTACCACTCCATGTCGTATAATATGAAGATCCAATCTTACCAACAATTCCAGATATCGTACCAGACGGAGTTGAAATAGATTGTGCAATGTATATAGCAGTCGGATTACCTACACCACCTTGTGCAGCACTAATAGAGTTTGTAAGAACACCATCTACTTTAACGGCACCCCACATACCCAAGCTAATTACATTCAAGCTCTTATTTATAGTATCAAGTTTGTTCTGAAGACCTGTTACGTTTGCAATCGTGTGAGTATGCTGTGATGGAGCATATATGCCTTTCTGAGCAGTGATCATCTCAATATCAGCAGCTAGGTCACGGAGACGCATTGCAGGATAATCTGTTACGTCACATGCGCTCATGGCACCATCCTCTGGCACATATTTATATAACTTGTTCAGAGAAAGATCTTTATAGATTACACAACCCCAAGGCTCATTAATGCCAGGAACAACCCATATATGTTTGTTCGGCCAGTTATTGTAATATACGTTATTACCAGCTTTCAATACAAACTGCCCTCCAGTCGTATCGTAATAAACAGTCGAAGGACTACCAATTGTTGTTGTACTGATTTGACTAACAGTTATACCAGATACGTTTCCTGCATAACTTATAGTACCGAACGCTTGATCAACTTTTGCAAAGCTATTGTTGATCCAAGATTGAACAATTACTAAACCTGATTGATCTAAAAATTTCATTATTTATATTAGTTAAAATAACACCATGTTTTACTATTACCAAACGGGTTATCCTTATCGTTCAACCAGTTGGTAGCAAGTTGATAAATCTTTTGATTGAACTCATCTTCTGATATGTTCTGAAACCACTCATGTATGAGATTATAGTTATCTGAATATATCATCTGTACAGTTACATAATAATCCCACTCATTATAATCAGGTATTACGCCACGCATCTCTTTATACTTATTTAGTACGAGATTCTTGTTCAAAAATGGTCCTGTGTATTTAGACCCATCTTTTTCGTAATACATCTTAGATACCTGATCATCAGCAAACGGCTCATTGTAATGTCCACCAACAAACGTACAATATGTATCTTTGATCACTTTACAATACTGGTCTTTATCCAAAACCTTCTGTAAATATTCAGATATGTTTGTGATCGCTTTATGAATTACCGATGTTTGTTTATCGTATCCATAATCTTTAAATATCTTATCAAGCGTTTCCATCGTTAGGTTTATTAGAATCAATAATCATTTGTTTCAAACTCTCTATAGATTGCTTTAGCTCTTCGTATCGAGCATCGTTCTCCTGCTTTGCTTTTATAGCAGGATCAAACTCTTGAATAAGTGCATTGCACTTCTCAACATTATTTCTATGTTGATCAATATTATCAAGTATAGTCTATGATTGAGACTTAAGTAACTGGAGTTCTTTTATGACACACTCTTTATTAGGAGTTATCATAAGTTGACCGGTATACCCAACTTCATTGCTATCCTTAAACGTATACGTTTGGGTCTTACCGGCATCTAAAACTGCGACATCAACCACCATATCAAACTGGTTATTGTACTTATCCATATGAGGTGTTGAGACTGTTACAACTTGTACAGTGTGTACCTCAATGTTGTTCCTGTCAAACATGTAGACAGAGCATCCTTGTTTCAAATCTTTAAATAGCATATGTATGTTGTTAAAAAATGGATTGGGTACGAGATAACCCCGTACCCATCCAATATTAATGATTCAGAATATAACGAACAGTGCCCTCAGCAGGGTTAGTCTCATCACCAAGAGGAATCGGGCCAACCGTGTAAGAAGTGCTACCAATCGTGATAGCAGCAGTATCGTTCGCAGCATTCGTCTTGCTCAGCGTAAGGCTATGAGCACCAATGAGTGCCGTAATATCACTAGCGGCAACAGCGGTCAAATCAGTAGCGTGACCAGTAGCATCCGTAGCGAACTTATAGAAACCAGCAGTCTTAGCAGCTGCACCAGTAGGAACTGCGTGAGAGAACGAAACACTCTTGTTACCACCAGCACTGCTTGCAGCAACACTAATGTTCGTACCACCAGCAAAAGCAACCGTGTCAGTCTTAGCAGAAGCAGCAAGCGTTATGGAACCAACCTTAATGTTAGAATAAGCATTCTGGTTAGCCTCACCACCAGTTGCGACAATACCGTCAACACGCGCAGTTAGTGCGTCAAGATTGGTCTTGTTAGTGTCTGACTGGGTCTTCGCGGTATTGATCTTAGTCAGAATTTCTTCTCTCACGCCAACGATAGGATTATCATCGCTGTCAGTACCAATAATAATGCCGTCGCCTTGTTTAAACGCAGTCACAGGCTTTCCGCTATTGCTGACAGCAGTAAGTGCACCGGTGATTGCGTTAAAAGCATATGTGCTACGGTTGATGTTTGTAGAATACGTTTCTGTAAGAGCAATCGTACGAGTACCATCAGAGTTGTTCGTAATAGAAATACCAGTACCAGCCTTATGCTCATTAACGAGATCAGCAACAGCGATATAAATCTTGTTAGCTGTACTGTTAGCCAGAGTCAACTCAACATACGGAGTAGCATTCTTCTTATCCGTAGCAGGAGTGAATGTACCATCAGCGTAAGAACCCCAAACAACCTTACCAGACTCAACAACCATATCCTTCGGAATGTTGATGGCTTCACCAACATTAGCACCATCCTTCTGGAGGTGATATACGGCTGCATAATCAGTAGATGTGGACTTAGTGAGCGTATAAGCAGGAACCTTTACAGCACCAACCTTAGTATCGACATAGTTCGTTGAAGCAAGACCACCCGCCTAATCAACCGATACATATACCGGCTTAATCTTATGAGAATCGCTTCCGGTAGCAATGTCTGCGAGAATACCGTTCTCAAGATTCCTTATAGGAGTAACGGAACCAGTCTCAATGCTTGAATAACCGTCTGTAATACCACTATTTGCAAGAGTACCCTTTGCAGCAAATTTAGCCTTAGCAGATGTCCAAAGTTGCTGAAGGCCTAATAGATCTAAATATTGCATTTATTATTTTATTAAACTGTTGTAGTAGTTGTAACAGCAGCACTCGGTTTAAGAACTGAGATTAGAGCATTGGTTTGATTTAATCTACCAATCTCATCGCGTAGTTGCTGGATCGTAGTCTGCTGTTCCAGATTCCAATGATTAGTCAGGGTATCAATGATCTTCTGTGTATTCTGTGTACTTGTTTCCTTAGCATCACATGCGTTTCGCTCAGCCTGGAAACCTACCTGTGCGAAACCGTTCTGAACAGCATTCTGAAGCGCCTGACTCTGCATCAAAATGGTATTTGTCTGTTGACAATTGTTCAATTGATTCTGGTAACCCTGAGACAAAATGGATGTATTGATGTTATTCATACCACCCTGCATCATCGTACTCATCTGGTTAACAGCTGACTGTACCTGATTGAATCCGACGTTCAATGTCTGAGACAGTTGTGCAATAGCCTCACTATTACCATTGACAGCCTGCATAGTGAGATCACTATTATGGTTGTCCTGAATCTGATTTTGTAAACTCTGGATTTGATCACCAATACAATTATTTGCATTATTGCCGAAGCCACCGAACTGACCGGCAAATATCAACCATATCAGATATGCAAACGGGTTATTCCACATCTGCTGATTACCACCATTAGCTAACATAGCTGTCAAGGCATCATTGCGGTCATTATTACCAAGCATTGCGCCCATCATAGCACCATTGCTAAAGCTATTAGCCGTGTCGCTCGTATAAATTTTGTTAATCTCTTCCATAATTTAAAAATTTAAGTGATTAATTTAAGATTGATGCAATGTCTTTTGTGTCGATAGAATAATCGTCATTAGAGTCCATAACATCATTCATCGAGATCTCCTTAGAAGATCCGTCAGTCATTTTCAGACGCAGCACGTTCTGTTTATCACTACCCTTATCGTAAGAACCAGATTCAATTGCAACACCGCCCTCTGTTGCAATAGATGACATATCAGCAGATCCAATAACAATCCCATCTGGAGAGATTAGTTTTACAGATTTAGTTGCTGGATCATATTCGATAGTCATTTTGTTGATATATGCTTGAAGCATCTTCATATCTACACCAGAACCACCGCCTTTTCCGATAAGTTCCATTGTGGATTTTGCATCAAGGACATCTCCGAATTGAAACTGGGAGCTATCAACAATTTTCAATTTATCAGGCTCTTGCATATGTAAAATACGAGGTGTAACAGGAGTACCTGCTGCATTCTGTATATTTGTACGTCTAAGCTTTGAATAAATCATATTTATATATACGTATATACGCAATTACTCCAACCGAAGTTGGAGTAATGCAAATTCAAAAAGTCAGTATGAAAAAAAATGAAGGTGGAAGTTGGTGGATTCGAACCATCGACCTTCTGCTTGTAAGGCAGACGCTCTAAACCAACTGAGCTAAACTTCCAAACAACCTTGATGGCTGTTGTTATATATTATTCTGATTCACCTACAGGAGCTTCTGTAGTCTGTGCCTTATCAGAAGATCCGAAACCACCATCAGCTCGATCAGATTCTGAAAGACTATCAGACTCAACAAACTCTACATCAGGAACAGGCAAGATCACCAGCTGAACAAATTTATCACCAACCTTGTATACGGCCGGAACAACATCTGTAGTTGCTATAAATTTACCAAGTATTTCGCCACGATAACCTGAATCAATCACGCCACAACTATCCGTAAGACGTAATGACTTCTTTGCAATAGATGATCTTGGCATCAGCTGAGCAAAGTATCCTTCAGGAATCTCTAATGCAAGATCTGTGTGGTATACGATCACCAGCTGACCACACTCATTCAACTCTGTCGTTATATTCGTAGCAGTTAGGTCAAAACCAGCATCTGTCTTATGTGCTTTTGAAGGCGTTACAGCCTTATCTGAAAGTTTCTTGAATTTAATTTCCATCTTATTATATTTTAGTTGCCCCACCAGGAATCAAACCCGGACCGTGAGGGTTCATCCAACACCATGTCACCATGGCCGTATTCGTTGTTGGCTGGACTTTGTCTTTACCATGCGTTTACGTTTAGGTATCCCGTGTAAAGTCTCTACACTCTGTATTAACATAGCTCGGCGTTATCTACTTGAGACGTTCACCGACTTAGCGGGATGTTCATCTACTCGTTTCCAAGTAGAGCTCCACCAAAGAGCCTCTCGTGCTATCACTACACCATAGGGCAGTGTTAACCTCTTTCTTAAGGAGGTTAATTAATTAAACAAATAATGAAATCACTCCTATTTGAAGTGCTTGTCCGATTAAACCACCTATTTCTGTAGCAGCTATATCAAGCCAATCGAACTTACCTCCCCATTGTTTATCTTTAAACTCCATTCCAAATGCTAGACCTGTACTGAATAATATCGTACCAACAAAAGCTGCAGGAATGGCGTACAACAAATGTTTTGGTCTATTAGATTCTTTTAGCCACATATTGTAGTTTTTTTGCGCCGGGGGCAGGACTCGAACCTGCTTCCATGAGGATCCCATCTGATATTATTCCAGACTTCACACTGCTCTACCTCATAAGCTACTCCCGCATTGCAGTGTTGTGTGTCACTGCAGATAGTTTTTAGTAACCAACTATTTATTTCTTACGTGTAATCCAGTTCCAGAAACGCTTGAAGATATTAGGCTTCTTCTCAACCTTCTCTTCCCCTTCTCGCTTAATCACGTCGTTATCAGCGTCATCAGAATCATCGTTATCATAAACACTCTCAATTGTATCAATCAGTGCATCAATATAATCTACTAGATAAGCGCATGACTTGACAATGTTTGAATTCATCAGCTCTGTGACGTGCATAGCGTAGTTGAACATCTCCTCTTTAGTGATAGGCTCTACACCACACTTAGCCTCTACAAAAGCTGCATATACATCACTGGGGCTCTCAACGTTTGTAAGATCTACGATCACATATTTCTTAACAGGCTTCATTGACTTCATCGTTAATTGTTTTAAGTTCTTTCATTCGTTTATTATAGTTATCGAGGTTTTCTTTCCACTCGTTAGATGTTATCTTTATATACTTGTGCGGGAAATCTGTGTCCCAAAACGCAAGTATAATATCGCCAGCTTTAACATCGAACTCTTCAACACTCCTGTCGCGATCTATGAACTTGAAATGCATATCTTCAGGAGCCATGTATACTCTGTTGCACGCATTCCTTTGTACATCAAGCGGTTCGATATTAGCGGTTTCTGTATCGACAATAAGTACATCTGAATTATACGTCGCTGCAATCGTTTTCATGTTTAAATCTTGGTTTTAATTTAAATTTAAATAACTTAGCAAACAATATATCTCTTTGATCATTCGGGTCTTTCATAATCGTTGCTGTACAATCAAATACCTGGTGTATAACATCATTGACAATGTTTTTATCAATATTGAGTTCTTTAGATATTTGATTGCTCAAACTATTAACATCAATCATGGACCTTTCCGATAATGTCAAATTGTCGTACTAGATGAGAGTCTTTAACAAGATCAAAGTACTCAAAGTGTCTGGCTTTATAGAAAATCGTATCTCCAACATGTATCGGAGGAAGATCATAACTCTTCTCATTCCCCATCCATTTAGTATATCTGTATGGAACCTTAAGTACAATACCTGTTAAATAGTCTGAATCAACCTCTTTAACTTCTTTCTTTACTTTATCATAATCAGTTGCCTCGATTCCGTTCTTATCAGCCTTAGGCTTATCTGTCGCAATCGGTGTACTGAATTCCTTCTTGACCTTTACTGGTGTAAGCGGCTTTACTAAAAAGCTGTCAAAGAACTCATATTTGATCTTATTACTTACATCCTCAGCTAAAGGTTTCTGATTAATCTTCTCTTGCATTACTTCTTAAGACCCTTTAAATAGTTAAGAACTTTGATGAGATTAAGCATCACTGTACGTTGTTCGACCTTCATACACTCAGGCATATCCTGTGTATCAACCTTGTTCAGGTCATACGTATACTTCTCGATCAATGAATCGATCTCATCAAACACATTTATAAACGGCTCTGATTTATCAATGAGCTCCTTAAGCATGCCCTCGTCAATAAGCTCTTTTGCATAATCGACAGAGATAGAGCACTTGGACGAATAGGTAGCCTTTACAGAAGAATCATCATCGTCATTCTCCTTGTATGCAGAATTATACTCTGCAACATAAGACTTCTCGTCATCAGAGAGAATCATAACATCACCAAGTTCAAGTCCGAAGAACGGTTCAATCACTTCTAATTTCTTTGTCATAGCAATCTGTTGTTTTAAATTACTGGGGCAGTAACGTATGAAGTATGCATTTTGGTTGCAAAAATATGAAAAAATTATTTTTTGTTATTAGCTGCGCAAGTATTATTGTCTTCTTTGTCATCTGCCCTGCAAAAGCCACAGAGGCTTCATTAAATGGAATTATGCTATGGTATCACAATATATTTCCAGTGTTGTTTCCATGCATTATAATATCAAATATCGTGCTGGGAACAGAGCTGCTTGATGGCTTTAAGGACTCCAAGCTTATGATAATTGTCCTGATAGCCTGTGGTCTAAGCTTAGGATTCCCGGTTGGTGGAAAATTAACTGCTGATTTATATAAACGCAAATATATAAACTATAATCAGGCCAATTACATATTTCCTCTGATTAACAATATCAGTCCATCCTTTGTGG
>ERZ869979.253-NODE-253-length-16469-cov-21.989202_pt1 | contig 16469 bp, 17 predicted proteins | sample MGYA00521269_ERZ869979 | MGnify/ENA primary metagenome ERZ869979 (study PRJEB32232, sample SAMN07284974) | human gut metagenome | biome: human-associated habitat; material: feces | host: Homo sapiens | place: Tanzania | collected 2014-04-05 ... | reverse complement strand
GGAGAAGCATTAGCCGAATATAATGCCAATCAAGTCGCTAAAAAACATCCTGAGCGTCAAAAAAAGGATTACTATTCATCCATCTGCCATGACAAAAAAACAGAACCATTCCGAGAAGCAGTTGTTCAAATTGGCAATAAAGACAAACAGCTTCCTCGATGGGAATCAAACGAGATTCTTCAAAAGTTCCTTAAAAAATTTCAAGAAAACAATCCTCAATTGGTGGTTGTTGGTGCCTACATTCATAACGATGAAGCGACACCTCATATGCACATAGACTATGTGCCAGTAGCAACTTATTCAAAAGGCCTAAAAAAACGTGTAGCGAACGACAAAGCATTGAATCAAATGGGCTACAAGACCTGGAATGATTGGAAAGACAGTCAAATGACCTGTCTTGAAAATCTGGTTCGTGAAAAAGGATACGACAGAGAATATATGCACAACACAAATAAACATGAGCCGGATGTCCAAAAATTCATTCAGAGTGAAACAAAATTCATTGCAGAAGCAAATAAACGCATCCAAGATATAGAAACTATTCAGGATACACTTCTTCCAACCAGAACCGCTAAAACTCAGTCTGGTGAACTTGTACACATCCTTTCAGAACAAGAATATAAATCCCTAGAAAACGTGTTAGTCAATCATAGTCTCGAAAACGAATCATTAAAAGCTCAGAAAACCGTTCTAGAGCTTGAAAATAAAAAAATGACAAGTGAAGTGCATAGATTAAAACAATTGCCCTATACAACTGAAAACGAAGATTTGAAAAAGGAACTGATCAAAAAACAAGAACTGTTTAAAAATGCTGAGCAACTATCTGCCGAAAATCAACAATTGAAAGAACAGATTAATACATTGAACGATCTTCAAGTCGAAAACAATAATTTGAAATTGGATCTAGAAAAAGAAAAACAGCGTAGCAAAAATTTCAAAATAATCGGCAAGCTCTATCAGTGCATGTATCTACATTTAATGGACCATATTATTCCAAGTGTTATTCAAAATTTCAAAATAGTTAAACTAATCAGAAACGGACTAGATAATCTATTCATAGGTGTTTTAGATGAATATCAAAACAAATCAAAAAATCCAGATATCTATACCCAGTTATTCGATGACAATACAGACCTTAATAATTCGTATCCAAACATTGATCAGGAATTTGCCAACCTTCCTGATGTAGATGAATTAATTGAACAGTCTGAACTGGATCGAAAAAATGATTATCAACATTACTAAAAAAAGAAGGAGTTATTGACTCCTTTTTTTATTTATACGAAGGGGTTTGGGGACGAAAGTCCTCAAAAAATAAAATGTATGCACAATACATTTTGACTTTGTATGCACAGGTATCGCAAGGGCTTTGTATGCACAAAGTCCTTAGGGGATTCCAGTGTATGCACAAAGTCCTTGCTTGCTATTTTTAAAAGGCCAAAAATGACCTAAAATCGCCGATTTTGAAGAAAATGGCATTTTTACGATTTTTGCGTCTTTTTATTGTGTCCAAATTTCATTTTTAAAGTGCATTTTTTAATTAAAAATGTTGATCTAAAAAATCATTTTTGCATTTATTAAATGCTTATTTTTTTCAAAAATGAGTGCTTAAAATTTTTGTTTTTGTCATTTTTATGTGTCAAAAGTTCAATTTTAAAATCCATTTTTAATTAAAAATTGTTGATCTAAAAAATCATTTTTGCATTTATTTAATGCTCATTTTTTTCAAAAGTGAGTGCTTAAAATTTTTATTTTTGTCATTTTAATGTATCGAAAAATTAAAAATCAGTGTTTAAATTTAACACTGATTGCGTGCAATAAAGTCAGTTTATTTACCAAATAAACGTGCAAAGAAACCTTTATTTTTTTCTTTTTCTAATTCATTTTTTAACTTTTCTATCTCATTTAAGTGATCCTTTTTTTCTTGATCCAGTTTTTCTTTTAATTGATATATTTCTTCTGTCTGGTCTTTTTTTTGCTCTAGCAGAAGTGTTTTTTCTTTGTTTTCTAATAATAAAGATGTCATTTGTTCTGTTTTAACTTTTAACTCATCCTGTAGGTTGATAATTTTATTTTTTAAAAGATCTTGTTGATCTCTCAACTGATTATTAGTTTCAATTAGATTTGCAACTCTGTCTTTATATTCTGATAATTCATCTTTCTCTTCATTCTTGGTTTCTTGATCAACTAGAATGATAGATACGTTTTGCCCTTCGTCTAAAATCTTGATAGCTTCTTCATCAAGATATGTCATTCTATTTTGTTTAATTAAATGTCCTTCTAGTCTACGCTTATTTTTCTCTCTCCGTAGCTGTTTATACACAGCTTGTACCGATTTATTTCGACGATCTGCATATTCTTTTACTGTTATCATAAAAGCTCTCTCTTTCAACCCTCATTAAACCCTTGCTTTAAACCGTTTAATAACTAAAAAAGCACTTTATTTAAAACGTATTTTTAATTTTAAACTAAAAGTCATTAAACCTCTTTAAACCCTTGCTTTAAACCGTTTAATAACTATATTTTACACTATTTTTCGTTATTTTTTAACCACATCATTCTGTAATACGCATATCCAATAACATTCTCATCTTCTTGTACTTCCATTACTGTTTCTAATTCATTTAAAGACATATTATTGATTTTTTCCAATGTGCTTTTAGGAAGTTGAATCATTACGTTAACTGTATCTGAATCACTCCTGGTCTTAATAATATTCTGAGGAATAAAATGACCTCTTGGAACCTCATTTTGACTAGATTTCTTAACATTTTTGTTCTCTTCCCACCATTTTTTTACTGTATTTTTTGATAGACCTGTATCTTTAACACATTGATATTTTGTTCCTTCAGGATTGATTTTCCGCCATTCTCCAACAATATCCTTTTTTGCCTTTCGTCCTTGTAATGCTCTCCCTTTTTCTTCGCTCAAAATTTCTAAATTACTTCTTGCCATTTTTAAATGTAACGACTGTTTTCGTCCGTTTCGTTTATTTCTTTCGATTCGGATATTCGTCAATTTCTCGATATCTTTTAAAGGGAAAGTATTGTATCGTTCATCATAACACTCTAAAGCCGATTTAATATCTTCCTCAGTAAACGGTTCATCTTTATTTAAACCATTTAAAAAAGGAATCAAATCTATTGCATCCTGCTTTATCTCATCTTTAGATAAACCGCATTTTATGCCATAAATCACTAACGTCATAATGCAAAAATATCTGTGGCCATAGCTGGCTCCATTTTCTTCTTTTTTTATTTGCTGGATCCACCAGTCGTATAGATCACGTTTTACTGTCCAATAGCTTCTTTTACCCTTTAAAACCTTATTTTCGTACCATTCCGGATATTTTTCTTTTGCCTGATCCAGTGTTAATTTACTTTCCTTAAATAATTTTTTTTCATCTATCTCAATCTTAGTGGGAACAAAACGATTCAAATACTCTATATTAACTGGATGCTGGTTTACTCTATACACTTCAATTCTATCCAGCGGAGCATTCTTTTTACATTTGCCACCCAATATTCTAAAAGGCTGATTGATTCCCTGTTTTTGTACCTTCTCATCAACAGAAGTGTTTTTGTTCCACATTTTTTCAGTTAAGGAGTATTTAAATTCCTTTAATTGGAGCTTTAAATTAGGAAACAATGGCACCGGTTCTTCAAAAACATAATATAAATGTACTCCATGACCACTTAATGCCACGTAATTCGGCAATGGATAATAATCAAATTCTTTATTAAATGCAGCATAAAAGAAATTATTCAAACTATTATCTGTAACACCATCAATATCAAATATCATTGCACACATTTTAGAAGCTCTATCCGATGTATATTTTGCACCAAAGTAAGTTAAACCATTCATTACACAGAAATCTGCATTAACAAGCTCATTTCGATAGATTTCTTCAAACTTATCTTCAAACATAATTCTGAAATGGCCATGATCTTCATTCTCATTCTTATAATAGGCGATTGGATTTGCTTTGAAACTTCCACTATCTTCATACTCCTTCTGAATGAATCCTTCTCCAATTCTAAAAATATCTTTATAAACATCTAGTGGATCCATCTTCTCTCCACCATACTTCTTAATAACATCACTTAACATTGTTATGAACACCTCTCTAAAACAAACATAAAAGGACAAAAAAGAATCAAAGGCCAAGAGGCCTCTAGGTCACGTTATATTATCAATGAAGTTATTTTACCTTTTTACACAAAAAATATAACACGAATTTAGCTCCGTGTTCAAGCAAATTTTTACTCTAGCAAAATGGCATAAATGTTCCTCTGTACAGTGCTAGAGTAAAACCTTGAAATCTTGTTGTTATTAATAAGTACGTGTCCTCGTACTTAGCTTCTGCTAAGTCTCGGATGTTTACTTTTGAAAAGTTCATGATATAATTCAAGTAGGTAAATTTGGTGGCAACACTAAAAGAAAAGAGAGGACTGCAATCCTCTCTTTTTATTTTGTACTGTGCTACCGAGGACTATGTGACTAGTCCTTTTTCTTTATCTCTACAACAATCAGGTAAATCAACAAAAGTTGAATGATTGTATCTAAATTCATATAGGTAAATTTGGCAGCACAAGTACATGGACGTATCTAAAAACATACAAATACCTCCAGTAAAAATTATAGCATAATCTGGTATCTGAAAATCTACCTCTAGGTCACGTTATATTATCAATGAATTTTTTCTACCTTTTTGTACCAAAAAAATTTACTCTAGTAAACAAGTGAAATGTATTTGCTTTAGTGTGGGGTTCCCGCTCTTTCTCATATAAAATTATCATAAATTATTGTGTTAGCGCTTTCAAGTTGCTATAATTTTTTTAAAGGAAAGGGGTAGAATGAACTAGTATTCATTCACGTATTATGTATGCGATCTTTAAAAAAGAAAATCGCTGTTTTTTTAGTTTGTTTGTCAACTTGTATTGCATCTTCTGGTATTTCTGTTTTTGCTTCTGAGAATAACGCAGATTATGGCAATAAGAAATTTACAGCTTGTCCAGTGCCTAGATCCAGTGGAGATGAAAGCGATGAAGAATTTATAAAATTCATAGAAAATGAATATAATATTTCTCGTAACGATGAAAATGTATCTGTCCAATATAATGGAAATGGAACAACTTCTATTGCTATTGTTGAAAATGAGAATCAAGCAACAATATTTACATCTCCAACAATAGAAGAGACTAAACTTTTAGAAGAATATAATGAAAATAGTAGGAGTATTGCATGGACAGCTCTTGTTTGGCTTTTTAGAGCGTATAAAATTGGAAATGCAATTAAAACTGGATGTCAAGTTATTCAAGGAGTTTCTGGAGAAGATGTGTGTGGTCGTATAGCTAGACAAACTATTGAAAGTTTAGTTGCAGCAGGTACTAGAAGACAATTCAAAGTAATTCGTTCTGTTGAAAAAAAGCCTTGTCCTTATCCTCCTAGTTCACAACAATGTAATGAACCTCCGTATGCTTATTGGAAAACTACACTTCAAGCATGCTAAAATCCTATGAATTTTTCTCACATATTTTGGTTCATACTAGTATTGATATGGAATATTAAAGTCGTTATAGATTTAATAAATCATACTTTCTCATTCGATTTATTAAATTGTTTTATCTCAATACTTGGAATATTTGTTCTAATATACCAAACAAAGCTTTTATTTAAAGATATAAAAGACAAACAACAAAAAAAGGAGAACTAACTCTCTCCTTTTTTCTCTAAAGCAATGAATAAAGATTCTCAAAATTGTAATTCAAATAATGATGATCTAAAATTTTGATTAATTTAATTAAATTGTTTTTAGTAAGTCTCGGACGTTTACTTTTGAAAAGTTCATGATATAATTCAAGTAGGCAAAAGTACAGATTAAAAGCCACGTAAGAAGAACTGACCCAGTCACTCAGTTCTTCTTTTTTTTGCAAAAAAAGAGAGTGGGTAGTCAGTCCACTCTTTTATGCTCTGTTGTCCGGTCGTTTCTGTTGAGCCATTTGTAGATGTAGTTGGCGGCCACACCTGCTCCGACAGAAACTAAAAAAGTACAGATTAATTCAACCACGTTCTCACCTCCTTCGCGTTGGTGAGCCCAGACAACAGAAAGATTATATCATAATTAAAAAACGCTCTTAATAATTTTAAAAACACTGTTCATCACTTTATATGTTGGCCATCCTAAAAAGCCTCCAATAAATACAAGCAAAAATCCAGCTGAAACAAATGCTATCCACTTATTGATCCATACATTTTTAAAGTTGATCCAGAATTCTTTCTTTTTCAAATCTTCACTGATTCTATCAAGTTCTTCCTGTTTGGATTCAATTGATTTATTTATAGTATTTAATTTGTTTTCTTTATATTCTATGTGCTCTGAAAGGTGTTTTATTTGTTCCTTAAGAACAGTTTCCTGGTTTCTGTAGTTTAAATCAAGCTCTTTTCTTTTTGCCTCGTACAGCGCATTTAATGAGGTTGTATCCATAATATTGTCGTTTAATTCAATGATTTGCTGATTCATTACCTGCTGGTTATAAGCAAACTTATCTAATCTGTCATTCAATTGTTCCTTCTCTTTTGCTGCAGCCACTTCATTTTGTGCGAATACAGAACGAATCAGTTGTCTCATTGCATCTTGATTAGAATCTAATTCTTGCTTTTTACAAGCGACTGTTTGTTCTAATTCGTCTTTCTGTGTCTGTATCTGGTACTGCTGATTACTTGTTTGTTGTACCTGCTGCTTCAATCTATCCAGATTGCTTTTTTTAGATATCGATCTCATATCCTCTGCTCCTTTCTATCTCTCTGTCATGTTCTTCAATCAGAGATGTAGCTTTATCTATACGTTCTTCAAAACTCAATCCTTTGATCTCCTTTCGATATTCCTCCTGTGTGAGGTCTTTATATGCTTCCGGTTCTAATACCTTTAGCTGACTTAACATCTCTTTTTGGCGCATATCCTGTTCTTCTATGTCATGTATCAGACTTAACTTGCTGTCTATCACTTCTGTAAATTCATGATCAAGATGATTTAAATCTTCAATCTGATTGCTTAGACTTTTAATTTCATTATCAAGCCTTTTATTTTCTTTAAACATGTCATTGAATTTATCTTTTATTCCATTCCAGGCCTTTGCAGCCTCATATTCTCTGCTTTTGCGTTTGATATATACTTTAAGATTTCGGAGGGTGTCCATGACCCAGTCTGCCATTTCATGCACTAACTCAATTGCTTTTGGCGTTATTTTCTTTTCTTCAGCATTTGCCTCTTTTACATTTTCCAGGACTTCTTGTTTAATAGAAATGTAATTTTTTAATTGTATCGGTTCTAATTCGATATGTTGTTTTACATTTTCGTTATATCGTTTAACTTCTGCATTCCACGCTTTTGCATTATCTAAATAATCTTTACTTGCTCCTTTGTATAACTTCTTCTGTGATAGATAGGGGTTATTTTTTATACCATCGTGTAAATCTAATTTGTAACCGTACTTATTTAAAGTATCTTTGACTATCTTGTTTTTGTGATGTAACCACCAACGTTCAGTAAATTTCTTATCCTTTACTTTGAATATGTCCGTTTGGTATTTGATGTTACCCTCTTTATCTCGTTGTACTTCGCCCTTTTTATGAACCAATACAGCATTTTCACTATTTGCTTTCGCTAATTTATGCGTATCTTTGTCATGCCAAATGTCTTTCTTGTAGACTTTAGGCTCAAGATTTATTTGGTTTTCACGCTCACTAAAAAGAATATGGACATGAAGATTCGTGCGATTGTGATTCCAATGAACTGCATATTCATAGTCCTTATTTTCGCCAACTATCTCATGAGCCAAGTCATCGCAAACTTGCTCTAATCTTCGTTTATCTTCGGCAAGTTCATTCGGTAAAGCAATATGCACTTCAAGTGCCTCATTATTGGCAACATTCGATTTTTGATGTTCCTTTTCAAAAGAAGAATGTTCCTGCCATGAGTATTGCATTTCTATTTTTTGCAATACGATTTTTTCTTGTCGCTTCTCATCATTCAAATAATTAGAACGACCTACTACATTAGAAATTTTGGCTATTCTACCATAAACTGTTGCCATAAATTTCACTCCTTTCTAGCCGTCTGCAAGACCGCAAACCCTTACGGCGATAGCCTTAAGGTTGAGTTTGCGCTCTCAATCGGCGAGGCCTTATATTCTTATTGTATCACATGTTTTTATAGTGAAAAAATATCTATTTTCTTGTCTCTAGGTCTTTGACAAAAGCAAACTACAACGATATAATTGTATTACAAGTAATACATAGAGGAGGGCTTATTATGACTACAATTTCTTTAAGAGTTAATGACGATGAATCTAAATTAATTCATGACTATGTTTCTATCAACCAATTAAATATGAGCCAGTTTATTCGTGATGCTGTTCTGGATAAAATAGAAAATGATCTTGATCTTGATGAAGATCGTATCTTATATGCGTTTGAAAAAGCTAAACAAGAAACTACATATGATCATACTGAAGTTTGGAAAATGCTTGGTGTCTAAATGTATAAAGTAGAATTTACTGAATCTGCAGTTAAACAGCTAAAAAAGTTAGATAAACAAACTGTTCGTGTTATAAAAAACTGGGTTATCAAAAACCTAGTCAATACTCCTGATCCAAGACTGCATGGAAAAGCTTTGAAAGGTAATCTAAAAGGGATTTGGAGATACAGGGTAGGAGATTATAGATTATTTGCATCAATTGAAGAAGATATAATAACTATCAGCATTTTTGAAATTGGTCATAGAAGGGATATTTATAAATAAAAAGAGTGGTAATTCCACTCTTTTTTCATTCTACATTTTGAATCCAATTATCCAATTCCTTTATAGGGTTATTCCAATCAGAAATTACTAAATAGTCAATAACTTTATTTTTTTTTATGTAATAAAATGTAGGAACATATTTGAAAGGATCAAAATTATTTTTTAAATACTCCATATCTGTATCAGTTGTCTCTTCATTTATTTCATATTTATAAATCACTACATCTTGTTGTAATTCTGATTTTTTTTCATTTAATTTATTGCAATATGGACAAGTATTTTTAGATATTTCAACAATTACTTCATCATTATTTTCAATTATATTTGTTAATTCACATATATTATTTACGTTTTTAAATTCAGTTTTTGCTTTTTGACACCCTATTAAGCAAAATGACATTAACAATATAAATAAGATTTTCTTCATCTCTTTAATTTTACATTCATTAAATAAAGTAATATTATGCTTGCCACAAAAGAGATTATTGAAAAATATAATGACGAAATAGATGATATTTCAACTAAATATCGTAATATAAAATAAATTATTATACCTAGTATAAAACCGGCACCAAAATATTTCTTCATAGATTTTTTCATATTAATAATGTCCTTACACATATTTTCTGCACATTGCCCCTTCATAAGAATTTGGCGGATAAACATTACAGTTGATATATGTTCTTCCTGTGTATTTTCTGTGTAACACATTTTGAATAGCCTGTGCTACCCACCAAGCTCCAGCTTTCCCAGAAGCTGCTATAACTACACCGTCCATAATTGTGGCTGACAAATAACCTACAACTGCACTTCCTATAACCACTGCAATCGTTGCTGGGGTTCTGGTTTGAATCGGATTATCTACTCTAACAATATTATTTTCTTCATCAACAGTATAAGTTAAATATTCCCCTGCATAAGGACTGTCTTCCCCCATCTCATATTCTAATTGATCAATACTCTCTTGAGTAAATTCAATCGCTGTAGGAGGGTCTTGCTCTTGAGCTTTTATTGGAATTCCTCCAAAGGCAGAAAATAAAGCATAGAAACTAGTAAATAAACATACAAACATTTTTTTCATCGTGGCACCTCTTGTTTTCATTGTGATACCTCCTTTTCATATTTATCTAATCACTCTTAAACTTATAGAATAACAAAAACCGAATTTTTGGCATAATAAATCAAAAATTTGGTTGTTTCTTTTATACCTAAATAAAAAATAAAAAGCATTGTATCTGATTAGATTCGATTTTTATTTCTCCATGGTATTTATTAACTATAATCTTTAAAAGTATCTGCAAGTCATCATTTTCTATGTTTATTTTATTTGGATATTCTATATTTATACGTAACTCATTTATATTCGCATACATATGAAATTTCATTGTTCCCTTTTTTCTTATCATATCATCTTGTAATAAGCAAAGCATTAACGATGATAGATCCATTGGTTTCATTTTTATTTTGTCCGGAACATCAATTTTTATATCAAAATCAATTTGAGAATGTGTATTAATAAATCTACTTAAAAAGGAATCTACATAAATATTTGTACAGATAGATGGACTATAAATTTTAAAACAATCTAATAAAATATTATCAATTTTATCTTGTGCTTTATCGTATTCTTTTTTTTCTAGCATATTTTTTACAAAAAACAATTCATTTTTTATATCATGAATAGATTTATTTATGTTTTTTTCATCTAAAATAATTTTTTCAATAGATTGATCAGTTATATCTACAAACTGATTCAAATTTTTTAACATTACCTTAAATTTATATGTTTTTAAAAAAATTAAAACACTATATCCTATTACCAATGCCATCGTTATAGCAAATGCTTCATAAATATTAAAAAACAGATGTAATATAACATATGTGATAATTCCTAAAACAAATCCTAATATATATCTTTTTTTCATATAATTTTCCATTCTCAAATATTTATGTTTTTAAAAATATATTTTGCTTTTATCAATTTCCATCGTCGCCGACTAACTTTTATTTTTTGTTGATTATTTAAAACAATTAAATGATTCTTATTATCTATACTTTTAATTTTTGATAGATTAACAACTTCGCTATTATTAACTCTTAAAAAATCACTAGAAAAATATTGTTGGACATCTTTTAACGTATCATACGTCAACCGATGAATTTTGTTACCTTCTAATGAAATATATAAATTTCCTTCTAATAAATAAAATCTAACTACATCATTTTCTCTGATTTCTATTTTCCCTCCTATTATAGATAATATTATTCTGTTCATATTTTGAATTTTTTTCCTTGCAAGCTCTATTTTTGATACAAGAAGATTATCAATTTTTATTTTAGGAATAAATCCTAAAACGTTTGAATCAAATACATCAATCATATACTCCTCATAATTAGATATATAAATAATAAATAATTGTTTATTTTCATGTTTTTTTATATAATCTATCCCATTGTATTTATTTAAATTGATATCTAACAATAGCAAATCATAATAAATATTACTCAAATTATAACTATCTATATCACTATACACATGAACTAAATCACTACCCAAATTTAATAGGCTGATAATTTTTTGTTGAAAAAATATATTGTCTTCTAAAATAGCAATTTTCATATTAATTCCTTTTCTAAATGTAAGTATCCGCATAATCTATTATATGATTAATATCTCTCAAAACTAAAAACTTCTTTTACAAAACATTTAAATATTTGTATTAAGAGATTTATACTATACTACGATTATTTAAACTATCCACCACTTATATACAGTTGGTTTTGTTAAACCTGTATCACGAATACATTCCGCTTTTTTCCCTTCCGGATGTTCTAATCTCCATTTTTGAACAATTGATTGCTTCGTTGGAGCTCCTTCTTTGTTGATCCATGAACCATTTGGATGTTCAATATCACGAATTGCATTCATGATTTTTATATGTTGTTCCTGTTTTCGGCCATTACGTTTATTTCTTTCGATTCGAATATTCGTTATTTTCTCGATATCTTTTAAAGGAAAAGTATTGTATCGTTCATCATAACACTCTAAAGCTGATTTAATATCTTCCTCTGTAAATGGTTCTTTTTCATTTAAACCGTTTAGAAACGGTATCAAATCAATTGCATCCTGTTTTATCTCATCTTTAGATAAACCACATTTTATACCATAAATCACCAATGTCATGATACAAAAATATCTGTGGCCATAACTGGCTCCATTTTCATCTTTTTTTATTTGCTGGATCCACCAATCGTATAGATCACGTTTTACTGTCCAATAGCTTCTTATACCCTTTACAACCTTATTTTCGTACCATTCCGGATACTTTTCCTTTGCCTGATCCAGTGTTAATTTACTTTCCTTGAATAATTTTTTTTCATCAATCTCAATTTTAGTAGGAACAAAACGATTCAAATACTCTATGTTGACTGGATGATGGTTTACTCTATACACTTCAACTCTATCCAGTGGAGCATTTTTTTTACATTTACCACCCAATATTCTAAAAGGCTGATTGATTCCTTGTTTTTGTACTTTCTCATCAACAGAAGTATTTTTGTTCCACATTTTTTCGGTTAAAGAGTATTTAAATTCCTTTAATTGAAGCTTCAAATTAGGGAACAATGGTACTGGTTCTTCAAAAACATAATATAAATGTATCCCATGACCACTTAAAGCCACGTAATTTGGTAATGGATAATAATCAAATTCTTTATTGAATGCAGCATAAAAGAAATTATTCAAACTATTATCTGTAACACCATCAATATCAAATATCATTGCACACATTTTAGAAGCTCTATCCGATGTATATTTTGCACCAAAGTAAGTTAAACCATTCATTACACAGAAATCTGCATTAACAAGCTCATTTCGATAGATTTCTTCAAACTTATCTTCAAACATAATTCTGAAATGGCCATGATCTTCATTCTCATTCTTATAATAGGCGATTGGATTTGCTTTGAAACTTCCACTATCTTCATACTCCTTCTGAATGAATCCTTCTCCAATTCTAAAAATATCTTTATAAACATCTAGTGGATCCATCTTCTCTCCACCATACTTCTTAATAACATCACTTAACATTGTTATGAACACCTCTCTAAAACAAACATAAAAGGACAAAAAAGAATCAAAGGCCAAGAGGCCTCTAGGTCACGTTATATTATCAATAGATTTTTGACCCTATTTTCACTAAAAATATAACACCGATTTTTATCGGTGTCTAGCCGCTATTTTACTCTAGCAATGCACAGAGAAATAGTTGCTATTTTTTTGCTAGAGTAAAAATTAGATAGAGGTTATTAAGACCTCTATCTAATTTACTTTTGTATGTATGATAATTAGCATTTCTCTGATTCATTGAGCAGTAATTAATACAGCATTTTCAATTCCTAAATCTTTTAAGTTATATGTTTTTGATTTTTTACCTTGAATATCATATTCGACCAAATAACTAGGAAATAAAAGATAATATTTATCATCTTTTATTTCAAGAAAAGCTGACCTTGCTGGTACATCGTTTCCCATTTCTGAAAAATCGATTGGAATTATTGTTTCTTCATTTGTATCTATATTATATATTGTCCAAACATGGTTCGAAGTTGGACCGTTTTCTCCGTTAGCAATAATTAAATTTCTGTTGTTTTCATCAAAATATATATCAAAAGGGTAAGTATTACTTAATATTTTTACTTCCTCAAGAAAAATCTTTTTATTTAAATCAAATATGCATATTTCATTACTTCCTAAAGCCATTCTTTCTTCATTAATATTTTCTGTCGTATGAGTTAAATATAAATATCCGTCCGCATATACAAAAGAGAAAAATGAACCATTATTTTCTTGTAAATCATATTTTTCTATCACATCAAATTGATCATTTAATTTAAAAATATAATTTTCTGTATATCCGAAATCTGAATTATTTGGAACAACACCGCAAAGCATATATATTTTTTCATCAACTTCTATTAAATCCATTGGATATAAACTAGAATTATTATCATATTCGAATTTAATAGTATCTATTAAATTTAAATTCAGATCATATACATCAATACTTAAATAAGTGATAAAATTATTTACTATATAATATTTATCTTCTGTTAATAAGGCACAATTTGTATCTATTGACGTATGTTTTTTTCGAGTCACATTAAAGTTTGATTTATCAATCTTTTCTATCCATACATTTAAATTATTATCTGTACTTGTTTTCGTAAAATACGCATCTTTATTTTCAAAAAAAATATTATTATAATACCATAATTCAAAATCTCCTTTTTCTCGTTTTTGCGAACTATTAACTACAAATTTATTGTCTTTTTTCTCGATACCATAAATATTATTATTATCAATAATAATAAATTCGCTGTCATCTAGCGAATTTATATTATTGCAAGCATATAAGCTAATTAAACTTACTATACAAACTATATATGTTAAAATTTTTTTTATTCTATTTTTATAATTATTCATATCTATACGTTACTTCTGTCGCGCCTGCATGCAATAGATCAGAAGGAGTTATAATTCCTGGCAATCCGTGTGGTAATGAAACACCTGCTCCCAACCTATAAGCTTGATAAACTAATTGAGAACAATAAAAAGTATCGGTAGTAGTTAATGTACTTAATAGAGAATATGGCTTTGTTAAAAAACTAGCTGCTTTCTTTGCTGCTTTTTGATCCTGTGCAACAGATGTTGAAATAACACCTGCTTGATAGACTCTCGGTTTAAACCTTGATGGCCAATCACCTTGTACTACTTGAACTCCTTTATTAGGATTTGCTTCTATTGTAGAATAATAGTGAGGAGCTGCTGCAACAATTCCAGCATGACCATGATTCAAAAATGAAGTATATGAATCACAAACACAAATAACACCATCTCTCCAACTCCATGTTCCTGAAACACTTCTTGTAAATCCATTATCCATTTTATCTGGTACAATGGGAGCTTTTTGAGCTTCTTCAAATAGATTTTGTGAATATTCTTCAACATCATTTTTATTTAAGTTAAAATATTCGTAAAATTCTCTTTCTTCTTCACTTACATATTCTTGTTCTTCAGCATATACAGGCCATGTGTTTACTAAACAAGCAGAAAGCAAGATTATAAATAAATTTTTAATTTTTTTCATAAAAAGTGGTCTCCTATCTAACAAATATCATTATTTCATTGAAATAGCTATTACCATTGTTATCAAAGCTCCTTTTTCATTCTTTATGAATCTTTATATAAAAATTTTAACAAGTATAAATTTAAAAGCATAGTCTACTAATGAACCAAAATACATGATACAATTTAAAGGTAGTCAATAAGTACGTGTCCTCGTACTTAGCTTTTGCTAAGTCTCGGACGTTTACTTTTGAAAAGTTCATGATATAATTCAAGTAGTACATAAAGATGTTCAATAACTGAACATGAGAAAAGAGAGGACGGGAATCCTCTCTTTTTTTCACTTCTGCAATGTTTTGTCTTGGTTATGTTACTTCTTTAGTTCTCGAATAATTAGTAGCAAAACTACTAATGTTAAAAATTCTGAGTACATAAAGATAAAACAATAACCAAGCATTACAAAAGCGTTCTCTTTGAAGGTCTGAATTCATAAAGCCAACCTCCAGTCAAGATTATAACATAATCTGGTATCTGACAGATAAGACATGAAAAGGCCTCTATGTCCCGTTATATTATCAATGAAGTTATTTTACCTTTTTACACAAAAAATATTTCACTAAGAAATTTTAAAGAAATTTTACTCTAGCATGCAATAGTAAAATATCAATTTTATAATTGAATTATAATTATATTTTAATTATAATATATATATATATATATATAAAGAGGTGTTGTTCATGAAGCTTAAAGACTTATTATTAGTTGCAGATTGCAACTATCATGTATTTTTTAAATCCGAGATTGCGAATATTTCCGGACTTCCCTACACAGAAATCGAAAAAGACCAATTAAAAGACTATCTAGATATGACCGTATTACGTGTGGATCAAGAATGGAACATTACGATTGGATAGGAGAACGAACATGACAGATATTAGAATTGATAGACCAGAAGAACATAAAACACAGACTAAGAAATATTATAAATCTAAATACTGTGTCAGTTTACATCTTCCAAAAGAGCTGGAAGAGAAAGTGAAGGATGCTGCCGAATCTGAGGCACGCAATGTTACATCCTATATTACAAGTCTTATCTTAAAAGACTTGAAAGAAAAAGAATTATTAAAATAAAAATCATCTTAAAAACATCATAATATGAGATTTTTAAGAATATTCAAAAAAGTTCATAAAATTAAATCAGAAAAGTTGACCTTTAAGGTATGTTTAGCCTTTAAAGTCAATTTTTTAAAAATCAGAAAATTCAATAATTTAGATGATTTTTAAAAATCAAAATGTATCGTATATCACACTTATATGATATATTTTGTTGTTTTTTTAGCTAAAATTCGTGTTTTAGCTCGAATTTCTTGTCAAAATTGACAAGAAAAAGCCTCGCAGAGCGAAAGAGGCATTTAGGAGTTTCTCCAAAATGCCGATTGAGTTACTTTTTGGAAAAAGTAACAAAAACTATTGTATAATAGATTCATACAGAGGTGATAGATTTATGAGAAATTGGAATAGAAAAACATCTTCATC
>ERZ869979.252-NODE-252-length-16494-cov-3.835415_pt1 | contig 16494 bp, 11 predicted proteins | sample MGYA00521269_ERZ869979 | MGnify/ENA primary metagenome ERZ869979 (study PRJEB32232, sample SAMN07284974) | human gut metagenome | biome: human-associated habitat; material: feces | host: Homo sapiens | place: Tanzania | collected 2014-04-05 ... | reverse complement strand
TAGACCTTTCAAATGAAAGCTCCTGGACATGGGATGACTTTTATGAAGCATTAAAGAAAGTAAAAGAATATACAAAAGCAGATTATGTATGGTCTGATGGATTTGGATTCGGAAGTACTATGAACATTGCAGCTACTGTTTATAATGTAACAGGTGGTTACTCCAATGATGGTGGTGACTGGGGATTAAAAGATGGTACAAAATTTGACTTTGATAAAGGGGAATTCTACTTCGCTGATACAACAGACGAATACAAAGAATACCTCACAATGTTCCACAAAATGTACGAAGATGGTTTAATTGACCCTGAAACATTTACACAGGATACCACACAGGCGCAGGCAAAATTCTTCCGTGGTGATTCTTATGTCTTAAATATGAACTATCAGATTTATTCTGATATCCAGAATGGTAAAATGCAGGTCGATGGAGCTGAATTATACTTCCTGACTCCTCCGGCAGGTTCCGCAGGACAGTTAAAAGTTTCCAGTGCAGCTGGTCGTCTTGAAAATGGTATTATGATTACACAGAACGCATTAGACGAACTTGGTGAAGAAGGATTTATCAAAATGCTTCGTTTCATTGACTGGTTATGGTACTCAGACGAAGGACAGACTTTATGTCTGTGGGGTGTTGAAGGTGAAACCTATACAAAAGATGATGATGGAAACATCGTATTAAACTCTGACATCTACTACAATGGTATTAACCCAGGTGCAGAAAAACAGTTAAACGTAGACTATGGATTTGGTAACGGTGTATTTGCTTACGGCGGTTCTCAGAAACTTCAGTATTCTAAATTCTCTGATGGAGAAAAAGAATGGAACGAAAGAGTAAATGCAAGCAAAGAAGATATCCAGTTAAAACCACCAATTCTTGCTGATGAAATGCAGAAAGAAGAAATGAACTTAGTTAAGACTCCTCTTATGGACTATGTAAATACAGCAGCTCTGGAATTCATCACTGGTAAACGTGACCTGGATAAAGACTGGGATGCTTACGTAAAAGATTGTGAAGATAAAGGCAGTCAGAAATACGTAGATGAAGCAAACGAAATTTATCAGGATACAAAAGACCTTCTTAAATAATTAAAATAAGCAGTAACCAGGGAAAAGAATCTGGCAGCGCAAGCTGTCGGGTTCTTTTTAGAACAAAAAAACACGGAAACAAATCTAGGACAGCGTACAAAAAAATAATCAAACTAATTTGCGGGACGATGTACTAGTACGGAGGATGTATGGCTACATTAGAAATTTCAAAGAATAAGGGACTTTATTTTGTAATTCCGGAAGAATGTGGAACCGGTGTGAAAAAAGTAGCAGGCAAAGTGGCAAAAGATGTAGAGGGAACACTCTCATTTTGTCCTGAAATCTGTGAAACAGTTGTACCGGCAAAACAGGCAGTAATTGCAGTGACTGCAGGAAGCGGAAAACTGGCAGAAACACTTTGCAGAAAAATTTCAAAACTTGGACAGGTAGAAGGAAAACGGGAATCTTATGCGTTTATTGTGGCAGAAAATCCGGTAGAAGGAATTGAAAGCGCACTTGTTATTTACGGAAGTGATAAGCTTGGAACCATTTATGGCTTGTTCCATCTGTCAGAGTTGTTAGGTGTGACAGCAATGGTCGACTGGGGAGACTGCCAGTACGTGAAACAGGACTCTTTTGTCTTAAAAGAAGAGGATTCTTTTGTATCAAAAGAGCCGTCTGTAAAATACAGAGGATTTTTCATCAATGATGAATGGCCATGCTGTGGAAACTGGGCAACTTCTCATTTTGGAAGTTTTAACGCTAAAATGTATGACCATATTTTTGAATACCTCCTCCGTATGAAGGGAAATTATTTATGGCCGGCGATGTGGGCGGAAAACTTTATGTTAGATGGTCCGGATTTAGAATCCATGAAACTGGCTGATGAATACGGAATTTATATCGGAATGTCTCATCATGAGCCTTGTATGCGTTCCGGTGCAGAATACAGCAAGGTGAGAGGACCGAAAAGTCCGTATGGAGATGCATGGAGTTATGTGACAAACAAGGAAGGAATCTTAAGATTCTGGGAGGACGGTGTGAAACGAAGCATCGGTCACAATGTATTTCCAACAGTTGGAATGAGAGGAGAAAACGACAGTAAGATGCTGGGCGAAGATTCTCTGATTTCCGATAATGTCCGTCTGTTAAAAGAAATTATTACAAAGCAGCGTGAGATGATTCATGAACATCTGGAAACAGACGGAAAGAAAGTTCCGCAGTTATTTGCAGTTTATAAAGAAGTAGAAGATTACTATTTTGGTGGTGGAAGCGAAGAAGGACTGCGTGGATTTGAAGAACTTGAGGGCGTAACCTTACTGCTTTGCGAAGACAACTGGGGAAATATGAGAGCACTTCCGGAAGCATTTGAGAGAAATCATAAAGGTGGATTCGGAATGTATTTCCATCTGGATTATCATGGAGACCCTGTTTCTTATGAATGGGTTTCTTCTACCGAACTTTCCAAGATTTGGGAGCAGATGACAGAAGCTTATGAATACGGAGTAAGAGAACTCTGGATTGTTAATGTCGGAGATGTAAAATTCCAGGAGTTCCCATTAAATTACTTTATGGATTTGGCATATGATTTTGAAAAATGGGGTTCTTTGGCACCGAACAGCACAAAAGAATATACCAAAGCATGGATAGAGTCTGTATTTGGAAGCTATACTTCAAAAGAAGAACGAGAAGAAATTCAGGAAGTATTAGAAGGCTATTTGAAAATCAATGCATTAAGAAAACCGGAATCTTTAAATGATACGGTTTACCATCCGGCACATTACTTAGAATGTGAAAAACTGTTATCTCTTTGTGGAAAACTCGAAGAAAAGAATGAAAGGCTGTGGAAAACCTTAGAAGAACGTGGCATGGGCGATGCTTACTTCAGCATGATTTATTTTTCAGCAGAAGCATCCTTTAATTTACTGAAAATGCATCTTTATTCTGGAAAAAACCACTTATATGCTTCTCAGGGCAAGGCAGTTGCAAACGAGTATGACAAGTTAGTGGAAGCCTGCATCGAAAAAGATGAAGCTTTGAAAACTCAGATGGCAGAATTTAAAGACGGAAAATGGGCAGGAATGGAACTGGCTTCTCATATTGGATTTACAAACTGGAATGATGAAGACTGGAGATATCCGGTGCGTCACATCGTTCGTCTTCCGAAAAAACCAAGACTGGTTGTGACAAGAGCAGATAAAACACAGCATTATACGAACCAGTATTTCCCGATTACACTTGTGATTGATGATTTCGTAGTTTCTTCTAGCAAAAAGGCTAAAATTCAAATTGCAAATGGTGGCCAGGGAAGCGTAAAATGGAAGATACAGGAAGGTGCAAGAAAAGTCGGATTAGACGGAATTGCACACGAATCCGGAGAAGAAAGCAGATGCGAATGGCTGGAATTTTCCAGGACATCAGGGGAGACTGCACTTCAGGACGAAGTTGAAATTTCTTTAAAAGAAGAAAACCTTCCGCTTGGAGAAGAAGTATCATGCAGTTTTGAAATCAAGACAGAAACCGAGTTTGTTCCGGTTCTGGTAAAAGCACTGAAAAAAGATACCAGTGCACTTCCGGCAGGTGCATTTCTTGCAGAACATGGCATGTTTGTAATGGACGCGGTACATTATGCAGATAAACAGGCAGGACTGTATGAGGGAGAAGCCGTAGAGTTTAAAGAACTGTATGATTTTGGAAAATATCAGAGCGGAATCAAGGCATTTCCGGTAACAGCATCCTTTGATTCAAAAGAAAATGCCCCTTCTGTTACTTATGAGCTTTACAGCGAAGAAGAAAAAGATTGCTTCTTAAATCTTTATACTTCTCCTGCGAATCCACTGATTTATGGCGGAAAACTTTCGATGGAAGTTTCTGTAAATGAAGAAGTCGGAAAGCTGGTTGAATTTACAGAAGACGGTTATAAGGGTGGAGAACCGGGCTGTATTCCATGGGAACAGGCAGTATTAAATCAGGAACACGTAGGAAGTACAGAGATTTCTTTGAAAAAGGGACTTAATAAAATTACAGTATTTGCAAGAGAAGCCGGAATGGTATTAGAGCGTCTGGTGGTTTATCCAAAAGATATGGAACGTCTAGTATCTTATCTTGGAGAAAAAGAATGCATCAGGGTAACACCTGCAGAGAAATAAATCAGGTACTTATAAAATTGAGCACAGAAAAAAGAAAGCGAGGAATGAAACAATGGCAGTCAAAATGAAAATGAAAACAGCAGTAATGACAGATTTACAGAAAGTAGAAATTCAGGAACGTGAAGTTCCGACACCGAAGAGTGATGAAGTACTTGTAAAAGTAGAATATGTAGGAATCTGTGGTTCTGACTTACATTACTATGAATCAGGAAGAATCGGAGATTTCATCGTAGAAACTCCTTTCGTACTGGGACATGAAGCAGGTGGTACTGTTGTGGAAGTTGGCGAAAATGTAAAACACTTAAAAGTTGGTGACAGAGTTGCCTTAGAGCCGGGAAAAACCTGTGGAAAATGCGAATTCTGCAAACAGGGTAAATACAATCTGTGTAAAGACGTTGTATTCTTCGCAACTCCGCCGGTAGATGGTGTATTCCAGGAGTATGTTGCACATGAAGCTGACCTTTGCTTTAAACTGCCGGAAAACGTAAGCACAATGGAAGGTGCATTGATTGAACCATTAGCAGTTGGTATGCATGCTGCAAATCAGGGTGGTGCTCACCTTGGACAGACAGCAGTTGTGACAGGTGCAGGATGTATCGGTCTTGTAACTCTGCTTTCTTTGAAAGCAATGGGTGTATCTAATGTAATTGTAGTTGATATTATGGAAAAACGTCTGCAGAAAGCATTGGAGCTTGGCGCAACAGCGGTTATCAACGGAAAAGAAGAAGATACGGTTGCACGCATTATGGAACTGACAGGTGGAAGAGGATTTGACCTTGGAATCGAAACCGCAGGTTCTCAGATTACAGCTTCCCAGTTAATAAAAGGTGCAAATAAAGGCGCAACTATCGTATTTGTCGGATACAGTGCAAGCGGTGAAATGACACTCCCAATCGGTATGGCACTTGACAAAGAACTGACATTTAAAACGGTATTCCGTTACAGAAATATTTATCCGATGGCAATCGACGCAGTTGCTTCCGGAAAAATCAATATCAAAGATATCGTAACAGACTACTTTGAGTTAGATGATATTCAGAATGCACTGGATTCCTGCGTAAAGAATAAAGCAGATATCGTAAAAGGTGTAATTAAAGTCTGCTAATAAAATAGTTTGCTAATAAAAATAGTTTGCTGATAAATAAAGAGATGAATTGAGGAAAAAGATGAGAGACAGAAAAAAAGCAAGAGAACGGGCAGAAGCACTGGTTTCACAGATGACAGTAGATGAGATGGCAAGTCAGTTAAAATTCGATGCTCCGGCAATTGAAAGACTGGGAATTCCGGAGTACAACTGGTGGAATGAGGGTCTTCACGGAGTAGCAAGAGCAGGTACAGCAACCGTATTCCCACAGGCAATTGCAATGGCAGCAGCGTGGGATACAGATTTAATGAAGGCAGAGGCTTCTGTTATTTCAGAAGAAGCACGTGCAAAATATAATGAGTCTACAAAACATGGAGACAGAGACATTTACAAAGGTCTTACATTATGGTCTCCAAACGTAAATATCTTCCGTGACCCAAGATGGGGAAGAGGACATGAAACTTACGGGGAAGACCCGACTTTAACATCCAGACTTGCAGTTCCATTTATCGAAGGACTGCAGGGGGATGGAGAATATTTAAAGACAGCAGGATGTGCAAAACATTTTGCAGTTCATTCCGGACCGGAAGCACTTCGTCATTCGTTCGATGCAAAAGCAAACAAGAAAGATATGTATGAAACCTATCTTCCGGCTTTTGAAGCCTGCGTAAAAGAAGCAGATGTAGAAGCAGTGATGGGAGCTTACAACCGTACAAACGGAGAACCGTGCTGTGCAAGTGAAGAACTGATGGAACACATTCTTCGTGAAGATTGGAAATTTGAAGGCCATTATGTATCAGACTGCTGGGCAGTCCGTGATTTCCATGAACACCATATGGTAACCAAAAACGGTGTAGAATCTTCAGCACTGGCATTAAATAAAGGCTGTGACTTAAATTGTGGCTGTACTTATCTGTGTTTAAAAGAAGCATTAAATAAAAGACTGACCACAAAAGAAAAAGTAAAAGAGGCTGCAATCCGTCTCTTTACTACAAGATTTTTGCTTGGAATGTTCGACGAGACTGAATTTGATAAGATTCCGTATACAGCAGTAGAATCCAAAGAGCATCTGGAACTTTCCAGAAAAGCAGCAGAGGAAGGTATTGTTCTTCTTAAGAATAATGGAATCTTACCGCTCAAAAAAGAAGAACTTAAGATTATTGGTGTTATCGGACCAAATGCAGATAACAGAAGCTCTCTGGATGGAAATTATCATGGAACAGCTTCCCGTTATATTACAGCACTTGAAGGAATTCAGGATTATGTCGGCGATGATGTAAGAGTCATGTATGCAAAAGGAAGTCATTTATTTTTGGATAAAGAAGAAGCGCTTGCACAGGAAGATGACAGAGTTGCAGAAGCACTCAGCGTAGCAGAACATAGTGACGTGGTTGTATTATGTATTGGTCTGGATGAATCACTTGAGGGAGAAGAGGGAGATACCGGAAATGCTTATGCGTCCGGAGATAAAGAGAGTCTTGAATTTCCAAAGAGTCAGCAGAGACTGATGCATGCAGTATTAGAAACCGGTAAAAAAGTAATTGTATGCAACTTTACCGGAAGTGCCATGAATCTTTCCGAAGCAGAAGAAAAAGCAGAGGCAGTCATTCAGGCATGGTATCCGGGTTCACAGGGTGGAAAAGCACTGGCAAATATCTTATTTGGCGAAGTTTCTCCAAGTGGAAAACTGCCGATTACCTTCTATCGTACCTTAGATGAACTGCCTGATTTCACAGATTATTCTATGAAAGGCAGAACTTATCGTTATCTGACCGAAGAACCATTATATCCATTTGGATATGGTTTAAGCTATGGCGATGTGCAGGTGGAAAAGGCAGAATTTGCAAAAGCACCTGAAAAAGAGCAGGATGCTGAAATTCGCGTTACCGTGAAAAATCATTCTGAAGTAGCAACAAGAGATGTGGTAGAAGTGTATATCAAGAATCAGGATTCCAAGTATGCACCGGTAAATCCGGCTCTGTGCGGATTTGCAAAAGTTTCTCTTGAAGCAGGGGAAGAAAAAGAACTGGCAATCACAGTTTCAAAAGAAGCTTATAAAGTCGTAAATGACGAAGGAGAAAAGATTTTTGATTCTTCTTCCAGTGTTCTCTTTGTCGGAACAAACGGTCCGGATAAGAGAAGCGAAGCTTTAACAGGAAAGACAACAAAGCAGTTAGTCATTAACTGGTAAAAATCAGAGCTGCGAGGGTGGGAATTTCGTAATTCCTGCCCTTGTTTTCGTTACTGGAAAGTGATACAATAAATAGTACTGTGGTATAGTGTAGATACGCTTACAGTATGACACTTATGTTTAAGCTAGTAATAAAATCAGGAGTATAATTAAGTATGAATATAATTGAGAAAATGTTTGGTACTCACAGCCAGCGAGAATTAAAACGTATCATGCCGATTGTAGATAAGATTGATTCCCTTCGTCCATCTATGCAGGCGCTTTCCGATGAAGAACTTCGTGGGAAAACAAGGGAATATAAAAAACGTCTGGAAGAAGGCGAAACACTGGATGATTTACTTCCGGAAGCATTTGCAACCGTACGTGAGGCAGCAAAGCGAGTATTAAATATGGAGCACTACCGTGTTCAGCTAATCGGTGGAATTATTCTTCACCAGGGTCGTATCGCAGAGATGAGAACCGGTGAAGGTAAAACATTGGTATCTACTCTTCCGGCTTACTTAAATGCACTGGAGGGAAAAGGCGTCCACATCGTAACAGTCAATGACTATCTGGCACACCGTGATGCAGAGTGGATGGGAAAAGTTCATGAATTTTTAGGACTGACGGTAGGTGTTGTACTCAATTCCATGAAAAATGATGAGAGACGTGCACAGTATGCCTGCGACATCACTTATGTAACCAATAATGAATTAGGATTCGATTACCTGCGTGATAACATGGTAATCTATAAAGAGCAGTTAGTACAAAGAGATTTACATTATGCAATCATCGATGAGGTTGACTCGGTATTAATTGATGAGGCAAGAACGCCTCTTATCATTTCCGGTCAGAGTGGAAAATCCACAAAGCTCTATGAAGTATGCGATATTCTTGCAAGACAGTTAGAGCGTGGAGAAGCCAGTGGTGAAATGACCAAGATGACAGCTATCATGGGTGAGGAAATCATCGAGACCGGTGACTTTATCGTAAATGAAAAAGATAAAATCGTAAACCTGACAGAACAGGGTGTTCATAAAGTAGAAAAATTCTTTAATATTGAAAACCTGGCAGATCCGGAAAATCTGGAAATCCAGCATAATATTATTCTTGCACTGCGTGCTCATAATTTAATGTTCCGCGACCAGGATTATGTGGTAAAAGATGATGAGGTTTTAATCGTTGATGAATTTACCGGACGTATCATGCCGGGACGTCGTTATTCAGATGGTCTGCATCAGGCAATCGAAGCAAAAGAGCATGTAAAAGTAAGACGTGAGAGTAAAACGCTTGCAACAATTACCTTCCAGAACTTTTTTAATAAATATACAAAGAAATCCGGTATGACCGGTACAGCCTTGACAGAAGAGAAAGAGTTCCGTGAAATCTATGGAATGGATGTTATCGAGATCCCGACCAACCGTCCGGTTGCGCGTATTGACTATGACGATGCCGTTTACATGACCAAGAAAGAAAAATTCCATGCAGTTGTTGAGGCGATTAAAGAAGCACATGCAAAAAATCAGCCGGTACTGGTTGGTACGATTACCATTGAGACCTCTGAATTAATCAGTAAAATGTTAAAGAGGGAAGGAATCCCTCATCAGGTATTAAATGCAAAATATCATGAGAAAGAAGCCGAGATCGTTGCACATGCAGGTGAAGCCGGAATGGTTACTATTGCTACGAACATGGCGGGTCGTGGTACCGATATCAAGTTGGATGATGTATCAAGAGAAGCCGGTGGCTTGAAAATTATTGGTACAGAGCGCCATGAATCCAGACGAATTGACAATCAGTTACGTGGACGTTCCGGTCGTCAGGGAGACCCGGGTGAATCTCGTTTCTACATTTCTCTGGAAGATGATTTAATGCGTCTGTTCGGTTCTGAAAAACTGATGGGAGTATTCAAATCTCTTGGCGTTGCAGAAAATGAACAGATTGAACATAAGATGCTTTCCAATGCAATTGAAAAGGCACAGCAGAAGATTGAAGGAAATAACTATGGTGTTCGTAAGAACCTGTTAGATTATGACCAGGTAAATAATGAACAAAGAGAAATCATTTACAAAGAAAGACGCCGTGTACTGGACGGAGAAAACATGCGTGATTCTATCTACAAGATGATTACAGACACAGTAGAACATGCTGTAGAAATGTGCTTCTCTGATGATGTAGATACCGCAGAATGGGATTTAGAGGAATTTAATTCTGTACTCTTACCGACGATTCCATTAAAAGCTCTGACAAAAGAAGATGTCAAAGGCAAAAAGAAAAAACAGGTAGAACAGGAATTAAAAGAAGCTGCTGTCAAACTCTATGAGGAAAAAGAAGCAGAATTCCCGGAAGCAGAACAGCTTCGTGAATTAGAACGTGTCATTCTCTTAAAAGTAATCGACCAGAAATGGATGGATCATATCGATGATATGGATCAGTTACGTCAGGGTATCGGACTTCAGGCTTATGGTCAGAGAGACCCGAGAGTCGAATACAAAATGCAGGCTTATGAAATGTTTGATAGCATGATTAATAACATTCAGGAGACAACCGTTCGTCTGCTGTATCATGTAAGAATTGAACAGAAAGTAGAAAGAGAACAGGTTGCACAGGTAACCGGTACAAACAAAGATGAATCCGGTCCGAGAAAACCGGTTCAAAGAGAAGAAAATAAAGTTTATCCAAATGATCCATGCCCATGCGGAAGCGGTAAAAAATATAAACAGTGCTGCGGAAGAAAAAGAATCTAAAGCAGATACAGATAAAAGAGAACAGGCAAAAGCAAAAAGCCGGAAGGTGAACAAATGGGACAGATTGTAGAATTTACAATGGAAAGAGAAGGACTGGTAAAAGAGGGTGACCGAGTAGAATTAAAAGAGGACTGCGCAAGTACCATGTCCGGACAGATGTATTATTATACAATTAAAGATGCCATTGCAATGTCAAGTAATTTAAAACGTCCGCTTAAAAAATTAAGCGGTACGGTTACCAAAGTCGAGCCACAGATTTCCATTTATATGGTTTCTGTGGAAATCGATGAGGAATAAAAATAAGAAAAATATTCATGAAAGTAGGTGAAGCTATTGGTAGAATTAGATCAGTTTAAATATACATTAAACGGCTATAATGGACCATTAGTGGAAGTGAGGGATTCACTTTGACCTCGCTAACAAAGAAAAAAGGGTCGAAGAATTAGAAAGAGAAATGGAAGCTCCTGATTTTTGGGATAATCCGGAGCGTTCCCAGAAAATGATGAAAGAGCTGAGTACCTTAAAAGAGGATATTCAGATTTATCAGAAATTAGAGACACAAAAAGAAGAAATCGAGCTGATGATTGAGATGGGATACGAAGAAAATGATGCTTCGGTTATTCCTGAAATTCAGGACATGCTCGATGAATTTCAGGCGGATTTTGAAAAAATCCGTGTAAAAACACTGCTTTCTGGTGAATACGATAAGGACAATGCAATTTTGACCTTACATGCCGGGGCGGGCGGAACAGAATCCTGCGACTGGGCGGGCATGCTTTATCGAATGTATCAAAGATGGGCGGACCGTCATGGATATTCCACTGAGGTACTGGATTATCTGGATGGAGACGAAGCAGGAATCAAATCTGTTACGATTCAGATTAATGGGGAAAATGCGTATGGATATTTGAAATCCGAAAAGGGAGTACACCGTCTGGTGCGTATTTCTCCGTTTAATGCAGCAGGAAAGAGACAAACTTCTTTTGTATCCTGTGATGTGATGCCGGATATTGAAGAAGATGTCGATGTAGAAATCAAAGATGATGATTTGAGAATTGATACTTATCGTTCCAGTGGAGCAGGTGGACAGCATATTAACAAAACTTCGTCAGCGATTCGTATTACGCATCTTCCGACCGGAATTGTGGTACAGTGCCAGAATGAGCGTTCCCAGTTCCAGAACAAAGATAAGGCAATGCAGATGTTGAAAGCAAAACTGTACTTGTTAAAACAGCAGGAACAGGAGCAGAAACTTTCCGGTATTCAGGGTGAATTAACTGAAATTGGCTGGGGAAATCAGATTCGTTCTTATGTCATGCAACCATACACAATGGTAAAAGACCACAGAACCAATGAAGAGTCCGGAAATGTAGATGCAGTTATGGATGGAGACATTGACCGTTTTATCAATGCTTATCTAAAATGGATTGCGCTTGGAAATAAGAAAAACAGTTGATAAAAATACAAGAATGTGTTAATATCTTTTGGAGAAACACAAATGTATTTTTGGAACAAACAAAGGGGAAGCGAATGTCGGATAATAAAAGGTATTTTGTAGTAACAGAAAAGGCAGTCCCGGAAGTACTGTTAAAAGTAGTAGAGGCAAAAAAACTTTTGGAGTCAAAACGGACTGTAACGGTACAGGAAGCCGTAGAAGCAGTAGGAATCAGCAGAAGTTCCTTTTATAAATACAAAGATGATATCTTTCCTTTTCGTGAAAAAACCAAAGGACAGAATATTACGTTTATTCTTCAGATGGATGATGAACCAGGACTGCTCTCAGGTGTATTAAAAACGATTGCCTACTATCATGGCAATATTCTTACCGTACACCAGAGTATTCCAATTAATGGAATTGCCAGTCTTACGTTAAGTGTACAGATTTTGCCTGCCCAGGGTGATGCAGAAGCAATGGTGGCAGAGATTGAACACATCGAGGGCGTTCACTATCTGAAAATCTTAGGCAGGGAGTAGAGGAAAGATGATACAGATTGCGGTATTAGGCTATGGTACAGTAGGCTCAGGAGTTGTGGAAGTAATCAACACCAATCATGAGAGCATTAATAAAAGAGTAGGACAGGAAGTCAACATTAAATATGTGTTAGATTTACGTGACTTCCCGGGAGACCCGGTAGAAAAAATTTTGGTTCATGATTATGAAACCATTATCAATGACCCGGAAGTAGATATTGTAGTGGAAGTAATGGGTGGTGTAGAACCGGCTTATACGTTTACCAAACGTGCACTTCAGGCCGGAAAGAGTGTCTGCACATCCAATAAAGAATTAGTTGCAAGACATGGTTTGGAACTGCTTGAAATTGCAGAAGAGAAAAATATTAACTATATGTTTGAAGCAAGCTGTGGCGGTGGTATTCCGATTATCCGTCCACTTCACTCTTCTTTAACAGCAGATGAGATCGATGAGATTTCCGGTATCTTAAATGGTACAACAAACTATATTCTTTCAAAAATGCAGGCTGAAAATGCAGATTTTGAAGAAGTATTAAAAGAAGCTCAGGAAAAAGGGTATGCAGAAAGAAATCCGGAAGCAGACGTAGAAGGATACGATGCCTGCAGAAAGATTGCAATTTTATCCTCTCTGGCATTTGGAAACCATGTAAATTATGAAGAAATTTACACAGAAGGTATTACAAAAATCACAGTAGAAGATATGAAATATGCATCTGCACTTGGTATGAGCATTAAACTGCTTGCGACAAGCAAGAAAGAAAATGATAAATTCTATGCGATGGTAAGTCCGGTACTTGTTGGAACAGACAGCCCGCTTTACAGTGTAAACGATGTCTTTAATGCAATCTTCGTACATGGAAATGTACTTGGAGATGCAATGTTCTACGGAAGTGGAGCAGGAAAACTCCCGACAGCAAGCGCAGTTGTAGGAGATGTTGTAGATTGTGCAAAACATCTTCACGAAAATGTGATGACAAGCTGGAACAGTGAAAAATTAGATTTGATGGATATCAAAGAAGTGGTGCATCCATTCCTGGTTCGTGTAAAAGGAAAAGAAGCAGAAATGGCAGATGCAGTAAAAGCTGTATTTGGTGAAGTGAAAACTGTTTCTGTTCCGGATGTAGAAGGCGAATTTGCAATTATCACAGAACCATTAAGCGAAGCAGAGTACGAAGCAAAAGCAGCAAAACTTCCGGAAATCATTTCCAGAATCCGTTTTAAAGCGTAAAAAATGAAAGAGGCTGTCCTGTCAAGGACAGTCTCTTTTTTAATTTTCAAGCACATCAATTCCCCATTTCCATTTCAAAAAATTCCGTAAAATCCATTGCACTAAAATAATGATACCGGCAAATTTAATATAAGTGTCCCGGTATCTTAAACCTATGACAAAGTTTCCCTTTGATAAAAGTTCGATACTGTGACTGACCATAAAAATCAGATATATGATTGCCGTATAAGGAACAACCGGATGATAGAGCAGGGAACGTAAAAAATGCCCATGCAAAAAGGCAATACATGCCCGTGTTCCGCCACATCCCGGACAGTAATATCCGGTCAGGGTACGGAAAAGGCAGGGAAGATGAAAGAAGGTTCTGAAATGGGAAAACTTTGCTATCAATAAATAACTTAGAAAAATTCCAAGTAAAATCCACCCTAAGAGATATAGATTTTTTTCTTCCTGTTTATGCATAATGGAATACATCCTCTTTTCTTGACAAAATGAAAAAATAATCTTACACTAATTGAAATGAACAATTGAAATAAACAGTTAATTACAAAAGATTGGAGACTTTATTTTATGAAAAGAACTTCTGCTTCTCTTAAGCTGATTGCGAGACAGCAACTGAGTGGAAATTATGGAACTCCGATGGCAGGAATTTTACTGCTCGGACTTTGTTCCTTTCTTCCCTCTTTTTTTATTTCTTCTATGATGGATACCAGTACAACAATGGGACTGGTCACTTCGCAGATTTTAGTGTATGTCATTACTCTTCTTGTCTGTGTGTTAAAGGCTGGATATAGTAAAATGATGGTAAATATCTGTCGCGGAGAGTCTTTTGGAGTAAAAGACCTGGCATTTGCATTTACGCATCATCCAGACCGTTTTATTATTGTACACCTGATTATTCTGATTGTACAGTTTGTAATTGGCCTTCCGTTTAATATTCCACTCTGGATGGGCAGCAGCAGTATTTCTTATATCTGGCTTTCTGTACTTGCAATGTGTGTGGATATAATAGTAGATTTGGTTTTAAATCTGTTTTTGGCTGTTACGGATTATCTGTTATTGGATGATATCAATTTATCAGCAGTGGATGCAATGAAAAAAAGCTGTTCCCTTATGAAAGGAAATAAGTGGCGTTATTTCTATATTAATTTAAGTTTTATTCCACTGCTTCTGGCAAGTATGCTGACCTGCTATATTGGTCTGTTATGGCTGATGCCTTATATGGAAGCAACGATGGCAGCGTTTTATCTGGATTTAAAAGGTGAGTTTGACAAAAAAGAAGAACCGGTAATTGAACTGGAAACAAAAGAATATGAAAATTTAAAATAAAAAAATCAGACTAGAAAGTTCAGATTAGAAAAATAAAAATCCTGTTTTGAGGTTTTCGATTCCTCAAAGCAGGATTTTTTTGTTTTAGTCAAGTGGATATTCGCAATCCGCTTCGCTACTTGCTCATAACCAAATAGCTGCTACGCGCTTATCAGAAGGGGCTTGCCCCCTCCTGATACAAGCAAGTCCCCACCCCTGCTTATTGCTTTTCGCAATTGAAGCAGGGGACTTACTTGATTTGGTTAAATTAAAAACAGAGAGAACCTTTTAACCGGCACTCTCTGTTTTTGACTCTCTTGTCATTTAATAAATAAATTCAGGAAACCGGTAGACTGTAAGAACAAAATGGTCATAATTACCGGCATGATGTAACAAATCATAATGTTATATAATTTTTTTCGTCCAAATTTGCTACCATTTAATTCCATCTCTTCCGCAATCCACTTCGGTTTCATAATCCATCCGATTAAAATAGAAGAAAGCAGAGAAATAAACGGCATCAGGAAACTATTACTGATATAGTCCATGATATCTAACAACTGTCCGATACTTCCATTCGGAAGTTTGACTTCCACATAAAAGATACTATATCCCAGAGCAATGACTGCTGTTGCAATTAAGTAAATAGCAGATAACACTTTTGTTGTAATTTTTCTTTTTGCATGAAATAATTCCATACAGTTCGCAGTGATAGATTCCAATACAGAAATACAGGAAGTTAATGCTGCAAATCCGGCAAGCACAAAAAATACAATTCCAACTAATCTGCCGGCAAATCCCATACTGAAGAATACTTTTGGCAGAGAAACAAACATCAACCCGGGACCGGCTGACATTCCGTCTAATCCAGAGAATACATAGACAGCCGGGATAATCATAACACCTGCTAAAAATGCAACACCGGTATCCATAATTTCAATCTGGGATACGGCCTTATTTAAATCAACGTCTTTTTTTACATAAGAACCATAAGTAATCATGATACCCATAGATACACTTAAAGAAAAGAATAACTGACTCATGGCATCAAGTGTAATCTGTAAGAAACGACTCACTGTAAGCCCGGAGAAATCAGGAGTCAAATACACTTTTAAGCCATCAATACCGGTTCTTACTGTTCCATCATCCAGTGTATTCTTCAGAGTTAATGAAAAAATGGCAATTCCAATTACCATGACTAAAAGGATCGGCATGATAAACTTAGAAACTCGTTCAATTCCTTTTTCGACTCCATTATAAACAATAAGAGCCGTTAACAGCATAAAGATAACACCAAACCACACAGAGGATGGCGAAGAAATAAAGGAAGTAAAACAATTATCATCTACTGCCTGTTTTCCTGAACTAAACAAATAAATAGTAATATATTTTAAAATCCATCCACCAATAACTGCATAATAAGTCATAATCAATACCGGAACAAGGAAGGTCAAGATTCCTAAAAATTTCCATTTTTTACGCATTGACTCATAAGCGTAAATCGCACTTTTTCCTGTTTTTCGTCCGATTGCAATATCTGTAGTCAGTAAAGTAAAACCAAACGTCAGAACCAATACAAGATAGATAATCAGAAAGAGTCCCCCTCCATCTTTCGCAGCCAGGTAAGGAAACCTCCATAAATTGCCGACTCCCACGGCACTTCCAGCGGCAGCAAATACGAATCCTATCTGACCGCTGAATCCACTTTTTTGTTTCATTCTCTTTCACCTCATCTTTTTATTTAATACTTAGATATCATACCATCAAACTTAAGATTCGTATAGAAAGAAATTTCATAATTTTCAGGAT
>ERZ869979.250-NODE-250-length-16528-cov-4.670780_pt1 | contig 16528 bp, 9 predicted proteins | sample MGYA00521269_ERZ869979 | MGnify/ENA primary metagenome ERZ869979 (study PRJEB32232, sample SAMN07284974) | human gut metagenome | biome: human-associated habitat; material: feces | host: Homo sapiens | place: Tanzania | collected 2014-04-05 ... | reverse complement strand
AAACCGTTTACTTCGATAGCCTGGCTATATGGACCGATAGCTGCAGGCGCATTGTCTGTGTGAATTGCGTTCATAATCTGATAAGTTTTAAACAATATATAAATGGAATCCCTTAGTTTCAAGGGCTCCCTTGATTTCTTTTACGTGTTCCTCGTCGCGAGTCTCCATGGTGAGGCGGAGCACGCAGGCATTCACCTTGTTGCGGTTGGCAGAACGGTCGTGGTGGACGCCTGTGATATTACCGCCTAATCCGGCGATGACAGAACAAACCTCTACCAATTCTCCCGGTTTGTCATCCAGCTCCATCTCGATGGTACAGAGACGGCCACTCTTGGCAAGACCACGGGTGATGACGCGGTTCAGGATGGTTACGTCGATGTTACCGCCACTTACCACGCAGATGGTTTTCTTGCCCTTCACCGGAACCTTGTTGTACATCACGGCTGCCACGCTGGCCGCACCAGCACCTTCGGCTACCATCTTCTCGCTCTCTATGAGTTTCAGGATGGCTGCACAGATTTCATCCTCGCTCACGGTTACGATTTCGTCTACATAGTTGGAGCAGGTTTCAAAGGTAATCTTGCCCGGTTCCTTTACGGCAATACCATCGGCTACGGTTGCTACAGAAGGCAACTTCTCCTGTTTATGATCGTGCAGACTCTGTACCATACTTGCTGCTCCTTCTGCCTGAACACCATATACCTTGACGTTAGGATTCAGCGACTTGATGGCAAAGGCTACACCAGAGATAAGTCCGCCGCCACCTACAGGAACGACGACAGCTTCTACATCTGGCAACTGGTCGAGAATCTCCAGACCGATGGTGCCCTGACCAGCGATGACATTCTCATCATCGAAAGGATGTACGAAGGTGTAACCATGCTCGTCCTTCAGTTGCAATGCCTTCTGGTAGGCATCATCATAGACACCAGGTACCAGACAGACCTCTGCACCGAGACGCTTGGTGGCTTCCACCTTACTGATAGGAGCACCCTCTGGCAGACAGATAAGACTCTTCACTCCCATGGCGGTGGCACCGAGAGCTACACCCTGAGCATGATTGCCAGCCGAACAGGCTATCACACCCTTCGCCTTTTCTTCATCGGTGAGTTGTGAAATCTTATAGTAAGCACCACGAATCTTAAACGAACCGGTCTTCTGCAAGCACTCTGGCTTCAAATAAACATCACTCTCTGGGTTGATTCTTGGCGTGTGAACCAGCTCAGTCTTTCTGATAACTTTGCTCAGCACGAAGCGAGCCTTATAGAAATTGTCTAATTGTAACATAACTGCTGATATGCTTTTATTTGTTATGCGTGCAAAGGTACACATAATTCTATAAATAACAAGAATAATTATATCTTTTTTATTTTATAAACAAAAATAAAACGCTTCTTTTCTCTTGTATTTGAGGAAAATGTTGTATTTTTGCCACCAATTATTTGAGACGAGATGAATGAACCTATATGAAAAGTGAGGTTTTCTGCGTGTTCTGCATCTCATTTTAATGTACTTTTTGATAATAAATAGCTAAAAACAAAATGAAGAAGAAACAAACATTTTGTTCTGCCATTGTACTTTCTGCTGGTGTAGCTATGGCTGCATCTACGGGAGTCATCGCTCCTGAAATGAGAAATACTGAGGGACAGACTTCTGAGATTTCTACTGCTTTCAAGAAAAAGGTGAAAGCGGTAAGTGATCATTCCAATGAGGCGAAAGAGGTGACTCCTACTGAGGAGAGTGTGCCCAGTCCTATAGAAGGGGTAATCAACAATCAGTTTGTGGATGAGGCTACCATGAAGGGTGACCTGATGAATATGTTGGCTAAATTCTCCAAGTATCTGAAAAATGATTTCCAGGATTGTGTTGCGCCAAATTCTGTGAATGAGGTATGTGGTGCTTTCAAGTGTAATAGTACCATGCAGAATAATGAGGACGGTGTTCGCTCCAATGCCGACCTCTCCATGATTTCTGCTTTCCTCGTAAAATATGGTAAGGATAAGGTGACTCTGCCTGAGGGCGTTACTTGGGATGACCTGGAAAAGATGGCGATGAAGAGTCTGGTTTTCGCTTACTCTACCCATAAGGCAAATAAGTTGAAAACCTGTTCAGGTAATAACTACTGGGGTTCTACTTCCGGTAGCGATCATGTTTGGGAAAGTTCACTTTGGGCGATGTCCGTAGCTTATTCCGCTTATTTCCAGTGGGATAAACTCTCCGACAAACAGAAGGGATATATCGAGAAACTCCTGAAGGCTGAATGCAATTATGAGTTGAATCGCACGATACCTACCGGTTATAACGGGGATACGAAAGCTGAAGAGAATGGTTGGGAGGCTGATGTGCTGGCTGCTACATTGGGTCTGTTCCCTAACGATGAGATGGCTCCAAAGTGGTTTGAGCGCCTCCGAGAATTTGCCATCAACAGTTATTCTCATAAGAATGATGCCCATAATACGACCGTTATCGATCCGCATTATGACAAGAAGACCGTGGCTGACCTCTATAAGGGACAGAATCTTTTTGACGACTATACGCTCCAGAACCACAACTTCTTCCATACGAGCTATCAGAACGTAGTGATACAGGAGTTGGGCGAGGCTGCTCTGGCGCTGAAACTCTTCCAGCAGAAGACCATCGGTGAGGAGAAGTGGAAGACCAATTCGCTCATGCACAATAATGACAAGGTGATGAAGGAGGTGCTCAACTGGCTGGCTCTGGCAGATGGCGAACTGGCTATGCCTAATGGTAATGATTGGAGCCTCTTCCTTTTCGACCAAATCACTTCTTACACTACCAATGCCTGTTTCCTGAACGATCCGGATGCGCTGATGCTTGAGAACTTGGCTTACAAGAATATCAAGGCACGCCAGACTACAACGTCTGACGGATCCTGGCTGTTGCGCTCAGATATCGGTGCACGCCGTATGGGTGTAGAGGCTCACCGTGTGATGATGACCTGGCTGATGCATGAGGCAATATCTACAGCAGATGTAACCCCTACAGATTGGGATGCGTTCAACCAGCGTTATGCTGCCGCCCGGATATTCCCTTGCCAGAATATCGTCCGTGCTTCTACAGACGACCGTTTCACCTGTTTCTCATGGAGTGCAGGTAAGGGCAGTTATACCGGATACATTGCAGCCAACAGTGCGGATAAGAACAAGATGATCGTACCTTACCGTGAGAACAATACCGGTAACTTCCTCGGTAGTTATCAGGTAAGTGGTAAGAGTACAAACGCCACACCGGTAGTCAGCGGCATCTATAATCTCCGTGGCAACAGTTATACGATGAACGGAGAACTGAATATGAACGACGGAACCCTCAATAATCGTTTCGCCATCTATTCTACTCCAGGTAATGCTGTCATCTATAGCGATTATGTGCGTGCCAATGCAGCTGCCACCATTACCAAGGATCAGGGAGGTCTGATGGCTATCAGTACCGACGAAATGACGCGAACCAAGCGTACGCTCTATTTCGACAATGCCCAGAATCAGGAGACGGGTATGACCCACAAGCAGAGTGATGGTTCTCAATTCCTCACCATGAATACCAACTGGGTGAATATCGATAATGCCTTAGGTGTTGTCAACGTAGATGGTAAGACCATGGGCTTTGGAAACCGTGCCAACAACAACTCTGTGAATACTTCCAAACTCTATGCTTCTTATAGCAACGAGAGTAAGAATGTGAAGGCTGGCGACATTGTAGATAAGCGCAATATCATCTATTATAGTAATGTGAATGCTGAAAGTACCCGCAAGCTGATGCAGCAGAGTATCAGTTTGAAGGAGATGGTAGCTGAGGGATGGAATGGTGTTATCGCTACAGACCCTGATGGTGCTTCCTACATGCTTTTGTCTAACTTCTGTGGTGATACCCGATGTCAGTTGAAGAATGTGCAACTCAATGGTGCAGCGCCTGTATTTACGGTAGAAACCAATATTGTGGATTCCAAGGCAGATGCCACCTTCCTCTTGGATACCAATCATTCCAAGGGGGAAATCTTAGGCTTCACGGTCAAGGGCTCCGGTTTGCAGGCTATTCAGGATGCCGAGGATTCTACCAAGGTTTATCTCAAGAACCTGCAGGCATCAAGTATCAAGGTGACTTTGAATTATAAGGCTAAGAATGTAGAGAAGTCCATCACTCCTACTTTAAAAGCCAACCAGGTAATAGCCGTTTATTATAATGATAAGACCGGTGAACTGGTAGTTACATTGTGAATGGGAAGAAAGTCGTTCAGAGATAATCAGAAATCGTTGGGCAATCATCAAAAAAAGTTGGTTTCACCCAGAATGAAACCAACTTTTTTCTCATTTCTCATTTCTCATTTCTCATTTCTCATTTCTCATTTCCAAAAGTGGTTCAGCGCAGCAGCCACACCATCTTCTTCATTGGAAAGAGTAACGTAGTCAGCTTCCGCTCTTACCTCAGGAGCAGCATTAGCCATAGCCACACCGACACCGGCAAGTTTGAGCATACTGAGGTCATTATATCCATCACCGAAGGCTATCATGTCTGCAGGAGTGAGATTGATTTTACCCAATAATCTCTGCAAAGACTGTGCTTTGTCGATGCCGTTAGGAACCAGTTCCAGGAAGAAAGGAGCCGAGCGGAAAACAGACATTTTGTCGCCTACAATGCCAGAGAGTTCTTCTTCTGCCTTCTGCATGTCGGTAGGGTCGCCAGTCATCAGGAGTTTGGTAGGATGAGGCTCCAGGGCATCAAGCAGTTTTTCAACCTTCCGAATGTTCATCTTGTTGATGCGGGATTCTTCCTTCACATACTGGTCGTCTGGCATTTCGGTGATGATCTCATTGCCGGCATATCCTAAGAGCGCATAGTTCTTTTCTTTGGCATACTGATATAATAAAGGTATCACGCAATCTGGCAGATATTGTGAGAAATATTCCTCACCAGTCTTGGCATCCACAATCTTTCCACCATTGTAGGAAAGGATGTATCCGCCTCGTTTTTCCAGTTCAAGACATTCAGCTACCGGTTGGATGCCGTATGTAGGGCGCCCGGAAGCTAAAATGATGATGGCACCATTGTCTTGAGCTTTCAGGAGAGCCTGACGGGTGCGAGGTGTCACCACTTTCTCGTGGTTGGTCAGCGTGCCGTCGAGGTCGAGAGCGATGGCACGATAAGGAATCTTCTGTTCTTTTTCCATTATGTATTTTCTTTTGTGATTTTATTTTCTTTGATGAAGTTATTTCTATGATGGATAGTGCGACTACTATAGATGATAGAGACTGCAAAGTTAAGATAAAAAAGGGAGTTTGGGAAACTTTTTTGTGAAAATCTATTTATTTCTCATTAAATAGTTGTACTTTTGCAGCAACTTTTCTATTTTTTTAATTCAGATCATGACATCAATATTTATATTACAGTTGATTTGCTGCATCATTACCGGCATGTTGGGCTTGCATATAGCAATGGCTTCTCTGCAGGTGAGATGGAAGGTAAGACGCTACGAGACCTCTCGGTGGTTACTCTGTGGATCAATGGCCGTATTCTGCATACATTACTTCTTGCAGATGACTCAGGGATTTCGTGCACAAGGGGCTGATGTGGGGGCAGTCGTTAATATCATGTTCTACACTCCCGTGGTTTTTGCCATCACCCTATCCATCATCAATATGGAGAGCACAAGAAGCGTCATGCGTCGCTATTGTTTGCGTAGTGCGGCTGCCTATGCGCTGATTGTCGCCATCTTCATCTTTGGCGTTTTCAGCAACAAAAGTCTCCATCTGGGCGGTTTGTTATACGTGATGCTCGCACTCTTTATGGGAAGTATGGCATACTTCATCTATGCTAGCTATACTGAGGTACTGAAGCGCAAGAAAAAACTGTTGGAGGAGTCGGCTGGCGATCTTCTGCCACACGTTCGATATGCACGATCCAGTCTTGTATTGGTATGCGTCTCAGCAGCCTTTCTTCCCATAGCCATTCTCTTCAATACCTTATTGTTGCTGGTAGGTCCGCTGATGTTACTTGTTCTCATATTCTTTGTCCATAGTTTCATCTCGTTGGGCTATTATATTACACCAGTAGAGGATATGTTGGAAGAACAAGAGGAACTGGAAGAACAAGAGGAACTGGAAGAACAAGAGAAAACGGCAGACCAGACAGCCTATGGAGCCCAGCTGGATAGCGGGGATGATGGGCAGACAGAATTGAGCATTTCCTCCTCAGAACGGATGAAAAAGATAGAAGCGGCATTAGAAAAATGGTGTGATGACAGAATGTACAAAGACTGCAATGTCACCATATATTCGCTTGCTGCCAACTTGGGTTGCAAGAAGAATGAACTTACCGAATATTTCAATCTTTCTCAGCATACCAATTTCCGTACATGGCTCAGTGATATCCGTTTTAATGAGGCGGTTCGCATGATGAAAGAAAATCCGGAATTTAGCAATGATGCCATATCTACTGAGTGCGGATTCTCATCCCATACACAGATATACCGCATTTTCAAGCAAAAGACAGGGCTGTCGCCTAGTCAATGGCGCGAACAGATGATATAGCTTTAATGGTTAATAAATGTTTAAAAAGGTGTTGCATTCCTACGAATGCAACACCTTTTTTGGTAGGAATGCAACAACAACCATAGGAATGCAACACCTCTTTTTGGATTTTTACCACTACCTTTGCATTAAAACTTAAAAGCGAAAGATAAAGATTATGATACAAGACCAACAAAACTCTCTTTTTTCTGTCTCCTATGTCATCGTGGTCATCGGAGTCATGGCGGTGGTGTTTTCTATATCCATCGTCTTTATGATGGCATACGACTATCACATCTATCTGGCTGGAAATAGAAGAAGGAAATTCAGTTTCGCTGATTTCATCAAGCGCGAGCAGTATTATCTCTATATCCTTGTATTCTTCCTGCTAATTATAATAGGTGAATTGTTGAGGAATAACCTCAGGTAAAAAAAGACACCTTTTGTCTGAATGTTATGATGCAGAAGAAATTTTTCTTCATGAACGCTTGTTAGTTTACATATTATTTAGTATCTTTGCAGCCGTAATTCAATAAATGTAGTTTTGACACTATAAGCAACTCTTTTATGCTTGGGCTTGTAAGAATTGAGCTTATAAAAAAAATAAGTATATGGAGTTCTTGATGTGTATTATGACATAAACAACAAAAACAATAATAACACTAACTTAAAAGAAAATCATGAAGATGAAGATTACATTCAGTTCTTTGTTGCTGGCAGCGTTGGCATGGGGAACACCTCTCCAGGTTTTTGCCGCAAAGAAGGCTGCAACCAACAACAAGTTCGCAGGTTATCTCTTTGCTTATTTCGAAGGAAGTGGCAACCAGCAGGAACATCTGCGTTTTGCCATCAGTGAGGATGCCAAGAACTGGTATGCGCTCAATGACAACCAGCCTGTCATCGCCAGCGATTCTATTAGTACCAGTGGCGGTATTCGCGACCCTCATATCCTTCGTGGTGAAGATGGCTGCTATTACATCGTGGCTACAGATATGAACACCGTGAAGAATGGATGGAAGGATAATCCGGGCATCGTATTGATGAAGTCTAAGGACTTGGTGAATTGGACGCACTCTAAAATCGTGTTGAAGGAAGACTACAAGGAGCATTTCAGCGATGCCTATTGGGTATGGGCTCCACAGACCATCTATGATAAGAAGGCCAAGAAGTATATGATTTATTTCACCCTTCAGCGTACTGGCGATGGCAGAAAGAGTCTCGTTACCTATTATGCTTATGCCAACAAGGACTTTACGGGTTTCGAGAGTGAGCCGAAGGTGCTCTTCAATGCCAAGTATGGTTGCATCGATAACGACATCATCGAGCGCAACGGCGTTTACCACATGTTCTACAAGGGAAACATCAAGAATGCTGAGGGCAAGGAAATCCAGAATGGTATCCAGCAGGCTACTGCCAAGAATCTGAAGGGACCTTGGAAGGAGGACTTCAAGTTTATCGATGCTTACGCAGATAGCAAGACCGGTGTGGAAGGTTCCGGCGTCTTCAAGCTCAACGACAAGGATGAGTATGTATTGATGTACGACCTCTATGGTTCTGGCCGTTATGAGTATCAGACTTCCAAGGATCTGAATACTTTCTCTACCAAGCCCGAGTCTTTCCGCAAGGATTTCTTCCCTCGTCATGGAACGGTTTGTTCTGTAACCAAGGACGAGATGGAGAGATTGCAGCAGAAGTGGGGTTATGTATTGAATCTTTCTTATACAGGCAAGGGCAACCCAATCTTGCCAGGTTTCCATGCAGATCCGGAAATCCTGTATTCCAACAAGACGGGTAAGTACTACATCTATTCTACCACCGATGGTAAACCGGGATGGGGTGGATATAAATACTACGTATATTCTTCTGCCGACCTGAAGGAGTGGAAGAACGAAGGCGTGGCACTGGATGCGAAGAGCGACCAGATTTCCTGGGCGAATGGTAATCTCTGGGCACCAGCTGCCATCGAGGTGAAACAGAAGAACGGCAGCTACAAGTACTATCTCTATTTCAGTGCTAACCCTAATGATAACGGCAGAAAGCAGATGGGCGTAGCGGTTTCTGATTCTCCTACTGGTCCTTTTGTGGATTTAGGTCAGCCTCTCTTGGCAAAGAACCATCCGGGTTGCAACGGTCAGCTTATCGATGTGGATGTCTTCATGGACCCAGTATCGAAGAAACCTTACCTCTATTGGGGCAACGGTTTTATGGCGGGTGCAGAATTGGAGCCAAACATGACCAAGATTAAGGATGAAACTGTGACAGTGATGACTCCAAAGGGCGGAAGCCTGCGAGACTATGCTTATCGCGAGGCTCCGTATGTGTTCTATCGTAACGGACTCTACTACTTCATGTGGTCGGTGGATGATACGGGTGCAGCCAACTATCATGTGGCTTACGGAACATCCAAGTCTCCGCTCGGACCTATCGAGGTAGCGAAGGATCCTATCGTCCTGATTCAGGACCCTCAGCATGAGATTTACGGAACAGCCCATAACTCAGTGATCCAGAAGCCAGGCACAGATGAGTGGTATATTGTCTATCATCGCATCAACAAGGATTATATCCATTTCCAGCCAGGTGTTCACCGTGAGGTTTGCATCGACAAGTTGGAGTTCAATGCAGATGGTACTATCAAGCGAGTTGTGCCTACACATGGAGGAATCCAATAAAAACATATAAACAGAATTTCATACAATTCCTTTCTTACGATCCCTTGCAGAAATCCTGATAGGAAATCCTGCAGGGGATTGTTTTTGCCCTATATTCCGCTGAATTGTATATTTAGGTTAAAAAATGACAAGAAAGTTTGGTGGTTTGAAAGGAAAAATGTATTTTTGCGAATGAAAAGAGGATTTTTAAAGTAGAAGATAAATCAACGTTTAAACAAAAATAACACTATACTGGCAAAATAGGGTTACCCCGACAACATGATGGAATTATATTTTCGTTTGATACAGTTTTCCTTAGGACTTTACGAAGGTAAGGAGTTCTTGGATGGAACAGCATTGAAAGACTTCGACTGGAAGGCTTTCTTCGATTTCGTCAAGAAACAAACCTTGGTGGGAATCGCGATGGATGGAGTCCAGAAGTTGCCTAAGGGAGTAGCTCCTAACGAGAACTTGTTGTTGATCTGGTTCGGACTGAGCCACAAGCTCATGATGCGCAACAGTATCCTGAATAAAGCCACAGTGTATGTATATAAGAAAATAAGAGAGGCAGGTTATCCTTGTTGTATTCTGAAGGGTCAGGGCAATGCCATGCTTTATCCCCATCCTGTTTCGAGAACTCCGGGTGATGTGGATGTGTGGGTAGATGCGTCCCGCGAAGAGATTCGTTCCTTGGCTTGTTCCCTGGCAAAAGATAAGGGGTATGTAAGCGATGAGAGTCTCAATCATGTGGGACTTTTCATCAAGGATATAGCCGTTGAACTTCATTCCACTCCTGCCATCATGGCCAATTTCTTCTATAATCGTCGTTTGCAGAAATGGCTGAACGAGGAGAAGAAAAGACAGTGCAGCCATCTGGTTAGTTTGGGCAGTCGTCCGGTTTCATCTGGTAGCGATGCACAGAAGGGACTGGCTGAGATGAAGGTTGCCGTTCCTACGGCTTCTTTTAATGCAGTCTATCAGTTGTATCATCTCTATCATCACTATTTCTATGAAGGAGTAGGGCTGCGTCAGGTGCTTGATTATTATTTCGTAGTGACGGGTTTGATGGATGAATTGGAAAAGCTGCAGACGGGTTCTGCTATTTCAGATTCGGAAAATCATTCTTCTCTGAGTGAAATCCAGCAGACGCTGAAGCAGTTAGGGTTATGGCATTTTGCAGGAGCGATGATGTATGTCTTGCGTGAAGTGTTAGGACTTTCGGAGGACAAGATGTTGGTTCCAGTAGATATCCGACGAGGCGAGATGTTGCTTCATGAAATACTTGCTGGTGGAAATTTCGGCAGGTATGACAGTCGCAATGGTCTTGGTGATGGTTTTATTGGTCATAATTTGCAGCGTTTATGTCGCGACTTGCGATTCCTTCGCTATTATCCGGCTGAGGCTCTGAGCGAACCTCTGTTCCGCATCTGGCATTATGGCTGGCGCCATTTCCTGCCCAAAAAAATGAGAAATGACAAATGAGGAATTAGAAATGAGAAATGAGAAGGGAGGAAAAGAGAGTATATTCGGAAGTTGGGCGATTAGATAAGTAAAAGTTTTAGTAAATATATAGTTTTAATTTTTTTTTCTTTAATTTAATGTGCTTATGAAAAAAATCTACATGACTTTGCTGCTGCTCATGATGGCTATCGTGAGTTTTGCAGAAGACGAGGTGGTTAAGAACGGTGTACGGTACACTCTTTTGGGCAAGGAAGCTCGTGCCACCCTTATAGATAAGGAACTTACGGATATTGTGGTAGATCCTGAGGTTTCTATCGAAGGTCAGGTTTATCCTGTTACCTATGTATATACAAACTCCTATTCTGATGTATTTCTGAATACAAAGACGATCAGTATTCCTTCTAATAGTTCGGTGGGATTTCTTACTTCCGCCGATGTTTTCCCTGCACTTGAAGAATGGAAAACCTCTGGAACTGCGGTTGGAAGTGTATCGTTTGTACAGGACAAATGTTTGTATACCCAAAATTATGGGAACTGGAGCATATCTGTTCCTGCTCAATTAAAGGGAAAACTGAATGTCTCAGATGAACTGGCTTATTTAGATTTGGGACCTTATCAGTATCCGGGTATAACGTCCTTGCACTTAGGCAAGTCGGTAAATGACTTAGAATCATGGTCTTCGATAAATCAGTTTCCATCGCTCCAGTCTATTTCTGTAGATGCAGAAAATACCTCTTTCAGTACAGATCCAGAAGGAGTGATGCTGATTAAAAATTCAGAGGTGCAGTTCTGTTGTGCCGGTGCCAGTTCCATCAATGTTCCTGAGGGTGTGACTTCTTGCAATCTTTATGATGGCAGTAATCCAAATCTGAAACAGATTACGTTGCCTTCTACCATCACAAGTTTTTATGTTCAGGATGCTCCTAATTTGGAGAAATTTGTCATGCCGGTAGCCAATAGCAAGTATAAGGTAGTTGATGGAGTCTTGTTTGATTTGAATAATAATGACTTTATATTGCCTAAAAAAGCGAAAGTGCTCGATCTGGCAGCTGCTGGTTGTCAGATGACTGATATCAATCTGACAGATTATCCATACTTGCAGAAATTGGTGACAAATGACAATGTACAATCTATTTCTCTCTCTAATCTGCCAGGTCTGCAGACATTGGTAATGGGTAAGAACGTTAACTCATTTGGTTTTAGGGATACGTATAACATCGCTGATTTTGAGATTAGCAGCGAGAATGAGACATTTGTCAAGGATGCCAATGGTGTCGTCATGGAACGTGATAACAGCTGGGGAACCGAGCGTCTAATTCTTTGCTATATTCCTGCCACAGTAAGCAACTATTGTATTCCAAAGGATGAGGATATAAGGGAGGTAACATATGCAAGATGGTCAAATTTGAAGACGCTGACCATGGAAGAGCGTGATCAGACTGATAATTATCAGCGTTATTTTGTCAAGAATAATATTCTTTATAAGTCTTATTACGGTAATGGTGCCATTGCCATTGATGCACCTGGTGGAATTACAGATCTGACTTTCTGTAAGGAGATGGATCAAGTATATGACGTCTATGGGGAATCATGGCTCAATTTATTGTCTAAGGTACAGCGTATCAGTGTAGAGGAAGGTAACACTACCTTTAGTGTAGTGGGCGATTACTTATGCCAGAAAGTATATATGCCGGGCTACACTGGTGAGAATGAGTGGGATCCTTATCAGTTGAAATTGGTCATGGCTAAGCCATTCACAGGAACAACGTTGTCTTTATTCACTACTTTGCCTGATGGTTTCAGTACAGATTATCCGTTTATGGGCTTTACTATCGGTAGTTATCTTTATGACAAGAACACTCATATCAAAGAGCTCATCATTGGAGAAAATGTAATGGAGTCAGACCAGTGCTGTTTCAATGAATGTAAAAATTTAGAGAAGGTTACATTTTTAGGAAATCAATTTACGCTTGGACACATGTCTTTCTACAATTGTTCAAAGTTGAGTGATATTACTTTCCCAGAACAGTTGATCATGCCGAATGCGAGTGCAATCTCCAACACAGCCTGGTGGAGAACTCAGGAAGGCGATATGCGCTATGCTGGCAATACCCTTTATTCTGTAAGTAATCAGGTAACAGACATAGATATTCCTCAGGGAACCTGCTGCGTTTCTCAGGATGCTCTTAGAAATGCTTCTGAGGCCAAGAGTATTACGATTCCTGCTTCTGTAGCGTATTGGTATGATGAAAGCAGCATGCAGAAGGTAGAGGAGTTAACTATCAATGCTGATAACTTCGATAATCTTGTCAAGCGAGCATTTGTAAATTATTCTGGTCTAAAGAGGGTTATTTCGTCCCGCCCTTCTCCAATGTATTTTGAAGAAGAGAAAATCAACAATGTCTTCCCTTATGACCTTTCACAAGTGGAATTGATCGTGCCAGATGATTTTTATGCTATTGACGAGAAGACAGGAAAAAAGTATTTGGTTACTCCAAAGGACAACTATTCTAAAGCTAATGAATGGAGCCGCTTCGGTAAGATTGTAGATAATACTACTTCCGGTATTGGTTCTGTTACTACGGATAAGCCATCTTTGGCTGAAACTCGCTTTGCAGTACGTGGCAATGAGGTGGATGTCTTGACCAAGGGTGCTTGGAGTATTTCCTCTATGGCTGGTCAGCTTGTCAAGAGCGGTTGTGGAAATGCTTCTGCGGTTCTTCCTTCTGGCATGTATGTCATCAAGGGCGCAGGTAAGGCTGCTAAGTTTATCGTAAAGTAATTTTTAATTAGAAATTAGAAATTAGAAATGAAAAATAAAAAAGAGGGTGTGTCAAAGTCCATGACACATCCTCTTTTCATTTCTTCATTTCATTTCTCATTTGTCATTTGTCATTTGTCATTTGTCATTTCTCATTTGTCATTACTAATTTAGGCTTCCATGAACTTCTTGGCAGCTCTGAGCTGGTGTCTCATCACGCTTAGGAATTCCTGACTCTCCTGGAGAATGTTAAGATAAACCAATGAAATCTGCATCAAACTATTATCCTTCATGTTCTGCAAGCGGTCGATGTGTTTCTTGCGAAGCACTGAAAGTTCATCCTTGCAGGCATCAGCCTCGGCCAGAATCTCACGATAGTTCTCATATCGGTTGGTCTCAATCTGCTCGCAACTCATCTTCATCAGGTCATTGATCTTCTGACGTACAGGAGCAAACTCGTTGATGTATTCTGCTGGCAAAGGATTGAAGTTGTTGTCCACGTGTTCCTTCACCGGGTCGAGCATACGGCGGAGAGAGTAGATGAACTGCTGGTTGCTGTTGGCGCCCAGATGGAACCAGGTGTTGCGCTCGATGGCAATCTCCATAGGAGAGCGTTTCAGTCCGAGCATCTCCTGACGGCGGAATTTCTTCAGCATATCCTGCTCTTTCTTCAGTTCCTTGTTGGCATGGCGAAGATCTCGGGTGCTCTCACTGGCAAGACCATCTACGATGAGATTGAACTCATTCAGGGCGAAATGGCAAACGAAACTCTGGGTGCGAGATACCTGGCGACGGAGCAAATCCCATACAATCTCTGGGTCGTGAGAACGCATCATCAGCTGGAAGGTGGTGCCCTTGCTTTCCTGCTTGGCCTTCTTGTTGTACTTGATATTGCTGCGGATGAGCAAGAAGATAACCAGAGCCATGAAAGCACTCTGAACGAGGATGCCACCGAAATGCATGGTAAGACAAACGATGGCGCAGGCTGCGAAAGCAACACCGGCTGTGATAAACCATCCACCAATCACACTCAATACACCAGTAACACGGAATACGGCACTCTCACGGCTCCAGGCTCTATCGGCAAGTGAAGAACCCATTGCCACCATGAAGGTAACGTAAGTGGTAGAAAGAGGCAACTTGAGGTTGGTACCGATGGTGATGAGCATAGAAGCAAGTACCAGGTTGACTGCAGCACGAACAACATCGAAAGCAGCACTCTCTTCGAGTTCAACGGCATTCTTATCGAAACGGGAATTGATCCATCTTTTCAAGGAATTTGGCAGATACTTGTTGAGCCAAGAATCTGTAGCCTGACAGTTGCGAACAATGACGCGGGCAACAGAAGAACTGCCAAACATCTCATCGCCTTCATCCTGACGGCTCAAATCCACGGAAGTCTTGATCACATTCTGCGCCTTCTTAGAGGTTGCCATAGCAACAATCATCACAAATCCGGCAGCGAGAAGATAGACAGGAGTGGTCTTGGCACTCTCCATCAATGAGGTCATCATAAAGCTGTCTGGTGCAGCACCGTTGGCATTTGCCATATAGTCATTGTAAGAAGAAAGACCAGCTAAAGGCACACCGATGAAGTTAACAAGGTCGTTACCAGCGAATGCCATAGCCAGGGCAAAGGTACCCATCAGTACGGTGAACTTGAAGATATTGACGCGGCAGAGGTGGAGGAATTCCATCACGATGGCAGAAACCACGAAGGTAATGACGAGCAGCAACCCGATGTTCTGGTCGATAAAGTCGCGCCACTCACTTGGCAGATAAGGACTCTTGCCAAGACCCTTCATGAAGATGAAGTAGGAGAGGGCAGTGAAGGCGATTCCACCAAAAATAGCGATGGAATAGCGGGAATGCTTTCTGTAATTGAACGTGAAGACGATACGGGAAATCCACATCACGAGCGCACCGAAAACAAAGGCGATGATGACAGATGAGAAGATACCCATGATTACCTCCAAAGCCTTGTTACTGTTGAGCAATACACCATAGTTGAGGCTGTCGTCACCGATCATCTTGAGAGTGGCAAGGATGAAAGCACCTCCCAACAACTCGAATACCAATGACACGGTAGTAGAGGTAGGCATACCTAAGGTGTTGAACACATCCAGTATGATGACATCAGTTACCATGACGGCAAGGAAGAGCGTCATCACTTCTTCGAAGGTAAAGTGATCCGGACTCATGATGCCATGACGGGCGATGTCCATCATTCCTGAAGACATGATAGCACCGAGAACCACACCGCAGGATGCGATGATCAGCACCGTGCGAAACTTAGCCACCTTAGCTCCGATGGCAGATTGTAGGAAGTTGACAGCATCATTGCTTACTCCCACAAAAAGATCAAACACTGCCAGACAGAGCAGGAAGATCACAATACATAAATAAATTGTACCCATTTATTTCTATTTAATTTTATAATGATTATCTGATTTTACAATCTATCCATTTCATGATGATAAGAAAACTATCCATTTCATGATGATAAGAAATCTATCATTCGGCTTTCTGCCTGAGGCATTCCGCCTCTGGTTTTCTGGGTGCAAAGGTACTATGGGGATATTACAGGCGATTTAAACAGATGTTACAATCCGGTTAAAATAGACTTATTATATAATTTTGGATTATATTTTTCTTTTATCTCATTATTTTTTTATTATTTTGCAGAAACAAAAACAAATAAACTATTATTTCAATGATAACTAAACAGTTTACTTTGGGCTCTCCGGTCGTTTGCTGTGTCTTATTGACCATGATATGTCAACCAGCAGATGCCAAGTCACGTATGATCAAGGAAGTGAATCCTGTCAAGGTGGAATGTCCGCAGGGCACTGCGCCTCGGCTTCCTTTTCAAGTGTGGGTTACTTATTCTGATGGATCTGCCGAATTCAGACAGGTGCGTTGGAACAATTCTGCTTTGTCGGATGAACAGGATGAGGCTGACATGAAGAAGCATCCTGTAGGAACGGAATATTCTGTATCCGGATATATTATCGGTGATGAGACTACTGGCAATGGCTATCCTGTCCAGGCGAAGGTTAAGGTGGTGAACGGCTCCTATGTAGCTCCCTTGCAGGAAAAGGCGCATACGTTTTCCTTATCAGATGTAACTCTCGATG
>ERZ869979.249-NODE-249-length-16547-cov-5.593868_pt1 | contig 16547 bp, 10 predicted proteins | sample MGYA00521269_ERZ869979 | MGnify/ENA primary metagenome ERZ869979 (study PRJEB32232, sample SAMN07284974) | human gut metagenome | biome: human-associated habitat; material: feces | host: Homo sapiens | place: Tanzania | collected 2014-04-05 ... | reverse complement strand
CTTATTTCTAAGAAGTTAACCGCTTCTTGTACTACTTGTCTGTTTATGTAAAATCTTTCAAAGAACTCTTTCTTTATCGCCTTGAGGAATGCTTGATTTCTCAAAAGCGAGTGCAAAATTACTAACTATTTTCCATTCCACCAAATATTTCAAGAAAAAAGTTTCAAAAAATGGTAAGATTTTAACATTTAATTACATATTGAGAGATAATTAATGCAAGTTCACATTATAATATACATACGCACTCCTGCCTGTGTACGCTGGTGCACGTACACAGGCATAAACATAATATGATTGGAAATTCGAAAAGCGAAACGAGAAAAACCCGTAAACTCAAAGCACAGATTTCTATCTTTCAGAGATACGAGTCGCAAACAAGTCATTTGGACTTTGCAAACAAGCGATATACAACATTGAAATGGCAGGCAAACGATTATATAGAAATGGCATAAGTAGAGAATAAATGTTAATTATTAACGCATTTCGTGGCAATTCCAAGAAATGGCATTATCTTTGCAACCGTTAAATTGAAGAATAATGCTGAAAAATGAAGAATCATAATAGAGTAGGATTATCAGAATAAAGCAGTTTTATCAGAACAATAGAATCATATAAACTAAATAAATAAGACTATGACAGAAAAAGAAATGTACAATTTCATAAATGAGCAGAATCAGGAGACTGGTTTCGCTTATAATGAGAAAGAGCGCGGTTTAAGCAACGTATTCTCTGCCCTTATGCGCAAAGTGTATGTATGGATGACCTTTGCACTCATTATCACAGGTGTTACCGCCTATGGTGTGGCAAGCAGTCCTACACTCTTAACTACGATTTACACTAACAGCGCTATCATGTGGGGATTGATTATCGCCGAGTTCGTATTGGTTTTCGCCATCAGTGGCGCCATCAACCGCCTATCATTGGGCACAGCCACATTGCTTTTCATTCTCTACTCCGTATTGAATGGTGCAACGCTCTCCTCCATCTTCGTCCTCTATGAGATGACAAGCATTGCAAAGGTATTCTTCATTACAGCCGGTACTTTCGGAGCAATGGCTTTTTACGGATACACGACCAAGAGAGATTTGACCTCTATCGGCAAGATACTCTTCATGGCTTTGATTGGTCTGATTATCGCTACTGTGGTCAATATGTTCCTGAAGAGTCCAGGCTTTGACTACATTTTAAGTTATGTGGGCGTAGCCATCTTTGTTGGTTTGACCGCCTGGGATTCACAGAAGATCAAGCAGATGCTCCAGATGCAGTACGACATGAGCGAAGGCGCACAGAAATTGGCTTTACTCGGTGCACTCACCCTGTATCTCGATTTCATCAACCTCTTCCTTTATCTGCTCCGCATTTTCGGAGGCAGCAACAGAGACTAAAAAATAACAAAATACAGACAGAAAGGGTGTGTCATAACTACATGACGCACCCTTTTTCTATCTCTATTTTTCTACAAGCAATGCTAAATCATAATATTTTTCGACTACACTCCCTATTCTCCCAAATTCTCTTTTAAATTTCCTTCTCTGCCCGGGTATATTTTTCTCCCTGCCCACGCAAGAATTTTTCCGTGGGCAGGGAAAAATAAAAGTGGGTACAGGGATGGATAAAACATGTTATATAGACATATCCATAACAAAGTAGTAAATTTACCGCTTTATGTAAGAAAATACAGAATATATTTGCTTTTTGCACAATTTGCACAAAGATTTATATAAAAATGATCTGTTTTTTGGCAGTTTACTTAAAAATCATTATCTTTGCTCCCACAAATATGGAACAAGGAAGAATGATCCTACTTCGTATAGCAGACAGGACTACACAGGGCAAAGCATACTTCGGCAAGGCTCTAAGTAATCTTCTGTCAGTAAAAGTAATAATGAGTTTGATTGAGACATGTAAAGCCAAATACAAGTTTCGATTAACCCTAAAAGTGCCCCGATGTTTCTGCTGCCAACAGGATACGGCATGCCGCCCGCATGATGCTGATAGAAAAGCAGCGTGAGGAGTATTACAAGCAGCTCGACACACCGCCGGGAGTGCCGACGATGAAGGGTGCAACTGCAGATCCAGATTTACATCAAAAAATATTGTATATATAGGAAAAGAAAAGAGACTAAAAGTAATGTTAGAATCTATAAAAGATGATGGGACAGGAGGGGACTCAGAGAAAAACAACCGTGAATATTCTGGTTCTTTTTCTAGAGACGGAAACGGAGTAAATGCTGTATTCCCTATAAATATTGCAAAGTAATTTTTATACGATGAAAATACTATTTATATTAACATTGTGCCTCTATATTAATGTAGAAGCACAATGTAAAAGTAATAAATCAATATATGGCAATGCCATATCTGTATTATACGAAAAATTACTAAAGGATGAAGTTTTGGAAAAGACTGATACTCTTTATCTTATTTTAGATGAAAAAGCGAATTTAAATAAAGAACAAGACAAGATAAGCAAAAATATTTCTTTTAAAGTTCCTTTTTTGAGATTGGGAGAAAGTTCACCTATATATAAGATGAATCCATATCTTATTTATAAAAAGAATAGGGTAATAATCAAAATTAATATATGTCAAATTACACACGAAAAAGACGGGATGAGAATAATATCTTCTGGTACTTTTGTGCTCTATTATAGAATAAAAGGTGTATCTTATAAATTAATAAAGATTGAGAATCGAGGTATATAATATATATAACTCTCTCCTTATCATCGAGTAGGAGGTAAACACTAATTATAGGTGTTTATCTCCTATTTTCGTGTTTACCGACTTGGGCAAGCGGTATTTGCACAACCTCCTTGCCTTCATTCTCTAATTCTGCAAGCGACTCTTGCAGAATTGGCAGTTTCTTTAATTTGGCAAGTGGCACTTGCCAAATTGGAAAAGTCGGATACGCTTCAGCAAATCTTTTCATGTTCCTTAGGTTGCGTTCCGAATACCCTCTGTCATCGGGGAAACGAGAGCAAAGATCTTTTGATAATTGGGCTATTACCTGTTTTCCCCAACCTATTTGTTCCAGCTTCTCTATAATTTGTTTCCCTATATTCCAATATAGCGACAATGTTCCCATATTGACACTGATAGCTGTTTTCAACTTTGCAGTATCAATCAAGTTTTCTATGTCTTTACGCCATTGATTATAGCCAGTAGGCAACAATGTATTGCCGTCATAGTAATAGCCCGTGAAAGGGCTATCGATCTACAACATGCTTTATTCCTCATCCGGATATATCGCTATTTTAATGACTCCATCCTTTCTGTTTTCAAAGATATCGTAGGCTTCTTCGATTTTTGAAAGAGGAAAACGGTGGGTGATGAGAGGAGTGGTGTCTATCCTGCCCTGAGATATCAGATGCAGGATTTCCTCGCAATCACAACCATCTACACCGCCGGTCTTGAAGATGAGATTCTTGCCATACATATCTGGGAGAGGTAAGAGCTGAGGTTTGTCGTACATCGCTACAATGGTAACTATCGCATTAGGGCGGGCACTTTGCCATGCCAACTGGAAAGTATCAGGACCGCCTGCTACCTCCATCACCACATCCGCACCACCGTGCAAACTCTGTTCCTTGACAAAAGCCTCGCAATCCTCTGGTTCTACCACCAAAACCTGCGGATAATGCTCCTGAATAAAAGCTCTTCTGGCTTCAGACTTCTCGCAAACGATGATTTTCTGCGGATTCTTCAACAGCGTGCAAAGTAAACAACACACTCCCGTAGGTCCTGCTCCGATAATCAGCACCGTATCTTCTTCCTTGATTTCAGAAATCCTCGTAGCCCAGAAACCCGTGGCAAGAATATCTCCAACAAAGAGTGCCTGCTCATCACTTACATTGTCAGGAATCCTATTTAAGCCCGTAGTGGCATAAGGAACCCTTACATATTCGGTCTGCCCGCCATCAATACGACAGCCCAAAGCCCAACCGCCATGAGGAGAAGTACAGTTGTTCACATATCCATGTTGGCAGTAGAAGCATTCCCCGCAGTATGTTTCCACATTCACGGATACTCTATCGCCTGGTTTCACATGGGTAACCTTCTCCCCTACTTCTTCCACAATACCTACCATTTCATGTCCCACAGCAATTCCGGGAACGGCACGAGGAACAGAACCATGCTTGATATGCAGATCGCTGGTACAGATACTGCTCATGGTTACTCTCACGATGGCATCGTGTTCATCTATCAGGATAGGTTTCTCCTTTTCGGTGAAACCAAATACACCTTGTTTAATATATGTAAATGCTTTCATTATGATGATAAGTTGATAATTGTCAAAATCTGATTGCTCTATGGAGTGATAGAAATATCCATTACTATCTTGTGCAAATATACAAAAAAACTGCTGATTTTATGCTCATTTAAGCCGAATTTCTATCCTAAAATGAAAATAATATTGTTCGTTCATTGAAAATGATACAAAAAGGCGTGGTTTTGAATAATTTGACCATGCCTTTTGATTTTAGATTGCGTAATTTTGCAAAAATAAATCAATTAACATTATAACTAATCAAAAACATGATGAAGAAATACATCAGTTTTTATTTGCAGCCATAAGCATAATGCCTGTAGCTGCTAAGAAGCAACCTGCTGAGTAATCCTTATTTAGTAGATGTTCCAACTCATAGAGAAAAAGAAATTATGGAAATAAACAAATGGGGTTGTGTCATGAACTTATGACACAACCCCATTTGTTTTATTTATTTTTTCACTATCAGCTTAGCTCCCTTCTGCAAATCGGCCTTCAGATTCGTGATGCTCTCGTTCTTTACATCTACCAGCATCGCTGCTGGGCGATACTCAGGCTTCATGGTGCGGAAGGTTACGTTGTTCACCTCCAAGCCATCCACGTGGCGGGCAAAAAGTCCATAGGCAGGTGTTTCTTTGGCAAACCTTGGCTCTGGGTAATTTTTGCCCTGCTCTCTGTATTCACGCTTAGCAAGCTCTGCTCTGCCACCACCACGGAACTGCAACTGGATATTACTCAGGGTGATGTTGCGGAGCGGCTCATCAGGCATACCCGTAACGATGATGCCAGCCAGAGAATCCACATCGTTTGCCACCATGTTGGAAATCATGATGTCGCGACCGGTAGATACCGTGGTGCGCTCCTTAGGTCCACGATTGCGGCAACCCGTGGTGATATAGATAGGATAATGATGCACATGGTTCATCGTGATGTTGCTCACGGTGATGTTCTCCATGATGCCCTGATCCACCTCCTCGAAAGCCAGACCGCTGCTATACATGAAGGTACAGTTGCTTAGAGAAATGTTCTTGTATCCACCATTCGATTCCGTGCCCAGCTTGAATCGGCCACATACCCAGCTCACAGGCTCCGGAATATAACTGCCATCAAGCAGAGAACCCAGTTTGTAACCCGTAATCACGCAGTTGGTAATGGCGATATGCTCGGTAATTACCGGCTTCTTCAAGGCGTATGAACTCTTCAGTACCAAGGCATCATCGCGAGGCGTATTGATCTTGCAGTTGGATACGGAGAGATACTTACAGCAGTCGATGTCGAAACCATCACGATTGGTGTCGATGGTTACATTATCCACGGTGCCGAGTTCACATCCCGTCAGGATGATACCAAAATGGCCGCCACGATAGATAGTGACATCACGAATAAGGATATTACGGCAGAGCTTGAAGGCTATCGCCTTATCACCCGTACCGATATTGCCGCCGTTCACCACGCCACCTTTCTCGGTATCCTTTTTGGTCAACCCCTGACCATCAATCATTCCACGACCGGTGATGGAAATATGTTCCTGGCCGATGGCATAGATAAGACTATTCTTGAAATATGTATGGCCGCCATCCTGATAGGCTGGCCCTTCCCACGATTCAGCTTCATCGTATGCCTTCATCGAAGCAGGAGCCGCCAGAATCTTGGCACCAGCAGCGAGATGCAACTCCACATGACTCTTCATGCGGATGCTGCCGCAGAGATAAGTTCCCGCAGGCACCACCACCCTGCCACCGCCATGCGCCACACAACTGTCTATGGCAGCATTGATGGCATGGTGATCGAGCATTAAGCCATCGCCTTTCGCTCCATAGTCTCTCACATTGTAATCTACAGATGAGGCATGAGCTACCAGCCCAACCATCATCAAGAACATCATGATAATTTTCTTCATTGTTGTTATTGGTTATATTGTTTCGCCAACAAAATTAACAAAAAATCGAAATGAACAAGAGTGTTTTTTGTTCCAATCTTGTTCATTCCGTTCAGAAACAATTTTTTTATCTATCCATCCTCATACAGATATACATCATTTACCATATTTGCTTGGTGAAACACCATAATAGCTCTTGAAACACTTATTGAAATAAGAAATATCTTCAAGACCTACCTTGTAGCAAACATCCGTTACGTTGTAATCGCCCATTAGCAAAAGTTCAGAAGCCTTTTTCATTCGCTGGCGCATGATATACTTATTCGGTGTCTCACCAGTCAATTCTTTCACCTTGCCATAGAGTTTGGTGCGTCCCATGTGCATCTTTTCTGTCAAACTATCGATGGTAAAGTTTGGATCTGACATATTCTGTGCGACGTACGACTCAAAGTTCTTCAAGAAATTCTTATCCACAATACCCTCTACTATCTTGGCAGTAGGAGGAACAAGCGAATTGGTCACAACTTCTTGCTTTACAGATTTTCCTATCTTAGAAGTAGCTGCAGAAGATAAAGAACCTAATGTAGAGGCAGAAGTTATAGATGATGCATAATGATTCTCTACACTGAGGTCAAGATCTGTTGCCTTCGGCAGATTCTGCGACCAGGTAATCAATTGAATGATTCTTGCCACCAGGAGATTGAAATTAGTTGGCTTCACCATATAATCATCAGCTCCAGCCTTATAGCCCTTAATCTGATGTTTCTCGTCATTGAGTGCAGTCAGCATGATAACAGGCAGGGCATAACCCCCAGGTTGGTCCTTGATCTGCTTCACTATATCATAGCCATTCATATCTGGCAACATCACGTCGCAAACGAGCAATGCCGGCTTGTTTGCCAGTACACCTTCCAAACCCTGTTTACCATTGCTATAGGTTACCACTTTGAAGAATACGGCAAGTTCTGAACGTATCTGGTCGAGCATATCAGGGTCGTCCTCAATTACAGCTACCGTCACATTATTCAATGCTTCTGGCAACATCTCCTTTACATCCTCCACCTGCTGTTTCTCTTGTTCGTTCATACTGTTGTCGGCAAGTGCCATCGTATCGAGATATTCCTCTGAAGTATAGCAGTCATCGCTCAAAGGGATGCAGAAAATGAACTCCGCTCCGCCCAGTTTCTCAGACTTTCGATAATCGAGCGAACCATGATGCGTTTCTGCCATCATTTTCGCCACATAGAGTCCGATGCCCATACCGCCTTGAGATACATAACCATGCATGAATGGCTGGAACAGACTCTTCTGCTGCTCTTCCGAGATGCCAGCACCACTATCCGACACAATGATACGGAGTACATCATGAGCCTCGTCAGTCTCTATTTTGATATTCACCTCGCCCCTTGCCGGAGTATATTTCACGGCATTGGAAAGGAGGTTATACACTACGGTCTCGACGATGTGGCGGTCGCACGTCATCTCATATTTCTTCTCAAATATCTGATAATTCATTACAATATCCTTCTGCTTCGCCGCATACCAGAAATCCTGATAGATGTTTCGTATGAAACCTATGATATCCACGCCAGCCAGCACCTGAAGGCGCAAACCGTCGGAACTGATCTTCCGGAACTCCATCAGTTGTGTGACAAGTCTTGACAATCGTTTGGTACCCCTCACCGCCGTCTGCACCGAAGCACGGGATACAGCTCCCGTTTTCTCATCCATTATCTTGCTCACAGCACTCTGGATGATGGCAAGCGGCGTGCGAAACTCATGGGTGACATGTGTGAAGAAGTTGATGCGGAAATCGTTGACCTGCTTTTCCATCTTCATTCTCTGATTGAGTTGGAACTTCTCCTTGCGGTTGCGCAATACATAATAGCCCACTATTGCCATTACAAATAGATAAGCCATCCACGAATACCACATATTGTACCATGGTTCGCAAATATGAATCTTCAGTATGCGCTCCTTCGACCACTTGTTGCCCCTACCCATCGAACGGAGATGGAACACATAGTCACCCGGCTGCAGGGCATTATAGCTCACAGCGTTCTTATTGGTCACCGAATTCCATTCTTTATCCACTCCTTCCAGATAATACTGGTAAACCGAAGCTTCAGGTTCGGCATAATCGAAATTAGAAAAAGAGAGGGTGATGGAATTCTGGTCATTCTTGAGATTCAGACATTTCCAGGAACTTGGCATACCCTCAATTTCATCCATCCTGTAAATAGTCTGCCCATTGATAATCACATCAGTGATGATAGGCGTAAGAGTCGTAGCGACACGTGCGATGGAAGCCGCATAAGGATCAATCACAACCATACCATTATTTGTACCGAAAAGCAAACGACCGTCGGAGAGTTTGAACGCAGAGTTTTCCTGATAGGAATTGCTCTGCACGTCATCATTCAATATATTATTATCTATACGCCCCGTGCGGATATCCACTCGTGCCAATCCGTTTTCCGTACCCGCCCAGATATTTCCAGAAGGATCCTCCAGAATACTATACACATTGTCGCTACCCAATCCATTTTCAGTGGTATATTGCACATAGGTCAGTTCCTCGTTCCTTGCATCATACTTGCATCTGATCAAGCCTGAGCCTATACCTCCCACCCAGATGTCTCCACGAGAAGTACACCTCACGGCTATCAGATCATTGCAAGGAAACTTGCCGTTTGCCATATTGAAATGTCGGAAAGATTTCAAGGAGATTTTCTTTTCCTTTGTATCTACGAGACACAAGCCACCCGATGTGGCAAGCCACAACAACCCCTTGCTATCCATGCTAAAATAATGAATACTGTTCTGACTTGGATCTGAAAAGAGAAAACGCTGAACATCCAGTGGAGCTGTGCCCTGATAATGGGTAAGAATCACACCACCATCCGTAGCCGAACGAATGGTAGCCAGCCATATTCTTCCCATTTTGTCCTCGGCGATGCTATAAATATCATTGATGGTCTGGGTATTGCTTTTTCCTTTTTCCATACAAAGTTTACCATCCACATAGAGTCCACCACCACGAGTTCCCTCCCAAAAATGTCCTTTACTATCTCTAAAAGAGGTATAGATGCCATATGGAATATCTGTAGGAACTCCAACTTTCATATTAGGAACAAACAAAGGATATTTCCGCTTGTTCTTGCACACAAGATGAGGAGTTCCCTTAGCATCATAGAGTATTCGTATCACAGCATTGTCGTTACCACCCACCTGTAAGGAGGATGACGGATAAAGATAACTCATAAAGGAATTGAAGGATTTTGATAAGCACACCACTCCACCTTCGTCCTCACTGATCCAGATATTACCATTTCTATCAACCAAAGCACTGGTCAGGAAATCAGAATGGATAAGATGTCTTTCATCATTCACCTTGACATGATCAAGTACGCCCATGTCAATATCATACAAAAAGGCACCATTGCCATACGAAACGATGAGATAACGTGAAGCACTCATTGCGCAGATTCCGTATTTGCGATTTCGGTTGCCCTGATCTTTTACTCCTCCCAAGAGGTTGATGCGACGATAGATGCCTTGCGGCGAGAAGATAATCAGATCGCCTTTTTTAGATGATACAAAGCTGCATCCATGACTCTCTTCCAGCAGCAAAGCATCCTGCATCTGCCAATCAGCAGGTTTTGTTACCTCTAAGGTCTGGATATCGAGCGAAAAGGTAGCCTTGTCGGTAAAGAGAACCCACTTGTGGTTCCAGCTGATGGAAACCTTGCTTTTCTTCACATTTGTGTCAAAGTTGACAGGAAAAAAGGTGCTCATATCCTTCTTTTGTAATAGTTTTCCATGAGCATCGAAAAGATAGAATACTCCATGATTAGTAAAGAAAGCCATCTTGTCATCTATAAGCTGTCCCGACACAAATTCACCTTTCACCTTGAGTTGAGCCTGATTTCCAGGCAGATAGTATAGTCCACTCTTGCAGATTACCCAAGCATGACGACGTGCGTCAAGATAGAGACTTGTAACACCTTCAGCAAAGGCATGTCCATTCCGCTTATTAAAGTCTGTACATACAAATTGTCCCTTGGCATACTCTATGCGCCTGATACCTTCTTTCCTGTCATAGAGCCAGGTAATGCCATCATCAAATAGGCAATACATATATTGACGTAGATAATCTCCCTTTCCCGTATAATCCAGAAAACGAGTTCCCTGCATGCTATAACAAGCGACATGAAAATTGGATGTTATTGCCCACAACAGATCATTCTTAGAGTCATAGTTGATACGACCCATAGAGGCCTGCACCTGTTTAGGAAGAGGGGCATTGAGTACGTTGAAATTCAGAAAAGAGTATCCATCATAACGAGAGATACCATTAGTCGTGGCCAACCACAAATAGCCACGTTTATCTTGCAAAATATCATATACCTGATTGCTTGACAACCCATCCTTTGCTGATAAGTTTCTACTCACCAACTGGCTGAAAGGCTGAGCCCAGGAAACATAAAAACCCAAAAGTAAGGTTAATACAGTAGTTACGAAATATTTCATGTTTGCTTATTTTTGATTTAATAATTGTTACATTGCAAAATTACGTATTTTTACCGACATTACCATACTTTTGGGTTAAAAATCAAATCGCCTGATGGCAGTATTTACTTATTGATGAGTTTTCTCACCTTTTTTTGATTGCCATTCTGCTGTTTTACAATAGTTACTCCACGCAATTGTGTATCTTTATCATAAGCACGTCCTTGCAAATCATACTGGGTCTCTATTGAATTACCATCCATACGAATGCCGTCAATGCCTGTAGAGATTGCTTTTACACGAATCTTACCCGATGTCAGGAATTCACTGGTATCAAATTCATAGTCGTTGCTCTGTACGGTAAATGTACCTGTGATAGACTCAAAATTCTTGAAAAGCGTGATTTCGTCTCCTACAGTCAATGTCTTGCCATTAATAGTATTTACCGAGATGACAGCGTTGTCGAGAACCACATTCTTTACTGATGTGAACTGGTCGTTGCGATAAACATCCACATTGAATGCCACTTTACCTCCATTTACCACCAAATCGGTTCCTACTTTAGGAGCACTACATCTGGTAGTACCATCACCGAATGCCAAGACAGCATCCTTAGCTACGCTTACACTGCCAGAAGTTCCCGAGAAGAGAATCACTCTTCCTGCATTCACGGCAATGCTCGAAGTATTCTTGCCACTGTTCAATGTCCATGTACCAGAACCAACCTTGGTCACAGTACTTCCACTAACCAACTTGCCATTGAATACAGCATCATGATTATTGGCTCCAATTGTCCATATACCAGCTCCCAACTGAGCATCTGAATATGTAGATGCCAAAGAGCCCAAGGTACCACCCTTATTGCTCTGCGCAGCATATCGTTTGTTGATGCGATAAAGAGATAACTTACCGTCAATCACGACATCAGTAAGAGGCATGTCAGTGACGGTTTCGCGCCACATAGAATTGGCACCCTGCAATTTCAGGGTTCCCTCAAATTTAGAGAAATCGCTATGAATTGCACAACGGTCACCACCACCATAGATAGTCACGGTTCCCTTACCTGTGAAAGTACCCAAAATATTGCTGCGGAACGTTCCTACAATTACATTCTCCGTATTCTCCTTCACCTCAGTAGGATATGTATAACTTGGAATGGTATTCATATTGTTGTTCTCGATGAGCTTCACGGTACCACCTGCCAAAGTCATCTTGCTGTTTTTGGCTCCAAAATAAGTAAGATAATTGCCCTGACTTAGGATACCTTCCTTCACCACGGTTTCCTTGTAGCCATACTCACCAGGATAAACAAGATTGAGCTGTCCAGGACCCGACTTCACGAATACAGAATTAGGGCCCACGATATTGCTGGTGATAGACATTGAGCTCTTGACATCAATCTCGGTAGAATCGCCTGTAAGCGTAAGGATACGGTCGGTGGCACAGTTGTCGTCCAATACCGTGAGCTTCACGTTGCCAAGCTTCAGGTTGCCTTCGTCTGCAGAGGCTGCGCCAAGCGAACTTGCCACGCCGCCATTGGCGATACTCTTCACGGTAACCTTTCCTTCCTGCAAGTCAACAGGCCCCGTGAAACTATTCTCCTCCAAACCGATGTTCAGGTCGCCCTTGCCCTTCTTGGTCAGGTAACCGTCACCACAGATGTTTCCTTCACCCGAAAGGGTGTAGCTTCCGGTGTTGAAATCGAAGAGCATACCCTTGGTCTGCATCTTCTGGTCGATGGCTACATCACGCTGGGTAGCAGAGTTGTCAAAAAGTATTTCATCATCGGCGACAAAGGTTGTAGAAGAACCATTGAGTTTGAAGTTTTTCTCCTTATAGTTCCAGCCATCACCCTCACTACCGGTCCAGATTACATTCTGAGCAGCATCACGTGTCTTATTGATGGTCAGCATCAGTTTCTTGCCTTCCAGGGTAACATTCCAGTCCTTGCCATCTAAGCCGAGAACATCCACCTGGCTTGGGTCGGCATCCAGTTCGCCAGTGCATTCCACCAATGTAAGCTTGCCTGTTGATTTACTCCCCAGACCATTGATATTAAAGGTATTCTTACCCTTAAGGGTCAGGTTGCCATGAACTAATACCCGGTCTTGCTTACTATTTTCCAAATCGACATCCAATTCAACATAAACTTTGCCAGGCATTACTACATCCTGATTGATGGTGATTGTGCCATATTTATCGTCTTCAGAAGCACTTGTACCTGTTCCTGGAGCCAGACGGCAACCCGCATAGTTGTGCGAACCCTCAAAATAGATGCCTCCATTAAGTACAGCATTTCCACCCAGCGTACCGTTTGCCTTGAGCAATACCTTGCCGGCAATCTTGCCGTTCACGTCGAGTTCACCTTCACTTACCACGGTATTTCCCTTGAAGTCGAAGTCATTGTTGAAGATAGCCTTACCCTGCATAGACTTATAGAGGTTCATATCGCCTGTAAGTTTTCCTGTACCACCGAAAGAATAATCATGATCCTTGGGTGCCATCACATACATGGCAGATGGTTTCACTACGCCATTGATACTGATGGACTTAGAGTTGTCGCCACTGATATCGAAGATGATGCTCTTGCCATCCTGGTAGCTGGCAGTCTGCGTCTGGTCAAAGCTTGTAAAACCAGAAGCGCCCTGCCCCAAAGCACTGCCATTCTTATATCGCAAGTCGGTCTGCATAATTGGTGGAAGAGGAGCTTCAAACATGTCATATCCCAGATAGAAACTGGTATTAGGTGACTGGTAATAACCACGTGTGGTACAGTCAAGACGATAATGAGGATCTTCCTGCAAGGCATACATTGTATGGTCTGTAGGAATCTCGGTGCTATAACCCACGATGCCAGTAGAAGAGTTGGCATCCTGCTTCATGAGGATGACTTCCTCTCGCCAGTCGCCGAAGATGTCACCCCAAAAGGCAGGACGTGTACCTGAACCACCACGCACTGTTCCCGTAGTTCCATCATTGCGCTTATACTGCTGACGGAAGAAATCATTCAAGTGTGTACTTCCATTTAATGTTGTCTTAGTGACAAAGAGATTAGAATTGTATCCACTTCCGCCATTCTGTGAAAGTTGTTCTCTGCCTAAATCACCATCCCACCAGATACCATCGCTGATATCTCCTCTTGTGGCATCTTTTAGCATCTTTCCCTGCGCAGTCCATGGATAATCGCTGGCATAGCTCCAAAGTTCCAAGCCAAGATGGTCTGGATCGATGTCAAAAGCCGCACCTCTACCCACATCATAGATAGAAGGCAGGTACCACTCCTTGAGATGCTTACCTGTGGCAGAATCATAAAGATACTGACCTATCAGGGTAGATTGCTGAATAGCGAAGGTTTCCATGCCAGGACGAGTTGGGTCAATGTCGGTTACAAAAAAGCGGTCGCCATGCTTGATATCGGCAGAGAAGACCATGTCTTTCTTTGAGTTGACACCAAATCCACCCTGCAAGATTTCATCAATTCCATCACCATCTACATCTGCTACTCTAAGCATGTGGAATTCAGCAGGCCATGGTCGCTTATCATTGCGACTCCAAGTATAATAATGGTGGAAATTGGTAGGTTTGCCATCCACCCAGTCGAAACCGAATGCAAACACATAATTATGATGTCCAGGAGCTGGTGCTGTTCCATCTTCTTTCTGACGGTCAAGACATTCCATAAAGAGAGAAGGATGGACACCATCATCATAGGTCACAGCAAAGTGACCTGCCATCTGGTAATATAGCTGGTTCATATAGTCGGAACGATTGTCGCGGGTCCATTTGTCCTCGCCATCGGTCACCTGATCATAATTCAATTCTGCATAATATTTCTCTGCGCCCGTCAAACCGTCGATTACAGAGATATAGAATGGAGGATTTCGGGTGGTATTACTCAGGGCTGCGTAATCAACGATGCCATCGCCATCCACATCAGCCTTGTCGCTGTGCATGGCATAGAGCCCCCAGGTGTTCTTCTCGGCATCCCAGAAACGGGTGCCATCAGAACTCTTGATTAGAACCTCGCACTTGCCGTCGCAGTCGATGTCGTAAACGGTAACCATATCATCCTGACCAGCATCTATGTTTACGTTAGGACCCATATCCACGGTCCAGAGACAGGTGCCATCTGCCTTGTAAGCCTGCAACATGTGGCGGGTAGCCTGTGTGGAACCGGTGGTCTCCGTAGAGGATGAAGAATCAGAATCCACATCTTCGTCTGTATCAACCGAAGCACCCTGTCCGCAATAACGGCGGTCAACAATGTAAGTATCTATCTCGCCGTCGCCATTCATGTCAGCTGGCCACACATACTTACATTTATAATTATTAGGATCAAGAACCTGGGTTTCAAAATTAATATCAAGGAACACATTGGCATTGCTATGCTGCTTAAAGAGCCATGGAATGCTCTTCTCGCTCTCCTTTCCATCGATTACGGTGGTCACTGCTATCTCGGTATTGTAAGGCAAAGCTGAGGTAGAAGTCTGGTAATTGGTTTTGGAAATAGGTTCATCGGTGAGTTTGGTATAATCACCCGAACCCGCTGTGCGAGTATAAATGTTATACTTTACACTATCCCCCTCCTGCGCCAATTTGCGCCAGGAAATCAATACATTGTTAGAACGCTGCACAGCAACCACACCTCGTCCTAATTTCTGCTGCAAACGCTGTGCATGCAATTGCTGCATTGGCATCAATCCTGCCATCAACAGTGCTACATAAAGAAATCTTTTTTTCATTTTTGTATGAATTAATATGTTAGTTGTATGACTATATCGTTTTTAGTTATCCTTTTTCTATGAAGAAGTCCGAAGACAATTCCTTTAAAAAGAAGAGTTTACGAATTATGTCGCAAACTCCTCCTTTATTATTCACAATCTTTTTCCTTGAAAACCTTGAAACTAACCTAAATAAAACTAACCTAAAACAAAATTATATCAACCTAAATCAAAATGAATTGTATTTTACTTTCAAATCATTACTTTAAGACAATCTTCTTGCCATTGCGAATAAAGATGCCCTTCTTAGGAGTCGCTACACGCATGCCCTGAAGATTATAGTAGGTATCATCATCTGCCTTCTTATTCTCAATGGCAGTAATACCTGTAGCATCTCCAGCACCTGGTTTCCAACTCAAAGAATAAACATACAGACCTTTTCCGAGAGCAGGATTGGCATTGCTTCTTGCATTAACAGCCACAAAATATATAGATGTTGGCTCTGTTACATTTACATGATACTTGTACTCCTGCAAAGTCATCTTAATAGAATCGCCCTCAGCCTTCTGCTGCTCCTTACCGATGAATACGATTCCTGGGCGGCCATCAGAAGCCGTCTTACCATAGAATGTTACGGTACCCTCGCCAGCTGGCACCTTGAAACTCAACACGCAGTCGGTGGCATCATCATCGATGAAAGCCTGGTTGGCAGAGTAAGGCATACTCATACGGGCATTGGCAGCTACATAATACATAGGTGTATCGCCAGAAACTCCGAAATAGAGGTTGTCGATAGTGCAAGCATCATAGAGGGCACCTTCTTCCAAACCAGGGAAATCACCAAAGTCCCATGTCTTAGCCCCTGTCAAAGGAGTTGTAACATTACCATACTCTACCTGCGCATTGGCAGTAGTAAACACTGAAACTACAAGAGCCACGAGGAGTAAAAATTGCTTCTTCATAATCGTTAGTCGTTTAAAATTGTTATTATTAATTTAATAGTTTAAATTATATTGTATCTATAATATCGATTTTTAGTCTTTTGACTTATATAATCGTTTACTTGATTTCGATGGCAAAATTATTGAATTCTATGCACCTTAGCTTAAGGCATTCGTACAAAAAATCAGTTTATTTTCCGAAAAACGACCTTTACAGACAATAAA
>ERZ869979.248-NODE-248-length-16568-cov-3.759687_pt1 | contig 16568 bp, 18 predicted proteins | sample MGYA00521269_ERZ869979 | MGnify/ENA primary metagenome ERZ869979 (study PRJEB32232, sample SAMN07284974) | human gut metagenome | biome: human-associated habitat; material: feces | host: Homo sapiens | place: Tanzania | collected 2014-04-05 ... | reverse complement strand
CAAATATGTCTGCTATGGTACTTTCTGCTATTTTGCAAAATGTCAGATATCCGGTAAGCTTGTATACAGATACATTAATAAGAATACGAGCTGAACAGGGGCGGTTAACCTGGGGACGAGCTTCTATTCTCAAAGCATTTTTAATCAATAATTATAGAAACATGGAAGGAGAAGTGTGTATGAGTTTAAATGAAGAATGTAACGATGCGGCGTATGTGTTAGGAAGATTATTTTCTGTTTTGGAGTCGATTCAGACAGATGCAAATCCGGAAATAAAATCAACAATTCGGGATCGATATTTTAATTCAGCATGCGCAACACCTGCATCCGTATTTCCGGTATTGATCAAATTGAAGAACAGTCATATTAAAAAACTGGAAAGAGAGAAAGAAAGCGTAAAGATATATTATGAAAAGCTTCTGACACAGATTATGAGTAAACTGGAAATGTATCCGAAGCGTTTGTCACTGGAAGAACAAGGAAAATTTATTTTGGGATATTATCATCAGACACAGAAAAAATATGAAAAACGGGAGGAAAAGTAAATGAGTGAAGTTATTAAAAACAGGTATGAATTTGTAGTTTTATTTGATGTGGAGAATGGAAACCCAAATGGAGATCCGGATGCTGGAAATATGCCAAGAATAGACCCGGAAAGCGGATTAGGGCTTGTTACAGATGTTTGTCTGAAAAGAAAAATAAGAAATTATGTGGAAACAGTAAAAGAGGATGCGCAAGGTTATAAAATTTATATTAAAGAAGATGTTCCGTTGAATCGAAGCGATAGAACTGCATGTGAAAATGTTGGTATCAAAGAAACAGACGATAAAAAAGTAACAGAAGCATTAAAAAAATTGAAAAAAAGTGATCCGGGTGTGGATGGCAAATTAAGGGATTACATGTGTGAAAATTATTACGATATCAGAACTTTTGGTGCAGTAATGACTACATTTGTAAAAGCTTCTTTAAATTGTGGACAGGTGCGGGGACCGGTTCAAATTGGATTTGCAAGAAGCATTGATCCAGTGATCAGTCAGGAAGTTACAATTACCCGTGTGGCGATCACAACTGAAAAAGATGCTGAAAATAAAAGTACAGAAATGGGAAGAAAGAGTATTGTTCCATATGCATTGTATCGTGCAGAAGGCTTTATATCTGCAAATCTTGCACGAAAAACAACTGGGTTTACAGAAGAAGATCTGGAGCTTTTGTGGGATGCAATTTTAAATATGTTTGAAAATGATCATTCAGCAGCTCGTGGAAAAATGGCAGTACGTGAACTGATCGTGTTTAAGCATAGCAAAGAATTAGGAGATTGTCCGGCATATAAATTATTTGATGCGGTAGAAGTATCAAAAAAGGAGAATGTGGAATATCCAAGAAAATATCAGGATTATAGTGTGTGTGTTCATGAAGAAGCTATTCCGGATTCAGTTGAAGTGAAAAGGATGATTTGATGGAGTATGAAGAAGACGATTATCTGATGATATCAGGTATACAGCATTTTATATTTTGCAGAAGACAATGGGCATTGATTCATATTGAACAACAGTGGGAAGAAAACGTTCATACAACTGTTGGAAAATTGATGCATCAAAAGGTACATGATCCATATCTGACGGAAAAACGGAAAGATACTATTCTGGTAAGAGCTTTGCCGGTTTCATCAAAAATTATGGGAGTGAGTGGAGAGTGTGATCTTGTAGAATTTCATAAATGTGAAGATGGAATACGGCTTCATGGACATCGGGGAATGTATTCTGTTTATCCGGTAGAATACAAAAAAGGAAAAGCAAAATCAATAGATGCCGATAGATTGCAGCTTGTGGCACAGGTTTTATGTCTCGAAGAAATGTTTTCTGCAACAATACCTGAAGCAGCTCTTTTTTATGGAGAAACAAGACGAAGAGAAGTTGTGGAAATTACAGAGGATCTGAGAAATGCAGTCAAAGATATATTTGAAGAGATGCATCAGTATTACAATAGAGGTTATACTCCGAAGGTAAAAACAGGTAAAATGTGTAATTCCTGTTCATTAAAGGAAATTTGTCTGCCCAAATTAAACAAACAAGTTTCTGTGAAACATTACGTAGACCAGATGCTGAAGGAGGAAGAGACATGAAAAAACTTTTGAATACGTTGTATGTAACTTCTGAAAACAGCTATTTGGGCTTAGATGGAGAAAATATAGTTGTTTTTGAAGAGGATAAAGAAAAAGGAAGACTTCCATTACATAATCTGGAAGGAATAGTTTCCTTTGGATACAGGGGCGTCAGTCCGGCATTGATGGGATCTTGTGCAGAAAAAAATATTTCTCTTTGTTTTATGACGCCGCAGGGGAAATTTCTTGCGAGGATAACCGGAAAGACAAGAGGAAATGTGCTTTTGCGAGAACAACAGTATGCAAGTAGTTTGGATTCAGCAATCAGCCTGGAAATTGCAAAAAACTGTATACTTGGAAAGGTGTATAATGCAAGATGGGTGTTGGAACGCTGTGTTAGAGATCATAGTATGCAGGTAGATGCGGACAAAATAAAAATAGCATCAGAAAAGTTGAAATATACGTTGGGATTAATTCAAACATGTGAATCAAAAGCACAATTAAGAGGTTTCGAAGGGGAAGCGGCCAGCGTGTATTTTGGAGTTTTTGATGAAATGATTTTGCAACAGAAAAAGGATTTTTCATTTCAAGGAAGAAATAAAAGACCACCGTTAGATAATATGAATGCAATGTTGTCTTTTGTATATACGTTGTTGACAAATACGATTGCTTCTTCCCTGGAGTGTGTGGGGCTGGATCCTTATGTGGGATATCTTCATACCGAAAGACCAGGTAGAGTATCACTGGCTTTGGATATGATAGAGGAATTAAGAGCTGTATTGGCAGATCGTTTCGTATTATCGCTTGTTAACAAAAAGATTGTAAATGGAAAGAATTTTACCAAAAAAGAAAATGGAGCTGTTCTAATGGATGATGAGCTGCGAAAAAAGCTGTTGGTAGAATGGCAGAAGAAAAAGAAGGAAACCATCACACATCCATTCTTGAAAGAAAAGGTGGAATGGGGAATGGTTCCTTATATACAGGCGATGCTGTTGGCAAGATATTTAAGAGGAGATTTGGACAGTTATCCAGTATTTTTGTGGAAATGAGGTGACAAAGTGTTGGTATTGATTACTTATGATGTAAATACAGAGACAACTGCAGGAAGAACTCGTTTGCGTAAAGTGGCGAAGCAATGTACAAATTATGGAAGAAGGGTGCAAAATTCTGTGTTTGAGTGCATTTTGGATAGCGCTCAAAGTGTTGCTTTGAAGGCAATGTTGTCTGATATTATTGATAAAAATAAAGATAGCTTACGTTTTTATTATCTCGGAAATAATTATCAAACTAAAATAGAACATGTAGGGATAGAACGTGGAATTCCAGTAGATCAACCTTTAATTATGTAAGTGCGAATCAGAAGTACACATAAAATACCGGCAGGATTCGCACTACAAATATCAGAAAAGTAAAATGAATAACACCAAAGAAAAGAGAGAAGGGATAATAAAAAGTAGAAAAATTATATTTATTGCATAAAAAATCAAAGAATATTTGTGAAAATTTGCAGTCGTTCCCCACGCGGGAACGTGGATTGAAATTGACACGCCAGATTTTTCATGATATTCCCAAATGTCGTTCCCCACGCGGGAACGTGGATTGAAATACGATTTAAACCTCGATTGGCTCCTTGAAGAATGGGTCGTTCCCCACGCGGGAATGCGGATTGAAATAACAAAGAGGAAATCAAACGGTGTGGTACATGGGGTGTTCCCTATGCGGGAACAAAAACTACAAATCGCAATTAATACTTGCATTTAACAGACATTGGTGTTACAATGAACGAAACTAAGAACTTGTTGGCATAGGAGTGGGCGAGAGCCCGCTCCTATTTGCTGAGAAGGAATTTGTTCAGAAACAGGCAGAAATAGGAAAGGCAGGTGGGAAGCATGAGCAGACGGGAAGAATATGAACAGAAAGCAGAGGCGATCCTTACACCGATCGTAGAGTCCAAGGGCTTTGAACTGGTAGATGTGGAGTATGTCAAGGAAGCTGGAACCTGGTATCTCAGAGGTTATATCGACAAGCCGGGCGGAATCACAGTCAATGACTGCGAGGACGTAAGCCGTGCATTCAGCGATATCCTGGATGAGCAGGATTTCATCGAAGACAGCTACATTATGGAGATCAGTTCTCCGGGACTTGACCGGCCTCTTAAGAAAGAGAAAGACTTTAAGAGAAGCCTTGGCAAGCTGGTGGAGATCCGTACCTACCGGCCCATCGAGAAACAGAAAGAATTCTGCGGTATTTTAAATGCATATGATAGTAACAGTGTGACAATCGATGAAGACGGCACAGAACGCACTTTTGATAAAAAAGATATCGCCCTGATTCGTCTTGCGATCGAATTCTAAAAGAGAATCGAATCTGTAAAAATTCAGGAGGAAAAAAAGGAAAATGAGCAGAGATTTAAGAGACGCGCTGGACGTTCTCGAAAAAGAGAAAAACATCAGTAAGGATACACTGCTGGAGGCAATTGAGCAGTCACTGATCCAGGCATGTAAGAACCATTTCGGAAAGGCAGATAACGTTCATGTTATGATCGATCCGGAGACCTGTGACTTCAGTGTTTACGCTGACAGAACTGTTGTAGAGCATGTGGAGGACCCGGCCCTTGAGATTTCTCTGGTGGATGCACAGAAAACAAACACCAACGCAGAGATCGGCGATGTTATGAAAGTTGAAATCCAGTCCAAGGAATTCGGACGTATCGCAACCCAGAACGCAAAGAACGTCATTCTTCAGAAAATCCGTGAGGAAGAGCGTAAAGTTCTCTACGATCAGTACTACGGAATCGAAAAAGAAGTGGTAACCGGTATTGTTCAGAGAGTAATGGGCAAGAATGTCAGCATCAACCTCGGTAAGGCAGACGCAGTCCTTACAGAGAACGAGCAGGTAAAAGGCGAGACATTCCAGCCAACTGAGCGAGTAAAGGTTTACATCCTTGAGGTAAAGGATACACCGAAGGGACCACGTATCCTTGTTTCCAGAACACATCCTGGCCTTGTAAAGAGACTTTTCGAGTCCGAGGTTGCAGAGGTAAGAGATGGTACCGTTGAGATCAAGAGCATTGCCCGTGAGGCAGGTTCCCGTACCAAGATCGCTGTATGGAGTAACGATCCGGATGTAGATGCTGTGGGAGCATGTGTCGGTATGAACGGCGCACGTGTAGGTGCGGTTGTCAACGAACTTCACGGCGAGAAGATCGATATCATCAACTGGGATGAGAACCCGGCAATCCTTATCGAGAACGCATTAAGCCCTGCAAAAGTTATCGCAGTTATGGCAGATCCGGATGAGAAGACTGCACTGGTTGTAGTTCCGGATTATCAGCTTTCCCTTGCCATCGGTAAAGAGGGACAGAACGCACGTCTTGCTGCAAGACTTACAGGATTCAAGATCGACATCAAGAGCGAGACACAGGCAAGAGAGTCCGGTGACTTCTACGATGATTACGATGAGGAACACGAAGAAGCAGAGGACGAAATGACAGAAGAGGCTGTTTCCGAAGAAATTCCGGAAACAGAGGAAGATACAGAAGAGACAGAAACAGAAGCTGAAGAAACAGCAGATGGAGATGCCGAAGAATAATGAAAACGAGAACCAAGATTCCCATGCGTCAGTGTACCGGCTGCAGGGAAATGAAAAGCAAAAAGGAAATGATACGAGTTCTCAAAACATCAGAGAATGAGATCATCCTGGACGCTACAGGTAAGAAAAACGGACGCGGCGCATACCTTTGTTTCTCAGAGGAATGCCTGGAAAAGGCCATCAAAAACCATGGTCTGGAGCGTTCCTTGAAAATGGCAGTTCCGGATGAAGTGTATCAGAACCTCAAAAAGGAGTTTGGATCAATTGAAAAACAATAAGGTTTTATCACTCATCGGACTTGCGACAAAAGCAGGAAAAACAGTGAGCGGAGAATTTTCCACAGAGAAATCCGTAAAAACAGGAAAAGGTTTCCTGGCACTGGTGGCAGATGATGCCTCCGAAAACACAAAAAAGAAATTTCGGAATATGTGTACCTATTACGAAGTTCCGTTATATTTCCTTTCAGACAAAGAGAGCCTGGGCAGAGCAATGGGCAAAGAATTCCGTGCCAGCCTTGCCGTGCAGGACGAAAATTTTGCAAAGGCGATCATGAAGGAGCTGGAAAAAGAATCCGGCAGATAACCTGCATGATACAGGCGTCTGTAAGGAGGTTTGACGATAGTAATGATAAAAGATAAATTCAACAGATCGGGAAAGGAGCAATATAGACAATTGGATACTCCAAAAACAGAAGAAAAGACAACAACGGTGAATACAGAGGGTAACAAGTCTGAAGCACCGAAAAAGAAAAAAAATATCATCCGTGTATTCCATGCACAGAATGCCAGCGACGGCGGTAAAGGAAGAAGAAAACCGGCAGCAGGCGAGAAAAAAGGCCCGGCACGTTCCCAGAACGGCGGACAGCGTCCGGCAGGCCAGGGCACAAGAAATAATGAGTCCGGCGAGCAGAGAAACTCTCAGGGTGGAGCAAACCGTACTCAGGGCGGAAGACCGCAGGGTAACCGTCCGGAAGGAAGAAGAGACGGCAACCGTGACGGAAGAAGCTTCGAAGGAAGAAGAGACGGCGGCAACCGTTTTGGCGGCAACCGTTCCCAGAATGGTGAGGGACGTCCGGCAAGACAGGGCGAAGGAAACAGAGGACCACGTCAGAACGACGGAAGAGGCGGAAACCGTTTCGGCGGTGGAGCAAACCGTGGCCAGGGCGGTCAGGGCGGACGTTTCGAAGGCAGAGATGGCGGCAACCGTTTTGGCGGCGGAGCAAACCGTGGCCAGGGCGGCCAGGGTGGACGTTCTGAAGGCGGAAGAGGCGGAGATAACCGTTTCGGCGGTCAGAACCGCGGTGGCCAGGGCGGAGCACGTCCGGGACAGAGAAGAAGCAGTTCTTCCGATTCCGTATTTACTCCGGAGCTGACCAAGACATCCAAGGACAGCAAGCGTGAGCGTGACAGGGAGAATAAGAACAAGAAGAAAGATTTCGAGAAAGGCGGCCAGGGCGGACGCAGACCAAATCAGGGTGGACGCAGACCGAATTCCAGAATCCCGAAAGCACTTCAGAAACCGAATCCACAGCCGAAGCAGGAAGAGAAGAAACCTGAGATCAAGGAGATCACCATTCCTGAGAAGCTTACCATCCGTGAGCTTGCGGACGCTATGAAAATGCAGCCATCTGTGATCGTTAAGAAACTTTTCATGGAAGGTGTCATGGTAACCGTAAACCAGGAGATCGACTTTGACAAGGCAGAGGAGATCGCACTTGGATTTGATATCATTGCCGAGAAAGAAGAAAAAGTAGATGTAATCGCAGAACTCCTCAAAGAGGATGAAGAGGATGAGGACGATATGGTTCCAAGACCTCCGGTAGTCTGCGTCATGGGTCACGTTGACCATGGTAAAACATCTCTTCTGGATGCCATCCGTAATACAAACGTAACCAGAGGCGAGGCCGGCGGAATCACACAGCACATCGGTGCTTACGTGGTAAACATCAAAGGCCAGAAGATCACATTCCTGGATACACCGGGACATGAGGCGTTCACAGCTATGCGTATGCGTGGTGCCAACGCTACCGATATCGCAGTTCTGGTTGTTGCTGCAGATGATGGTGTCATGCCGCAGACGGTAGAGGCGATCAGCCATGCAAAAGCTGCAGGTGTTGAGATTATCGTTGCCATCAACAAAATTGATAAACCAAGCGCAAATGTAGAGCGTGTAAAACAGGAACTTTCCGAGTATGAACTGATTCCTGAGGACTGGGGCGGAAGCACCATCTTCGTTCCGGTATCCGCACATACAGGAGAGGGAATCGAGAACCTTCTTGAGATGATCCTTCTTACTGCTGAGGTTTCCGAGCTGAAAGCGAACCCGAACCGTGAGGCAAGAGGTCTTGTTATCGAGGCTCAGCTTGATAAAGGTAAAGGACCGGTTGCTACCATCCTTGTTCAGAAAGGTACTCTCCATGTAGGAGATTTCATTGCAGCAGGTGCATGCAACGGTAAAGTCCGTGCAATGATGGATGACAAGGGACGCCGTGTTAAAGAGGCAGGCCCGTCCACTCCGGTTGAGATCCTTGGTCTTGGCGACGTTCCAAATGCAGGTGAGATCCTGATGTCCTTCGAGAGCGACAAAGAAGCCAAGAACTTTGCAGGCGCATTCGTTACAGAGAACAAGAGCCGTCTTCTTGAGGAGACCAAGGGCAAACTTTCTCTGGATAACCTGTTTGATCAGATCCAGGCAAGCGACCTTAAAGAGCTTCCGATCATTGTCAAAGCCGATGTACAGGGATCTGTTGAGGCTGTAAAACAGAGCCTTACCAAACTTTCCAACGAGGAAGTTATCGTTAAGGTGATCCATGGAGGTGTAGGTGCCATCAATGAGTCTGATGTCAGCCTTGCCGCAACATCCAATGCCATCATCATCGGATTTAACGTACGTCCGGATACCACAGCAAAACAGCTTGCTGAGCAGGAGGGCGTTGACCTTCGACTTTATAAAGTCATTTATCAGGCGATCGAGGATGTAGAGGCAGCCATGAAGGGTATGCTGGATCCTGTATTCGAGGAGAAGGTTATCGGTCACGCAGAGGTTCGTCAGCTGTTCAAGGCATCTGGTGTGGGAACCATCGCAGGAAGCTATGTGCTGGATGGTACATTCCAGCGTAACTGTAAGGTTCGTATCACACGAGGTGAGGAGCAGATCTTCGAGGGTGAGCTTGCATCCCTGAAGAGATTTAAGGATGATGTCAAGGAAGTTCGTGCCGGATATGAGTGCGGTCTTGTATTTAATGACTTTAATGATGTCAAAGAAGAAGATAAAGTCGAAGCATATATCATGGTAGAGGTACCAAGATAGGAGTGACTTGTAATGAGAAAAAACAGCATTAAAAATACACGTGTGAATGGTGCGGTTCAAAAAGAACTCAGCACCATCATACACAGCGAGATCAAGGACCCCAGAATTCATCCGATGACTTCTGTGACAGCCGTGGAGGTGGCACCGGATCTTAAAACCTGCAAAGCCTACATCAGTGTACTTGGCGAAAAGCAGGCCAAAGATTCCACCATCCGTGGATTAAAGAACGCAGAGGGCTATATCCGGAGAGAGCTGGCCAGAAGACTGAACCTTCGCAATACGCCGGAGATCCGTTTTGTTCTGGATGAGTCCATCGAATATGGCGTAAATATGTCAAAGAAGATCAATGACGTAATGAGTGGGATGGAAACAGAGGAATAGGTGGAAAAAATGAAAAACATTTCGGAAATACTGGAAAATGTAAAAACTGTAGGCATTGGCGGCCACATCCGTCCGGATGGAGACTGTATCGGTTCCTGTATGGCTCTGTACCTTTATATCCGGGAATATTTTCCGGATATTGAGGCAGATGTCTATCTGGAACAGCCGAAGCCTATATTTGATTACATCGACAGAATGGATGAGGTTAAGACAGAAGCAGAAGAAGAGAAAGAGTATGATCTTTTTATCACCTGTGATGTCAGCGCACTGGATCGCCTTGCTGTTGCCGGAAAGTATTTTGACACGGCAAAAAAGACCGCATGCATTGACCATCATGTAAGCAATAAGGGGTTTGCGGATGTCAATCATGTAAGGGGCGACGTCAGTTCCGCATGTGAAGTTCTTTACGGACTTCTGGATGCAGATAAGATCGACCGTTCCATTGCGGTTCCGATTTATACGGGAATGGCACATGACACCGGCGTGTTCCAGTATTCTTCCACAACACCGGAAACCATGAGGATCGCCGGTGAACTGATGAAAACAGGATTTGATTTCAGCAGGATCATCGATGAGTCCTTTTACCAGAAAACATACCTTCAGAATCAGGTTATGGGCCGTGTGCTGGCAGAAAGCATTCTGCTTCAGGATGGCAAATGCGTAGTCGGATATCTGAAAAGACGAGAGATGGATTTCTACGGTGTGGAAGGAAAGGATCTGGAGGGAATCGTAAGCCAGCTCCGTCTGACCGCAGGCGTGGAGGTTGCGATCTTTATCTATGAGATGGAGACGCAGCTCTTTAAAGTATCTCTCCGTTCCAACGGAAAGGTGGATGTGAGCAAAATTGCCGTATTCTTCGGAGGCGGCGGACATGTGCGTGCAGCCGGCTGCGACATGCAGGGTTCCATGTACGATGTGATTAACAACCTTACCGCTGAGATCGAAAAACAGCTTGCAGAGGAGTAGAAACAGATCATGGACGGAATACTTGTGATCCGAAAGGAAAAAGGTTATACCTCTCATGATGTAGTTGCAAAGCTGCGTGGAATTCTCCACATGAAAAAGATTGGCCATACGGGAACGCTGGACCCGGCAGCAGAGGGAGTACTTCCCGTTGCCCTTGGAAGGGGAACCCGTCTGGTAGAGCTTCTTACAGAGAAAGAAAAAACATACGAGGCAGTCTTAAGGCTGGGCGTTTCCACAGATACCCAGGACATGACAGGAACAATTCTTTCCGAGAAACCGGTAACGGTTACAGAGGAGGAAGTCCGGGAAACGGTTGCTTCTTTTGTGGGAGAACAGATGCAGGTTCCGCCAATGTATTCCGCTCTGAAAGTGGGCGGAAAGAAGCTTTACGAGCTGGCCAGAGAAGGAAAAACCATAGAGCGCAAACCGCGCCCTGTGGTTTTTTATGAGATAAGGATACTGGATATGGACCTCCCGCTGGTACGTATCAGCGTTACCTGCAGCAAGGGAACTTATATCCGTACACTTTGCAATGATATCGGAGAAAAATTAGGCTGTGGCGGTGCCATGAAAGAGCTTCTTCGGACCAGATCCGGGAATTTCACACTGGAAGAGAGCATGACACTTTCCCAGGTGGAAGAAGCGGTTGCCAACGGAACCATCGGCGAAAAAATCGTTTCTATTGAAGATGTACTTTCCATGTATCCGGTGCTTATCTGTACACCGGAAGGAGACAGGCTTCTTGGTAATGGAAATCCAGTTCCGGAAGAACTGGTACAGGGCGGCAGCAGGGAAGAAAAAGTCCGGATGTATAAAAGCAGCGGAAACTTCACAGGAATATACGGCTGGGATGAAAGAAAACAGAAATATGTTCCCGTCCGCATGTTCTTTGTATAAATTTTTTACAAAAACTTGCAGGAGCAGATATGGAATACTTGAAGATTGACGGAGAATTTCCGCGCCTGTCAGGGAGTGCGGTAACACTTGGAAAATTTGACGGCATACACCGTGGACACCGGAAACTGGTGGAAAGAATTCTGGAGCAAAAAGAAAAGGGACTTCAGACAGTTCTCTTTTCCCTGGGAATCGGAAGCCAGATGATCTTTACAAAAGAAGAACGATGCAGGATCCTCGAGGATGCAGGTGTGGATATTCTGATCGAATGCCCGCTGGATGCCAGGATCCGCCACATGAAAGCAGATACTTTTATTAAAGAGATCCTGGTGGGGGACCTTCAGGCAGAACACGTTGCCGTAGGAGAAGATTTCCGGTTCGGATATGAACGCAAAGGAAATCCGGAACTTCTCCGGGAGATGGGAAAGAAGCTTGGCTTTTCGGTGGATGTGATCCCAAAAGAAATGGAAGGAAAGAGAAAGATCAGCAGTACCTTTATCCGTGAAGAATTAAAAAGAGGCAATATGGAAAAGGTTAATGATCTTCTTGGATTTCCGTTTTTTGTGGATGGAGTGATCGAGCATGGAAGAGGAATGGGACATAAGTTCCTTCTTCCGACAACCAACATTGTTCCCGCAAAAGAAAAGCTGATGCCTCCTAACGGGGTCTACGATACAGTGTCCCATTTTAAGGACAGAAGCCTTAAGGGAATCACTAATGTAGGATACAAACCTACGGTGGGGGAGAAATTCCTGGGTGTTGAGACGTATCTCTTTGACTGTGAGGAAGACCTTTACGGGGAACCATGCAGAGTGGAATTCTTTCATTATTCCAGACCGGAGAAACGTTTTTCTTCCATAGAAGCTCTAAAAGAACAGCTTATGAAAGACGCGGAAAAAGGCAAGGCTTATTTTCAAAGCTTCGAAAAGTAAAAATTTCCGGTAAAAACTTTTCAAAAAAACAGTTTACAGGTCAGGAACCGTGTGCTATACTGTTCGAGGTGAAAAAAGCCAGTATTCAGAAGCCGGAGACTCCGACCACTTCTTAATACCCGGCGTTTAATTAAAATTTCAAGGAGGAAACAACAATGATTTCTAAAGAGAAGAAAACAGCGATCATGAAAGAGTATGCAAGAACAGAGGGTGACACAGGTTCACCGGAGGTTCAGGTTGCAGTTCTTACAGCAAGAATCCAGGAGCTCACAGAGCACCTTAAAACACACCACAAAGATCATCATTCCAGAAGAGGTCTTCTGAAAATGGTAGGTCAGAGACGTGGCCTTCTTGCTTATCTTAAGAAAACAGACATCGAAAGATACCGTGCACTGATTGAGAAATTAGGTTTAAGAAAATAATTGCTACGGGAGGGGCGGATGATTCCATCCGCCCCATTTTAACATGTGTGATAAACACAGACGGAATTACCGCAGGAGTGATTTCCGAGACTACTGAAAAGCCCATTTCCGGTCGAGATCTTTTCCCAAAGGAAGTGGTCTTTTCAGTTGTTTCGGGCTCCTGTCAAATTCAATATATTATAGAAAAGGAGAACGAACATGTACAAAAGTTATTCCATGGAACTTGCAGGAAGAACACTGACTGTAGATATCGGACGTGTTGCAAAACAGGCCAACGGTGCTGCTCTTATGCACTACGGTGATACCACAGTTCTTGCTACAGCTACCGCATCCAAAGAGCCAAGAGAAGGAATCGATTTTTTCCCGTTAAGCGTTGAGTATGAGGAGAAAATGTACGCAGTAGGAAAGATCCCGGGAGGATTCAACAAGAGAGAGGGTAAGGCAAGCGAGCATGCCATCCTTACATCCCGTGTTATCGACCGCCCAATGCGTCCACTGTTCCCGAAGGATTACAGAAATGACGTAACACTGGTAGACATGGTTATGTCTGTTGATCCGGAGTGCAACCCGGAGATCCCGGCTATGCTTGGTTCTTCCATTGCTACCTGTATTTCAGATATTCCGTTCGACGGCCCATGTGCAACCACACAGGTTGGTATGATCGACGGCGAGTTCATCATCAACCCGACACTTGCACAGAAGGCAGTTTCTGACCTTCAGCTTACCGTAGCTTCCACAAGAGAGAAAGTTATCATGATCGAGGCCGGAGCCAACGAGATTCCGGAAGACAAGATGATCGAAGCCATCTACAAGGCTCACGAAGTAAACCAGGAGATCATCAAATTCATCGACCAGATCGTAGCAGAGTGCGGAAAAGAGAAACATTCCTACGAGTCCTGTGCAGTACCGCAGGAACTCTTTGATGAGATCAAGAAGATCGTTCCTCCGGAAGAGATGGAGGTTGCTGTATTCTCCGATGACAAACAGACACGTGAGAATAACATCAGTGAGATCACAGACAAGCTGAAAGAAGCTTTTGCAGATAACGAAGAGTGGCTTGCCGTTCTTGGTGAGGCTGTATATCAGTACCAGAAGAAGACTGTCCGCAAGATGATCCTCAAAGATCACAAACGTCCGGACGGCCGTGAGATCAGACAGATCCGTCCGCTGGCAGCGGAGACAGACATCATCCCGAGAGTTCACGGTTCTGCCATGTTCACAAGAGGACAGACTCAGATCTGTACCGTTACCACACTGGCTCCTCTTACAGAGGCACAGCGTCTTGACGGACTGGATGAGTTTGAGACATCTAAGAGATATATGCATCACTACAACTTCCCGTCCTACTCCGTAGGTGAGACAAAACCTTCCAGAGGACCGGGACGTCGTGAGATCGGCCACGGAGCACTTGCTGAGAGAGCACTGGTACCGGTACTTCCTACAGAAGAGGAGTTCCCGTATGCAATCCGTACCGTATCTGAGACATTTGAGTCCAACGGTTCCACATCCCAGGCAAGTATCTGTGCATCTACCATGTCACTGATGGCTGCCGGTGTACCGATCAAGAAACCGGTTGCAGGTATCTCCTGCGGACTTGTTACAGGCGAAACAGACGATGATTACATCGTTCTTACAGATATCCAGGGCCTTGAGGACTTCTTCGGAGATATGGACTTCAAGGTAGCCGGAACACATGATGGAATCACAGCGATCCAGATGGATATCAAGATCCATGGTCTTACAAGACCGATCGTTGAGGAAGCAATCCGCAGAACAAAAGAGGCAAGAGAGTATATCCTCACAGAAGTTATGGAGAAATGCATCGACAAGCCTCGTACAAGCGTTGGCGAGTTTGCTCCGAAGATCATCCAGATCCAGATCGACCCGCAGAAGATCGGTGACGTAGTTGGTCAGAGAGGAAAGACCATCAATACCATCATCGAGCGTACAGGTGTGAAGATCGACATCACAGATGACGGTGCAGTTTCCATCTGCGGAACAGACCAGAAGGGTATGGATGAGGCGAAACGTATGATCGAGATCATCACTACCGAGTTTGAGGCAGGACAGATCTTTACAGGACGCGTAGTCAGCATCAAAGAGTTTGGTGCATTCCTTGAGTTTGCACCGGGCAAGGAGGGAATGGTACACATTTCCAAGATCTCCAAACAGAGAATCAACCGTGTTGAGGATGTTCTTACACTTGGTGACAAGGTTAAAGTTATCTGCCTTGGCAAGGACAAGATGGGAAGAATCAGCTTCAGCATGAAGGATGTACCGGAAGAAGCATAAATGATGAGATACCACAATATTACCAAGGACGATATGTTAAACGGAGACGGGCTTCGTGTAGTACTCTGGGTGGCCGGCTGTTCACACGGCTGCCGGGAGTGCCAGAATCCCATTACCTGGGATCCGAACGGAGGTCTCCCATTTACGGACAGCGAGCGAGCTGAGATATTTGCAGAGCTGGACAAGGATTATATCAGCGGGATCACATTCTCAGGAGGAGATCCCCTGCATCCTTCCAATATCGCTGAGGTAACAGCTCTTGCAAGAGAGATCAGAGAGAAGTATCCGGATAAGACGATTTGGCTGTATACGGGTTCTCTCTGGGAAGAGATCCAGCAGTACGAGATCATCCATTATCTGGATGTATGTGTGGACGGGGAATTTCAGGTGGATAAGAAAGAAGTTCTTCTGAAATGGAAAGGCTCCTCAAATCAGAGGGTGATCGATGTACAGGCATCACTTCGTGAGAACCGTGTGGTTCTGTACGCGGAGTGATCAGAGGTTTTTTCTGAAATTACCTATTGGGAGTGGAACGAAAAATGAAAAGAATTGCGAAATTTCACAAGGTAAGTTTTGAACAGTTTGCAAAGGACTGTAAGGATACTTTTGATAATTCATTTGAAGAAGTTTCAAAAGAGGAAATCAAGAATATCTACGACAGCCTGAAGCTTCCGAAGAGAGCTACGACCGGAAGTGCAGGATATGATTTTTATGCACCTGTGGATGTGACCATGAAGCCGGGTGAGATCGTAAAGATACCAACCGGTATCCGTGTAGAGATGGAAGAGGGCTGGGTTCTGAAATGTTATCCGAGAAGCGGACTGGGATTTAAATTCCGGCTGCAGTTGAATAACACAGTGGGAATCATTGACAGCGATTATTTCTTTTCTGACAACGAAGGCCATATCTTTGCCAAGCTGACTAATGATACAAGAGAAGATAAAACGATCCAGATCCCGGCAGGAACCGGTTTTATGCAGGGGATCTTTGTGGAATACGGGATCACCGTGGATGACGATGCGGATGCAGTAAGAAACGGCGGCTTCGGAAGTACCACAAAATAAAACGAAAGCCCGGAGGGCGGAGGTGTGATGATCACATACATCCGATTTCCGGGCTTGTTTTGTGTAAGTACTGTTTTGGGTAAATGCCTTGTTTAGTTGAGAGGTGCGTCTGATTCCTCGTCTGCACGTGCTTTTTCCACGACTGCGTTAAAGGCATTTGCGGCAGCGTCGTACTCTTCATCATCTTCGATGTTTGCCAGCATCGGATCGCCGTCTGCTGTGCGGGAGAAGCTGTAGAGATAAACCTCACCGGTCTCATTCTGGCCGTTCTCATCCAGTGGGAGAAGTGCGATATATTCTTTGTTCTCTACAGGGAAAATAGTAAGGATGGTACATTCTACCTCAGTATCATCATCCATAGTCAGGGTGATGGTATGATGTGCTTCATCTACCCTGCTTTCACAGTTAGCTGTGCAAGAAGCGCAGTCGCTTGGTGCACATCCGCTTTTGTTAAATTCATCACTCATAAAAAAATCCTCCGTTCTGCTGCTGCCTGTGAATAAGAGGCAGCTCTGCATGATATAAAGAACATTTTAACAGATATGACGTAGAACAGCAACAAAATATTTGAGAGCCTGAGAAAACTTTCAAAATATTTTTTGCTTAATCCGACAAT
>ERZ869979.246-NODE-246-length-16639-cov-3.569798_pt1 | contig 16639 bp, 27 predicted proteins | sample MGYA00521269_ERZ869979 | MGnify/ENA primary metagenome ERZ869979 (study PRJEB32232, sample SAMN07284974) | human gut metagenome | biome: human-associated habitat; material: feces | host: Homo sapiens | place: Tanzania | collected 2014-04-05 ... | reverse complement strand
AGCTGAGCAACAATTGTTCCAATTGTATGTGACAGTCTTTGTTTCGCGGCTTCTGTTACCGTCAGAATACGATTTTCATAAAAATCCTGTACGATTGCAAAAAGCAGAATCCGCATTTTGGGATTCTGCTCATCATATTCTCCTACAGCATCTTTAATATACGCTTCTGCAGCCTTAACCATTATGCCAAGCACGGCATCATCACCATCATCATCTATTCTCAGATACTCTTTTATGATGTCAATGCTCCTTTATATCACCCCATCATGATCCTTTTACCGTTGTATCTTTGATTGTGATCTGACCTCTTACAAACGCTTCCTCATCCTTTACATTACAATCTTCACGCTCAATCGCACGGAAAATTGTAAGATCCTCTTCAAAGGCATTCAGGCTTCCAACCTGTGCAATATTGGAAGTAGTAATTGTTGTAAGATTTCTGTCCCAGAATGTAATTCCTTCATACAGATCTCCGATAGTCATAGGAATTTTGCGATTTCCAGCTGTCTTTGTATCAGATGGATAATCCGCATTCGGAATAACACGAATTGGAATAATCGTTGCGCCGGCGCAAAATCTGTACTGCATTGGATTAGCCGGATCCGGCTGTAACAGGTATCTTCCCTCATTATCCTTTAAGGTATCCAGCCAATTCAGGCCATCATCATTTGTAATAATTTTCGAAGTAGGCTTAAATGCCTGTCCAAGTGTTACATTCAATGCTGTTTTGATGTCATCTGCAGACTTGATCTCTGTGACATCCTTTGTTTCAATCTGTTCAATAATCAGCTTATTTCTTGTCACACGGGACTCATCACCAATCCAGGCAATAATTGTTTCTGTAATATTTTCATCTGAATCAGCAAGAAGTTCATTTGTAACCGGAAAATATCCTGCATACTTTTCAATTTCGTAAGCCTTTCTCTCAAACTCCGGGTTACTTCCTGCGCTGATCTTTCCGCCTTCCCCTACTTTTGTGAACCCGGTCTGCTGTGCACGTCTCTTAAATGTACGCTGGCCTTTATTTGTCGTAACATTCTGTACATCTACCAGATCGATCAGGGATGCTTTCGCAGATCTGTATTCATTAACTCTTGTCTGGATATCTTCCGGTACAGTATAACCGCCATTGGTCGCGGTTCCTTCTGTCATAGTTGCATTTCGAAATCCTTTTCTTGCAGCATCCGCAAATTCCTTTACAGAATTTTTAGGTTCCGCTGCCGGTACGGTATTAACCGGCTCCGCTACAGTGCCATCTCCCTCCGGATCTATTACATCTTTTAACAGATCAAACTTTTTCTGAAGATTTACCAGTTCTTCTTTTGCTACTTTTGCTTCTTCCAGTTTTCCCTGTTCCACCAGATTCTGCACCATAGTCTTTTTTTCATTGATTTCATTTAATAATTTTCTGAGTTTTTCGTTCCTTCGCTTTTCCTCCTCAAATTCCAAAATCATCAAGATCATTCAGGAGCTCTTCCTTTAACTTTTTTTCATTGTCCTGAATTTCCTTTTCCCTCATTACCTTGTTTCTAATTTCTTCCGTGAGCCGGATTCCTTCTATTGCATTCATATACTGCTGCCCAGAATCCTTTAACTCATCGACAAATCCAAGCTCAAGTGCTTTCTCAGCAGTGATCCAGGTTTCGCGGTCCATCATTTTTAAGATTTCTTCTTTTGACTTTCCCGTTTTTCTCACATATGCTTCCGCAAGAGCTTCATTCATTGTTTTCAAAACCTCTGCGTTCTTCTGCATATCATGATAATCCCCAGACGCACCACTCATGGAAACATTATGAATCATGATCGTAGCAACCGGACTCATCTGGCATGTATTTGCCATAGCGATCACGCTGGCAGCAGATCCGGCAAGAGACTGGATATTAATAACTACATCTTTTCTTCCATGTAGCATTGAATATATTTCCTGCCCGGCCATTACAGAACCACCGCCAGAATTAATATTCACCACCAGGGATTCTCCTGGCTGTAATGCTTCAATAGCATTTTTAATATCATTCGGGCATGTTGAATCCCAGTCCAGCCACTGATATATCCATTTATCATCGTTTCCGATAATGTCACCTCTTACATCAATTTCCCTTTTATTCACCTCCTCCATTGATTCCATATGCGGCACCAATCTGGGTAATTGGCTGATAAGTTCCATTTACCATATTTACATCGCCCCCTTCCACAGCCGGAAGATCCAACAGATCTCTTCCCTCATTAATCTGATAGATTCCATTCTGTACATACCCTATGATTACATCTTTCTGGGTTTTTGAATCGGTACGCAGCAATGCCTTTTCATTAAATTTATAATAATATCCCTCTTTCCTCTGCTGATCAGAAAGACATTTATAATTTATTTCCTGTTCATATTGTGTAAGCCGATAACTCATAGTATCTATCAGAAAGGCCAGCTGCTGGGATTCTGAATTGGAATAACTTGACTTATCATAATTGTTCAACTGATTAGGCTTAATTCCAAAAGCAGCCGCAATCTGAAGTGCACTGTATTTTTTCAGCTCTGCATACTGTGCATCCGCAAGAGTTGTACTCAATGGCTGTAATGTCATTCCAATCGGTACCGCAACTACTTTTCCTGCATTTTTTGCACCAGTAAGAAGGCTGTTATACTCTTTTTGCAGGGCAAGTCTTTTCGACCGATCCAGATCTCCGGTATATTGAAGTGCAGCTTTTGCAGTTAATCCTCCTGTATATAACTCATTCAGATATTTCTGTGATTCCAGAGCACCATTTATCGTATCATGTAAAATCTTTCTTACTGGTTTTCCCATGATTCCATCAACTGTACACCAAGTTTTGAAGTGCATTACGTTTTCCTGTGCAAATGTGTACGTTTTTCCTGTCTTAGGATCACTATATCGATAATACAGCTTTCCAACTTCACCAAACACACCTACATCATCCATTAACACATCCGTGCAATTGCTCTGCATGGGCCAAAACGAAATAATTTTATATTCTCCTCCGTATTTTCCCTTTTTTTCAAAACTTGTCTGAATCCACACATAGGAATTTCCGAAATGTTCACAGTTATATTCCACAGTGCCCCAGAATGTTGCCGGTGTCATGATCCGATTGGGCCGTTCCATCAAAAGTCTTGCTGCTCTATCCGGATCTGCCCTTATTTTTCCTCTTTCCGTCTGCTTATAGAACTTCAGCGGAATTTTTCCCATTGTTTCCGACAACATCTTCAGGCATGTAAAATATGTTGCCTCATTCATCGCTTTCTTAGAACTCCCCGGATCTATTCCAAGCCATTCCATCAGCCTATCGCTTTCCGAATCCGTATTTGGAACAGTAAGGGTGTTCCATATTCTTTTAATTATATTCCTTCTGACAGCTCCTTAATAAAATCGTCTATATAGTTCCCATAATCATCTTCAAATACATGAAACATTGCAAGCTTAAAAGCGCACAATGTAGAATCTACAGGATCTATTCTCTTCGTTGTTGCATCTTTATCAATTTTGATAAGACCATTATTCTGCCTTACCACAGCGTTGCTCATTGCATAATTCAATAATGGATTATAGGTGTATATGATATTTTTGCAGAATACTTGCTCTTTAAACCCCTGTGTTGCTTCATTCAGGTGCTTATAGCTTTGAAATACTTCTTCCACATCAAATCCTTCATCTGACAAATCCATCATCAACTTACTAGCATTCGCCGGATCAAAACATAAACACTGGATCTTAAGATCTTTCTCCTCACATGTTCCGAGAACATATTTCATAACAGCTCCCTGACTTACTATTGGAGTATCTGTTACTTCCAGAAATCCCAGTCTCTCCCAGGCATCATAAGGTACTTTATCCTTCAGGATATGTTCCTGAAGTTTTTCTCTGGTTGGTATAAAACTATGTGACCATAATATATACTTTACAATCTCCTTTCCATTTTCATCGTATTCTCCAGAAAGAAACGGGATAACAAAACTTACTGACGTAAGGTCTGTTTTTGCTGACATATCAAATCCTACATATACTGGATGTCCGGTTATGTCAAATGGCAATTCATCCATCTGGCAGGCCTTCCATTTTTCCATATTCATATAACCTTTTCTCTTTTCCTGCACCCAAATGTCCAGGCATTTTGTAAGAAAAGATGTCATATGTTCCGGCTGTTCTCTGGCAATCTTGTATTCACCACGGATCTTGTCTGCACCTTCCGGATAATACATTCGAATCGGATTTGCTTTTTTCCAATTCTCCTCATTATCCAGATTGGATACGTCCTCGTAATCTTCCGGATCCAATTCACAAATATCAATCAAATATTCGTCATTCTCAACATCATTATTTGGATCCAGAACTTTTGAACAATACTGATATTCTGTTGTATAGCAGGGATATGTCAGATCCATACCTGCAGTTGTAATGATCATCAGCAACGGCTCTTTTGTATTTGATCCTATCGCCAGATCATAAAACTCTGTTGTCTTATGCTGATGGTACTCATCCAGCACCAAAAGTGCCGGGTTTGAACCATCTCCTGATTTTCCATCGTCCTTTGACAATGGTTTAATCGTACTACCGCTTTTGATGTGTGTTACACTGTCTCTTGTAACTTTAAATCTTCCTCTCAGCGGTGAGCCTTTCAGCATTAAACCGGCTTCTCCGAATACAATCTTTGACTGTTCCCGTTTTGTACCAGCCGTATAAATTTCATATATTTCTTCATTTTTTGTTGAAGTTACAGCTGCTTCATACAATGCAATTCCTGCTTCTTCCTGTGATTTTGCATTCTTTCTTGCCACTTCTGTGAAATATTTTTTAAATCGACGATATCCTGTTTCTTTATGTACCCAGCCATATAATTGACATATTCGGAATTTCTGCCAAGGTGTAAGGATAATAGGTTTTTTCGCCAGAACACCTTTACTGTGTCTCAACAAAGCAAACCATTCTACGATATTTTCTGCCTGTTCTTCATTCCAGATATATGGAAAATCTGGCTGTCCAATCCTGGTAAGATCTTGTAGAAAACGCTGACATGCCCAGATATGTTTTCGACCACTGATTATTTCTCCAGAAACACATTTTTCAGCGTATTCTTTGATTTCCTCCAACATCATATAGCACCAAATCTTCGTTCAATATCTTCCTGCTGCTTATTAACTTTTGCCGTTCCAGCCTTCAGACGGGAATCAATTGTAAGTCCGCAGAGTGCTGCAAAACGTCGCATTTCCTCTGCATATCCTTTCTGAATATCAACCATCGGATTTTTCACAACAATAACTCCATTTCTGGTTTCCCGGTCAATATAATATGACTGATTTTTTAAAATTTCTGTTGTTTTTACATAATTTGCAAAAGCATTACAATAACCTCCCAGATTATTTCGATCGAGATTCCCAACAATATTTATCTTGTCCAACTCTTTTACGATCCTGCGCCATTCTTTTTTTGCAACATCATCAATCAGCCAAACAGGAGGTCTCTTTAACTGATTCTTCTCAGTCTTTACAAATTCCTCTGCATCCGCTTTTCTCTGACCTTCCACTATTGTCAGATGCTTTTTTGTCATGCTGACAGGAACTCTAGGTCTTGCCATGATCCTCCCTCCTCTCAGGCCTTGCCAACTTTTTTCTCGTTTTGGGAATTTTGTGAAAGAAATTCAGGCATATGTGGTCGTGACGGAGTGCTTCCGAACTTTATCACATCCCCCCTGTTTTTCAAATTTTTCCTTGTATTTTTGCAGTTCCTGCTGCACCATACGCCTACATTCATCCTTATATCTTGCATGGATCTCTTCGTGCCCTTTCCTTGATACAGGTATAAGATTGGACTCAGAATAAAACAGATCTGGCCGGTCCCTGGTAGCTTCTATATGATGTACTGTATCTGCCAATGCTATCCTTCCGTATTTGTACAACGTATATATATCTATTCCATTGTACTTCACAAGAATATATTCTCTGAGATCTTTCCATCGCTGCGTATGATATTCTTTTTTTATTCCAACAGGCTTTGCATATTCCCGTGAGTTTCTTTTGAGGCATGCACATGTGGTTCCAGATGGTATTCTCTTTCCGCATCTTCCACATCTTTTATATATCATTTCATCACCTCTTAAATAGCGGGAGATGGATTTGAACCACCATTCCAGGCTAAGGAAACCTGTAAGTTACCATTACTTCATCCCGCGTTATTTGATGGACATTCTGGGACTCGAACCCAGGACCGACCGGTTATGAGCCGGTTGCTCTGACCTGCTGAGCTAAATGTCCGCATATAGAAAGGCACCCCGAAGGGTGCCTTGGTGTATATTCTTATATAGGTTACACTGTACGTGCTTCATAAAATACTAAGTATTCTTCACCTATTGGTTCTTTATTGGAATTACAAGACTGTGCAAAACTCCATTCTAATAAAGCAGATTTACCTTGAAGTAAATCATTCCTAAATAGTTTTCGAATTTCTGGAATATGTTTATTAAGGTTATTCAATTCTTTATCACTCATAAAATCTGCATTTCCAATTATTGATTTGTTATCCTCTGTATCAGTAATTATAGTTACTTCTCTATCAGAATAAGTAACTAAATTCCACAAATCATTTTTTACCGCTTCTATAATTACTTTGTCTCTTCTTACTTCTAATGTTCCACTTTTATTTGCAATAAAATATGGATAATAGATAACAATTCCATTATCATTCATCTCTTTTAAAAGCTGATCAGCAAACTTTTTAGATATTTTCGAAGATTCACCAACAGATCGTGGTAAATTTAAATCATTTCCCCGATATACAGCGCTTCTTACCGTCCACAAATATTTATCTTCAAATTTCTCCTCTCCCGTATATTGTTTCCATGGAACAGACGGTAATTTCATTTCCTTTAATTCCAAAAAGCCCATTAACTTATTCATTTTCCTATCACTCTCACATAAATTTTTGTCCCGAAAATTTTTCATAAACTGATATTGCATAGGAATCCATCATACCAGCAATATAATCACAAATCAACCTACTTTGTAATTTATCAGAATCAGCATCTTTCAAATCATCATATTGATCCATAATTTCCTTTGCTCTATATTCTGGGGGTAAATACATTTTTTCTGTTGTATATAACTCCTTCAAAAATTTAATTACCTTTCTTCCCCGCTGCTCATAATGATATACATCATCATTGTGATTAATACATCTAAACACAATATCTTTTAAACCATGAATCAGTTCTTCATATTTTTTAAATCCCAGCTCTTCATTCTGCATTGTATTCGTTTTATTTCTCATAGCATCTGTAACAGGAATTAAATCAATATCATTTAACGCTAAATTAATTAATCTCGAAGCCAATTCTTGTCTAAATAATTTAGAATACTGTGTTGAATCAATCTTATTAGTGCCATATCCAGCTTTTTCTCGTGCTTCTATAACATTTTTCTCAAAAATAGAATATGATTCACTCTCTCCATATTCAGCTTTGTAATCATGTAATATTTCATCAATTGTGAACGCTTTAACTCTCAATCCATCTTCTAAATCATGCGCTGCATATGCAATTTCATCTGCAATATCCACAATTTGAACATCTAATGTTCTTACTTTAATTCCATTCTCATCAACAAATTTCTTAAGTAACTCATAATCTTCATCATAAATAAATTTCTGTCCTTTTTTATCCGCTTTAAATTTTTCAACATCAAACTTATTAAAGTATTTTACAACACTTAACATACTTCTATATGTCAAATTCAATCCTCTAAATTCTGGACGTTTTTTTTCAATATTAGTAAGAATTCTCAATGTCTGTGCATTGCCTTCAAAACCACCTATATCTTGAAATATTTCATTAAGATATCTCTCTCCTGCATGCCCAAACGGAGGATTTCCTAAGTCATGCGCTAAAGCACCCGCTTCAACTATATAACTTTCGCCTGCATCATATTGTATAGTTCCCGCAATAGATCTAGCAATCTGTGCAACTTCCAAACTATGCGTTAATCTATTTCTAAAAAACTGATCATTTCTTATTCCCAGAAGCTGCATTTTCCCCTGTAAACGTCTAAAAGAGGAAGAATACATTATTCTTGCATAGTCTCTCTGAAAAGGACCATCTGGGCGGTACCTAGGCTCTTCTTTGTGCACATATGTTTCCATACAATCAGTTTTCATAGTATTTAATAAATTTCTTTTAATTTTGTCTCTTGAAACTTCAAGCGGACTTTTAGATACTTCGTTCATCTCTATACGCTTCCTCCTACATACATTTTTCTTCATAATACTACAAAACGTCCCATATTTCTACAGGACGTTTAGCAAAAAATGTATGTTGTTAGGAGTTCCCCTCAATGGAGAAATCGGAACAGATGGATTTGAACCATCGCTATGCTGATCTATGAGTCAGCTGTTCTACCACTGAACTATATTCCGAAACTGCTGCCAGAGTGTAGGCTGGCTCTGGCAGCTTGTTGCAAGAAGGAGCCTCGTCGTCTCTGCGCCTTTGGCTTCTATTGTATTGTACAACGAACTATCCGAATAATCCGAACTTTTTTCTTTTTTTGTACAAAAAATGGCGATCCCACAAGGAACCGCCGCTCTGTTACCTGTTCATCCCTAATTTTACCATCAGTGCTTCCTGCAATATCTGAGAAAAGTTAATGTTCTCACGGATTGCAGCCTCATTAAGCCATTCCGGGATGCTTAATGTTTTCTTTACCGCACGAGAACAATTCTTTCTGCGATATTCCGCCATGTCAAATTCTACGATCATCAAAGTTCCATCTTCCGGATCTACAGCATCAAGAGCTGAAGCTTCTGGTATTGGTTCTTTTTCATTTTCTCTTGCAATCAACGCCAGGCCAAGGGCATCCACTGCCATTTCATATGCTTCCTGCATATCTTCGCCCTGTGTCATACATTCTGGTATATCTGGAAATGTAACCCAGAATCCGCCTTCCTCTGCCTTATGAAATACTGCCGGATAAAATAATCTATTCATATAAACACCCTCCATTTCAGGCGGCAGGGCTATTTAAGCCCCGCCTGTTTAAGTATTGCCTGCTCCAATCCCTTTTTCAGATCTTTGGAGTGATAAGGAACGATTACCGTTCTTCCGGTTTCTTGGTTATTCAGTTTGACATGAGAACCATTCTGACTTACCGTTTCGAAACCATTTTCTTTCAGGAGCTTTAACATCTCCTTAGGACTCATTGGCATCTTTTGTATCTCCTTTCCTTATCATGCTTATATTATAATACGTATTTATACGTATGTCAACTACTTTATGTGTTCCTTCATTAAGTATTTATCTCTGATCATAAGCCTTGGATAATCCGGATTCTGCGAATATCCTGTCTTTCCTGCTATCTTCTCCCAGGTCAACCCCTGCTGATAAAACGCTTTGAACACATATCTGGTCTGGCCATCTTCAATGTTCTGAATCCAGTCGTCTACTGCTGCCACCTGCTCATTTTTATGTTCATAGGTTCTCTTTCTTCTGTCATATCGCTCCTGATCAAACCCAACTACGCTCTGAGGCCGTGCAAAACCTGTACTGTAATCAAATATTGTGCTGTTCCCCAGGCCAGCCTCCCCATTCATCATTTCATCCAATTCCAAACCAAGGACCGGTATTTCCCTCTTTAATTTTCTGTAATTATCCAAGAGCTTCCTGGTGATCTTAATCTCGCCCACTGGCATCCTCCCCTTTCACAAACTCTTCAAACCTGCATCACAAATCTGTCACATTTTCCCGCTATATTATTACCTGTAAACAGCAAGTAAGTAATGCACATTGCTAAACAACTTTTTCTTTTTCATACTTTTAGCCGGGAGTGTAAGTGCTCCCGGCCTCCTTCCTTTTCAGAACTTTTTCCATTCTTTTCCCGTCTTTCGATCCCGTATCCCCGTAATCTCCAGTCCCAACAGGCCTGCTGTATTATTCAGGACACAAAAAGCATTATAAATATGTGTCGGCATCCTGCCTGCTGCCTGGACTGCCTTACCAGCTGTTGGATCTGAGTATCCTTCGTTGTTCTTATAGCTCATTGTTATTCACCTCCCCAATCAAGTGCCTGTCCGCATTTATGGCAATAATTACTATTTCGATAAATGTTTTCTTCTCCACATATAGGGCATGTGCCTATGCACGTGTAATATCTCCCTGAAAAATCATTTACCGCCCTCATACCTTTCATTTTTATAGGAATCTGCTTCTCCAACGCTTCAATAGCCGTATCATACGTCTGTGTTTTCTTTTTCTGCTGTATGGCAACAATCTCTTTAAGTGCTTTCTTGGCACCAAGCTGTTTCATAACACCTTCTGAAACAATTTTTTCAAATTTCAACTCTTTTATTGTTTCTTTTTTATCCACGTTTTTCCTCCATCTCTCTGAGCCTTTCCTCTGCATCCTCACGTCTGGCAAATACGATCTGCTTAACCTCTCCTGCCTTTATGTAATGCAGTGTGTTTCCTTCCAGGTACGGATAATGTATCTCCTGCCAGTATTCCGGAAGAAGATCTGATGTACCTGGGCAGTTCTGATACAGGATGCAACTGCTGCAGGTTCCATCTTCATTGGCCGGCTGACTTTTACACCCTTGGATCAGTGTATTATATGCTGACAGCATCAGTTCTGGTGTGATGTCCATCTTCTTCTCATGTCTTTTCATTCTGATCTTCTTTCCTGCTGCCCAGTGATGCTCACAGAAATCTTCGTCTTCTACAAGGATTCCTTTGCGATCACAGAGGCCATCATCGTTGTTGATGCAGGTTTTACATGTGTCCTCCATCATTTTCCCTCCCTACTGTCCTCAACATCCATTTCCGGTATCTGTCCCATTCTACCAGAAGCTCAAAATCAAGCTTCCTGCTCAGCTTGATATCCTCCGGTATGATCCTGTACTTCTTGTCTACCAAGGCGTAATTGGCTGCTGCCTGGCCAACGTTGGCACTTGTACAGCCAATCTTCTCTGTAACCTGTTTGGCTGTCAGCAGATCCTCAAAGACCTGTTTCCCGTTCTGGTCTACGATCTTGTACAGATACATCCTTCTTTTCATTGTTTTCCCCTATCTCTACTGGATCAAGGTAGTTCCGGCCGAATATCTCCATGAACTCCTTGTGACTATGCTGCGTTTCAAATTCTCTCTGTGCTGTCCGCTGTAATTCATGGCGGATCCGGGCGTTATTGTGTACGGCTTCCGGGCCATAGATGTGATGATCGTGGCACAGGTATACTTTCAGGCCATATTCTTCTGAGTTCGTTCGGTTCGGTCCTCCGAATATATGATGTTCATCCAGGATCCTGTGTTCATTCCAGTTATCGTGGAGTGTTACGCAGAGATAACAGGTCCTGCTGTTTTTATCGTGTAAGATACTGGCCGGATGGCACATCCTCTTTTTCTTACTTTTCTGTTTTGGAAATAACATTTCTGCCCCTTTCCGGGGAGGTCAGGGCCTCCCCTTATGTAGTTGTGATATATTCGGATTTTCGATAACACCCTTTATTCAATTGCGCCGGCGCAACACATCTTAACTAAGGAATTTATTGATAAAATACTGCTGTCCTTTGCCAGTAACCTTGGTTGTTTTATTGATCCTCACAGATCCATCTGGGTTATTTATTGTGTTTTCTTTTATTTCAAACAATCCAAGCTCCATTGCTTTCTGTGTAGGACCGTTCCAGTCAACTCCCTTACGTTTGATCAGATAGCCTTTTTCTCTCAACCAGTCAAATAATCTTCTCTGTCCAATTTCTACACCATTCTGTCTCAGTATCTTTGCCAGGTCTCCAATCAGGATGGAAGTATGGCTGGCAGATACCGCATCTGCAAAGATTTCTTTTGGACGCATACGCTGAACATTTTCCTGAAGTTCTGCATTATTTTCTTTCAGTTTTTCAATTTCCTTGTCGGCCATTTTTAATGCTCTTGCAAAAATCTGTTCCGGAGTATTCCATGCCTTTTCCAAGTCTAAGAAATACTGGCGGTACTGTTTGCCTTTCTCTGAACGCTGGATCATGCAGATCTGCTTTGCCATGTCTACAGAGATCTCATAATCAATCATATTCTGTCCACCATTACAACCGCTTTCCATATTTGGAAAGCACTTTTTGTAGTCTAATTCGGTGAAACCGTATTCACACATGCGATCAAACCATGTTGTAAAATTACTTTTAATTTCCAGACCTGTATGTAAATCTCTTGCTGATACTGTTGGTGTCTCTGTCTCATAGTTGATTTTAATTAATTCGTTCATTTATTTTTTCTCCTTTTTCTCTTGATTTGATTTGCGGAGTACCTTATACTTATCTTCACAAGGTACTCTTTGTGTTTAAGACAATCCTCTATGCGGGTCAGGCAGTTGTGGATTGTCTTTTTTTATTTCTCTCCAAACGTTTTCCCTGCATTACTCCATACTGGAAGGCTTTGTACATGGAAATGTAATGATTCTCTGTGCTATTCGCAATTTCCTGTAACATCGAAATGCTAAGCCCATCGTCAGCTCCGTTCATTGGCTGATGCTTCAGCATAAAAAGCTCTTTACCGTTTCTTCGGTGGTTAATAGCACCGTCCAAAACATCAATCACTTCTCTCATCCCATTTTTCTCATCGTTTTTGAATTTAGATCTGATTTCTTCTCTTTTCTGCTCTTCACACATCAGATATGCTTCTGCAAATTCACGATATGTTTCATATCCTTTGTTATCACGATTCAAAACAACCGTGTCTCTTTTGGGAAGATAAAACAATGTCAGAGTTGATATACTACTTCCATCATCCCATTGTTTTAACATCCCGCTTACGACATCCATTGTCAGATCACCGATGCCACATGATTCCAGTTTCAGTTCTTCATTGATTACTTCGTACATTTTACTACCTCCAACTAAAATTTATGTTTGCATTGTACACTTTTTAGTTTCTTTTGTCAATACATGTTTTACATTATTATATTTCTTTTTAAACTTTATAATTGTATTGTAAACTATATAGTGTTACAATATAGGTATAAAAAGGAGGTGACTTACATGCCATTATCTTTTGGAGAAAAAGTAAAAGTATTACTAAAACGTCGTAATATGACAGTAACTGAATTAGCTGCTCTGCTCGGCACCAGCCGCCAGAATCTCACTAACAAGCTTTCACGAGACAACTTCCAAGAAAAAGAAATGTTAGAAATTTCCCAAAAGCTCAATTGCACCTATAAAGGTACGATTACGATGAATGATACTGGGGAGGAATTATAGTATCATTTTAACAATTGACTATTTTGCACTTTTTGCCATATAATATATATGGCATAGCTCAGTGGATAGAGCATACCTCTCATAAAGGTACGGTCGTGGGTTCGAGTCCCATTGCCCCTGCTAAAGGCACCTTCTGGTGCCTTTACTTTTTTCTACATTCTTTTCAATATTTACAATATGCATTTTGTTTTTACTTCTGATTAACATTTTTCTTCTCCTCTACTGCAACCATCATAATCTTCTAATGTACCTAAAAGGCTAGTTGCTTTCCTGCAGCGATAACAATCATCTCGTAATTTTGCTCTGTGTCTGCAATCTTTGCATAAGATAATCTTGCGATACTTCTTCATGATCTGATACGTTGAGCTCTGATCAAACGCATTGATCTTCTCATATTCTTCACGAATCTTGTCTGTGTACTGCTGTAATTTACAACGGCAGCAGTGCTGATCTATTTTTTCCTGTGTTACACCTTCTCTGTGGCAGCAGAGCTCATCACAGACATAAGCCTTTAAGACTTCAAGAATACCGTCTATTCCTTCTTCTCCTGGCTTCATCTGCTCTCTGCATCCATTCAGGTTTCCCTTCGACTGGTTCACTGTCAAACCATATCCCTCCATTCTCATCCTGGTAATACGTAAACCGGATACCGGATTTAATAATCGTACCACATATTTCATGTTGACTATATTCTGGTCAGGTCTAAGGCTCCAGGCCTTACCCCATACTTCTTTTACATCCATGCTCTTCATCACCTCCAGCTCCCTGCTTCAGCAAATGCCTTTCGTAATCAGCAAAGTCATAGTCCCGCTGGTGGAAATTATTAAACCGGTTCTTGGAGGTTCCTTTCTTCTTTTGCTTCTTTACCGGATAAAATCCTTTCCAGCCATTCATAATAGATTTTTTGACCATGGCGATCCTTTCCTCCGGATCACTGGATAAAGAAAGGACTTCCTCTGCCAACAGTTGGATCTGATCCTCTGTCAGCTGATCGCCTTTATTCTGCCTTGATTTCAAAAACAGCAGGAAAATATCATTCAAAGAAGGATCTTCAAAGTATGTACCCGGCGGAGCCGTATATATATACTTTTCTTTCTTTTCCTTTCCTTTTGTGTCATTTTTCCTGGAATTATCATCTTTTTTCCTGGAATTATCGGGATTATTCTCGGAATTATTTAAAGAAGGGTGCACTTTAATAAAGGTCTCTGTTTCCTCCTCTGGAAGGAGCCAAAACCTTTCTACAGTGATCGGAGTTTTCAGTGCCCTGGCTTTTACCATTGCCTGATATCTCCTCTGTATTCCGGCAGAGGTCAAGATCTTGTCCGACTGAAAAAGTGTGTTATCAAACAGTGACCGTTCCAATAAGAAGTTCAAGACCTGCTTCACCTTGTTGCTTTCCATGTTCAGATCATCTGAAACAATGTACTCAAAGTCTTCATCAATCTTTAAATAATATCCTATCTTGTATATCTCACACAGGAGATACAAGTATAAGGTGATCCCATCTGCTCCATACCGGGCTTTCAGGATCTTTACCTTTCTATCTGAGAAAAAATCCACATCCAGGCGAAAAAAGAGGTTTCCTTCCTGCCTTCGCCTTGCCATATGATTGTTCCTCCAGTTCTTCTATAGAGATTGCGTTGATACTGATATTTCACTTGTTTTTCTTTTTATTTCTCTATATAATAAGAACGTAATATTCGTGTATTACTACGTCCATCGGATCCCGCCGGAGCTGCACTCCCGGGATCCTTTCTTACTACCTTTTCTGATATTCTGTTCCAACTACAAACACAAATGCCACCTGCCAGAACAGTCCTGCCATTAAAAGCATTTCTGCCGGACTTCTCCACTGCCAGAATGGAAGATTTGCTGCCGGAACTGCAATAAAAAGGGATATAATTGCATCTCTTTTCATATCTGTACCTCTTTTGATGATGTTCTCATTCCAATCAAGATGTCTCTCGCCTTATCCAGGCCGGCAAGGGCATAATTGATGTCTTCTCCACATACCGGCATTATTGCTTTCAGGATTGCCTGCGAATACTGCAACTTTCTGCCATTGATAAACTTTTTTCTCTTCTGCAGATCTGATTCTGCATCAAGGAGTTTTTTGAATTCTATATAACTTCTCATTTATTGCCACCTCTTATCTTCTCCAGCTCAGCTCTTATATTTTTTCCGCTGTACTCAGCCAGAAGCTTCTCCGATATGTTATATGTCCAGATCGAGGACATCTTAATTGCAGTCCCGATTGGAAGCTTTTCCTGCTGCATTGCAACCCTTACAAACTGTGGGGATGCATGCAGTATGGCTGCTGCTTCAACAGGTAATATCTTGCCTACTTCCATGCTTTATTTTCCTTTCATTTTCTTTATAAGATTTTCATAACTTTGTCGAACGCTTTTTCTTGCAGTTTCAATAGGATTCTCCTATCCTGTATGTACAGGGTACCGAGAATATCCGAGTACATACAGAAAGGAGGCCATACATATGAAGCAAATTGTTTCTGGATACTGTAATTGTTATGGTGAAAACAGAACCATAAGTATTGACTTTTTGCCAGTTGCAATGGGACATAGCCTTGAAAAAAGTTATAAAAAAGATTCATTCACTGCTTGTTCAGACTGCCCATTGTCAAACAATATTTTTACTGGTGATATTTGTCCTATTTATCGTTCTGCTTCTTCACTGCGGGAGTAAATTCCTCTGTTGTGGTTGTATGCCGAAGTAACGGATCTAACGTATTAATCCAATCACAATTGCATTCCGGCATATGTGGACACTGGCTGCATGTTTCTCCAAAATCTGCTTTTCTATCTTCTGAACACTGATAGAATAAAGTCCGAATATGACGAACCGCACAGTCAACCGTCATAGTTTCTATTGAAATTACCATTTATATCACCTCTTATCTCGTACTACAGTTTTTACCTGAAAGGCGGGTGTGTTCACAGCACACTCGCTTTTATAATCTTTTCCCGGCAGACATTAGTCTTTTCTACTCATCACTATCACTATCCATAAGGCAAATAAACATATGGTAATGATAGTGCCATACAAATGCTGCAGTATTAAAAACAATGTTCCACCAATGACAGTGATAAGCAATTTTTGTATTCAGATCACCTCCTCCCTTCAAATAAATGATTACTCCTTCTATCCGGCTTTGCGGACTTCAACATCTTTTAATAAGCTGTTCAACCGATACGCCAAGAATTTGGGCAACCTTCTCAAGTTTCCAGATCCCAGGTTCCACCTTATTATCTTCATCAGCGAAACCCCATTTGCAGATACTGCCTCTTGAAACACCTGCCATTTTTTCGATATAATTAATAGACATTCCTTTTTCCTTCGCAATTTTGCAAATATTCTTATAAAGCAATTTCCTTCCTCCTAATTACGTG
>ERZ869979.244-NODE-244-length-16675-cov-4.028738_pt1 | contig 16675 bp, 11 predicted proteins | sample MGYA00521269_ERZ869979 | MGnify/ENA primary metagenome ERZ869979 (study PRJEB32232, sample SAMN07284974) | human gut metagenome | biome: human-associated habitat; material: feces | host: Homo sapiens | place: Tanzania | collected 2014-04-05 ... | reverse complement strand
CACGCCCACCACCGAGGCAGGGCCGCCCGAGCGTACGATGCTCTCGCCCGAGCGCACCGTGAGGTAAATACCGTAAAACGCCGAGCCGCCATAGGTGGCATCGAGCGGCGTTCCCACATAGGCCGAGGACGAAAGCAGCGGCGGCATCTGAGGCGCCAGGTCATGCACCGGCGCGGTGTCGCCAACGGCCGTGTATGTCGAGCGCGGCAGCAGGTCATCGCCTTCGTCATCGGCGCTATACCACACGCATGGGCAGCCCGAAAGGCGCGCCAGCTGCGTGGCCATGGCATGCACGATCTGCGGCTCGTCGGCGCAGCGCTGCAACATGCGGTTGGTTTCGAGAACCATCTGCGTACGGCGGTCGCTAGCAGCGGCCTGTGCCAAGGCACGGCGCAGTGCCAGCGCGATCGAGCTCGACACGAGCGAGACCACGAACATGATGAAAAACATGCCGGGATGAATGTGGTCGATAAACGTTAGGGAGTACCGCGGCTCGATGAACAAAAAGTTATAGAGCGCCACGGCGGCGGCAGACGTGAGCAAGCAGTACAGGCGGCTCCAGGTAAAAAACGCGCACAACTGCACGGCAAGCACGTAGACGATCATAATGCTAGGGGCAATTCCGGGGTGGTCGAGCAGCGCGCCGATAACCGTCGCCGCCAGCAACAACCCCGCCGAGACGCCAAGATCGTACAGGGGACCGCGCCGCGTCAGCGTCGTGCGTCGCCACCAAAAGTTATCGGCAAGATCGCTATCCACCCGAGCGTCCATGCGCACCGCGCCCTCCCTCAAAACAAAAACCACCGCGAAGGGGACAGGCACCTTTGTGGTGGTTTCCCTCGTGGTGGTTTCTAGTGTAAAGCCTTTACAGTCTGCGGTCGCTAGACAAACAGCACGTGCGCGAGCAGGGCGCACACGCACACCGCAGCAAACACCAGCGCCACGACTGAGATCACGCGATCGGCCATGTCCATGTTGGCACGGTTCGTAAAGAACTGGTCCTCGGCGGCGTCGATGCCCGCCTCGCGGACATCGAGTGTCCTTGCATCCATGTTTACCTCCCCGGCTTTCATTTCATCCATCGATAATCAACTCCGTGTAGCCCGCCGACGTCTACGGACGCTCACCGGGGGCCAGACGCTGCATTTTGTTCACAGCCTTGAACTTGGTGAACAGCGGTACATACTCAAAGCTCACGTTGGAGTTCTCCAGGCCGTACCAGCGCGCGGGCGTGCCGGCGGCGCGGCGGATGATGTACTTGAGCGTGATGGCCGTGCGCTCGCTGGGCTCCACGTCGCTCTCGGGCGCCAGCAGCTTGCGGATCATGACGAACTTGAACGTGCCGATGTTGCCCGGGTCCTTGTAGACCGAGTAGTCGTGCTTTTGCGCGGGCAGCTCGCCGGTGGCGGCAAGATCCTGAACGACCTGACGCAGGTAGGCGTTAACGCGCTGGTTGACCTTATAGCCCAGGTACAGATGCACACGGAACACGTAGTCGGTGTCGAACGTCTCGACCGAATAGGCAAACGTGTACGGCTCGTCCATGGTCTCGACGTTGACGAACCACCAGGCGCGGGCGCGCTTGGGATGCTTGTCCAGAATCGAGTAGACAATGTCGCGGTCGATGTAGTCGGTATGGGTATCCTTGGTCAGGTACACGATGTTGTCGCTCATGCGCTCGTAACGGTCGTCGTCGCGCAGACGCTTGAGCTGCGGCAGATAGCTGCGCAGCGGCAGCAGCGTAAACTGGCGCTGCTCGACCGCCGTGCCGTTGTACCAGCACACCATGACGCCCATGATGAGCGCGGCCATGAGGATGGTGAAGTAGCCGCCGTGGAAGAACTTGGTGAGCGAGCTCACAAAGAAGAAGCCCTCGAGCATAAGGAAGAAAGCGGCGAAGATATACGGCGCGACCTTGAGCCCGCGATCGATATGCAGGTAGAAGAACAGCAGCAGCGTCGTGCACATCATGGTGAGCGTGATGGCCAGGCCGTAGGCCGCCTCCATGTGCGCCGAGCTCTGGAACAGCAGCACCACGATGATGCAACCCACGAGCATGACGTTATTGACCATGGGAATATAGAGCTGGCCCTTGGTCTCGGCAGGATAGAAGACCTGCATGTGGGGCATGAGGTCCAGACGGCTGGCCTCGGACACCAGCGAGAACGCACCGGTGATGAGCGCCTGCGAGGCGATGATGGCCGCGACGGTGGAAAGGCCGACGGCAAACGGACGCAGGCCCGGGGCGAGCATCTGGTAGAACGGGTTGAGGTCGGCGATGCCCATGAGCTCCGGATTGCCGGCGTTGTTGATGAGCCAAGCGCCCTGACCCATGTAGGACAGCAGCAGGCAGCACTTAACGAACGGCCAGGTGGCGTAGATGTTGCCGCGGCCCACATGGCCCATGTCGGAGTAGAGCGCCTCGGCGCCGGTGGTGGCGAGGAAGCAGCTGCCCAAGATCATGATGCCCGCGTGGTTGTTGGGGCTCAGCAAAAAGGCAATGCCGCGCACCGGGTTGAGGCACAGCAGCACGGCGGGATGCTGGAAGACAAAAAACAGACCCGTGCCGCCCAAGAACAGGAACCACAGCGTCATGATGGGGCCAAAGGCATGACCGATCTTGGCCGTACCGATGCGCTGCACCAAGAAGAGCACGATGATAATGGCAAGCGTGATGGCGACAACGCGACCCTGGTCATCGCCCAGTACGGCATGGACCGCGGGAATGGTGCGCAGACCCTCGATGGCCGTGGTAACGGTAACGGCCGGCGTCAGGATGCCGTCGGCGAGCAGCGCGGCGCCACCCAGCATGGCGGGGATGATGAGCCACTTGCCGCAGCGCTTGACCAGGCTGTACAGGGCGAAGATGCCGCCCTCGCCGTGGTTGTCGGCGCGCAGCGAGATGAGCACGTACTTGATGGTCGTCAGCAGCGTAACCGTCCACACGACAAGGGAGAGCGCACCGAGCACGAACTCCTCCGTGACGCTTCCGATGCCGCCGTTGCCGGCAACGAGTGCCTTGGTCACATACATGGGGCTGGTGCCGATATCGCCATACACCACGCCCAGCGTGACGAGCATCGCCGAGATGCTCACAGGAATCGCAGCGTGCGAAGCCGTCTCTTTGGCCTTTTGTTCCATAAGCCAGTTTCCTCCCAACTTTAATGTTCGAAGGGATTATAGGTAATCGGCCCATGCTTACACGGCACTGTTTGCCCAGCTAGATAAACATTTATGCGGCCTTTATGCCACTGCGGCGATATGGAATGTGACAAAGGGACAACAAAGGAACGGCCCCCTTGCCACATTGGTTATTTACCGAGCCAGTTTTTGAACCACCACTCCATGGATCGGCTCATCTCGGCCATAAAGGGACTCGTGTGCTTGCGGGTGTAGATATCCACCACGCGCTCGCCCACCTCGCGGGCGTGCGGTCGGAACATCGCATCCATCTCGGCCACCTGCGCATCCATGGTCGCGGCGTCGGCGCGGCGGTAGTGCTCCTCGTGCACCAGGTTCACCACGGGATGCGCGATCGCCGGGCGCTCCTTACGGGGCGTGCCGATAATGAGCATCGACAGCGGCATGGTATAGGGCGGCAAATCGAGCAGCGCGGCAACCTCCTCGGCATTCTCGACGATGTCGCCGATGTAGCAGCTTCCCAGCCCCAGGGCCTCGGCGGCGACCACGGCGTTTTGCGCGGCGATCACGGCATCCTGCGCTGCGATGGCAAAGTCGCCCAGGCCCGGTGCGCGGCGGGGCTGCTTGCCCGTACGCTCGACAAACTCGGACTCAAAGCAGCCAACGTGCTCAAACAGATCAATCCACTTGGCGTAGTCGACCACAAATATTAGTGCCCACGGGGCCTTGGCGATCATGGGCTGGTGGTCGCACAGGTCGGCCAGACGGTCGAGCGTAGCCTGCTCGCGAATGCTCACGATGGAATACATCATCATGGCACCGGCAGACGGAGCACGGCTTGCGGCATGCAGGATCGCCGCGCGCTGCTCGTCGGTCACCGCTACGGGGCGTCCGTCCTCATCGCGCGCAAAGGCACGTGTGGAAGAACGTTGCTCCAAGATGTCCAGCACCGCGTTGCCCGTAGCTTCGACCGGATAGCCGCCGGCGTCCACGCCCACGACACCACCGCAGCACTCAACGTCCGTCTTGCAAACCTGCTCGTTCATCGCCTCATCCTCGCCAATTCTTTAAGAAGCCTTTACGTTTCCGTGTAATTCCCGTCCATTATCGCGCAGGTCGACACTCCATTGCGCAACACCGCCACACCCGCGCGTTATTATGGCTGGTTGTTGTGCGCAGCCCTCAAATGCTGCGCATATCTTGGTAACAATCAGGTAAACCCCCGCTTTCGTAGGTTCTAAGTTTGTGAGGAGTCTCAGCATGTTCGCAGCTGCTATCTCGCTCGTCGGTCTTGCGGCGACCGTCTACCTTGTTTTGCGCGAAGCCAAGGCCATTCGCGCGCAGTCGGGCGCCGTCGCCAAGAGCGCTCTTGGATGGAGTGTCGCCTTTGGCCTGTTCCAGCTCTTTTTGACCATCTGGGGCGCTATTGGCCTCGTGGCGCAAAACGAGCCGCTCGCCTTTGTGATGCTCATCCTGACCAACGCCATCCTCACCGGCTGCGCTTGGGCAAGCATCGCACGCGACCGCATCGCCCCGCGCGTCTTTGCGTTTGCCGCGCCCGACGCCCCCGCCCCCACGGGCAAACTCGCCCGCCTACGCGGCGCCTTTGTGGGCCGCCCGCTCGTCGCCGCCGTCCTGTGCCTGCTGCTCGCCGGCGTCTTTGCGCTGCTGGGCATGGAGGTCTCGTCCAACCACGACTTTACCTGGGTCTACCCCCTGTGCATCCTGCTCGAGTGGGCCATCATCACCGCGCTCATGACCGGCCTGTTCTTCCTGTTCCAGCGCCACGGCGCAGCTCCGGCTGTCCTGGCCTTCGCCCTCTTTGTCCTGGGCATTGCCGAGTTCTTCGTCATCACGTTTAAATCCATGCCCATCCAGCCGGGCGACCTTTCGGCCATCTCCACCGCCGCCGCGGTCGCCGGCAACGGCTACACCTTCTCGATCTCGCTGTTCTGCGTGCTGTCCATGGGCTTTACCGCCATCGGCATGCTGCTGTGCGAGTACGCCGGCCTGGTGGCGCCGCATCGCCAGAAGGGCGCCGCCAACGCCAAGCGCATCCTGCTCACCAACCTGCTCGTGGCCGCGCTGTGCCTGGGCGGTGTGACCGCACACGTCACGCTCATCGACTACTACAACACCCTCGGCATCACCGTCTACACCTGGCGCCCGCTCGAGAGCTACTGGCGCGAGGGCTACCTGCCCGCCTTTATTAGTGCGGCACAGTCCATCAAGCCGCCTAAACCCGCCGATTACTCCGTCGACGACGCCAAGGCCACGCTCAAAAAATACGCCAAGGCCTACGACAAGTCCGATGCCGCCAAGAGCGACGAGCGCGCCGCAGCAAAGGAGCAGTTCGATAGCGAGAAGCCCACGGTCATCGCCATCATGAACGAGACGTTCTCGGATCTTTCGATCTACCAGAACATGCGTGCCGGCTACGAGGGCCCGCAGTACTTTAAGAGCCTGTCCAACTGTCTCAGCCGCGGCAAGCTCTACGTGAGTGCCTACGGCGGCGGCACCGCCAATACCGAGTTTGAGTTCCTGACCGGCAACTCCATGGCCAACCTGGGCTCGGGCGTGTACCCCTACACCATCTACAACATGGAGACGACCGAGAACCTGGCCGAGCAATTCAAGTCGCTCGGCTATGCCACCACGGCCATGCACCCCAACCACGCGACCAACTGGAACCGCGAGAACGTCTACAAGGACTTTGGCTTTGACCAGTTCCTGTCCATCAACGACTTCCAGGGCGCCGATACCCTGCGCGGCATGGTGACCGACCAGGCGACCTACGACAAGATTCTTGAGCTGCTCGACCAGAACGCCGATCCGCAGTTCATCTTCGATGTGACCATGCAGAACCACTCGGGCTATGACACGGGTCTGGTGCCGCTCGACAAGCAGGTGCACCTGAACATCGACACGACCGACCTGGACGCCAAGACCGTCGAGGACGGCACGCTGTCCGATGTCGACGAGTATGTCTCGTGCATCGAGCAGTCCGACCAGGCGCTGCGCTACTTCCTCAACGCCCTGAGCAAGCTCGACCGCAAGGTGGTCGTGGTGTTCTGGGGCGACCACCAGCCATTCTTCCCGTCCAAGTTCAACGACAAGTGGTTTACCGACGAGGACGACGCCACCCATCAGGAGCGCCTGTGGCAGACCGACTACATCATCTGGGCTAACTACGACGTCGCCGGCTGCGACCAGACGAGCGAGACCGACGATTTGTCCACCAACTACCTGTCCACCCAGCTCATGCAGCTGATCGGCGCGCCGCTTTCCGACTACCAGAAGGCGCACATGACGCTGCGCGAGTCGCTGCCCGCCATCAACTCGGTGGGCTACGAGGACGCCAGCCTGCGCTGGGCGCTCTCCTCCAACGTCACCGGTGACGATGCCGTTGCCGCCGCTGCCACCAAGGCGCGCGAGGATTACGCCAAGATGCAGTACTACGAGATGTTCCGCGACGGCAAGAACGTCTATACCGAGCACTTCCAGACCGAGGCCAACGAGACCGACCCCAACCTGGCGCCGGGTACGACCAAGATCAAGTAGCTGCTAGCTGCTGAGCCACAACTGAAACGTCTGTCCAGGCGGAGGCATATAAGGTTCCCTGCTCGGACAGTCCTGCGCAAGACGAAGGCCACATTAAGTGGCCTTCTTTGCGTGCGGAACTCGCGATGAACCTTATATGCCTCCGCCTGGACAGACGCCCTGATGTTGGAGCGCGGCTTGTTATGGGAGTAATCGTGGTGCCTTTAGTTGATTCGGGCTCTTGCCTCGGAGGCTCTGGTTCCTGATAAAAAGAAAACCCGGGTAGCCAGGTTATTTGGCTGCCCGGGTTTTTGGGTTGTCGATATGTTCGACTGGCTACTAGTGGGTCTTGCGGCGCTTGATCAGCATGATGAGGGCTATCACTACGAGCGTTGCTCCCGCTGCTGCTGCGGTGGCGACTAGGGCGAATGTTTGGTCGCCGGTGTTTGCGAGGTTCTTCGCTGTGGTCGTAGTCTTGACCTTGGTGTCGGTCTTAGCTCCGTTGTCGGACTTGGGCTTGTCCGGGTTCGTCGGGGTCTCAGGGGTCTCGGGGTCCTTTGAGCCTTCGGAGTCGGTGGGGCCGGCAGTGTTTACCAGCGTATGGTCCAAGAACTTCTTGGCGCCTGCACTTGCCTGTGAGAACAGGCGGCGCGTGCGGATCGGGGTGGCATTCACCGTTGTGGGTGCTGTCTCCTCGGTCGCGATATTCACGAGCGTCACACCGGTATCGAGGCCAACATCGTTGTATCCCACGTGGCAGTAGTACTGCGCACCGTCATCGTCTGCGGTCAGGTCAATCTCGAGCTTCGAGGCCGTTCCAGCCGCGAGGTTGCCATCGGCACCCACGAGCTTAAACTCTGTCTCGCCGCGGCCCTTGCGGTACCACATATAGGTCGGTGCCAGCCCTGTTTCGCTATCGTCGGCACCGAGTTGCTTCACATGGCCAATCGCCGAGAGCGTCAGGTGGCTTCCCGCCGCGCGCTCGACCGAAGAATCGTATTCGACGCTCGATCCCTCTTCAACATCTGCTGCAGGTCCACTCACGCTCATCGTCATGCCATCGGGCATGGTCTTGACCGTGATGATCGCCGAGCGAATACCTGTTTCGGTCGTGGATCCATTCTTAACGGCGGCAATCGCGAATCGATACTCCGTGTTGGGCTGCAGCCCGTCCCAGACAAGCGACGTCTGCGTGTTGTCGGCAATCTTCCAGCTGTTCACGACGGCGTCCGCCGCATTGCTCTGCAGCATGCCTACGCCGTAGCTAAAGCCGTTCTTCTTTGCGAGCACATCGTCCCAGCTAAACGTAACACTGGCCGAATCAACGGCGTTTGCCGTAAAGCCCGTCACGGCCGGCGCTTCGGGCATCTCGACATCCTTGACGTCATAGCCCACGATCCAGAACTGATCAGTGTCCTTGGTGCCGAGCTTGTCGCCCGAGCTGGCCTCGAACTTGTCGACATCCACCGCGTTGACGCCCAAGCGCCACGCAAAGCCGTACTTATCCTTCGCGGCCTCGGGCAGATTGTCGACGGTGCCGCCGTATTCGGTCGATTCACTCGAGGAGTTACCCGTAGTAAAGCCGGCGTTGGCACCAAAGCACAGGCCGCCAAACAACTCGTGCTTTGCGAGCTTCGCGCCCATGACAACGCTGCCGTTCAGCGTAAAGCCGTACTCAAACTCCTGTTCCTCGCCGTCCTCGACTTCGATGGTCTGCTCAATGCTCGCCCCCGACTGCGCGACAGCACCGTTAAACCCATCGTGCGTGTAGGCGCGCGTCACGCCAGGCTTGCCCAGACCAAAGGAATCTTGCACGGGAGTCGTGCCGTTGAGCGCCGTGTAATAGCTGTCGGGTTCTCCCGACCGGTTGGTCAAAAAGTAGCTGAGCGGCGTCATATTGTGCTGTTTGGCAATGCGGTCATAGGCCTCGACATTAACGACCGAGGTCTGCGCGCCGAGCGACACGGGCGCCGCCATCACGCCCTTGCCACCAGTTTCCTCATTTTCGATCTCGTACTCGTAATAGACCATCGGAATCGTGTAGAGCACGGCCTTGTCGCCTTCGCCGGCATGCGACTCATAACTTACGCTGGCGCTCACTGTACGCTCGCTCCGGTAGTCATAGCATCCCTCGGCGGCAAAATCGACTGAAGCATTAATCGCGACCAGGGGCGGACCGGTCTGCACCTCGACGGCAACGCCCAACTCGGCGCCAATGGTATAGCCCTGGGATGTCCCCGTGCTCTTTCCCTCGCCGTATGACGTGCCGCCCAACACCAGATAGCCGTATGCCTGCTCCAGATCCTCAACATAGGGAGCATCCTGCAGCACAGCGAGCACGCGCGGGTTGGTATAGACCTTGTAGCGGTCCTTGTACGTGATCTTGACGCTGTCATTGTCGACATCGGGCAGCGCGAGCGAGATAAATGTGCCGTAGGTAGTGCCGCGACGGTTGCTCTCGCTAATCACCTGCTCCTCGCCGCGGCGCACCCTTCCGTTCTCGTCGAGCGAAAGATGCGAGGCGGTCATCCAATAGTAGTCATCGTTCTTGCGCAGGTCCTCGTCGCGGTGCTTGCCCACCACGGCGATAAAGCTCTCGTTATAGCGGTCCGAACCCGAGACGCTGCCCGCCTTGACGTCGCTGATCCACACCTGCTCTATACCCTTGTGGTCATGCTTGTTGCTGCTGTTGTATTGCTGGCCGCTCATGCTCATGGTTCCGACCATGGAACCCAAGCCCTGGGCCCCGCTCTGCGCCGTGTTGCAGGCAAAGTCGCGGAACACATCGCCGCCCACGAGCACCTCGTCGACCGCCGGCTGCTCGGACAGGCCGTCTAGGTTGGCAGTGGCAAGGGCAATAGGCGCCAAGGTGCACGGATAGCGCTCATCCTGAGCACTATCCTTCCATGCGCTGTTGGGCACATGCATCAGTCCATAGGAGGCGAGGAGCCCGTCTCTGTATTCCTTGCAATCGGAAAGTTTGAACTCGCCAGACTCCGAGTCAAAATACGCGTAGCGGTACAGCGTGCCGTACAGCTCCTTGCTGCCGTCATAAGCGTCGTAATCAAAAGCGCTGCGTTGCCAGTCATAACCCGCAAGAATAAGGCCCGTGACGGTTTCACCCGTCTTCTTTCCTTCTTCATCGTAGGCGGCAAACGTGCCGAACGTCGCATTCGCAGCGACCATGGTCTTGCCGTTCGCGGAGAGGGAGATTGCGCCCGCGTCACCCAGAGCATCGACATGGACGAGCGCACCCTTGGATGCATCCCACGAGAACAGCTCGCAATGCGTCGACTTATCAATATTCTTTTTTCCGTAGGGTGCCGAGACCACGATGGCGAGGTCATCGCAAAAATCGCGGTCGAGGTCTCCGGCAGCCAGCGAAACGACAGGAGCTGACTGCAGCTGCGTCCACGAGCTGTTCCCGCCCTTGTTGGACGTGGTGTAGTCGGAGGCGCTACCGGCATCGATCTTGACGACGCTCTGCTTCCAGTTGCCGCCCTCCAGGTCGTACATGTCGACTACGGCCTTGCGCACGCCGTTCTCGTCGACATAGCAGCCCGCATAGACAAAAAGCTCGTCGACGCCGTCGCCATCGACATCGCCCGCCTCGACATCAAAGACGGCGTCGTGCTCTTGCAGGTAACCGGCGTTCAGATACTTAAAACGGCCTCCGTCCATCATATTGGTGTTGACCGTCACCGGCAGGCGTGTATCGAGAGTGCGTGTGCGCCCGTTGCTAAACGAATAGAGGACCAGCTCAACCTTTCCGGCGTACGACTTGCCGCCGATCGTCGTGGAAGAACTGTCGCCGTAGGCACGAAGCTCGGCAACGCGGCTCTTTTTGCCCGTACTGGCATCGCTGCAGAACTCAACACTTGTGGCGTGAATGCCCGAGAAACCGTTATTGTCGTTAGCAAGCACTGTCGAGGACCCATTGTTGCTCAGGTACGACCAGTCACCGCCACCGTAGTCGCTATGCTTGTAGAGATCGCTGTTCGTATCGAAGTTGTTGACGTTTTGCCAGAACTTTGCGGCGCCCCACACACTTCCATAGCCATCGGTGAGTTTGCTGCTGCCGCCAATGTCGCCGCGCTCGACGTTCTCGAGCTTGTCGCGCAGAGTGTAGCGATTGCCATGGCTACCGTTAGCTGCCATATAGACCTCGCTGCGCGTGGCAAACGTCGTGGAGGTATCGGTGGAATAGGGGCCAACGGTATCGGCCGGAATGTCCTCGCTCGTGCCCAGACCCAGGTCGTTATAGTCCTGCTCGGTCATATCGGTGATCTCAGGCGTGTCGGCCGCCTGGGCAGTCTGGGGCGCGGCCGTGAAGCAGGCAACGCTCGCAGCGATCAACGCAGCAAGCGCCGCCGTCCCAACAAGCGGGATTTTCGACAACCGACGAATGTGGGGGTATGGAACGTGCATGGGAGACCTCGCTTTACTCGAGTGGAGTCGGCTCATTTGCTCAAATGCTACGCCTGACACTCAAAATTCCGTGTCTCATTTTCGCCAACGGCGTGTCTCATTTTTGAAAACGTGAGTAGTCACGCAACATCACCGCAGCTCACAGCCCATTTCCGGGATGCACTTTCCCCAAGGCCGCCAACGGGAAACCGCATCCCATTCCAAAGGCAAATTCCGGGACACACTTTCCGAAACCCCATCCATCCGGAAAACCCGTCTCACTTTGGACGCATCCGGGCATGGAATCTTCAGCCTATCAGGCCTTCCATAAATAAAGAGGCGCCTGCCCGGCGGCGGAATATAAGGTTCATCGCGAGTTCCGCACGAGCCGGAGAGCACTTAATGTGCTCTCCGTGCGAGCAGGACTGCCCGAGCTGGGAACCTTATATTCCGCCGCCGGGCAGGCGTTACATTTAGATTAGAAGATGGACCGACCGCCGTCAGCGATGGGAGCTACTCCCCCAGCACGGCCTTTTTGGCGGCTGCAGCCATGTTGTCCAGATCTTCCTTGGTGGGGTGATCCTTTGCGGCGACCCAGTTGTCGAGCAGCATCTTAAAGCGGGCGTTGTCGGGATCCTGCTCGAGCATGGCCTCGTAGCGTTGCTTGACCGCGGGGCCCATCTTGCCCTGGCACATCGCCCAACCCACAAGCTCGGCGTCATCGGCCAAATTGGACGACACGCGGTCGATAATCTGCTGGTAATAGCTCTGGTCGGCACCAAAGCCGCAGGTACCAAACAGGAAAACGCGCTTGCCGTGCAAGGCAGAGAGCAACGCCGCGACCGAAGGCGTGCATGCGCCCTTGTCGCACCAAAAACCGACGAGCACCGTGTCGGCTGCGCTGGCACCCTGCGCCTCGAGCGCAACCTGCTCTGCATCCGCATCGTCGCTCAACGCCGCGGCATGGACAAACTCAACGCCCGCAGCCTGCAGAGCGCGCTTGATCGCGCCCGAAACCATCCTGGTATTACCGCTCTTGCTGTTAACCACCAAAGAGCACGTCATAGTCACGTTGCCTCGTTTCCCCCTGAAACTCGAGCCGTTAATGCAATTTATTAGAAGCATATCTTAGTACTAAAACCACAGATGTAAACCAACTTCTGCTGATTGACGGCACAGCTGACATCAATAGGCAAATACGCCCGCAGCGCAAGCCCCAAAATTCATGCGGGAACCGCGGTACCGTCAGAAAATGCAGGAGGAAATTTGACGGTCCCGTTAATAGATTTATGACAAGGGCATGACAGGGAGACAGGTCATTCGTCAGGTTTCTGACAGACGATACGAGTGGAACATGAAAATTGGAGCCCCTCCTGCATGCATATCCGCTGGTAAGGCCTGGCCCGGTTTTCGCCATCGCACGAGGCGGCCGAGCACCCATCCAACGCCCAAGTCAAAATACTCAGTACACTGAGTGATTTCACTCAGTGTACTGAGTATTTTCTCAATTTGCTCAGGCTAGTTAAACAGCGTCACCTTATCGAGCAGAAAATCCTCCACGGTGCACGCCCCGGCCGCCGCCCCTCCCACGACGATCCGCTTGGCTCGCGGATACTTTTTTAGGAGCGTCGACATGCCGCTCTGGCCGGACTCTCCACCGCTTTTGACCTCGATGGCGCTCAGCGCATCATCCCTTCGCAGCACAAAGTCGACCTCTTTGACGCCTTCACGCCACCACATGACCTCAAAACCCTCTTCCGGCGCGCGCGCAAGCAGTCGTGCACCCACTGCCGATTCCACCAAATGGCCCCGCCGCGCCGAATCCTCCAGCCATTCTGCTCGGCCCTTATCGCCGAGCGCCGTCATAAACGCTGTGTCATAAACCATGAGCCGCGGGGTGCTTCGGCGCTTTGCGAGCTCCTTGTCACTGAACTTGGGAATCGCCGTAACCAAACCGGCCTTGCCCAGCAGGTCCAAATACCCGGCGACCGTGACCGTGTTACCGGCATCCTGCAGCTGGCCTACCATTTTTGAATACGAAAGCTCCTGCCCCGAATAGCTCGCCGCGAGCCAAAAGAGCGCGCGCATCAGCGCCGGTTTGCGGATATTCTCCAACGAGAGAACATCGCGCGAGATCGCCGGCTCGACGATCGCATCTCGGATATAGTTTCGCCAACGGGCGTCATCGGAAACCAGCGGCGCCACACCCGGATATCCACCGTGATAGAGATAGTCTTCAAAAGAAAAGCCAAAGGCCTCGCTGCACTCGCGATAGGACCAATGCGGCGACCGAATGAGCTCGTAACGGCCCATAAGGGATTCTTCCAGGCCCTTGTGCAGCAGCGACGACGGTCCGGTCAAAATGACCTTGAGCGGCGTCCCCTCCCGGCGATCCCGGTCGTACAATCCCTTGACGACCGTGGACCAACTCTGCACCTTTTGAATCTCATCAACAACGAAAACGGCCGGGACCTTACCTCCAGACGTGAGGTTTCTTGCCTGTTGCCACTCGATTTGCAGCCAGCTGGCATCGGGATTCACAACATCGTCCGCATTGGCCACGTGACAGGGCATGTCTGCATGGTGCAACGCCTGCACGAACATGGTCGACTTTCCCGTTTGGCGGGGCCCGATTATAAATTGCATCAACGGATTATTCGTTTCCCGCATCCTCTGGGCTATCACGGCAACTTGATGGCGCTCAAACATGTCAATCTACCTCCTTGTTTCTTAAATACTCAGTATACTGAGTAAAATCACTCAGTATACTGAGTATTTTTAGAACCGGGAGATCGAACCCGCCAACTTAACTCCCTTCACCAGCGGGTTGCCGCCGCCCCCTCCGCGAGTCGAGTTTCTGGCCCTTAGTGCTCACTCGATATATAAAAACTGCCATAGCCATATCGAAAAACCGGTATAGCCGGTCCCATCATCGAACCATCGCGAATGGGCCACAGGATTTCGCGATGGTTCGCAAGCTTTCGCGGAGATTCGCGACAAATCGAGAACTGATACGCATCTTATTGTTCATATTCAAGGCTACGACGTCTCAAAAGGTATGGCCGTGCGGGATTTCTAGCATTCCCATAGCGAAATTCATGCGCTTCTCTAGAAATAGTCGTCGTCGCAGACGAACCCCTCGTCGAGAAGCTCATTCATGTACCCGATAGCATTCTCCACCGGGTGCCCCTCGCGAATCCCGGTAATGGGCAGGGAGAGCATCTCGAAGTACTCCACGCCGACCTCGAGGAGAATCTCGCGGGCCTTCTCGAGGTCGGCCCGCAGGAGCGTCGACGGGATGAAGGCCCGGTAGTATAAGTCGAGGTCCTCCTCGTCGACGGCGAAGAACCCCGATCGAACCCTCATGGTGTTCAGGGAGTTCGCCAGCCTTACGAAGGCCGGCAGCGTTTCCGGCTCGACGACCTTGGGCGACGGAAAGGTTGACGCCATCACGCCGCCGTTGACCGCGTACATGGATATCTGGAGCGAGATCGATGGTATGTTGACGACGAAATGCTCATCATCGGGCGCCAGGACGGCGGTCATGTCCCCGTTCCTGTCGACATCCCAGGACCCGAGGACGTGCAGGTACCTCTTGTCGAGCTTGGCCTGCTTCTCCGCCATCTGCCTGAGCAGGTCCTTGTCTGTTGCCTTGCCGCCCGCGACGAATTCCATCCGCGTCCTCATCTGCTCTCCAAGTTCCGCTCCAAGCCGGGCCCGGAATATCTGCCGGTCTCCGAATCGTACTCGAGCACGGCCAGCTCGCCGTACCGCATCACGTTCGCGTCGATGTCATCGCGGGGCAATGACGCGCCCACCGTATTGCTCCTGAAGTCCCATGATGGTGCGATATACGCCCAGAGAGTCGGGCCGCGGTCGCAGTAGTCCCCCAGCAGCACGAGCATCGAGTTCTCGTCCTCGAGGTCGACCTTCTCGATCGCCTTCTCGAGCGCCGTGACGCAGCTGTGGGCGTCACTTGTCGAGTAGATTTTCATCCTCGATCATCCCCGCCGATGGTGAGCGTCATCGACGTCCCGGGGGCGAACACGACGTCCTTCGGCTTGCCGTATTCATCGATGAACGCCTGGTCGCTCAGATAGTAGTAGTCATACGTCAGACGCGCGCACTCGCGTTTGTCGCGCATGCGCTCGAAGTGCCGGGCGAGGTCGGCCGTATTGAAATACGTGACGCCCGGACGGGCGTCCTCGGTGTTCCTCGCGATCCACATGGGGTTCGAGAGCACCTCTCTTGCGAACACGACCGCGGACATGCCCGTTATCTCTTGGGCCTCGACGCGCATGACCTTCGGACGTTCCGACTCTACGGCCCTTAGTCTCTCGGCCGCCCCGGCAGGGTCGTTCCAACGCTTCCTCACCTCTGAAGTCCCTCCCTTGTTCAAATCTGACTTCTGAGTTCGAGTATAACATCTGGAGAGAGACGGTAGTTATCTTTTCTGAAAAAATTTAAAAATTGGTATTATTATCGCTTTAAACTGGTGTAACTGTTAGTTATACATACCAGCTATCAATAAACCATATTTTTAATCCGTCTTGTTTTTTTCAATCTGATAATTATACTCAATTATCAGATGACCAATTCGTCCTGAATGGAGGAGATCATGGAAGCAGAGACCGATAACTTGAGCGCGGCATGGGAGAACTACCTGACCGCGGAGCGCACCGCGGCGATCGCCGTATTGCGGGAAGTGCGGAGCTACGTCGAGAACGACGTTCTTGATGGGCACCCCCGCTATTCCAAGAATTTCGCGGTCGAAAGCTCCGAGACCAAGTGCCACAGAGGGGTCAGGAGGACGCTCCTCAGCAGGGGCAAGAGGGCCGTCAAGGCGCCTGACGGCACCGTCGCCGATCTGCGGCACTACTGCTGGGCAGAAATCGTATTCCGAAATGACGAAGGGACCCTTGAGCCGGTAGCGGACGTCACCTTTACGCCCGCCCACCTCGACAGCAGCTCAGGCAACCGGCATGCCGTCCTCAACGTTATCGCGGTCGAGCCCCCTTCCGACGGCTTCGACCACCCCGAGGCGATTAGATACTGCGGCCAGCTGCTCTCGAAGACGGATGAGGGGACCTTGGCGAAGTTGAAGGAAGAGATCGATCGAGCCATCGCCAAGTACTGCGAAGACAACAACATCGACGCCCGAAGCGGCAGGACCATGGCCCAAGAGGCGCAGGATTAGCGGGCGCAGCTATCTGAGGACAGCAGCAAATCATGCCGGAGAGGCAAGGCGGGGTCTCTCCCCTGCCCCGCACATCCCAAAACGTATACGTTTTGGAAAAGTTAGACTGCCCAGCACCCCGAATCGATGACAATCGTCACCACAAACTGCCGTTAATCATCACCACAAAATATCGTCAATCGTCACCACGCTGCTGGTAGAATACATATTCTAAGGAAATAAAGAAGGTGGCGGTATGGATCGGTATGTAGACAGATGCATCGACAAGACAATCAGGCATAATCTCGATATCTTCGGTGCGGTTCTCATTCAAGGCCCAAAGTGGTGCGGAAAGACCACTACGGCCAGGCGTTTTGCCAAATCATCCTTGTCTCTTTCCGATCCGACTGG